>Ga0075919_127_pt1 | contig 1874 bp, 4 predicted proteins | sample RifGroA2_FD_68338 | JGI IMG/M metagenome (GOLD analysis project Ga0075919, IMG submission 68338) | Parcubacteria bacterium GW2011_GWA2_39_18 | reverse complement strand
ATCCTCAATTGCTTCTAAAATTTTCCTGGCGTAATCTTTGGGAACTTTTGACAAATCTTTATAAACATCTGTATCAATTTTTAACACCCAACTTTTGTTTAAGTTCATGCAGGGTAAGATATTTGCCTTTGGCTAAATTCGCCCTTGATTTTCTCAATCGATTTTTTTGAGAAGCGGTTAACTCCAGTTCCCTATCTTCTCTTGAATAAAATCGCAAAAACTCTTCGTACTCTTTGCGAGGAATAATAACCAACTCTTCCTTTATTAAGTTTTTAGGGATAGTGATTGTTGGCATGTGTTTATCCTACCACACGCGAAAATCGAAAGTCAAATTACGAGGTTTAACCTCGTAAGATTGTAAGATTGAGGTAAATTATCCCTTCAAAGATTTCCTGCTGAATCCGGGCCGAGAGCATAAGCGCCAGTGCTGCCGCGGGGTGTTCTGCTTCTAACGGGATAAAGAAACTGGTTGTAAAATCCCCTGCTTTAAAGATTTAGACACGGGTCTGAAAGTTTTAGAAGCATTCAAAATTTCTATTCCAATAACTTTACCGCCTTCATCCAATTCAACATTAACCCCGGGAGCAAGTTCAACACACTCCTCTTCTTTAGCTCTTTTTATTCCAATATAAAAAACGTCGCTCTGGGGGTCGTAATGGATAACTTTTTTTGATTTTGAATTTCTCATAGTTTTTGCCATCTTCCTGATTTTATTCGACTGATTTTTTGATAAATTTTTAAGGGGTGAATGGTAATTAGTTTAATTTCTTTTTCCGTCTCTTCATAAATTATGGTTAATTCTCTTATTTTGTTTTTATATTTCACTAATTTTACGGCTATTAATTTTCGGGTTTCTGTATCAAAATATCTTTCTTTTGAGGTTTGATAAATATTTTTAGGCAGGTTATAAGGAATTTCCCTTAGCTCTAACCTTAGTTCCAGGTGAGGAGTATAATATATTCTTTTCATTAAGATTCATTGTGTGTAATGCTACCACAACCAAAAATCAAAATCAATCACCCGTTCTTACGAAGTTGAACTTCGTAAGATTGTGGGGGAGGTTGAACCTCGATAATAGGAATAATTAGAATAATTATATCGAGGTTCAACCTCGATAGGCGTTTACTAACAGAGATTGCTTCGGCGATTCCATCGCCTCGCAAAGACGGAGGGATTGTCATTGCATAATTTTATAAATCTTCCGGAGTAAGGCCTGTATGTTTTGCGATGCGGCTAAGCATACGTGGCCCAATTTCTTCGCGTTCATGAAACGCAAATGTAACATCCGTCCATCCGTTTCTGCTAAGTATTTTGTGCGAACCGCGCTGTCTCTTAATCCGCCATCCGATAGAAAATAGCGCCTTTAGAACGCGCGAGGTTTTAGCGGCGCGCCATTCCATAATCAAACAAACGAGTAACCTGCGGAGGGGCGTTGCCCTGTTCTATGCCGTCAGCGAGCGTTCGGAGGGCGATTGCGTATACTTTTTGTCGCGCCTCATTTTTTGTTTGGCCATACGCCATTACGCCAGGCAGTTTAGAAATTTCCGCTATCCAGCGTCCGTCGTCTTCGCGTTCAAATTCCACAGGAAAATGAGCTTTAGTTTTTGATTTCGTAGTCATGTTTCCATTGTACTATGTTGCCTTTTTCTGTCAATTAAAATTAATTGTCTATTCCAGGCAAGATTAGTTTCCACTGCCGCAATCGGCACTAATTATCGAGGTTGAACCTCGATAATGAATCACAAGACCGAAATATTGAGGGGAGGTTCAACCCCGATAGATTGCGCAAAGGGTACCTGACCGTTCCCCCCGTTGTTGAGCCCAACTGGTAAGAATACGGCCTGAGAACGTTAGCTGTTTACCGCAACCCTAAC
>Ga0075919_123_pt1 | contig 4635 bp, 5 predicted proteins | sample RifGroA2_FD_68338 | JGI IMG/M metagenome (GOLD analysis project Ga0075919, IMG submission 68338) | Parcubacteria bacterium GW2011_GWA2_39_18 | reverse complement strand
TTTTCCCTGTGGGTTTTCTTCAGATAGGCGGCAAACATTTTCGGCTAAAATTTCTTTTTCGTTTCTGGAGTAAAACATCCACTCGAAGAGAGTTTTTAAAGCTAGCTCGCGGCTAAGGTGGCGGGGGTCGGAGTGAAGTTTCATCTTACGAAATTTTTCTGACCTTTGTTTTTGCTTCTATGGCCTGTCTTCCTCGATAATAACCGCACTCTTTGCAAACTCGATGCCAAATTTTGGCCGTGCCGCAATGCTCACATTTAGAAATGGTTGGTATAGGAATATTGTGAGACCATTGGGACCGACGCTGTTTAGTTCTGGATTTAGATGGTTTCTTTTTTGGAAGTGCGCCCATGGATTTAATTATACCGCCCTCGTCAAGCTAATCATAAGAACCTTTCGCTTCGCTCAAGAACCTTGATTCTTCCCCGCTTAGCGGGGTCGAATTTAGAAGGTTAAAAAGCTGGCCGTGGTTACTCCGTAATTTCTTTCGTCTGCTACTTTTAGATTTTTAAGGTGTGGGATAAAAATAGCGCCTTTGCGATGTAAATAAATAACAACGCCATCTTTTTCTAAGTGTTCATCAAGGAGTCTTAAGGCCTCGTGAGGAACTTCTGCGTAAGGCGGATCCAAAAAAATTAAATCGTAGAATTTATCGTGTTGTTCTTCCACAAAGCGTTGGACTTTTTCTCTAAAGACTTTAGTTTTTCCTAAGATAACAGTATGCGTTAGATTTCTTTGTAGGGTGTCAATAGCTTTTTGACTAGCTTCCACAAAGTCACATTCTTTAGCGCCGCGCGAAATTGCCTCAATTCCCAATGATCCGGTGCCCGAAAAAAGGTCCAAACAAGAGGCGTCCTTCACTTTGTCGCCTAATATATTGAAAATTGCCAACCTCACAATGCCTTGGGTTGGCCTTAAATCTCTTACTCCACTTGGTACGCTCAAATTGTGTCCTTTGGCCGCGCCGGCCGTTATTCGCATAGACCAATGATAACAGTAGTAAAGTTCAGCGGCAAATTTTTATCTGATTGATATTTTTAATAGTAATCCAGGCGGTCTGACTGCCAAAACCTTTTTTATTGATCTCAAAAGGCGCAATCTTTTGAGGCTTTTTCAGAAAAATTAGAATACAGTATTTTTTGGTTTTAAATCTTTCAAAAAAGATTGGGATTTCAGGTTCACTAATTCCGTCGCTATTCCCGTATTCAAGAAGAATTGCTTTGATTTTGGAAGAGGTTAAATCTTGAAATTGGATTATGCGATCAACCTTTACTTTTACGATTACCGGCTCGCCGCTGTTTTTAAAATAAACACTATCCCCTGCCCTAATTTTGTTCCACGGTAATCTTTTTGTTTGGTACCATCGCGATTCAATGGTCTTCCCCCCGTTCAGAATTTTGGGTATCAATTTCCATTCTTTCTTCATAATGGCGATGTGGTTCATATAAGTTACACCTCGAAGGTGAATCGCACGCTTAGTTACACCTCGAAGGTGAATCGCACGCTTACACCTTCGAGGTGTCGGATGCGGTGCCCTTTATAATAGGGCTTAGCAAGGGCGTGGGAAATTCATCTTCTAAGATGAGATTTGCTATGCCCAAACCCGGCCTTTCCTCTATTTTTGCTTCAACAAATTCCTGATATTGTTTTGGTGAGTTTACGATTTCCGAGATTAGACGATGATCACAGGGATCGTAAATAATAGACTTACCCAGATACACTTTGTAAGACGAATAGGGGTAGGAAATTAACCATTGGGCTTTGACAGAAGCCGCTGATTGTAACGAATTTGAATAAAATTCCATTGGATTAAGATGAATATACCTAGTTACCTGCAAAAAAGATTCAGGGCTTTCAACAGTTTTTGCTTTAAAGGCTCCTTGAAAAAGGTGCCCCAATCGTTTGGTTTTAAGATTAAAGTAACGGGTATAACTATTAGCAATGTCGTTCATAAACCTTGAGATACCGCCATTAATTGTTTGCTGAAGCACCAGATGATAGTGGTTTGGCATTAAAACGAAGCAGAGAATTTTCACTAACTCAATAGATTTATCCGATGATGGCAGGGTGGGTTTATTGGGAATCCCTTCGGAGAGTTTACGTTTGTTGTAGAATCTGAAAAAATCAATTGTCTTCAAAAAATGATAATAAAAACTTTGGTTGAGAAAAATGGTTCTTTTTTCAACCCCGCGGTTGTAAATATGGTAATAAGAGCCGGCAATAAAATCCCGAGGTTTATTAGGCATCATTAAAATTATAACGTATCTACATTAGTGGGAACATCGGTAGAGTGTCGAATCAAAATGACACCTTCGAGGTGTACTTCCGTTTCTTACACCTCGAAGGTGTAACCTACGAAGCTCATGCTAGAGGGCTAGGCCGGCGGCAACACCGGTAAAGATGTCGTGGAATAAAATTTTGGGGGAACCAAATTTATCAACCAGCATTTGTTTAACCGCTGGAATCAAAGAGCTGCCACCAGTGCAGATAACAAAATCCAGTTGATCTTTCTCAGTTTTGCCCTTCCTCAAAACCGTATCAATTGTCTTTTCAATTTGTTTTAAATAAGGTTTAATCATTCTTTCAAACTCTAATCTTGTGATTTTTTCTTGGAGAAAAATATTCTTTTGATTAAAAACGATGCTGGTTTCTCCTTTCTCTGATAGTTCAATCTTGGCTTTTTCAATTGCAGAAAACGATGAAAAACTTAAATCATAATTAATCAATGTTTCCAACTTTTCCACAACTGCCCTATTCCTGTTTTCTCTTTTAAGTTCGTTCATAAAAGAGTGAAAGTCGGGGGTATTTAAAACCTGCAGTTCATACCATTTCCTAAGCCGCTCTTTGATGTAAATGGGCATTGGTAAGCCTTTTTGGCCCCAAACTATTTCGGTGCCAAAGTGTTTGGCAATTTTTTGCTCCATTATTTCTTCGTTAAATAGATCGCCGCCAATGGATAGGCCGTCAGTTGCCAGGATTTTCTTCCCTTTTCCTATCTTTTGCATTAAGCAAAAATCCAAAGTTCCGCCGCCAAAATCAAAAAGAAGAATAGTTGAGTCTTGGGAGTGTTTTTGGAAAAAACTTAAAGTGGCGGCAATGGGTTCAGCTAAAAACGAAACTTTGCTAAAGCCGGCCAATCTTGCGGCTTCGCTCATTCGTTTTTCAATCTGCAGGTCGTCGGTTTGTGAATCGCGATAATGGACTGGGCGCCCCAAGACAACCTCATCGACCGATCGGTCGTTTAATCCATCGGCCTGCATTTTCATAAACCTTAGGATAAAACCAATCAGTTCTTCCAAAGAATAGGTTTGGCCCAAAACGTTGGCCTTGCCAAAAAAGCCTTCGCGAAGGGAGGTTTTTAAAGCCTGTAAAAACTGACCGGGTTTATTAATGTCGTATTCGGCAACCACGTCGGTTTTCCAAATATCAACTCCGCCTGAATCGCCGGGAGAAGGCAAAAAAATATCAACAATATCGCCGGTAAACTCCTTGATAATCTTTGGCGGAAGTCTCATCTCGTTGTCGGCAATCATTTGCCTAATAGCTTTTTCGCCCATAAACCGGCCGTCATCCTTTTTAAAATATAGGACCGATCTTAATATTTGAGGATCTAAGGCTAAATCATCAATGGCTAAAACCTTTACGCCTTGAGGGGTATTTATGGAAATTGATGAATTGGATGTCCCAAAATCTAGGCCGTAGTGCATAAATGAAGGATAGCATATTTCTTGGAGGCCTTATACTTCAGGCTTTGCTATATGTATGATCTGCTAGACCCTTAGGGTCTAGCGAAGGCGTGGTTGAGCCAACAGGAAACTTCGGAGGTTTACCGATTATTTATTTGGCTTTGGCTCGGCGGGCAATTTTATCCCAGCGATAAAGGGGTTCAGAGTAAAACATAGCCATAATTTCATCACGGGAATAACCTTTTTGTTCCAAAGTTGTAACGCAACCGGTCCATTTTTGCAAGTCGGCTTTATAATCTTCTGCAAAAACTTTATCAACAGTTTGCAATACCTGCTTCAAGGAAATTACCAAAGGCAGGTCTGAACCGGTTTTATCTCCGTCAGGCCGTAGGGCTTCTTCAATAAGAAATATATCACTTTCAATTTCCTCTTTGATTCTGGCTGGAATTCTGGCAAAGTTTTTGGGTGAATTTTTCTTATAATCATAAATCGAATTAGTAGACAATGTTTGATAGATTTCGGCCGGCTTGCCGCCATCTTTATAGTGGGCTAATATTTCGTTTCTAGCCCTATCATCCGCAAAAGCTGCTCTCTCTCGCTTAGCTAAATCGCAGATTAAATTTTTAACGGCCAGGTCAAACGGTACCTCTCTTTCAGCCGCCTTCATTAATATCTCAAACAGGTCTTCCTGCTGTGGCCATGGAGTAAAAATATGGTTAAACTGATGTTGCTCTTCGTGTACGCGGATTCCTTGAGACCATTGTTCGTCCTTGATGCCTATTTTTTCTATTTTTCTTTGGTAAGTTACGGCGGCGCCACTTGCCGAATAATCATAAATAGTAGCTGTTAATAAACCTACGCTTAAGCTCATCCAGTGTTCACCATCGGCGCTTTTGGCAAAATTATGGTAAAAACTATCTTGACTAAAACCCGAAAGGTCACCAACTTC
>Ga0075919_124_pt1 | contig 4668 bp, 5 predicted proteins | sample RifGroA2_FD_68338 | JGI IMG/M metagenome (GOLD analysis project Ga0075919, IMG submission 68338) | Parcubacteria bacterium GW2011_GWA2_39_18 | reverse complement strand
ATCACTTTCCAGCCAGCCATCCTTAATATGCGCCTGTTCTTAGCATCTCTTTCAATATTATTTCTTATTTTTTTCCTCCAGTATTTTTTCGGCAGCTTGTTGGCCCGCAGATTGAAATGCTATCCGTGCCAAAAATCACTGTCAATAAAAACCGCCCGCTTTTTATTCGGCAAAGCAATGTCCGGACATCCCGCCGCTTTCTTATAGTGTTTTTGAAAGTGGATGCCATTTGCTCTCAAAAACCTAAAAACATCTTTTTCAATTTCGGTATCAGAACTCCGTATGCGGGACACTATCTCGCTTCTTTTATTTCTGCTGAATACGTCAGTCGTTTTCGTTGTCTTCAAATTCATCAAAAGAACCGCTCTTTGTAAAATCAATATCATATTTATTTTCGCCGGCTTTATAGATAACCACGCTGTCAACACCGGCTTCTTCAAGCTTTTCGTAAGTCAGCAATTCGCCCTCTTTCAGGTCAAAAACATCCCGGAGAAGCCAACGTCCCAAATCAGCATTATGCTTGCTCATAAGAGCTTTTGATCCGTCTTGACAAAGCTTGGCTTCCATCCTGCTTCCGTCCGGTAACAGCAGTTCAAAGTGGGTATCTCTCGGCGGAAAAAAATTTGGAAATGATTTATGCAACCACGCTGGGATTGGAATATAAACTTCATTTGGATCTCTCGACCTTCCGCCGGCATTCCACTGGTTCAATCCGCTCTTTTCAGGAACATTCTTCCTGCCACCGCGCACTGAATACAAAGGAAGAAAAACATGTGGCCACTGTTTAATCGGGGTAAACTCCAACTTTTTTGCTACAGAAGCAAACATTTTTTCAAGCTCTGAAAACGGATCTTCTAAGATATTGACTGGGAGATCCAGAGCAACGTTCGGCGTGATAAATCTTTTGTATAACGTGCTTTTTGCAATATTAAAAGCATACTCATTGAGTCCGTCATTAAAAATGATTGTGTTCCCCTGCGTAATTTTCACGCGTGCTATTTTTTCGACGAAAATCTCGTCCATTGGCGTTTCGTATACCAAAATTTTATTGGGTTTTCTTGTCACACAATGATAAATCAAATCTTCCAAAGCAAATATTCTCTTTGTTGTTTCGATCCGCCTGTTTCGCATCTCCGCTATTTTCAAAATTTTCTTCTCCGAATCAAGCTGATTAAAAAGAGCGTGCTCGCTGTTGAACTCCGCCACTTTTTGCATTGTTGCGCCGTTCTTTTCCAAAAAAGTCTTGACACCGATCCCAAGATTTTGTTTTGAAGCATCAGCAGAACAATCCGTGCGTGAAAGGTTTTTTGCATCAAAAGCCTTGCAGAAGAGATTCTCAGCAACCCTGTATGCAATATACGGTTCATCGCTTTCAGAAAAAAGACGCGACAGCGAACCTATCACCTCCAGCATTGATGCATAATATAATCTGCTTTTTATATTTTGATTCTCTATAAACATATTCTCAGGCTTCAAGCGCTTTTTTTATATTAAGAGCAATTCTGTAAATTACGGGAACGGAAACAGAATTTCCAAATTGCTTATACAAGACGGAATCGGGAAGATTCGCTGGCAACTTAATATCCTCATACCCCTGAAGCCGTGCGCATTCAAGCGGTGTAAGTTTTCTTATTCCCCCGTGATCTTTGATTATCGGGACATTATGCCCGCCCATCCCCATATTGGCTGTTAAAGTCGGACATACGCCCTTTTTGTTTTCTCTGACATAAGTTCTCCGCCACTGATAAACAGTGTCCGGAGATTTAACCGTTCCACACAGTTTTTTATACAGAGGCTTGCCGTCATAGTAGTATTTTTCAGGAACTTTTTTTTCAAGAATATCGGTAATCTTCTTAGTTAATTTAATTTTATCAGGAAATTCAAATACCTCGAATGCTTTCTGTGATAAAAATCCCACAATATAAACTCTCTCCCTGTTTTGAGGAACATTGCCGTATTCCATTGTGTTCAAAATTTTTGTCTTAATTTTATAACCCAGGCTATTCAGGCTTTCTTCTATGACTTTGTAGGTGTTCCCGCTGTCATGAGAATACAAATTTTTAACATTTTCCAAAAAAACAAGCGACGGTTTTTTCTTTTTAAGAATATTGACAATATCCCAAAATAAATTTCCTCTGTTTTTATCATCAAAACCCTTTCTATATCCGGCGATTGAAAATGGCTGGCAGGGAAATCCGCCAAGCAATGCCCCGAATTTATCCGGCAAATCGCTGTCTTTCAGCTTCCTTAAATCTTCAATAAAAAGATAAGGCTTGTCAAAATTCAGGTCGTATGTGTATTTGCAATATCCGTCAAAATCATTTGCAAATAAGGTTGAGAAGCCTGCATCTTCGAACCCTTTTCTTATTCCTCCAATTCCAGCAAACAAATCAATTGTTGTTAAAAGGTTTTTCTTCATAAAATAATTATTTTACACCTATATTATATATCTTATTTAGCTGTTTCGCAAACTGCGGGGAATAGCCGCAGGGAATATTATGCCATCCACACCAGAATCACCCGCTCCTAATTAGTGTCAGATGATAAACTGTTCTTTCTGCGGACGATATTGCAACGCCTCGGCCACATGCTCTAATTCAATCGCGTCTTTCGAATCAAGATCAGCGATTGTTCTCGCCAACTTAATTATTCGATAGTACGAACGCGCGGACAAGTGCTGTACAGAAACCGCTTGTTTTAATAATTGCTCGGCCGGATCGGAAAGTTTGGCAAATTCGGCGCACATCTTGCTTGTCATTTCGGCATTAATATGAAGGCCGATTTTTTTATATCTTAAAGACTGAATTTCACGCGCTAATGAAACCGCTTGGCGTATTTCCTTAGAAGATTGGCCCGATGCCGGTAGAGACAATTCGTCGAGCGTAAGAGCGGGAACTTCCACACCCATGTCAATGCGATCAATAATTGGTCCGGAAATTTTTTTATGATACGCGACAACTTGCGCTGACGAACAAATACATTGTCTTTTGGGATCAGTTAAATATCCGCACGGGCAAGGATTTTGCGCCGCTACCAACATAAAGCGAGCCGGAAAAGTTACCGCACCACTCGCCCGCGAAACAGTTACTATTCCATCTTCAAGAGGTTGCCGAAGATTTTCGATTACACATCTTCCAAATTCCGGAAACTCATCAAGAAACAAAACTCCGCGATGCGCCAAACTTACCTCTCCGGGTTTGGGGTGTGTTCCGCCACCGACCAATGCTACGGCCGAGGCATTGTGGTGCGGACTTCGAAATGGTCTTTGGCAGATAAAAGAAGTGCCTGACCGAAGTTCGCCGGCTGCTGACCAAATTCTCGTAACATCAATTGCTTCGTCGTGTGTAAGCTCAGGAAGAATTGATGGCAATGCCCGTGCCAACAAAGTTTTTCCCGCGCCGGGCGGACCGTTAAACAAAATATTATGTCCACCGGCCGCGGCAATTATAAGCGCACGCTTGGCATGAGACTGTCCTCTGATATCAGAAAAATCAACTTGATAACCTGTGGCTTTTTTTGTTTTTTCTTGGGCAACATATTCTGTAAATCCAATGCCGGTGTTTATTGTTTTTACAAAATCTGACAAATTCGAAACAGCAACCACTTTAATATTTGCCACCAGTTTCGCCTCGTCGGCATTTTCTTTTGCTACAAAAACCTGATTATACTCTGCTGTACGGGTGGCGAGAACCATGGAAAGAACTCCGGACACCGGACGTAACGAACCATCAAGACCAAGCTCACCGATAAGTATTGATTTTTGAAATTCCAACATTGCTTCCGGTGGTATTGTTCCTTGCGTGGCCAAAATGCTTACAGCAATTGGAAAATCATAACCTGAACCAGCCTTGATATTAAACTGCGGCAGGCCGGAAGAAATATCAGTTTCAACTTCAACCAAGGTACATTCGAGACCAGACAGCGCAGCGGAGAAGATTTTTGTAGACATAATAGTCGTGGGGTATAAAAATTCCAAACACCAAACTCCAAATCACAAACAATATCGAAATAACAAATTCAAAATTACAAACTTTTAAAAATAATAGAGCTGTATATCTTTTTTAATTCTACTATTTCGTTTATCAATGATTCCCTCTCTTTTTTTAAGTTTATATCATCACCAACATCAACTAATCTAAGCCACAACGAAGCTTCTTTGGACTCTTTCCTACATATTTTTACTCGATGTAAAAAATCTTTTTTACTAAGAGCCTCGTTTGCTTCAATATAATTAGCCGCCTGTGAACCGGATGCCCGAACTAGCTGTTTACCATCTTCAAAATTACCAATAGTTTTTGGTAGTTTCTCTACAAACTCTCTGCATTTCTTTGCAAAACAATAACTCCTTTCTTCGAGATCATATAGTTTTGGTTTTGGAATTTTGGTCATTTGGATTTGTCTGTAATTTTACCTAATGGCTATTGGCTACTCTACCGCGGAAATCTCGCACTCTCGTGGAAATATTCATTACAGTGGTTCGGGATAATGTCTTTGTTTTGAATTTTGAATTTGTAATTTTGAAATTGTTTGGTGCTTGGTGCTTGGAATTTGGAATTTTACTGATAAGAAAAATCCGGATCATACGCAATTTAACGGGACTGTTCAAGTTCACGAACATAATTGACACTTTTTATTAGCTTTGTTGTATAAATAATTGTTTTATTTTAG
>Ga0075919_126_pt1 | contig 5177 bp, 5 predicted proteins | sample RifGroA2_FD_68338 | JGI IMG/M metagenome (GOLD analysis project Ga0075919, IMG submission 68338) | Parcubacteria bacterium GW2011_GWA2_39_18 | reverse complement strand
TTCGGCGATCTCACCGATTCAAGCGTTGTAAGTAAAATTATCCGTGATATCCGGCCGGATGAAATATATCATCTTGGCGCCCAAAGCCATGTGCGAGTGAGCTTTGACATTCCTGAATACACAGGTAATGCCACGGGACTGGGAACCACCAGAATTTTGGAAGCGATCCGTGAAACAAAGTTAAAAACCAAATTTTACCAAGCATCAAGCTCGGAAATGTACGGCAAGGTTTTGGAAATCCCCCAAAAAGAAACAACTCCCTTTTATCCGCGCAGTCCTTATGGAGTGGCAAAAGTATATGCGTATTGGATGACAGTCAATTACCGCGAAAGCTATAATATGTTCGCCTGCAATGGAATTTTATTCAATCACGAATCGCCGCGCCGAGGCGAGACATTTGTCACAAGAAAAATTACGCGAGCCGTTGCCCGCATTAAAGCCGGGATTCAAAACGATCTTTATTTGGGAAATCTTGACGCCAAGCGCGACTGGGGATATGCCAAAGAATATGTGGAAGCGATGTGGCTGATGCTCCAGCAAGACAAGCCGGATGATTTTGTCATCGCCACCGGAGAAACGCACACCGTACGGGAATTTGTGGAAGAATCATTCAAATACGCCGGGCTAAATTGGAAAAAATATGTTAAAATTGATCCGCGTTATTTCCGACCGGCCGAAGTTGATCTGCTTATCGGCGATCCGTCAAAAGCAAAAAAAAGATTAAAATGGAAGCCAAAAACTACTTTCAAACAATTGGTTCGTTTGATGGTTGATGCCGATATGGAATCGGTTCACCGGGAATTAAACGGACTTAATGCCGGCCCGCATAATTATTTATTGGGCGATAATAATGAAGAATAAAACTTATGATTAAATTAATAAAATCAAGCTTCTACCGCGAAACGGAAACAAAGCAAAGGTTAGTTGAATTTATTTCTCGCGCCGAAATTTTAAGCATGGGGACTGAATGTAAAAAATTTGAAGAAGCATTTGCCGAAAAACAGCAAAGAAAGCATGCTGTTTTTGTAAGCAGCGGGAGCTCCGCGAATCTTTTGCTGATTCAAGCGCTTCTTAATCAGGGAAAATTAAATAAGGGCGATGTGGTCGGCGTTTCTTCTCTGACATGGGCGACAAATGTAATGCCCATTATCGAGCTCGGACTTACTCCGCTCGCGATTGATTGTGAAGTAAATACGCTTAATATTTCTCCTGAAAAACTAAATAGCAATTGCGAGTCTCTCGGCTCTCAAGTCAACGGCAATTTGCTTGGAAATTTCGGCTTAGCCTCAACTTTTTCTTTTTTTGTCGGACACCATATGTCAACAATTGAAGGCGGCATGATTTGCACCGATGACGATGATTTATATGAAATAATTTTAATGATCCGCGCTCACGGATGGGATAGAAATTTGTCGCCTGAATCGCAGAGAAAATTGCGGCAACAAAACAACATTGACGATTTTTTCTCAAGATACACATTTTACGATCTTGCCTACAATGCTCGCCCAACTGAAATAAACGGATTCTTGGGAAATGTCCAGCTTCAATATCTTGACGAGATAATCGCAAAGCGTAAAGCGAATTTTCATCAATTTCAAAATGCCGCCATACAAAATCCCGACATCATTTCGCTTAAACTAGGTCATATGAATATAGTTTCAAATTTTGCCATGCCTGTTATATTTAAAAATCCTAAAACATTTATGCATTATAGAAATAAATTTGAAAAAAATAATGTGGAAATCAGGCCGATTATCGCCGGAGACATAACTCAACAGCCTTTTTATAAAAAATATGTGATGCATCAAGATCAATGCCCTAATTCTAACCTTATTCATCATCAAGGATTCTATTTTGGCAATAACCCGGAAATGACCGAGAAAGAGCTTATTTTATTGGAAAAACTTCTAGAGCGATAATTTATGTCGTCGTATAATACTAGTCGCAAGACAATTCTTATAACCGGCGGAGCCGGTTTTATTGGGAGCCATCTCTGCAAAAGCCTCTTAAACGACGGTCATTATGTTGTCTGCCTTGATAATCTTTTTACTGGGAGCATTGACAATATCATTGACTTAAAAACTAATAAAAATTTTGAATTTATCCGTCATGATGTTATTGAGCCGATAACGATAGAGATTGATCAAATATACCACCTCGCCTGTCCCGCCTCGCCTATTCATTATCAATATAACCCGATTAAAACCATTAAAACGAATGTCGTTGGAACGCTAAATATGCTTGGATTGGCGAAAAGAACAAAAGCAAAAATGCTTCTTGCGTCAACCTCTGAAGTATATGGGGATCCGAAAGAGCATCCCCAAAAAGAAACTTATTGGGGTAATGTCAACCCAATAGGAATCCGGAGCTGTTATGATGAGGGGAAGCGTTGCGCCGAAACACTCTGCTTTGATTATCACCGACAAAATAAGGTTGATATTCGAGTCGTGCGCATATTCAATACCTATGGACCCAATATGCATCCGCACGACGGAAGAGTTGTGTCAAATTTTATTGTTCAGGCTCTGCAAAATAAAGATATAACAATCTATGGAAACGGAAAACAAACGCGAAGCTTCCAATATGTTGATGACCTGATTGCGGGCTTTAAAAAAATGATGAATAATGAAAAGACTATTGGTCCGATCAATTTAGGAAATCCGAATGAATTCACAATCTTAGAGCTTGCTAAGAAAATTCTTAAGATAATTCCGGAAAGTAAAAGTAAAATAGTCTCAAAACCGTTGCCAACTGACGATCCAAAACAGCGCAAACCGGATATAACCGCGGCAAAAAAATTCCTTTCGTGGCAACCTAAAATTTCTCTTGACGACGGTCTGCAAAAAACTATATATTATTTCAAGCAACAATTATTAAGTAATTGACTTACTATATGAATATCTCCGTTATCGGAACCGGGTATGTCGGTCTCGTGACAGCCGCCTGCCTTTCGGAAATTGGAAATGAAATTCTTTGCATTGATATTGATCATGAAAAAATTAAAAAATTAAAAAACGGCCATATCCCGATTTATGAGCCGGGACTGGAAGAAATTGTCAAAAGAAATATCAAATCAGGCAGATTAAAATTTTCAACGCAAGTAAAAGATCTTTCGTTTGGCGATGTGGCGTTTATAGCCGTAGGAACTCCTCCAAAAGAATCAGGCCGCCCCGATCTTTCGGCTGTTTATCAAGTAGCAAAAAGCATCGGAGAGCATATAAGTCGTCAAACTATTATAGTGGATAAATCAACCGTTCCGGTGGGAACCGCTCGCGAAGTTGAAACAATTATTCGCGCTCAAACAAAAAAGAGAAGAAAAAATATCCAATTTTCTGTCGTTTCTAATCCGGAATTTTTAAAGGAAGGATCGGCAGTAATGGACTTTATGAAGCCGGACCGCATCGTTCTTGGAATTAAAGAATCATGGGCTAAACAAAAAATGAAAGAATTGTATGCCGCCTTTGTAAAAAACGGCCACCCAATAATCGTTATGAACCGCGAATCGGCGGAAATGGCAAAATACGCGTCAAATGCTATGTTGGCCTGTAAGATTTCATTTATGAATCAAATAGCTAATCTTTGCGAGATTGTCGGCGCGGATGTAGAGAGCGTCCGCCATGCTATGAGTTTGGACCAGCGAATCGGAGAACATTTTTTATACGCCGGCGCCGGTTATGGCGGAAGCTGTTTTCCAAAAGATGTTCAAGCGCTGTCTTCTCTTGCAAAAGATATCCAATATCCCGCGCCTCTTCTTGACGCGATTGAAGAAGTGAATATCAAACAAAAGCTTGTTCTTTTCCAAAAAATACAAAAATTTTTTAAAAATATCGAGGGCCGACGCTTCGCTATTTGGGGACTATCGTTTAAACCAAACACGGATGATACTCGCGAAGCGCCGTCAATTACCATTATTGACAAAATCAATACGGTAAAGAAATGTATCAAATCTGCAAAGGAGCTGACGCGCTTATTCTTATAACGGAATGGCCGGAATTTCGCGAACCGGATTTTAATAAAATGAAAAAATTATTAAAAAATCCGATAATCTTTGATGGTCGAAATATTTATAACCCCTCTTTGCTAAAAAAGAAGGGATTTTCATACTTCGGAATCGGAAAATAATCTTATATATGGCCGAAATAATTATTAAACCCATAAAAGGCTGGATTAGAATTGATTTTAAGGAACTCTGGAGATATCGAGAGCTTTTTTATATTTTTACTTGGCGGGATATTAAAGTCCGCTATAAACAGACGGTTATCGGGATCGCCTGGGCCATTCTGCAGCCGTTTTTGCTGATGGTTGTCTTTTCTGTATTTTTCGGATCATTCGCAAAAATTCCATCAGATAATATTCCCTATCCCATCTTTGTATTTTCCGGCCTGATTTTTTGGAATTATTTTTCTACGGCATTATCCGGCGCGAGCAACTCTTTGGTTGATAATGAAAATATCATCAAAAAAATTTACTTTCCTCGCCTCATTCTACCTCTGTCAACAACCATTACGCCGATTGTTGACTTTATTATAGCCTTTGTCATATTGCTTCTGATGCTCGTCTATTATCGTTTATCCATTCACCCATACATCATTCTGCTCCTTCCAATTCTTTTAATAATAACCCTTTTGACAGCTTCGGGCATTGGGACATTCCTTTCCGCCATTAACATAAAATATCGGGACATTCGATACGCTTTGCCCTTTTTTGTCCAAATACTCCTTTTTGTCACACCGGTTATTTATCCAGTCTCTATGGTCAGCTCAAAATACCATTGGCTATTGCTTTTAAACCCTATGACCGGCATTATTGAGACGGCTAGAGCAAGCATGCTTGGAACCAAACCCATTGATCCGTCGCTCCTTTTAATTTCGGCGGCGTTTGCCGGATTGTTTTTCTTGTTTGGTATTTATTATTTTCGAAAAACCGAACGAATATTTGCCGATGTGGCTTAAATATTAAGTATGAATAATCCTGTCATTGAAATTCATAATCTGTCAAAAAGCTATACGATTTCTCATCGCCCGCCGTATGAGACATTTCGCGATTCGGCCGTAGAATTAATAAAGAAACCTTTTTATTTACTGTCGCGTAAAAATAAGGCCATAAAAACAGAAGAATTTTGGGCGCTTAAAAATATAAATATTTCAATCCATAAGGGCGAGAAAATTGGAATCATA
>Ga0075919_119_pt1 | contig 5882 bp, 7 predicted proteins | sample RifGroA2_FD_68338 | JGI IMG/M metagenome (GOLD analysis project Ga0075919, IMG submission 68338) | Parcubacteria bacterium GW2011_GWA2_39_18 | reverse complement strand
GCCGTGTAATACCAAAAAGCCGGGTGGATAGCCATAAGACCGGCGGAGATGAGAGCCGTGCGGCGATCAAAAATAATATTAATTAATTTATAAAAAACAAAAACCGCGATTGCGGAAAATAGCGGCGTCAAAAACAAAATAATCCATTTGCCTAAAAACCAGCCGATGGCGCCATACAAAAGCGGCATCCCAAAAAAGCTCCCGGGCAAAAGCGCGTCTTTTTGAACCATTATGCTTCTCGGCGCGACAATCGGCGCCGTGCCATTGAGAGGCTCCGCCACCTTGAAAGACAAATTACCGGCAAATTGCTTGATAAAATAAAAATTAGCCGTTTCGTCCGGCGAAGTAAATTTGCCCGGGCTCTTAAAAGCCAAAAAGGAGTAAAACAAAAACAACAAGACAAAAAACGACAGGAAAATGGCGTTTGACTGAATTTTAGTCATAATAACAGTTTACTGATTACGCGGCTATTGTCAACCGGCCAAAGCTCTACACTAGACTATACAGTAATAAAAAAGTGCAGTTTAACTTGCGATCGCGTGTTAACATGTGAATTAAAAGTTATCCACAGACAGATCCGTTGACAAAATCAGCTAAGTCTGTAAGATGATGAAATCAAATCGGGGGGTATGTGGAAAGGGGGTGAAGATATGGAATTGGTAAAAACAAAAAACACATCGGAAGACGCGGTAGCTGTCTTTTTTGTCGTCGGCATACTTTTCATCCTTATTTTATCATTGGGAATTACTTGGTATTGTCTTTATAAAGGATACAGCAATGTTGAATGGGGTTCGGTGTATAATTCATACGCCGTTGTTAAATGCGTAAAGTAGAAATCGTTAAAGTCGTCCCGCGCCATGGGTTTGCGCCTATGGCGCGGGATAGAAAAATATGTCTCTAAAAATTTCAAACATTCAAAAATCTTTCGGAAAGACCGAGGCGGTTAAAGATATTTCATTTGAAGCCAAGGCCGGAAAAATCACCGGCTTAATCGGCCCGAACGGATCAGGCAAAACAACCACGCTGAATATCATCACTTCCGTTGTCATCCCTGACAAAGGCGATGTTTCTTTGTTCGGCGTCAAGCAGACCGAGAATATTGAACAATTGAAAGCAATGGTCGGATATGTCCCGGACGAAATAGCGATTGCTTACAAATTGACTGGCCGGGAATTTATTAAATTCACCCTGCGGCTTTTTGACGCGTTTGACGAAGATCATAGAAAATTCGCGTTTGAACTTTGCGAGCTTTTCCAGCTCTCCGATCGCCTTGATGATTTTGTTGAAGAATACAGCCACGGAATGCTCAAAAAACTTCTTTTGATTTCAGCAGTCGCGCACACACCGTCTCTCTTGGTGCTTGATGAGCCATCCAACGGACTTGATCCGGAAATGGCCATACTTTTAAAATCATTGATCAGAGAATACGCCATGCTTGGCAATATCGTGCTTTTATCCACCCATCACCTTGAATTTTCCGAACAGCTTTGCGATGAAGTTGTTTTAATTCAAAAAGGTCAAATAATCGCCAAGGGTTCGCCTCAAGAACTGAAAATTAAAGCCAATCAGCCGTCTTTTGAAAAAGCGGCGTTTAACATTTTTAATTTCAATGACAAATTGGAACATCTTAAAAAAATCTTTTCTCGTCTCCCGGCTTCAAATCGCGTCGCTTAAAAACAGCGCCGCGGCTGTTTTAAAATCGCAGCCGATTATTCTGATTTTGCCGATTATCGGAACAGCGGTTTATTTTTATTTTCTCGCGAAAATCCCCGACTGGTCGTTTGACATTATTAATTTCGCGGCAATATTTTGGCAAAACGGCGCGCGCGAACCTTTATTGCAATTGAATTTTATTCTGTCAATTTCTTTGTTGATTTTTTCATTTTTTTTCTTCACTTTGTTTGTTCCGGAAAAAAAGGCGCCGCTCTGGCTGCACGGCCTGCCCTTGAAAAATAGCCGGCTTACCCTGGGAAACATGCTTGTTCCTTTCAGCTTTTTTCTTTTATTGATACTCCCGCCTATTTTCATAATCGCCGGCATATTGAATATTTCCGCTTCGTCCGGCGGCAGCTTGGTTTATTCGCGCGGCTTATTGGGGACTACTTCTTTTATTCCTTGGATTATAGCCGGGCTGTACTTATCGCGCGTTTTGCGTTTCGGCATTCCCAAAACGAATCACGGTAAAATCATTTTCATCGGTTTTATAATATTTGCCGCCGCGTATTTTTTGACCGGAATTCTGAATTTCCAAATTTTTCTGCATTTCTCGCCCAGCGCAATTTTTCCTTTCCTGATTTTCGCGCCGTCATTTGGTATTTTTATTCTCGCTCTTGCGTTATGGTTGATTTGGATAATGTTCGGTGCTGTCTTATTTTCATCCGCCGCTTCAATCGGACGATTCCATTCTCCTGATTCCAAGAATCCGTCTATTTTTAAAAATTTCTTGAAAAATTCGGACGACGATTTTTATGCGTTAACTTTCAAAAGAATGCTTCGCCACAAAGAAATATTGCTTACGCTCATACTCTCGATTTTTGTTATATCGGCAAGCATTTTTCTGGCAAATAAAGCCGCGAAACAGGGCATTCCGGCCGGCAGCGATATTTTTTCAATGATTGTTATTTTGGGCATCAGCGCTACTATTCTCATACCGACCATTGACAATAGCTTGGGCTGGCTGTGGGCTTCGGCGCCGCAAGGACGCAAAAAACAATTCAAATCCTATCTCTTGGCATCGCTCTGCTTATTTATTTTTTTCTCGTTCTTAATGATCTGGCCGATGATCTTTGATCTCGTTTCCGGACTTTCTTTTCTTCGTTCGATTATTATATTTATTTTTTGCCTAAGCGCCGGAATAATAATCGCGATTTTCGGCAATGTGAAATTAAACGGTTCGCTTTCCATACTAGCGCTTTCCATTATTTACGCGCTGATTATCGGCGGCGCAGTATGGTTTTTTTCTTTTATCGGCGGCCAATTCGGCCAAAGCATATCTGATACAATATCAATCTTGTTTGCCATTAGTCTCTTTTATCTTTCTTGGAAAAAATTAGAAAAAAAACAATGGGAAGATTCGTATGACTTTTAGCAAATTGATAAGCAATCTCATACTTGCCGCAATGACCGCCTATTGGCCATCGTGGATTTTTGGCATTATAATAATTCTAATTGACTTTTTTGTTCTCAAATCAAAGACTCAAACATTCATTATCACGGTTTTGTCATTTACCGCCGCGGCCGCGATCTTTCATGAGATCGGACACATTATCGGAATAAAAATAATCGCCAAGCTTCCCTTCGGCTCAATTCAAATAACTTCCAAATTGTTTCGAATAACTATCAATCACCCGCCGATTGACAAAAATTTTTGGATAATCGTCGCTTTCGGATCTTTGATGAATATTTTAATAGGCGCTGTCGGCTGGTTTATCATACCTGACGCTTCTTATCGTTTTATGTGGACAATATTTCAAATCTCTTTTGGAATTATCAATCTAATGCCGTTTTCTCCGGATGGAGAAAAATTATTCGCTTATTTTAAATTTAAAGAACAAGTATGAATATTGAATCTCAAAAATTATCAAAAATTTCCGCCGCCAAACTGATTTTCGCGTTTTTTATCGGCGCTTTTATCGCGCTTATTATTACCGGAATCTCATTTTTCGCAACTATCGTTATCGGAGACAGCGTCGTCGGCCACTCTTTTAAAATCGGGGGAAACAATTGGTGGACGATGGTTTTATCGTTTACAAAAAGCGATGACGGGTTTTCTGCCGGTTTCGGCGGCGGAGCGATTTTAATCATAATTGCCGCTGGATTGCTCAATGGCGTCGCGTCCGCTTTCCTGCAATCGCGCAAAAATAAAAAAAGCGCGAATCAACCGCGCACAATTTAAACCGTTAAAATTTTATTAAAGGCGCGAATAACATTAAAAAAAATAAAATTTTCCAGACAAAACATCAAAATAAAGTTCATTAACTTTACTCAGGTAAAAATACATACTAACTTGCGATCGCAAGTTAATGCGTGAATTCAAAAGATCAAAAAACTCATCAATGGCTAAATTATTTATCAATCGCGTCAAATGGCAAATCATCAATCATTTTTTTAATTTCCTCGCCGTTTATTTGTCGCGAATAATATATTTGGCTCATTCCCCCGTCTTTTTGCGTATTAATAATCAGCCAATTATTTTTAATGCTTAGTTTGGTGATCGGCTCGCGAATTTCCTTTTGACCGATATAATCAACTATCTCGCGCAGATTAAGCTGATATTTTTCCAGTATCAAAAATAAGTCGTAAAAATCGCGATAACTGGCGCGGCCGCTCATAGCGCGAATCTTTTCCGCGGCAATTTCTCTAATATCCATAACCCCGACAGAGAAAGCAATGCCCCAAACATTATTATATTCCAGCATTTTAATCGGGAGCAGAACATTTTGCAAATAATCTATTTCTACTTTTAAAGAGTTTGGCTGAATCAGAGGTCCGACATACTGCAATTTTTCAATTTTTACCGTCGCGCCGGAAAAATAATCTTTTTTAATATCCAAATTATCAACGCCCGCAAACATCTTCCTTGTTTCTTCCAAACTCACCGGACTTTGATTGGAAGAAAAATCCAAATCTTCGGAAAAACGGCACTGATCCAAATAACAGTGGTGCAAAGCGGTGCCGCCTTTGAATACCAAATTATTTCCCAGAGACGATTCGGTGATTAATTTCAGAACCAAAGCGAGAAAATAATCTTTTTCGGCAACATGCAAAGGATATTTCAATGTCTTGCGATTGATGATTTCCAATTGCTGGCGAGTAATCATAAATAAAAACTAAACGGACCGATATTTGTCAAAATGTTTATCGTAATACAAGCGCCATTTGGCATTGAATTTTTTGTCGCCGGCGAGCATCCGATGCGTGCTGTATTTGGTCTTTATGGAATTTTCCGCCAAACGGTAAATGCTTGATGAATCAATATTCAATAAATCAAAAATGAAACCGAATATCTTGATCGTCGCTTCGGAATATTCTTTTAAATATTCTGCTAATCGCGCTAAATCCAAATCATACCGGTGTTCTTTTATTTTTTCAACAACCAAATCAATAGCATACTTGCTTTTATGAAAATTAATAATATCAAGCAATGCTTTTTCAGCGGTGGCGATGCGGACGGTTTTACCGTCTATTATCGTTTCCTGCCAGCCAAAAAAAAGATTCTTTTTTGTTTGGATGAAATTATATTCCATGTTATTGAGCCGCGCTGTTTTAAATTTTTTAAGCGACATGGAAATGGTTTTGCCGGTGAGCTGATCAAACATTCCATGATATTGCAATGCGGACTCAAATGAAACATAAGAATCTTCAACCAAAAGACCGGCTACGGTATAAAAAGACAATGATAAGAATCCCCGATTGCTTAAATCCGATATGGCGTAAAGCCCTCTTTTAATGCGGATAAGCCAGCCGTTTTTTACCAGCTTAGTTATAAGATTTTTGGCCTGCTGATAATCCCAATTATCTTTTGCTTCTGCAAAAATATCTTGAAAAGTCACGATTTGGCCGTGTTTTACTAATAGTCTCTCCAAAAGCTCGCTTTGCTTCATTGATAAAATTGTGTAATTCATATATCAAAAGTAATTCAGATTAATTACTATCTATATATAGAATACACTAAAATAGTTAACCAGTCAAGCGCCTAAATCTGCAGTCTAATTTGCGATCGCAAGTTAGTATGTAAATTTGATTTTTACTTTAAATCAAATCTATTTCGCAGATCAAGACCATTGTCTATATCTTTCACGATTAAAAATCGCACATATTGGCGCAGGTTAAACGTTTCAACAATAAAATCAATTTCGTTCTTGCATTCATACGGAAAAATA
>Ga0075919_125_pt1 | contig 6349 bp, 5 predicted proteins | sample RifGroA2_FD_68338 | JGI IMG/M metagenome (GOLD analysis project Ga0075919, IMG submission 68338) | Parcubacteria bacterium GW2011_GWA2_39_18 | reverse complement strand
GGGTATGACATTTCTATATTGCTCAGACTATGACATTTCTAAATTGCCTTGACACAAAAATACAAAAATAGGCGTAAAAACTGATTTTTTTGGGTTTTTATCTAACTATATCATCAATTTATCTAGCTAATTAAAAAAGGAGCGCCGTGAGGGTACTCCTTTTCAAAGTTACGAATTATCGATCAAACACCGAAGCACAAGCATGCTCGGGTTATAACCAGGAAGATTATTGCCAGTTGGTCGAAAGTGGCGATACAAAGCCCGCTTGGCCTTGCGCTCTGTCTTCCAAAAATCCGGACCAATCTTGCGACGAGCAAAAATTAGTCCACTTACTTTCTCAGGAAGAGTTCTTATAACCTTCCCAAGTTCACTATCAGGTTTTCCTTCCCACCTCAGAAATTCGGTTTCAACTTCCTGAAGCAGTTCGGACCGCTGCGCTTCCAAAACCCGACGGATCTGATCAAAGTCTTCCCAAAACTCCTCTGGGAGAGCTTGTCTTACTTGATCAAGGTCACTGCCCTGTTCCATAAGTTCCCAAATGCCAATTGGATTGACACCTGAAACCATTTTGTGAAACGTGCAGTATTCCTTGCCCTTGATCTTGATTCGCGTGCCATCACTGAAGCGCACCACAAACCCTTCCTGATTCCTGCCCAACCCCTTAACTACTTCAATGATCGCATCAACAGATTCGTATGAAGTTGAACCAGCCAAATGCAAACCGAGTTGTGTCGAATGATCTTCAAGACGCGAACGATCCCACTCAAAACCATTACTGTCAAAAGCTCCAAGCAACACACAGGCTTCATATGGATAACTTACAACCATATGAGTTTCTCTGCTTACAACTTCAACAAGATATGTGGAACCCTGATCCAAAAGATCCAAGTTCACATTCTTGGTAAGCCACTCGGTGCCCCAAACTGCCGGGGGCGAATCAAAGCTGCCACGTGTTACCACATACCATTTCCGGTTATGAAAAAACACAATTCCAAGCGCGCCGTCAATTTTTTCAAAAACTTCAAACGGAAGATTCGGAATTTTATATCCCCGTTCAAAGAAGTTGAAAAACTTGGCAAACGGTGTGGCCACGATCCGACGATTGACCAGATCCAAAACCAAACCGCGTGCCAACATATTGACCTCGTTCCAAGAATTGGAATAGGTGCAATGGCGAGTGTAATTGAAAAGCGCAAGACCGTCTGGTCCGGGCACTTCAACAACATTATTGGTTTCAACTTCACGGCGAAGTGAAACCAACAAAACATCAAAATCCATCTGATGAGCAGGATGCTGATACATGATTCACCTCGTTTTTCTGGTTAAAGGTAAAAGAACTATCAGGTAATTATATCATAAACTAGCGAATTTGTCAATCTTTAAAAGTATCGCTCGAAATCACGCAAAATAACGCGAAAATACGAGGCTTAGCCTCGTAGAATAAAGCCCAACCTCAGCCATAAATTTCTAAAAAATGACTTTTTGTCTATTTTAAGATAATATCTTGGTTGCATTTCCGCGCATATGCGCGTTTTTGCAACCATGCTAATTAAAATCCAATTTTAACCACACTTTTACTTTACAAACAAACATAAATACGCTAAAGTTAGTCTAGTTAATCTTAAGCTCAAAAAATATGGACTATTTTCTCATTGTTTTGGGGATAGTTGTTCTCATTCTCTTGTTCTCAATACGCCAAGTAAATCAATACGAACGCGGAGTCAAATTCCGCCTGGGTAAATTTGTCGGTGAACGCCAGCCGGGTTGGCGGATTGTTCTTCCTATTATTGAATCCATGATTAAGGTTGATGTTCGAATTAAAGCTGTGGATGTGCCAAACCAAGATGCAATTACAAAAGACAACATCTCCACACAAATTAACGCAGTTATATATTACAAAGTCAGAGATGCGGCCAAAGCAGTTATTGAAGTTGAAAATTTTTATTACGCAGTGAGCCAGTTGGCGCAAACCACAATGCGCAACGTGGTCGGTGAACTTGAACTTGACCAACTTCTCCAAAGCCGTGAGGCCGCAAGCGCCAAGATCCGTTTAGTTGTTGACACTCTTACCGACCCATGGGGAATCCAAGTTGATAATGTAGAATTAAAAGACATTGTCTTACCAGAAGACATGAAGCGAGTCATTGGAAAACAAGCTGAAGCTGAACGCGAACGTCGGGCAGTAGTTATTAAGGCACAAGGCGAAGTTGAAGCGGCAACAAATTTAAAAAATGCAGCAGAAATACTTTCCTCTTCCAATGGCGCTTTGCACTTGCGAACACTAAATACCATCAACGACGTTTCCTCTGATCAATCAAATACAATTATTTTTGCCATTCCGCTTGAAATCTTGCGCGCTTTTGAAGCTATAAGCAAAATAAATAAAAAACAAGAATAAAATGTCAATTCAAGCTTCCATAACAAAATTTTTATACAAAGGAATTCTAAAAAGAATTTTATTTAGAATTGATCCGGAAATAATCCATGATCGCATGGTTAAATTTGGCGCTTCACTTGGAAAAAGTAAAATCATGCACCACCTTGTTTCATTTTGTTTCAACTACCATAATCACAATCTCACTCAAACTGTAAACGGAATCACTTTCAAAAATCCAGTTGGACTTTCAGCAGGGTTTGATAAAAATGCCGAACTTGGAGACATCTTGCCGCAAGTTGGTTTTGGTTTTGCAGAATTCGGATCAATCACTGGCCGACCATGCACTGGAAATCCCAAACCAAGATTATGGAGATTAAAAAAATCCAAAGGCTTGGTAGTTTATTACGGTCTAAAAAATGATGGCTGCGAAAAAATTTCAGAGAGACTAACCGGAAAAAAATTCGAAATTCCAATTGGAATCAGTTTGGGAAAAACTAATGACACGCAAACTGTAGTGCTGGAAGAAGGAATTGCTGATTATATAAAAGCTTATAAAGCTTTTGCGGAAAAAGGAATTGGAGATTACTATACAATTAATATCAGCTGTCCAAACACGCATGGCGGAGAACCTTTTGTTGATCCGGAAAGATTGGATCTGTTGTTGAGAGCATTCAATACTCTTGAAGCTACAAAACCAATATTCTTAAAAATGCCGCCAGATCTGACTAAAAAAGAAGTTAATGCAATTCTTGAAATGGTAAAAAAGCATGACATTGCCGGATTTATTTGCGCCAACCTCACAAAAAATAAAGAAAAGTTAAAATTGGCTGATGAAAGAATTCCAGAGCTCGGAGGCATTAGTGGAAAACCAACTGAAGAATTGGCAAATGATTTGATTCGTCATATTTATTTAAAAACCGAAGGTCAATACACAATAATTGGTTGCGGTGGAATTTTCTCGGCCACTGACGCTTACAAAAAAATTCGCGCCGGAGCAACGCTTTTGCAATTAATCACCGGAATGATTTATGAAGGTCCACAATTAATCGGTGAAATCAATCGCGGTCTGGTTAAACTATTGAAAAAAGACGGATTTAAAAATATTTCCGAAGCAGTCGGGGCGGATTATAAGAATAAAATATAATGCGTAGGGCGGGGTCTTGTACACCACTACAAAAGTAGGTAGTGGGTAGAGCCATAAGCTGTAAGCCATAGAAATTCCGAGCACCAACCACCAAATTCCAAACCGACTCCGAAGGAGTCGTCCTGAACCGTTGTGGCGAATATTTCTACGAGGGTGGAGGATCTCTGCGGCTTATTAAATCACAAATTCAAAACATATTAAAAAATCCCAGAGATGCAATCTCTGGGATTTTGCGTTTTACACAGGCAACTTGATTGGCTTGGAAAAACTTCGGGACAAAATATCAATTAACTTCACTTTATTACGCACTTGCTCTTGACAAGCACGCTCAATTTCCGCAACTTCTTTTGAACTCAAATCACCACCAACAAACTCAGCAGTACAAAGAGAAGTGGCGTGACCGCCATTAAACCTCGCGTCATATTTAACTTCCATTTCACCAAAAATATCAACCACAAGGCTAATAAAATACGGCCAAACTTTCAAAAGATCAATGGTAATCTGCCCATCAACTTCATTAAAACGCGGTGAAATGCCAGCCGAACTTGTCCGCCAAAAACAGCGCATTTCAGAATGAAGAGTTCGGCATAGTGTAACGCAGTCAATCTCTAAAGAAGCTGGAGTAGCCACCTGTTCAAAAACACAAGCCTCAACCACCACCAACTCTTTGCCACTGTCACGCTCCTCAACCTTGGCAAAACCAACCAAAGCACGATCAGTACTACCAGCAAAAGCGGCGAGCTGTGCACGCGCGCGAGTGGAAATTCTAATCCTTGGTGGAGTGAATAAAAAAGCTTTCCTAAAGAACCTTAATAAGAAAGCTTACAATAAAAATCAATTTTTGTCAAGTAATTACTCGTGACAGCAAATTCTATTTTGTAGCGTGCAGTGAAAAATCAGTAACATGGTCGCGTGGTATTTTATTTACCGCTCTCGTGGCGGGGTACAAGACCCCGCCCTACATGCTGTAGGATAAATTCGAAGCACGAAATCCAAAACACTAAACAAATTCTAATGATCAAAATACAAATGTTTAAAACGGGTTTTGGATTTTGATAATTTTAATTTTGATATTGTTTCGAACTTCGATATTCGAATTTCGAATTTAACCCTGTGGCGGGGTACAAGACCCCGCCCTACTTACTACTCCCCACTCCCTACTCTCTATTTAATAAACCAACATCCCATCACCAAAAGAAAAAAATCGGAATTTTTGATTGATGACGTAGCGATATAATTTTAGCAAATTTTTTCTACCAATAAATGCGGCAACCAACATCATTAAACTTGATTTTGGAACATGAAAATTTGTAATCATTCCATCAATAAACTTGAATTTGTAACCTTCGCGGATAAATAAATCAGTAATTCCAGAACTGGCCTTCAATTTTTCGTTCTTAGCCACATACTCCAAAGTTCGAATTGAAGTTGTGCCAACCGCAATAATCGGCCGACCTTGTTGCTTAGCTTTATTCAACGCCCCTGCAGTTTTTTTATCTATTTCAAAATATTCCTTATGCAGCCGACCGGTTTTTAAATTCTCTTCTGTTAATGGCGCAAAGGTTCCTAAATTAACATGTAGTGTTACAAACTCAATTCCAAAACCTTTGTTTTTCAACCTTTTAAATAAACGCTCGGTAAAATGCAATGAGGCGGTTGGCGCAGCCACTGATCCCCTCTCTTCGGCAAAGATAGTTTGATATTTTTCACGCAAACCTTTTTCTGTTAAAGGAGAATTTTTTATGTAAGGTGGAATCGGTGTTTTTCCATATTTTTCCAAAACCGCAAATAATTTTTCAATTTTAAATGATGGCAGAAGATCATAATACTTTCCCGCTTTTTCCCCAACTGTGAAATTTATTTTTGAATTTAATTTCAAGACCATCCCCTCCTCCAAACGCTGATTAGCCATAACTCGAATCAAACCACCTCTAGTCTCCAAATATAAAATTTGAACCTTGCCACCGCTCGGTTTTTTTAAAACCAATCTTGCCGGCACAACTTTTGTTTTATTAAAAACCAAGACCGCACCTTTTGGTAAATATTTATCCAAATTCAAAAAAACATCCAGGGTCAAAGCATCAGATTTTTTTGAATATATCAAAAGTCTGGAACTATCCCGCGGCGCCGCCGGCTTTTGCGCAATCAGATCACTTGGAAATTTATAATCGTATTTATCTAAAATTTTCAGCATATAAAACAAATTTATCACATCTTTGGTCAAACTGCCAAATTATCTATAAAAAAAGGCTGCGAGTGCGCGGCCAAAACGATTATTGTTTACTAAAAAAATTTGCCCAAAGAAATAGTGTACTGTGTTTCTACAACAGCTCTGGTAACCAACGAAAGACGCGCTTGCTTTTTTTCAATCCCTTGAAACAACTATTCCGGCAATATGTGCAGGCATATTCTCTCTTTCTGTCTTACTCCCCCTTTCCTTCCTCCCGCCCGCAGGCAGGTGTGGTGGCGACACTGGTACGCATACCTTAGCGCAGGTGCAAAATCATTTAATCACAAATCCAAATTTTTGTCAAACCCAAACGAGAAAACGATTTCACTAAAACACTAGAGCACCAAAGTACCGACGCATTGAAACAAGAGATCATCTCATCACCAAAAAAACAAAAAAGTTTTATTTTTCTTATTGCAGTCTTTTGCAAAACACTGCAATAAGAAATGCAAAATCGGCACGCGCTCAAATTTATATTAGGGAAATATTCAGTGGAAAAATCAAAAAACAGGAGCTGCACGCGCTTCTGTTTTTTTCAATTATTTTTTATCTTTCTGCCATTGGACGAGCTTCATTGACTGTGAGAGTACGACCTTCA
>Ga0075919_116_pt1 | contig 10685 bp, 10 predicted proteins | sample RifGroA2_FD_68338 | JGI IMG/M metagenome (GOLD analysis project Ga0075919, IMG submission 68338) | Parcubacteria bacterium GW2011_GWA2_39_18 | reverse complement strand
TTTTTGCCACCAAAGATGAAAAAAATCTCAAGCGCGGTCTTGGATATTCAGCAATAATTTTGCCACTTTTGGCCATTATTATCAGTATCGTAGGTTTAGTCACAAAACAATTTTTTCCCAGTATTTTACCAGAAGATGCGCTAATAACTGGCTTCTCAAAATTATTGCCGTTTAGATTAAAAGAATTCGGCATGGTGCTTCTCTATGCTGTTGCGCTTTCATCTTCAGACACCATTACTTTCATGATTTCTTCTATTTTCACACGCGATTTAAAAAACTACACAAAAAAATACAGCGAAGAATCAATGAAAAAATTGACAAGGTTTTTTATGTTGCTTTTTGTGGTCATAACAGTAATTGTTGCGATTTCTTATCAAAATATTATTGCTCTCGGTTTATCAATGGGTAGTTTATCTTTAGCGTTATTTCCAGCTATCCTTGGGTCATTTTATTGGAAACTTAACGAACGAGCAGTATTTTGGAGTTTATTTTTATCTTTTGTGAGTGTGATAGTAATTTTTATTGCCGACAAAGTTACTCCTGAAAATGCAGCAATTTCTTTGCCGGTAGCCCTAATAGCCCTGTTTGTTTTGCAAAAAATATTTAATCGGAAAAAATTAACCGTCGCACCAAACTAATAAGGAGTTTTGGGCTTCGGGCATTTACCCCCTTAGTTCTCCTCTGCCCTTCACCCAAAACGAAAAAAACAAAATTGAATTTTTTTAAGAGTAATTTATTGCATAAATTAAAGAAAAACATATGCATCAGCTAACAGCGTATATCTGGTTACGGCTTTTGCAAAGCCTTCACCCAGATAAAAAATACGATAAACAATTTGTGGGTATGAGCAATAAAATTGTTCGTGCACATTTTGACGATATCTATAAAAACAATCTTTCCTATTTAAAATAATATGAAACAAAAAACAGTCCCTTCTATGGGACTGTTTTTTCGTTAAATCTTTTCTTTATTGAGCAGGAGTTTCTGGAGTTGCGGTTTCTGGTTTTGGGCAAGTGCACTCGCTTAATTCTTTGCCGCAAACTGGGCATTTTGTGTCGTCCATATTATTTTAAGGTTAACTAATTAATATGCATGAACAGCCAAGTGGACTAAACCGACTGACACACTGCTTATTCCCAAGGTAGCATAAGATAGTTATAAAAGCAAATTTTGGTTAGGCCTGAATTTTTGATTTATGGTTAAATTTGTATTAAAATGGCTGTGCAGTACTGGAGTAATCCGAGCGTTTGTTTGTATAGATTTTAAAAATTACCACTAAGCTCATGGAAAATCCTAAAAACAATTTAATGAGAGATTTGGGAATTATTATTTTCAGCATTGTTATAGCCGTGATTCTTGTAAAAACAGGGATGCTCAAAGACTTGCTGACATCCACGCAGGAATTGAAGCTTGTCGGTAGTTTTGTAGCGGGTATATTTTTTGTTTCTGTTTTTACGGCCGCCCCAGCAACAGTTGTGCTTGCAGAAATTGCCCAATCTAACCCCGTCTTTTTGGTAGCCTTCTTTGGCGGGATCGGGGCATTAGTCGGAGATTTAGTCATTTTTCGATTTATTAAAGACAGATTGGCTGATGACTTTTTGTGTCTGATAAAAAAATCTAAATCTGAAAGATGGGTATCTGTTTTTCATTTAAAGCTCTTTAGATGGCTCGTCCCCCTTGTGGGAGCGTTGATTGTTGCGTCACCGCTTCCAGACGAACTTGGATTAACAATGCTGGGTCTTTCTAAAATGAGAACTTCGTTCTTTATCCCGCTTTCATTTTTGCTAAACTTTTTGGGTATTCTGGTAGTCGGGCTAATTGCTCAATCGTTATGATGCGCAAAACAATTACAACCGAAATACAGAAGCGTCCTTTTTGGGCATTGCCGGCGCCAGAGATTGTCGATGTTTTACAAACAAACATACATGACGGAATCTCAGAAGAGGAGGTGGCGGCGCGATTAAAAATATTTGGCCCAAACGTCATTGAGAAATCGCAACGAGCCCCCTGGCTTTTTATTCTATGGAGTCAGTTTAAAAGTCCTCTGATTTTAATTTTGCTTTTCGCGGGCATTGTTACATTATTTATTAACCATTACCGTGACGCGCTTTTTATTTTCTCTGCCGTCATTGTCAACGCCACTCTCGGATTTTATCAAGAGCATAAAGCAGAAAAAGCGCTGGCGGAGCTTAAAACATATCTCAAACAACGATCGCGAGTTGTTCGTGGCGGCTTAGAGCGCGAAATAGATGCCGCAAATTTAGTGCCGGGAGATATTATGTACCTTGCGCAAGGCGATCGTGTTCCTGCGGATGGGCGGCTCGTGTTTGTGAATGATTTTCAGGTTGATGAAGCGATTCTTACTGGCGAATCTTTGCCGGTGTCGAAATCGGTTGATCCGGTGAATGCTGATGCGGTTTTGGGCGATCAGCGTTCCATGGTTTTTGCCGGTACGCTTGTCATACAAGGCATGGGCACAGCAATGGTTTGTCGAACAGATTTTTCCACAGAACTGGGGAAAATCGCTGCCCTGGTCGCTGAGTCGCACAGAGAAGAAACGCCGACGCAAACAGCAATCAAACGTTTTAGTATACAGGCAGGGCTCTTTTTGAGCATTCTTACAATAGTCATTTTCGGTGCGGGTGTCGCTCTAGGATATTCACGAGTGGAAATGTTTTTGACATCTATCGCGATTGCCGTTTCGGCGGTTCCGGAAGGTTTGCCTGTGGCGATGACGGTGATTTTAGCGATAGGTGTACAGCGTATGGCGCGACGCAAGGGTGTTATCAGGAAGTTGGTTGCCGCCGAAGCGCTGGGAAGTACGACCATTATTTTGACTGATAAAACAGGAACTCTGACAATGGCGAAGATGGAACTAAATAAAGTATCGCCAATTGAAAACGAAGAGGAGGAAAAATTACTTGGACTCGCGCTTCTTAATACAAATGTCCTTATAGAAAACCGTAATGATCCGCCCTCGGAATGGCGAATGAACGGCCGGGCGATAGAAGTAGCATTGGTGCGATCCGCCGCGCTTCGGGGCATGGCAGTTGAAGAGGTTAAAAACAAGACTCCAATTTTGAGCGCTCTTCCGTTTAATGCGGTTAATAAATTTTCCGTTTCGCTCGTGCATAATCGCGGAAAGCACATGCTGGTATTTTTTGGTGCACCCGACATTTTTATTAATTATTCAACGCTTAACCGGGCAGAGCAAAAAGAGGCCTTGGAAACGATCAATTCGTTGGCTGGATCAGGTGAGCTCGTTTTAGGAGTTGCGACTAAAGAAATTGAGATAAAAGAAGATTTTACTTTTTCAAAAGATTTGAAATTAACCCACCTTTCTTTTAGGGGCTTGATAACGTTACGCGACCCGGTTCGACCGAGTGTTAAAGAAGCGGTTCGTCGTGTTGAACTTGCAGGAATAAAAACAGTGATTATGACTGGTGATCATCGTGGTACCGCCGAAGCGGTTGCTAGGGAAGTTGGTGTACAAATTAACGACAACAGCATTCTTGACGCTATAGAACTTCATGTGTTGTCAGATGAGGATTTAAAAAAACGACTACCAATGTTGCGTGTTATTTCACGAGTATCTCCTCTTGATAAAATGAGGATTGTAAAGCTGTTTCAAGAGATAGGAGAGGTGGTGGCAATGACAGGCGATGGTGTGAATGATGCGCCGAGCATCAAACGGGCCGACATTGGTATTGCCATGGGTTCTGGAACAGAGGTGGCGCGTGATGTTGCGGACCTCGTGTTACTTGACGATAACTTTGAGACGATCGCCGCTGCCGTAGAAGAAGGTCGACAGATCACGAATAATGTCCGTAAGGTGCTTGTATACCTTCTTTCGGATGTGGCAGACGAACTTTTTTTGATTGGCGGAGCGCTTGTGACTGGCTTGGCTTTGCCACTAAACGCACTTCAGATTCTTTGGGTGAATTTTTTCTCGGATAGTTTTCCGGCAGTTGCGTTCGCTTTTGAAAAAGACATTGATGGCTTCTCTGTTCGTCCGCGACTGGCTAAAACTAGCCTCTTTGATCCTTTGATGAAATTTTTGATTTTATTCATCGGGCTTTCAACAAGCGCGCTTTTGTTGATATTGTATTGGGCATTGTTACGCGCGGGTTTCGCGGAAGAGATTGTAAGAACATTTATTTTTGCCAGTTTTGGAAGCTACACATTATTTTTGGCATTCTCCATTAGAAGTTTAGAGAAAAGTATTTTTGAATATCCGATATTCTCTAATCGCTACTTAGTTGCCGGAGTGGGCATCGGGATCGTCCTTATGGGTGCGGCTATTTATGTTCCATTCTTACAGTCTTTGCTTGGCACCGTTTCTTTACCTCTTTTCTGGTTACTTGGCGTCATATTGATTGGGATACTAAACATTATCGCAGTAGAATTTGGGAAATGGCTTTTTCGTAGCAAGCGACTGACAAAAAAATAAAAAATAAATTTGGAATTTTTGAAACAATATGAAAAAATCTTTGCAGGAAAAATTAATCAAGATAGCGCAAAAAAGGCAGATTAAAACGGATCCATCCCATGATTTTCAGCATGTTTGGCGTGTTTTTAATCTTGCCGTGCAGATAGGAAGAAATGTTAAAGCCGATTTGGACATAGTGATTCCTGCCGCGCTTTTTCACGATACGGTTATTTATAGAAAAGACCACCCAAACAGTAAAAATGAAACAGATGAAAGCGCGGAAATTGCCGGTAAAATTTTAACAAAAATAAGCGGGTATCCAAGAAAGAAAATAGAATCAGTAAAAGTTTGCATACGACAATGCTCGTTCACAAAAGGAATAAAGCCGGACTTATTGGAATCAAAGGTTTTGCAAGATGCTGATTTGCTTGAATCAACAGGCGTCATTTCCATAATGAGAACGTTTTCTTCATGCGGACATATGAATCGGGTCTTTTATAACCCAAAACATCCGTTTTTCAAAAAAGGTGAGATTAATTTTAAATCCGGTGTCGGATTATTTTATCGCCGCCTTTTGGTGGCAGAAAACAGAATGCATACAAAGTTTGCCAAACAAATTGCTAAAAGAAGAACCGCTTTTCTAAAAGAATTCTTGAGCGAGTTAAAATTAGAACTAAAAGAATCAAAGGTTATTACAGAGTAAATATGAAAAAACAAAAACATTTAATAATAGGCGCTGGAGAAGTGGGAATGGCCATTTACGAAGTTTTAAAGGGAAAATATGAGGTTGACCCTGTTAGAAGTTCAAACACGCCACGTGATTTTCTTAATGCGTCCAAAGGCGAAGCCGACTATCGTCTCCGGCTGTCTTCTATTAATAATCTTGCCGAAACTTCTAACAGGGTTGATATTCAAGATGCTGCATTAATTCATAACGGACATTATGATGTTTTGCACATTTGTTATCCTCCGGTGAAAAATTTTGTTCAGACAGCCAAAAATTACATCAAAATATATAAGCCTCATTTGGTGATTATCCACTCTACTGTGCCAGTTGGCACGACCAAAAAAATCGCGCCTTTTGCTGTGCATAGTCCCATACGCGGAGTGCATCCGCACTTAGCAGAAGGAATTAAAACTTTTGTGAAATATTTTGGCGGCAAAAAAGCCAAAGAGGCGGCAAAGATTTTTTCTGCGCTTGGCGTTACCGTTAAGGCCTTTCCAAAGTCCGAAACAAGCGAACTTTTAAAGATTTTGGACACCACTTACTATGGTTGGAATATAATTTTTGCCAAAGAGGCGAAGAGAATTTGTGATAAACTGAATTTAGATTTTGATGAAGTTTATACGGATGCTAATATTTCATATAACGAAGGGTATAAAAAACTCGACAAATCCAATGTGATGCGTCCGGTTTTGACGCCGATGCCGGGAAAAATTGGCGGCCATTGTATTGTATCAAACTGTGGTTTATTAGAGGACTGGCTGACAAAAACGGTTAAAGATAGAAACAAAAAGTATTAATATTAATTTGCCCCCTCCTTTGGCGGTGTTTTCCGGCAAAAGAGCGGGATTTCTTGTAATTACGCTGTAAAATTGATATATTGAAAATATGAAAAAAGACGAGCTTCAAAAAGAAATTATTGAAAAAATCAACAGAGAATACGAAGAATTTCATAAGAAATTTTTAGATTTGCAAAAAAAACAGCAAAAACTTATTTCGGAATACAGAAAAAGACTGGAAGAATTAAAAATGAAAGAGTTAAAAGATTCGGTGTCTAAAAAATTTTAAATATGACTGAGCAAAACAAAATAGAACAAATTCCGGACAAAAATTTAGAAAAAGTTGAAAAACCATCTGAAATTCTACAAGAAGGAACTTTTGAGCGTGGTGAAATAAGCCCGGAAACATTCGCTCAAGAAAGAATAGAGACTATAGATCAAGAGGTGGCGCAATTGGAGCACGAGGGTAGGCGGGGCATAGAAAGTGCCAGCGCCAGCGTTGGGTTGGAGCCCGCAAAAGTTCAGCAAGCCCAGAAAGAAACAGCCACCAAAGGTAAATTAGAACAAATAAGCGAAAGCGTTCAAAGCTTTGCTAATGATGCCACAGAAAAAATAAAATCTTTCTTTCAGGGCAAGAAAGATGAAAGGGGCCAGGTCCAAAAAGAAACTGAGGGGCGCAAAGAAGTTGAAGTGGCCCCCCCCCCAATTAAGCCAGGAGAACAGTTTTTTCCAGAATTAGAATTAAAAAACATAAGATCTTTACCTAAAAATGAGCAGCGCCAAGCACTCGAAACATACAAAGAAAAATTAGCTTATCAAAAAGAAGGCATAGCTATGATGCAGGAAGGTTTTATTGCTACAATAAGAAGAAATCCTGATGTTTTGGTGCCAGAATTGAATGCCAATCTTGTGAAATGGGCAAAAGAATATGGTATGTCCAATGATCAGATACGGGTTGCCGTAAATATTCTTCAAGAATATTTGACTAAACATCGAGCCGTTAGAGAATTCAGCGCCAAGCATCCCAACGACCAGGAGGCTTTTGAGGCTTGTTTTGGTGTAAGGCCTCACGGAAAGGTTGAGCTTGTCGAGGGTCCCATAACACTTTATTTTAGATGTTTTGATAGTAAAGATTATGCTTTAATTCATTCTCAGAAATTTCTGCCAAGTAGTGAGACAGTTGATAAAAAAGATATTAAGAATGCCAATAAAAGTGCGGGCGTTAGCATCGGAACGTCTAGGATCAAAAATCTTAAAGGCACAATAATCGCCGAGAACCAAGGTTCATTAGATGCAAAATTGGACAGAGCATTCTCCGCTAAAATATTTTCATTAATATTAGGAACGCACGGTGATGAATTGTGGAGAGGCACTTTAATTCATGAAGAACAACATGCTATCAAGCGGCTTTTTGAGGAACCTTTGAGACGTGAGGAGTTTTTTGATAATTTTTGGCAAAGTTTAAATAAGAATGATATGGATGGTGCAGAAAATGCCCTGAAAAATTATCTTAGGCATCGTAGAGAAGAAGGCGAAGTGAGGGCCAAAGATGAAATACTGGCTTATTTGAAGGAGGGGGTGTCGGATAGTGCAACCTTGAGAACTCTTATGGAGAAAAAAGGTCTTTATAATTATTTTAAAAATTCAAGAAAAGACATTGAAGATTATTTGAAAGGCAAGAATGAAATGGGAAAAGTCTTTTTTCAAGCTTTTGATCTAGCGAAAAATAAAGATTTAAGAAAAGGCATACTGTCTTCATTTAAAAAAATGGATAAACAGGTTTTTGAAGAGGAGTATAAAGATATTTTAAAAAGTGGAATAGATTCCTATAGAACCTTGATGCGCAGTGGATATTCCCAAGATCAAACTATTGCATTGCTTATAAACGAACCTCTTGATAAATGGAAAAAAGTTGTTGATAGAATTTTGGAACAGAAAAATAAGGATAAAAAATAAAAAATGCGAGATGTCGCATTAAATTCAACAGGGTGGACTTTTTAGCAACTCCTGATATACTTTAAATTGTAATTAGGCAGACTTAAAATTTAAAAAATCATGATTTTATCACAAAAAACAACCGAAATTTTAATTTTTGTAATATTGACCCTCGATGTTTTGATGTTGGTTTTATCTGTTTGGCTTTATATTAAGTATAAAAAGCTTTTTCGTGGAAAAAAGGCAAGCGATTTAGAGAGGTTGGTGATGTCATACATACAAGATATCTCACTAGCGGGAAACGAGATAGAGAAAATAAAAAATCATCTAAGCGACTTGCAAAAGCAGGCCGACGGAGCGCTACAAAAATTTTCAGTCAAACGTTTCAATCCCTTTGAAGAAGTTGGGGGTGACCAGAGTTTTAGCTTTGCACTGCTTAACGAAGAAAATTCTGGTTTTGTGGTGACAAGTCTGCATACACGCGAGGGTACAAGAATTTATGCAAAATCTATACAAAAAGGAAAACCTGAAAATCAATTAATGGATGAGGAAAAAGAAGTTTTAAAGGAAGCGATAGATAAAAATTAAATTTAATGTTAGAAGAAAATATAAAAACTAAAAATTTAGCATTCAGACCGCCTGTTGTTGTGGTGATGGGCCACATTGATCATGGAAAGACCACGCTTTTGGATTTTATAAGAAAATCCAAAGTGGCCGAGCATGAAGCTGGTCAAATCACTCAGCACATTGGCGCTTATCAGGCATTGGCAGAAGGGCGCATCATCACATTTTTGGACACGCCCGGACATGAAGCTTTTACTAAGATAAGATCTCGGGGAGCAAGGGTGGCCGATATAGCTATCTTGGTTGTGGGCGCGGATGAAGGCATTAAGCCACAAACACTGGAAGCTCTGTCTATAATCCAAAACGCAAAAATTCCTTTTATCGTGGCTATAAATAAAATGGATCGATCAAATGCGGATGCCAATAAAATACGCCAACAATTTGCCGACAAAGGAGTGCTTCTTGAAGGTTGGGGCGGAAATGTTCCCAATCAAGAAATTTCTGCCAAGCTGGGGCAAGGAGTGCCCGAGCTTTTGGAATTGATACTTTTGACAGCCGATCTTGCCGAATTAAAAGCGGATGCAAAATGCCAGGCGCGGGGAATTATTTTAGAAACAAACAAAGATAGCCAGCGTGGTGTTAGCGCGACTGTTTTGGTGCAGGAGGGTACTTTACGCAAGGGTGATTTTTTTACTGCAGGACCTGTCTGGGGGCGCGTCAAGCTTTTGCAGGATTTTGCGGGACATGCCATTGAAGAGGCCGCGCCATCAAGTCCGGTAGTCGTTGGGGGATTTGATGATTTACCGGAAGTGGGAGAGACTTTTGAAGTGTCTGGCTCTAAAGACGAGGCGATGAAAAAATCTGAACAGATAAAAATTAAAATGAAGGAAGAAATGAATAAAGATGGGGCGACACAAAAAACAGGTGTATTACAAATGCCAGTGATTTTGCGGGGAGATGTCACGGGATCTTTAGAGGGAATGATGGACATACTTGGCAAAATGAAATATAACGAAGCAGAGATCAAGGTCATTTCTAAAGATATGGGCGATGTGAATGAAAATGATGTGAAACTTGCCAGCGCTTCGGGCGCTTCTATTTTCGCCTTTAATGTCAAGGCAAATTCATCGGTTTTGAAGCTGGCCGAAAGATTGAACGTGAGGATTTTTAGCGCAAATGTTGTTTATGAATTAACCAACAAAATAAAAGAAGAACTAGAAAAAAGTTTAGAGCCAGAGACATTTCGCACAGATGTTGGCAAAGCGCAAATTTTGGCGAGTTTCAAGCACGACAGTTCGCGACAAATAGTGGGAGGAAGAGTTTTGTCCGGAAAAATATCCAAGGGGACCATGATTGAAGTTATGCGCGCCGGAAAAATTATCGGTAAAGGTAAAATTTCTCAACTTCAGCAAAATAAAAAAGATGTGGAAGAAATAGGCCAGGGTGAATTTGGCATTATGGTTTCTCCTCAAGGAGCGCTTCCTAAAATTGAGGAGAGAGACAATATAATTATTTTTGAACAAGAGCAAAAAGAAAGACACCTGACACCATGGCAAGCGAAAGAAGATTAGAAAGATTGAACGCTCTTATAAAAGAGGTTTTAGGGAACATCATTTTAGAAAATGTTGATGTTGGGTCCGGAGAGCTCATCACTATTGTGGATGTTTTAACCGCGGAGGATTTGTTACAAAGCGACGTTTTAATTTCCATTTTACCAGACAAAAAAGCAGAAGCCATTTTTAAAAAATTAAAGGTCTCTTTATATGATCTGCAACACCAGCTAAATCGTGAATTGCGTATGCGTCCGGTGCCTAAGCTTGTTTTAAAATTAGATCAAACAGAAAATAAAGCCCAGAAAATTTACGAATTATTAAAAAAGGCGGACGAACAAAATTAATAAATGACCTGGTGACCCTGCCTACCGCCTTAGGCGGGACCCCGCTAGCACCGCAGGTGCGTAGCGGTTGGTAGTAAGGCAAGGGTCTGTCCCGATATTTTCAAAATATTTTATTTTGGTAAAATATCGAGGATTCACGATTTTTCAAATTTGGGAATGATGGCCACGTAGCCAAGTAGTAAGGCAGAGGTCTGCAAAACCTCTATGCGCGAGTGCAATTCTCGCCGTGGCCTCTATGTTGTTAAAGTTCCCGCAAGCTACGTTTTCTATCCAATAGCTTGGAAACACTTAATTAAATAATTTGGTGTTTGAAAATTGATTCCCATATGTAATCTTTCATTGTTGTAATATCTAAGG
>Ga0075919_108_pt1 | contig 11865 bp, 8 predicted proteins | sample RifGroA2_FD_68338 | JGI IMG/M metagenome (GOLD analysis project Ga0075919, IMG submission 68338) | Parcubacteria bacterium GW2011_GWA2_39_18 | reverse complement strand
AGGAGCTTTCTCAAAAGAAACGTTCTGGATGGACAGTTAGAGAAGGAATTTTTTATGTTATTTATTTTCCATTCGTTCTCAAAAATCATTCCATTGATCTTGTCGGCTCCCGCTATGAGTCGGGCGGCGTGCCTAGCCTCTACCTCGTCGGCGACGGGCCCAAGCTCCACTGGCACTGCCCGGGCCTCGCGAGTTCCAGCTGGAGTGTGGCTTCGTGTGGTAGCCGCGTCTGGCGTGGCTACCACAAGAGACCACGTCAGACGCGGCGGTAGTCGAAAATAGGTCTTTGGAAACTCGGTTCTTTTGGTTCCTGCCTGCCGGTAGGCAGGTTTGTTCTTTGGTATTCGTAAAATTTTTTTAAAAAATGAGCGCTCTGTGAAAGGGGCGCTTTTTTATTAAAGCTGCCGGTTGTTGTCAGCTATCGGTTTCCGGCTGTCAGCAGGTAGCAGAGTTCTCTCTATTCTTCTCCTGTCGCCCTTTCAACTTCTTCCCATGTTGTGAGACCTTTGAGAATTTTAATAACTCCATCTTGTCTCAAAGTCACCATTCCTATTTCTTCAGCCTTTTTTTCAAGTTCTTGTGACGGGGCTTCTTTTAGTATGAGTGAACGAAATTCATCGTTGGGAATTAGAATTTCAAAAAGTCCAATTTGGCCGAAATAACCTGTAAAATTACAATAATCACATCCTTTGGCCACAGGTGCCTTATAAGGCTTTTTAACATCTTTGGAAATTTTTAGCTTTATGTCTTCAGGAAGATTTTTTAATTCTTTTTCAACTATATTTTCTTGTTCGGCAGTGAGCTTTTGCCCTGCGAAACATTTGGGACAAATTTTCCTTACCAATCTTTGGGCAATTGCCGCGTTTATGCTTGAAGCAATATCGGAAGTGGAAATTTTCATATTACGCAAGCGGGCGATTGTGCCTACGGCATTATTGGTATGTAGCGTTGAAAGCACCAAGTGGCCTGTTAAGGACGCTTGCACGGCGGCCTGCGCCGTTTCTTCATCCCTGGTTTCCCCGACCAATATAATATTCGGATTTTGTCTAAGTAGAGATTTTAGGGCGGAAGCAAAAGCATATCCATGGGGCTCGTCCACCTGTGTTTGAGTAATGCCCTCAAGTGTGTATTCAATCGGGTCTTCGATGGTTATTATTTTAACATTTGGTTTATTTAAAATATTCAAAACAGAATACATTGTGGTGGTTTTTCCTGAACCGGTAGGACCGGTAGAAAGCAGTATGCCGTTTGGTTTTTTGATTTCCTCTTTAAGCAAAGACAAGTTTTTGTCATCAATGCCCAAATCTCCTAAGGTCAAAGTCGCAATGCCGCCTGAAAGTATCCTAAGCACGGACGTTTCGCCATATCCACCCGGAATGATAGAAACGCGAACATCTTGTGCTTTGTCTTGAAGTTTCACATTAAATCTACCTTCCTGAATCTGATTTTTGACCTCGGTCTTCAGTCCTGAAAGTAATTTTATCTCGCCAATAAGGGAAGGAAAAACGTTCATCGGAATATCAGCTATATCTTGCAACATGCCATCAATGCGATATCTTGCTTTGCCAATACTTTTTTCTGGCTCTATATGAACATCAGTGGCGCGCGATTTTATGCCCCCGGCCATAATCAAGGCCAATTTTCTTTCATTTGAAGAGTCTTCTATTAATTTTTTCAGGCCATTTTTTTCTTTTAGCGCGTCATCAATATCTTCTTTCTCCTCTTCCGTGATTTTTACGCCGCGAGTTAAAGTCTGGGAAATTAATTCGGCAAACAAAATCTCAACATATTCCAGACCTCCTACTACTCTATAAACTTCATCCAGATCGGTAGTGCCCTCAATCACTTTAAAAAGTCCATCCTGAAGTATTGTCACCATGCCTTGATCTATCGCCGCTTCGCGAATTTCAGATGTGGTGGCCCCCTGAAGCGTCAGCTCCTCTATTTTTTTATTCATTAAAAATATTTCATATATTCCTATTTGTCCCGAATATCCCAAACCGTAACACTTCGGACAACCCTGAGCTTTCCATGCTTTGCCAATATTTTTTGGTATTTCAACTTTAGCGCGAGGGGAGATTATAGAAAAAGCTTTCATCATTCCTTCTCGGGTTTTTTCATCAATCTCGTATTCTTTCTTACAGTCAGAGCAAAGCCGTCTTACTAATCTTTGCGCCATAACCACACTCAAAGATGATGGCAGAGTTTTTCTGTCCACGCCCAAATCTACGAGCCTTGGCATTGTGCCGGCTGCTTCGTTTGTGTGTAGTGTTGAAAGCACCAAGTGGCCCGTCAGGGACGCTTGCACGGCGATAGAGGCAGTATCGCTATCGCGAATTTCCCCCACAAGCACAATATCCGGATCTTGGCGGACTATGGCTCGCAAGCCATTTGAAAAAGTGTATCCGCTTTTTTCATCTACTTGCGTTTGCACCACGCCCTCTATTTTATATTCCACCGGATTTTCTACCGTTATTATTTTTACGCCCGGCTTATTTAACTCTTGAATGGCTGTGTAAAGAGTGGTGGTCTTTCCCGCGCCTGTTGGGCCAGTAGTTAAGATCATGCCGTTTGTTTTTCCAAGTCCCGTCCTTAGCATATTCAGTGCTTCGGGCCTTAGCCCCAAGTCTTCTAGTTTTAGCTTGGAAACATCCATCGTCAACAATCTCATTACAATAGACTCGCCAAAATGTTCGGGTATTATAGAGACTCTTACATTGACAGTGTTTATGGTGGCGCCTTTTTCTTGTATAAAAATAGCGAAGCGTCCATCTTGAGCGATGTGGTGTATGTTTATAGTGAGCTTGGCAAAAAGTTTTATGCGGGAAAGTATCTGGTTGTAGTTTTCTTTGGAAAATTCCGCCACGTCTTGTAAGGCCCCATCTATTCTATAACGCAATCTTAAAACGTCTCTTTCTGGTTCAAAATGAATATCCGATGCCCTGGAGTGAAGCGCTCCGGCCAGTATGGCGTTTAAAACATCCGTAGTAGATATCGTGACTATATGTTTTTTTAAATCCTCTAAGGTTTTTATGTTTTTTTGAAATTTGTTTAATTCTGAGCTGTCCAAAAACCACTCTTCTTGCAAAGGTGGTGGCGGAGTTATCACAAAACCATATCTTTCAAGGCCTATTTTTATGGAAGAAGGGGATGCTAAAAAGAGGTTTATTTCAAAACCCTGTTCTTCTTTTAGATTTTTTAAAGTTTTTTGGGTTGCTGGACGCGTGGGGTCTTCTACTACCACCCAAATTTTTTTAACCTGTCTTTTTATGACAATCAAGGCGTTTGATAATGCCTCCTCTTTTTTTATTAAAGATAAGGCCTCCAGGTCTATGGGCGTTCGTAATAAATCAACATAAGGCAAGCCTACGCTTTGGGCCCGCTCCTTTGTTCTTTCTTCTTCCGCTTGGCGGCGCAACTCCTCAAGCTTTGTTTGTTGTTTAGTTTTGCTGAATTTATTTAGCGGCATACGAGTATATGATAGCATAAATTCGCCATCCGCCAACTGGCGGAGGCGAATCAATTTCCAATTTACAATTGTGAAATCTGGCCAATTTAAGGAAATGGTGATAGACTTTTGATGTGTTCTCAGAACCGTTCTGAGACGATGAAATTGTTCTTTGAAAAAGGAGGGGAAATGTGGCAACACATAATAAATGTTAGCCTTCTCGCTCTTATGGCCGCATTGGTGGCCATTTTTTTGGTAAAGTCTCTAAATGAGCTAAAAGATTCTTTTATGAGAATTTTGTTAGCTGTTGGCACCTTCTTCACTTCTGTCGCTATTTATTTTTTTATAAATATCGGAGCTCAACGTGTTGGTGGTGTGTGGCGCGACTTATTCATGTTCTTTCTTGGCGCGTTTTTGATTACGACCTTCGTATTGTTATGGTGGAGCATCTTTGCTCCAGCTCCAGGAAGCCCTAAGAGACAGGTCGAAAAAAACACAAAAAGTATCAAACATCGATGTTTGCTATCGAGACGATTTTTACTCAAACAAAAAAAGCGACACCTATCATTGTTAAGGTGAAGGGCTGCTTTTTCCCGAAAGAGGATGGTTTTAAAATAAATTCGTACAAATATAAAAAGCGCCCCACAAAACAGGGTGCTTTTGCCTTTAATTTTTATTATACATTATACACAAGACATACAAGAAAGTTTTTTTAAGATATCTCTGACGATGGGTCGCATATCTTTCTTGTTTTTCATTTTGCCGGCGCTGAAAGTTATTGTCTTCCACTGTTCTTGTCTCGAGCCTATCGAAGGGCTCTGTCCTAAGCTTGTCGAATGGCTCAAAATACTTAAAACCTGATTCTTTACCGAGGGGGGGGTTTCTAAAATTCCCAAGACTTGTTCGCCAGACGGTTCCTGAATTAAAATGCACACAAATTTTGATTTAGTGCTTAGCGTCTTGTAAATATCTATTATTCTTACCACATCATCAAAACTTGTCTGGGTTTTTTCTAAATCCGATCGCGTAATAACTCCTAAAGTGGTAGAAGAAGATGGGTCAAAAATTGTGCGCGCCAAAAGCCTTCCCAAAAGCTGTTTCTGGTTTTGCTTGGGCGAAGTTAATGGGACGGGCTCAGGCTGTAATTTCCAAGAAAAAATATCGGAAACAACCTGCGTGCAATTTTTGGCATTTGAATTGTTTATAAAAAATCCAGATTTTGCTTGCTCGTCGGATGAGCGGGCCTGTTTTATGTAATAGGAATGGCTGATGTTGATAATTGGCCTTTTGGGATAGTTGTCTGGCAAGGACTGTTCCAAAAAATCAAGGCCGTCATCGCACAGAACTATAAAAAGATCCGGAGTCTGTTGATAGAGGGCGTCAATTAAAGAATTGTCGCTTAGCATTATATCGGTTTTTTTCAGAGGAGATAAAAGCCCTTCAAAAAATATTGTAAGGTCGTTGCCGTTTTTTTCATAACGCAAGCCCTTGAGGTTCTTCTGGTTTAAATTTACAGTTAAGGCCGCCTCGGATTTTTTTTGGTATGGCAGAAGCGTTGAAGAGTGCGAGATTTTTTTAAGAATATCTATATGATTATCGGGCAGGCAGATAAAAGATTTCTTATTGTCTTTATGAAGAAGACTCGAGAGAAATCCTGCCGCGTAGATGCTTTCCTCTTGTGTCGGGGATGGAATTATAAAAATTTGCCGGCTTTTATCTAAAATCTCATCAAATTCACTTTTTTGCTTGCTGTTTAAAAACGTTTGCATATTTTTAATAAAACACCTACTTTATAATCACCATAAGAAATAAGTGTATCCTCGGGCATTTTAGAAGTCAACACTTTTTCTTTGCCGCCGTATTTTATTTGTAAAGAAAATTATTTATGATACTATAAAATAAGGGTCTATTTTTTAATAAATAAATGTTATTTATATAAGTATAAATATGGTAAATATGAAAAAATACAGCATGTATTTAGGAGCGCTCGTTTTATTAGTAGTTTTTGGCGGATATTTTGTTTGGCAATATTACCAGACAAATATTGAGTTTAGCCAAAGCGGAGCTACCGCCAAGCTTCAGTTGGTATGTGGCAATACATCTTGTCCGGGATCGTCAACTTCAGACAATCCAAAGATTAAACAGGCGATTTCTTGCATAGATCAAAAACTTAATTGGAAAGGCAAATTTTCCGAATCAATAACTGTTGATGATGACCTCGCCCCACATGCCGGAGGGGCTTGTAGTTTAGATGGACCCACCGAAATAAACGGAGTTCGCCTTTGCGCTGTTTATGCTTTTGACGCGGCGCTGGACTATGTTAAGGCTAGAAGAGCTAAAGCCGCGGCAGCAAGTTGTGGAGCGATTGGATATTTAGTGGATAAAAATGGCGATGCTATTTTGGGCGGATTTTTAAGACCTAAATCATACAGCCATTTACACTTAGAACTAAAAGATTCTACCGATTCTTGCGGTTGCAAATGGACCAACGTAAGCGGTCCATCGTCTAGTCCAACTCCAGCGGCCAGTCCGACAGCCATCCCTTCGGTCTCGGCGAGCGTTTCCTCTGGCCCGTCCACTTACCCCGCTCTTCCTCTCTCCCAAATATATCCATCCAAGGAATCTTTATTGAAATATCCGCTCACATATTTGGACGCAAGTACTGTTCCCGCGCCGAGAAGTTTGACGGAGAATGTGTTTGCCAGATTTACTACTTATGGCGGGCAAAATAGGCCCGGCCCAACAGAAACAATATCTTGGTCGGTTTCAAAAATAGCCTGGACGATCAGCTCGGGCTTTTTGCCTCAAGGATTAAAGCTTTATACGGGCATTGGCGCCGATTCAAGCCAGAAATCAAGCTGGGCGGAAGTCAGGGGAATTCCTTCCCAAATCGGCACATTTGATTTCAAGCTAAAGGCCACAGATTCTGATGGCGCAAGCAAAACCCAGGATTATTCAATAGTGGTGCAGGCGCCCAAAAACGCTCCGATGCTAAGCGACGGGCTTCTGGCTGACTGTGAAAATAAGGTTGACTGTATCGAGGGGAGCAAAGGGCCGCTCAACGGTTTCACCAAGACTAATTTTTTAAGACCTGCGACTATTAATAAAGTATATGGCAACACGATTAGAGCTTTCGGAATGGTTTTGCCTTTGAAATGGTCTGTTGCCAAAGGAGCTTTGCCGGAAGGATTTAGGTTTATTAGCGAGCCAGATTCATTTGGTTTATCGTTTGGGGCCGAAAAAGTAACGGCTCCGGCCGGATTGTATAATTTTACGATTAAAGCCACGGATAGTCTGGGCAAGACCGCTACCAAAGATTACGCAATAAGAGTTTATTCTCAAAATCCGTTGCGTTTGGCTATTGAGGCCCCTTGGGTTGGTGGCGGAGGAGAAGATAAATCTCAAAGATTTTTCAATTATTATTTGCCGGCGGGAGTGGTCGGTAAAGAATACAAAGCTTACCACAAAGACGCTTTTGGTTCGTCCGATTTGTCCGGCGATTTCACCTTTAAAGTTTTCGGCGGAAACGGTGATTATTCTTTGCGCTTGGTGAGCGGAAGCTTGCCGCCGGGACTGTCAATTGTTCCAATGTCCTGTTCTTTGACTAGCGATCGTCCCTGCTTTAATTTTAAGCTTTCCGGAACTCCCACAACCCAAGGCAACTATACCTTTGAGTTGCAGGGTGAAGAACGCGCGTCAAGCACAGTTTTTGTCAGACGAGAATTTTATTTAGCTGTCAGGAAGATAATGCCGATAAAGGTTTACACCCAAGATGAAACAAATTGGACGTTTGAGAGATATTGGAACTCCTCGATGGTTAGCGAGACTGGCAAAAGTCTTTTGTATGGAATGGCCGATCGGGGATTTTTTGTCGCTTTTGACACGGGTGGATCTTCCGTGCCATACTCTTATTCTTTGAGTGGTAGCGTCCCCCCCGGTTTGCAGCTCAAGCAAGACAATAAACCAATATCGGGGGGAACTGCGAAGGGCATGATTGTCGCGAGACTATCCGGCGTTATTAATTCAAGCGCCGCTGGTAAGACTTACGATTTTATGGTTATCGCCCAAGATTCTTTGGGTAATTATGCCCAGAGAAGATTCTCCATGTTTGTAAAAAGTATGCCTCCGGCTATGAGCTGGGACGCTTCAGCTCATCAGGGCGTCCCCGGTACCAGTCCAGCGGGATTCTTTACGCCCAAGAGCATGAATATGTATTCCGCCAAACCGCCAATGTTCCAAGAAGGAAAAACTCTTAGCGCGGTCTACGGCTCTAGCACTTTAGACGGTCTATATTCTGAAGGAGCGGTTGTGTCCAGAAATTCGGCTTTGGATAATTCCTACAGCTTAAAAAGCGGAGCGTTGCCGTCGGGGACTAGATTTGAAAATGGCCTCAAGGTCTGCGCAAAAGAAATGTCTGGAGGAGGTTGCTGGCACTGGTTTAATTTAGTTGGTCCATTGCAAAAATCTGGATATTACACCTTTGCGATTGGCGCAAAAGATAGTCGCGGGTATGAAGAGGTGGAAGAGTTTTATTTGAAAGTCGCGCCTAAATAATTTTTAGTTCGCTTAAAACCGCCCTGAGCTTGTCGAAGGGCGGTTTTAGATTTAGAAACATTTTTTCCTGTGGTATAATTTTATTAGCTTATGGAAGAAATTTTTCATACAAAAAATTTAAAAGAAACTCAAAATGTCTCTAAAAAGGTCATTGAGCTATTGCGGCAGTCAGCTGTTCGTGGCCGGCGGGCTTCAGTCGTGGGGCTTGTGGGAGATCTGGGCGGAGGCAAAACGTCTTTTACGCAGGGCTTGGCAAAAAATTTAGGGATTAAAGGAGAGATTTTAAGCCCGACGTTTATTTTAATGCAAAGCTATCTGCTTGCAGATAAAAAATTGACCTGGAAAAATTTTTATCATCTGGACGTTTATCGGATAAAATCATCTAAAGAGATTTTAAAAATCGGATTTGAAGAAATTATAGAAAACAATCAAAATATGATCGTAATTGAATGGGCTGATATTATAAAAGATATTATGCCGAAAAATACTCTATGGATAGAATTTAAGTGGCTGGACGAAAGTGAGAGAAAAATAATTTTACATAGAATACCCCCCATAAATTAACAGAATCAGTTTTACAACATTCCAATACTCTGCAGAATATTGGAATGTTGTAAAAAAGAGATTATACTGAGGTAAAGCAATAATATGATAATCGACAATCATAAAAAATGAAAACACCCAAGCAATTAGAACGTTATTTTAAGGGAGCGGCTAATCATTGGCGAATTGCTATTTTAGCTGTCGTTGAGAAAAATAATGAAATTGTGCTTGAAGAGATTGCTGAAAAATTGCACGCTAACTTTAAAACGGTTTCTCAGCACACCCACTCTTTAGTCCGTGCGGGTCTTTTGAATAAAAAATATAAAGGTCGCCAAGTTGCTCACATGCTCTCACCTTACGGAAAATTGTTTATATCCTTTATAAAAACATTCTAATATTCTATAGAATATTAGAATGTTTTTCAAGGCGGAATTATGCAGGAAATAAAAAATAAAAAAATACTTTTACTTTTAGATTCAAATGGTCTTATTCATAGGGCATATCATGCATTGCCTCCTTTGACTAACCCTAAGGGCGAGATGGTGAATGCTGTATATGGATTTATTAGTATTTTATTGCGCGTGCTTAAAGAAATAAAACCAGATTTTGTGGCTGCAACTTTTGATTTGGCTGGTCCGACGTTTCGTCACGAGGCGTTTGCAGGGTATAAAGCCCAGCGCCCGAAAATGGATGATGATTTGGTGAAACAATTGCCATTAATCAGGGAAGTTTTAAATGTTTTGGAAATTCCTGCTTATGATAAACAAGGATTTGAGGCGGATGATGTAATAGGCACGATATCATCTTTAGTTTCAAAAACGCACAAAGACACAGAAGTTATTGTTTTGAGCGGAGACATGGATACTTTGCAGCTTGTAGAAAAAAATGTAAGGGTTTATACATTTAAAAAAGGCGTAAGCGATTCAATAATTTATGGCGAAAAAGAAGTTGAGGAGAGATTTGGTTTAAGGCCTTCTCAGGTAGCTGATTTTAAAGGATTAAAAGGTGATCCTTCAGATAATATTCCGGGAGTGCCGGGCATAGGAGATAAATCAGCGTCTTTGCTCTTGCAGTACTTTGGAAATATAGAAAAAATTTATAAATATCTTTCCAGTAAGAAAAAAGATGCAAAGGCAGAGAAAATCATAAAACCTAAAATGCGTCAATCGCTTGAAGAAAATAAAGACCAGGCATTTTTTAGTCGGGAGCTTGCCACTATTAATTCAAAAGTGCCCGTGAAATTTAATCTGGAGGATTCTAAATTTAGTGTGCAAAATTTACAAAATGAGAAACTGTATAAATTTATGCAGTCCATGGGATTTTTTAGCTTAATTTCACGCTTAAACTCTCAAGGCAAATTATTTGAAAGTCCACAGGCATCTCCGAATGCTCTTTTTCCAAAAGAAGATATTTCTGAAAAGTCAAATAAAAAATCCAAAGGCAATTCTGATTTTGAAAAAAAATTTGAAAAGTGCAAAAATGCCGGAATTTTTTGCCATGACAATAAAATTTTTATAGCACTTGATTTGGGTGCCGAGAAAGAAATATTTGAAATTCCACAAGATAAATTTCCATTTGATGAGATTTGGCAAAAATTAAACGACGGCGAGCTGGAGCTAAAAGTTTTTGATTTTAAGGAGTTGCTTCACATTGGAAATTGCGATTTAGAAAAATATCCAAAAATTCGCCATGCCAATTTTTTTGATATTAAAATTGCCGCATGGCTGTTGCGCCCCGGAGAGCGCGACTACGGACTAGAGAAAATTTTCTTTTTATACACTAAAGAAAAACTAGAAAGTATCCATGATGCTTCGCGGCATATTTTTAGACTCAGCGATATTTTGGAAGAAAAAATATCTCAAATAAATCTGCAAAATGTTTTGCAAAAAATTGAACAGCCCCTAAGCATTGTCCTTTATCAAATGGAAAAGCTTGGCATAATGATTGATAAGTCTATTTTGGAAAATCTCGATAAAAAAATAGACAAAGATATTGAAAAGGCTGAGAAAGAGATTTATAAATTAGCGGGCTCAAAATTTAATATCAGTTCACCAAAACAACTTTCCGAAATTTTATTTAAAAAATTAAAAATTGAAACCCAAGACTTACGCAAAACTCCTGGCGGCGCGCTTTCTACACAGGCATCGGAGCTTGAAAAACTAAAAGACAAGCACAAAATTATTGATTGGATATTACAGTATCGCGAAATAACAAAGTTAAAAACCACTTATATTGTGCCCCTGCCACTTCTTACAGATTCTCTTTCAAGAGTCCATACCAATTTTAATCAGGAAGGAACGGCTACCGGGCGCCTCTCTTCGGATAATCCCAATTTGCAAAATATTCCCACGCGCTCTGTTTGGGGTGCGGCTGTCAGGCGTGCTTTTGTGCCAAAAAAAGGATATAAGCTCGTCTCTTTTGATTATTCACAAATAGAACTTAGAGTTGCGGCATCGCTGGCCCATGATAAAAAGATGCTCCAAATTTTTAAAGAGGGAAAAGATATTCACACCATGACTGCCGCAGAGATTGCAAATGTTTCTGAAAAAGAAGTGACGCCAATTTTGCGCAGGGAGGCGAAAATTTTAAATTTTGGGGTTTTATATGGTATGAGCGCGCAAGGATTTTCAGAGGCGGCGGGCGTTTCGCATGAAAGGGCAAGCGAGTTCATAAAACAATATTTCAAGACATTTGAAGGAGCGGCGCAACTTGTGGAGAATTTGAAAAATCAGGTTAAAGCCAAAGGATATGTGGAGACACTGACGGGTCGTCGTAGATATTTGCCGGAGATTTACGCTTCAAATTGGCATATTCGCCAAGCGGCGGAGCGCGCGGCAATAAATATGCCTTTTCAGGGACTTGCGGCAGATATTTTGAAAATGGCGATGATTAAACTCTATGATGATATTTTGGAGAAACAAAATTCCGAAGACATTCGTATGATTTTACAGGTGCACGACGAGCTAATTTTTGAAATAAAAGAAAATAAGGTGAAAGATTTTGCTTCAAAAATTAAAAATATAATGGAGCAAAATTATAAACTGGAAGCGCCAGTAGTTGTTGACGCAAAAGAAGGAGATAATTGGGGAGAATTGGAAGAAATTAAATAATTTTTAGAAATATTCACCCCCACACCTAATTAATAATAAAATTCTCAGCAATCCTTTTAAATAAAAACATATGCTTGAAAATAATAAAATTAAGAAAAAACTTTTAGGTGTGGGGGTGAAATTTGGAGCACACGTATCAATAGCTGGGGGCGTGCAAAATGCTCCTAAAAATGCCAAAGATATTGGCTGTGAAGTTTTTCAAATGTTTAC
>Ga0075919_112_pt1 | contig 13626 bp, 15 predicted proteins | sample RifGroA2_FD_68338 | JGI IMG/M metagenome (GOLD analysis project Ga0075919, IMG submission 68338) | Parcubacteria bacterium GW2011_GWA2_39_18 | reverse complement strand
CGCGCTCCACGAACCAAGTGGAGCGCTTTTTTTATTTTATAATTTTAATTGTTTGTATTTTAAAATAATGCTATTATTTATTTAGATATAAGAAAATAATTTTTTAAATATATGTCTTTTACAATTTTATTAGTCGTTTTACTAATAGTTGCCGCCTGGGCTGTTCTTTCTTACAATTTTTTCATAACCCTAATAAACCGAACCAAAGAGGCCTGGTCCGATATTGACGTACAATTAAAAAGACGTCACGATCTCATTCCCAATCTTATAGAAACAGTGAAGGGATATATGGCACACGAAAAGAATATTCTGGAGGATGTCACTAAAGCTCGCGCTCAGGCATTGTCAGCGCAAAATTTGACCGAAAAAGATAGTGCCGAAAACCAGCTTTCGCACACACTCAAATCTCTTTTTGCAGTTTCGGAAAACTATCCACAACTCAAAGCTTCGGAAAACTTTTTGGAACTTCAAAGAGAGCTCGCCGATACAGAAAATAAGATTCAAGCGGCACGCAGATTTTATAATGGAAATGTCCGCGATTTAAACATCCAGATTGAAAAATTTCCGCCTTCTTTAATTGCACGGCTGTTTCATTTCTCAAAAATGGAACTATTCGGCCTAGAAAACCCCGCCGAAAAAGAAGTGCCCAAAGTTTCTTTTAAGTAGTATTTATAAATTAACGATAAAAAAATATGAAAACATTTTATTGCAAAGACCTTGGCATGACATGTGATTTTGTCGCCCAAGGCGAAACAGAAGAAGAAATTCTCGAAAAAGCCGCCGCCCACGGAAAGGAAGCTCACGACATCGAACTGGACGAAGAAAGAAAAGAGATGGTGAAAAAAGTTATAAAGGAAGAGTAAGAAATATCCCCGCCTGCAGGCGGGGATATTTTATTCTTGAAAATTGACATTGTGATATATATTAAATAGTATAAAACTAGCGCCTTTAAAAAGGAGGCTCACATGCCCATCACAGTCGAGGGAAAGAAAATTCCAGTGGTCGCTATCGTTGGAAGATATTATGCCGTCAAGGAAGATGGTGGTCCTGATTACGATAAAATTGAAGGGCATATTCAGCTGGCAGAAAAATTTGCTGTAGAAATCTGGGGTGCCGGATTTGCGGTTTTTACTCCTCATCTCAATACCCGACATTTTGAAGTGAAGACAAAAGTTGCGGAGACTGTATATCAGGCTTTTGATCTTTTTATTCTGAATCGGATGGATTGTATTTTTGTCCTGCCAAACTGGAAAGAAAGCAGAGGCGGGCGCAAAGAAGTTGCGGTAGCGATAGAAAATAACATTCCTGTTTTTGATAGTATTGAAGAAATGATCAAGTGGCGTGATAAAATTGATGGATACAAAACATTGGACACGACGCAGTGTGTTGATCTTGATAAAATCGCTGAGGGTTTAGGCGCGGAAAGAGTCGGAAAGGTTTCGACTGGAGCGGGGTTTTTTGGCGCTCAACAAACAGCGCTGGATGTAGAAAATTTAAAAAAGAGGACGAAAAATAAAAGACATAAAAGTAAAAAATGATACATAATAACAAGCCGGAAAACCCCGGCTTTTTTATATTTATATTTTCTTTAAAAATTAATTTGATTTTCTGAAATAAAAAAACTATAATTCAACCATTAGAAAATCTAATTTATGGCTACTTTATACACCCACGCCTCTCAAAACATATTTAAAACCTGGCTACTGATTTTTGCCTTTTCATTGCTCGTAATATTTTTGGGATGGATTTTTTCTTATTACTGGCAAAATCCGGCTATTTTGATTTTTGCAGTTATTTTCAGCGTTTTGATATCTTTTGTGAGCTATTGGAATTCTGACAAAATAATACTGGCAACTTCACATGCGCACCTAGTGACTCACAAAGAAAATCCCAATCTTTATAATATCGTTGAAAATCTGAGCATTACCGCTGGGCTTCCCGCGCCCAAAATTTACATCATAGAAGATCCAGCAATGAATGCTTTTGCCACTGGTAGAAACAAAAAAAACGCCATAATAGTTTTTACTAGAGGACTTTTGAGCAAGTTAAATAAGGCCGAACTGGAGGGCGTGGCAGCGCACGAGCTTTCTCATGTCGGAAATAAAGACATTTTGCTTTCCAGCGCAGTGGTTGTTTTAGTGGGACTTGTGTCTATCGCCTCGCAAATGTCCTTGCGTATGAGTTTTTTCGGGGGACGCAGAAGGTCAGATAATGACAATAATCAACTGGGGACGATTTTAGCGTTGGTTTCTTTAATTGCCGCCATACTTGCGCCCATTGCGGCAACACTTTTACAGCTCGCCATATCACGCAAAAGAGAATTTTTAGCGGATGCCTCAGGAGCATTATTGACCAGATACCCCGAAGGTCTGGCATCGGCTTTGGAAAAAATTTCCCGGGACTCAAATCAGTTACGCAATGCCAGTCCAGCCACAGCTCACCTTTATATCGATAATCCATATAAAGGCCAACAAAGAACCTCTTGGTTTGTGAAATTATTTAGCACGCACCCGCCCGTTGAAGAACGAGTTAAGATATTGAGGAAAATGGATATATAAATTCACCCTGTTAAATAAAATTTGCTTTTATCTCTAATAAAAATTATTGTTAATGTATGCTGTTCAATAAATTAAACTTTGAATGAAAATTTATAAAGGTAAATTTTAATTTCAAATTTTATACAAAATTTGAAATTATTTAACAGGGTAAATATGAAATGTCCAAATTGCCAAAATGAATTACACGAAGTTAATTTAAAAGACATCGCCACGTGGCACTGCGCAAATTGCCTCGGTTTTTTAGTGGAACATGATCAGCTGGAGAAGTTTCACAAGAATCCCTCCTTTAATTGGCTGGATGTTGAACTCTGGGATGATCCAGAAAAGTTAAAGATTTCTTTGTCAGCTCGCTTGTGCCCTACCGACGAAATGCCTATGTATGGCACGACTTACGCGGGAGTAATGTTGGATATCTGTCTTGCCCATAGAAACATTTGGTTTGATGAGGGCGAAATTTCCAAGGTGAAGGCTTTAATAATTTCGCGATTAGGAGACAAAACATTTTCTGATTTTATGAAAAAAGCGGCGGAAGAGCTGGGTGAAGTTTTTACCGAATCAAGGCCGTCGGAAGAATTAAAGCATTTTTGGATAGTCTTGGATTTGGCATCACACAGAATCGCCGCCCACTTTCCGCTGATCGCACAACTTATTTCACAGTTGCCGTAACTAGAATTTAGAATCTAGCAAAATAAGTGCCACAGAAGCTCGAAGATTTAATTCTATTCTAGAACGGAGAGGTCGCATAGTGGCCTAGTGCGCTCGCTTGGAAAGCGAGTATACCGAAAGGTATCGCGAGTTCGAATCTCGCCCTCTCCGCCAAGAATCACATTTCGAAAAATTTTATGGAAATCATTCCTTCTAAATCAACAACGGCTCTTGAGCGCCCAAAGCCGAAAATAAATTGGAAATATCAATTCCAACAATATGGCACGGTTCTTGCAATGGCCGCATTTTTGTTTTTCATTTTATCAGCATATGTTTTTTACCGCCGCGGATATTACGATCTTTACATCGCTAATAAAGCTTTTGCCGACACGGCTACGGCGCTTTTGGGAATTGTTCTCCTTATTGGCTCATTAAGCCGCCTTTTTTCTTTTCCTGATCGCTATGTTCAATATCGCAAAGAGCTGGGGATCGTTGCTTTTTTTCTTACCCTTGTCCACGGAGTCGTCTCTTTCTTCTTTTTGTCACCAAATTTTTCCTTGTCTGGATTTCTAGAAAGAATTGATTGGCCAATTATCTTTGGCCTCACAGCCACCATCGTTTTGTTCGCGATTTTTCTCATATCCAATGACCGCGCCATGATTGGCTTGGGCAGAGAAAGGTGGTGGCGATTGCAATACTGGGGAATACGCATTACTTTTATTCTTGTTTTTCTCCACGTTTTTGTCATGAAGTGGAGCGGGTGGGTAAAGTGGTACAAGGTTGGCGGAGACAATGACCTTGTGCGTCCGGAGTGGCCCGGGGCCGGGATTCTTATCGGCTGGTTCATGATTTTTGTTGTGCTGGTGCGTTTGGCTGAATTCATTAGTCCAAAACTTGGAAGGGTGATATGGTACGTGAGCATTATTGTCCTGCCGATTATTTATATCGCAACTTTTTGGTGGGGACAACAATTTATTAAGTAAGAAAATTTTCTTAACTTATGAATCCTATTATTATAGTAATCTTCTTAAGTCTTGCGGGGGTAATTGGAGATTTTTTTATCAAATTATCAGGCGCCTCCCTCTCAAGGTTTATTGAAATAAAATGGTTTATTATCGGATTTTTAATATACGCCTCAACGGCATTTGGCTGGTTTTATGTGATGAAGCATATTAAATTGTCGTCTTTGGGAGTAATTTATTCTATAACTACAGTTTTGCTTTTAGTGATTGTCGGGGTTTTTATTTTTCACGAAAAACTGAATGTTTATGAAATTATCGGCATCGTGGCCGCGATTACATCGGTTATTCTTTTGAGCAGATTCGCGTAAAAGAATGCCAATTTACACTCCCTAAAAAAATTTGCTATAATTAGCCGTATGAAGCGCTAAACATCTCATTTCAAAAAACTCGAGACTTTCTTGGGTTTTTGTTTTAGTCGGCTCCTATTTTATGCTCTCCCCCATTGAAGAAATAAAAGAAAAAATAAATATCATTGATTTGGTGAATAGATTTGTGCGGCTTCAAAAAGCCGGCATTAACTATAAGGCCAACTGCCCTTTTCATAATGAAAAGACCCCTTCATTTTTTGTAAGTCCCACCAGGCAAACATACAAATGTTTCGGATGTGGCAAAGGCGGAGATGTTTTTCAATTCATTCAAGATATTGAAAATGTGGAATTTGGAGACGCCTTGCGCGAACTGGCGCGACAAGCCGGAGTGGTTTTAAAAAGAGAAGATCCACAAATCAAAACTGCCCGTCAACGACTTTACGAAATGATGGAGATCACCACACAAAGCTTTGAAGAAAATTTAAAAACGCCTCAAGGAGAAACAGCTCTTAAATATCTGACAGATCGCGCACTAAAAGAAGAAACTATCAAAAAATTTCGCGTAGGATTTGCCCTAGATTCTTGGGACGCCCTTTTGAAAAAATTACGCGCCTCCGGATATAAAGATGAGGAAATAGAAAAGGCCGGACTTATAATCAGCGCGCAAACAGACAGCGGCGCGGGAAGTTATTCAAAAACATCAAGATTTTATGATCGCTTTCGCGCGCGCATCACCTTTCCCGTCATGGATTTTTCAGGACAGGTGGTCGGTTTTTCTGCCCGAGTTTTGCCCGGAGCGGATGAAAAAATCGCCAAATATATCAACACCCCCGAGACCTTAATATACAACAAAAGCCATCTTTTATACGGGCTTTATCAGGCTCGCCAAGAGATGCGGCAAAAAAATTTCGCGCTGGTGGTGGAAGGAAACATGGACTGCACAATGTCCCAGCAGGCCGGGGTGATAAATACTATAGCGACATCTGGCACGGCGCTCACTCAAGACCAGCTAAAAATAATAAAACGCTACACGGAAAACATTGTTTTTTCTTTTGATTCAGACAACGCCGGAATAAAAGCTACAGAAAAAGCGATTGAGATGGCAATCTTACAAGAATTTAATGTCAAAATAATGATCGCCAAAGAAGGAAAAGACCCGGCAGATTTTGTAAAACTTCACGCTGACTTATGGCCCCAGGAAGTAGAAAAGGCCCAAATTGTGATGGATTTTTATTTTGATGAAATAATGCAAAAATACAGCCCGGACAGTCTGGATGGGCAGAAAAAAATCGCCGCTTTTTTGTTGCCCAAGATTAAAATTATCCCCAACGCCATAGAAAGGGCCCATTGGCTGAAAAAACTCTCCGAGCTAATTCACATCAAAGAGGATATTTTAAATGAGGAGATGAAAAAAGTTAAAGATGCCGAGATCCCCAATCTCACGACAACAAAAAATGTATCCACACCAAAAGCAAAATCACGAATAGAAGATCTGGCTGAAAAATTTTTAAGCTGCATAAAACTTTCTTCAATTCACAAGCTGTCCCGCGACCTGTCTTTGGAAAAAATAAAAGATGCCGATATGCCGGTTTTTAAAATAATAAAGCTTATGCAAAAAGAAGGCGCTTGGACAGGTGGCGAAGATTTTGTAAAAAAACTACCAGCGGATTTACAAAAATTCATTTCTGATGTACTTTTTGAACAGGAGACCAAAGAGGAAAAGTCTGGACATGGGCATTTAACCGGGGAAGATCTGGTCTTTTTTGCTGATGAGTTGAAGGCGGAATCAGAGAAAGAGGCCGGAAATAAGATTAGAGGCGCAGAAATAAAAAAACATGTCCAAAAATTACAAGAGGGACAAACTAAATAAAATAATGCATGACAAAAAATAAAATGGGGCACAAAAAAACTTTGAAAAAATCAAAGAAAGAGATGAGACGGAATAAATTTCAAAAACAAACCAAAACCAAAATAGCAAGACGGTCTGCTTTGTCCAAAAAGCAAAAAACTAAAAACAAAAAAATGGCGTCTTCTAAAAAATCGCAAAAAAAAGAAACGCGCCCAAGAATTGAAGTCCGGACCGCCAAAATCAAAAGGAGTAAGATAAAAAACAAAAAAAACGCAACCCTGGTAGAAGTAATTGTGGAAAAAAGCAAAGAACGCGGATTTATCACTTATTCAGAAATATTGCATCATTTTCCAAAAATAGAAAATGATTTGGGTGCTCTGGAAGAGCTCTATCATAAACTTGAAGAAATGAATATCGAGGTGAGGGAATCTAAAGATATTCTGGAAGAGATGCTGGGGGGCGAAGGAGCTGAAGGAGAAAAATTAGAAAGAGAAAGAAAGCGCGTGGAAGCAATGGACCTAAACTCCAATGAACAGGATTCAGTGCAAATGTATCTTTCTGAAATAGGCAAGGTGGCGCTTTTGACCGGGGCCGAAGAAAAAGATTTAGCTAAAAAAATACAACAAGGCAGTGAGGATGCCCGACAAAGATTAACGCGCGCCAATTTAAGATTAGTTGTCTCCATCGCCAAAAGATACATTGGCCGAAGCCCGCATCTTTCGCTTTTAGATTTGATACAAGAAGGCAATCTGGGTCTTTTTCGCGCCGTAGAAAAATTCGACTACACTAAAGGTTTTAAATTTTCTACCTATGCCACGTGGTGGATCAGGCAGGCAATCACCAGAGCGTTGGCTGACCAAGCGCGCACCATACGCATACCCGTACACATGGTGGAAACCATAAGCAAATTTGTCCAAACCAAACGCAGACTTTTACAGAGCTTGGGCAGAGAGCCATTGCCGGAAGAAATCGCCTCGGAGATGGGGCTGGACGTTGAAAAGGTTCATCACATTATGAAAATATCTCAGGAAACCGTTTCATTGGAGGCCCCGGTAGGAGACGATGAAGAGGATTCGATTTTAGGAGAATTTCTGGAAGATGAAAAAGAGATATTGCCCGATCAATCAACCGCCCGAAGGCTTTTGCGCGACCAATTGAAACAAATTTTAATGGACCTTCAGCCACGAGAACAAAAAATTCTTCAAATGAGATTTGGACTCAACAAAGAAATTCCACGTACGCTTGAAGAAGTGGGCAAGGAATTTGGCGTGACCAGAGAGCGCATCAGACAGATAGAGGCTAAGGCGCTGGAAAAAATCCGCAAACATCAGCAGATAAAAAAAATAGAAGATTATTAACTAACTTTTTAATTAAAACGTGTTGAGTTTATTCAAAAAATTAAATCGAGGGGTTATTATTGTTATTTTGACTATACTCGTTATATTCATTTTAGGAGGATTTGCCTATTATTGGTATAAAATTATACAGGAAATTAATTGGGGTAAAAAAATAGCTCTTGATCGCGCGCTTGTTTTAAAAATTAACGAACGAGCTTATTACAAGAAAGAACAGGTCCAGATTCAATTTATAGAAATTACTGATTCTCGTTGTCAACCAGACAAAATGTGTGTCTGGGCGGGAGATCTTGGGGCGCAATTTTCTGCCACTAATTACCAAAATAATAACTCTAGCAGATTTTATTTAAGCCAAACAATGGTTCCTCAAATGCCTCTTTTTGATTTGCAGATTCAGTTAATAGACATAAACAAAGACAGTGGCACTGTTAAGCTCAAAGTGTTCAGTCCAAATTAAACTTGACTAAATTAATAATCAGTGATACCGTAAAAATGAGCGGGGGCGCCCCTGTCGTTGGGACAGACGACGTTCCAGACTTGGCACATTTAAATTCTAAAGGAGACGGCCGTGAAAAACTTTCACGAAAAGTTCTTCGTTGCGTTTTTGGGGATTGTCTTTTTGTCTATGAGCGCGTGTGTCCATTTAACTTTGCCAAAATCTATTCCGAGCTTGAACCAATCGTCCGCCATTTCCAACAGCGAGCCAGACAAATCCGCGACTGAGCTTTATGATATAGATATATACCTTTCAAAGAAGCTTTTTGATCAAATTGATCTAGTCAAGCTCATTGAAATGGACGAGGAAACGCCAACTTATATCATAACGTGCAAGGCATATGAGATCGATCTCAAAAAATCAATTTTAACGGTCCATGATGTCATGGTCATCGCCAACACGACTCTACGAGCTATCGGGAAAAACGGCGAAGACTTGGCTCCAATTAAAATGTGGGCGAAAGAGATGCGAATCAATCTATCTTTGGTGACTGGATGGTCTACGTGTGTGGTAATCGAAAAAACAGATAATCAGTACTTTGTTTCGGCTTATGGACGCGTCCATAAGCCGGGCGTAGGCGCTCCATACGAACTAGTTTTGCCACGAACAAAAATTGAATAGATAATAGACCCCTTCGGGGTCTATTTTTTAGCACCCGCCACAATACTTACGACGCGCTAATTAATTAAATTAATTTGGATAATAGAGGGATCTATCTTTATAACTGAAAAATTATTTGGACGCGCAATGTCCTGATTTTTTATAAGTATTTTATGCCATCCAATTTTGAAAATCTTTTCTAAACTTATTGAGGCCTTCAAGCTTCGTGGGTCAAAAGATGAAAAGTCGATGTTTTTTCCAGACAAAGTGACCGCCACTTCTTGTGGCCGATATTCATTTATCTGATAATTTTCCATTAAGTTTTTAAATTCCAAGGGGACCATAAAGTTTCTTTGTACATTTATACTGCCGTAATTAAAGCCCAGCCAAATCATGGTGGATAAAATAAGCGAGCTGAAAAAAATTATTAAATTTTGCCAGATCCATTTTTTGTAATTTATCAATCTTCTTTCGGGAAATTTATTAAGAATAAAACTTTTCATCTCATCTTTCAGCTCTTGGTCGTTTTTAATTTGATAAATAAGGCCGTCTTTGGCTATAGATATTGTGCCCTTTTCTTCGGACGTTACGATACACAAAGCATCGGTTTTCTCGGACAACCCCAACGCCGCCCGATGGCGCGTGCCAAAATGTTTCACCGCTTCAATGTTTTCTCCCAGAGGCAAGTGGACGGCAAATTTCTTCAACTTGTTGCCCTTTATTATTGTGGCGCCATCGTGACCCGGAGAAGAGTCGTCAAAAATACTCGTTAAAAGCGCCGTAGAAACTTCTCCGTTTAAATCCGTGCCTCCTTCCAAAAATCTTTCAATTGGCTCCTGTCCGGAAAAAACGATTAGGCTTCCTATTTTATGCGGAATGAAATATTTTACTGCTTCCGAAACTGAAAGCAACGTCAAGTCTGTTGGGGATGTTATTTTTCTTTTTATGCCCCAGATGCCGATTATTTCTAAAAACCGCCTAATCTCCTTTTGAAAAATTATGACCAAAATCAAGAGAAATGTGCCAAAAAATGCTCCAAAAAACCGACGCACTAGCGGAAAATCAAACCACACAGAAAATCCATAAACTATCGCCATAGCCAAAATACCTAAAAGTATCGGCATAGATCTTGTTTTTCTTATAAAAGCAATAGCAAGAGAAATCAAGATCGCCAAGATTAAAACATCAAAAAAATTATTCCAACCAAAACTAAAATTTTTAACAAAGCTATTAAAATTATTTATTAAAAATGATATTGGATTCATCTTACTTTTAAATTAAATTTTTTAGAACTTTAAAATCTTCCTTTAGTGTTTCTTTTGTGCTGCCGTTGTAAAGCGCCACCGCCGGATGAAAAAGGGGCACTATATTTATTTTGCCATAATTGGAATTAGTTTCAAAAACTTTTCCATGCATTTGACTTATGTTTTTGAGCTGATCCTGAAGCCCGAATCTGTTCATAATGTATGCCATAGAAAACCTACCAAGCGTCGCCACCACATGAGGTTGGATAATATCTATCTGTCTGTCCAAAAAGGGAGCATATAAATCTATCTCTTCCGGCAAAGGATCCCTGTTTTCTGGGGGCCTGTCTTTTACGATATTAGTGATATAGACCTCTTCACGTTTGAGCCCTACAGAGCTTAAAAGCTCATCCAGCACTCTTCCTGCCGCTCCGCAAAATGGCCGACCGATTTCTGATTCGTTTTTGCCCGGTGCCTCTCCGATAAACATTATCTTAGCAAAATGGTCGCCTTCGCCAATTACCGGCTTAACTCTATATTTATACAAAGGCGAATTTTTAAGAGCCGCCACTTCATCTTTAATTTTTTTTAAAAGCTCTTTTCTTTTTTCACGATCTTTTTCATTTATTGTTAGCATAGACTATTTTTTATCAATGTGCCACTTTGTGCCCTCTTGCGTGTCTTCCAAAATCACCCCTTCTCTTTCAAGTTGTTTTCTAATTTCATCGGCTTTCTGCCAGTTTTTTTCCGCTCGCGCTTTTTCCCTTTGTTCAATCAAGTCTTTATGTGCTGGAGTTAAAATTTGCTCGGTCTGTGAATAAAAAATATGTTTTGCAAAATCCAAACCCAAAACTTTATCAAAATCTAAAAGTATAGCTAATTTCTCTTGAGGTGGCAAATCGGATTTTAAAAGTTCGTGCGTTAAAGCCAGAACCTCGGACGTATTTAGGTCGTTATTAATTTTTGATAAAAATTTTTCTTGAAAAATTTTGTTGGGTTTAGGAATTTTGAAAAATCTTAACCTCACACGATTTAAAAATTTGTTTGCGTCAGATAAATATGATATTTTTTCTATTTCTTCATACAAATTATCCAGACCATTTTGCGCGCTTTGCGCGATTTCATTCGCATACTCCATCTGTTTACGATAGTGTGTCTGCAAAACGGCATAACGATACGCGAGAGGATTAAGATTTTTTTCAATAAAAGAATTGTTTAGCGTCAAAAAATTACCCGCGCTTTTTGCCATCTTTTCTCCGCCCCGAATTACCAAAAACTCTCCGTGTAGCCAATATTTCACCCAGGGCTTTTTGCCCGTCACTCCTTCTGATTGCGCAATTTCGTTGGTATGGTGAACATTTATATGATCTACTCCCCCACAATGAATATCAAATTGCTCGCCTAAATACTTTATGCTCATCGCAGAACACTCAATGTGCCAACCAGGAAAACCTTCTCCCCAAGGAGACGCCCAACGCAAGATATGATTTTTATATTTGCCCACAAGCTTAAACCATAAAACAAAATCTTCCGGATGTTTTTTATGCGCTCCAATTTCCACCTCTTCCCTGGCACCCACTACTTTCTCCGCAATTTCTTGTCCGGAAAGCTTTGTGTAACCTTTAAATTTCCGAGCTTCAAAATAAACCGCTTCGGGAGTGTCGTAAGCGAAACCTTTTTCAGCTAATTTTTTTATTAATTCAATCTGTTCTTGGATGTGCTTGGACGCGACGCAATAAACATTTGGCGGCAAGATATTTAAATCAGACAAATCCTTTTTGAATGCCTGGGTATAAAAATCAGCTATTTCTAATGGTCCCTTGTTTTCAATTTTTGCCTCTTTTTCCAGCTTGTCCTCTCCCTCGTCAGCATCCGATGTCATATGCCCCACATCCGTAATATTCATCACGTGATTCACTTTAAGACCATTATAAATTAATACCCTTTTTAAAATATCTTCAAAAATATACGTGCGCAAATTACCCAGATGCGGAAAATTGTAAACCGTCGGTCCGCACGCGTACATACCAACCCCGCCCTTCCTTAAAGGGACAAATTCTTCCTTCTTCCGCGAGAGAGTATTAAATAATTGCATTAAATATTTGGTTTTTTATTATTGCCGTACAAACGGCATGCTTTCATTATATCCAAATAAGAGAAATTCTGAAATGAAATGTTTTTGTTTCTTATTTTTGAATAAGTTTTTTTAAAGCATCCTCAAGTTCATCAAAGTTTTTAAGGGCTAAAAGATTTTGGCGAATTTCGCACGCGCCATCAAAATTTTTTACATAATGCGCTATGTGTTTTTTTAAGGGGGAAAAATGTTTCTCTCCAAATATTTTTTTGAAATACAAAGCGTGCTCAAGAAGAGTTTCGAGTTTTTCATTTTTAGAAACGGATGTTTTTTTCTCGTCAAAAAACCATGGATTGCCCCATGTCGCTCTGCCAATTAAGGCTCCATCAACGCCATAAATTTTACATTTTTCCTTTGCCTCGCCCATACTTTTTATATCACCGTTTCCCAGCATAATTTTTCCGGCATCGTGCGCAATCTTGGCAGATTTAGAGACGGCATCCCAATCTGCTTGCCCTTGATACATTTGCTTGAGTGTACGGCCGTGCAAAGATATGACATCTATATTTCGCTCGCTTAAAAAGGATACCCATTCTTCTGAAATATCGCTGTCATAGCCCAAACGCGTTTTTACCCCTACGCCCAGAAGTTTACGCGCACTGGCTTGTGAGCAGATATTGAAGTTGTCAATCCATTTTAAAATTTCAGAATCTATACCGGCGCTTTTTAAATTTTTCCCGTTAGCCCAATCATCTACTCCATATTTTACCGCTTGAATTATTTTTTTAGATAAATCGGGATTTTTAATTAAAGCCGCTCCGCCGCCACCCTTAATAACGTTATTTGCCGGACAACCCATATTTATATCCACGCCGTCAAATCCCATTGCGCAAACCATCAAGGTCGCCTTGTAAAAATCTTCAGACGACGCGCCAAAAAGCTGCGCCACTATGGGACGTTCAATTTCAGAATACAGCAGTATGTTTAAAAGTCTTGCCGCTCCACGGCTCAAACCCTCCACGTTTACAAACTCTGTAAATATCACGTCGGGTTTACCCACTTTGGGCTTGCCTGTTTTTGCCACCATATAACGAAAAGGAGCGTCAGTAACGCCGTCCATGGGCGAAAGCCCCAATATTGGTTTTTCTAATTTTTTCCAAAAAGATTGCATTTATAAATTGTAGCTTAAAATCCCTTAAAAAAGAAAAGCCAGGACTTTCGGTCCTGGCAGATGGGGGCGCAAGCGAGGGCGCGGAGTGGGCTCTGCCAACCAGAAACAGAACCCTACATCACACACCAAGTCGCTTGGGCAACAGATGGTATTGCGCCCATCTGCGTCACATTATACTCCCTAAATAAGTCCTCGTCAACACCCCCGTAATATCCCAATAGCTTGGAAACGTTTTTGGTATAGTAAGTTAGCTATTAACTAAAACATTTCCAATATGCCTTATACAACAAATCCTCACCTGCCC
>Ga0075919_114_pt1 | contig 15193 bp, 13 predicted proteins | sample RifGroA2_FD_68338 | JGI IMG/M metagenome (GOLD analysis project Ga0075919, IMG submission 68338) | Parcubacteria bacterium GW2011_GWA2_39_18 | reverse complement strand
TCAACGATCATTTTTGCAATTCGTCCGTAAGTGGCCTTGTTTTTTGTTTTCCGTATTATCCAATCATTCGGCGTTGTTGATTTATGAATATCTTGAATAAACTTTTGTTCATCATATTTTACAAGGAAAACTACTTTAGCATGTTCTTTGCCAATTTTTTTGAAAATACAATCTACTATTTCCGGAGTAACTTGATACCCCTCAACAATAAAATCATCTTTATCAGTCAAGTATGTCTCCGCCATCATACTGATGGCATCATAGGTAGCTTTCCCTTGTGCGATATAGTTTTTGATAATTTCCTGCGGAGAGTGTTTGGAATAAAACTCATCATTACTTTCTTTCCGTAAATAACTATGAGGGAATAATTCAGAATACTTTTCCTTTGGCGTATATGCCCAAACAATATTTTGGAGCGTATCAGCCGAAATCCAGGGAATCTGATACACTTGCGCCAATTTCTTGGCTAGGGTTGTTTTTCCGCATTTTGGGGGACCGCCAATTAAATAAATCATATTACTTTAGTGAGTCCTCAATATAAATATTTAGGGCTTTCGCAATTTTTGCCATTCCAAAAACAAATTGACTTCTGAAAATAAACGGAAGCGGGAGGGAAAATTCAGACCAGAAGCTCGCCCCGGAACGCCCTGGCGCCGTAATAAGACTGCGCGCCGTTGTGACCAGTGAAGACGCGGCCGTAGCGTCGCTCGCAATAGAGCGCGCCGCCGAGCTTTCTGATATCAGCAGGCGTTTTCACCCAGCTCGATGTTTTCATATCGAAATTTCCCAGTTTTTGCAATTGGCGATATTGTTCTTCCGTCAAAAGCTCAATACTCATGGCGGCGGCCATATCAACAGCGTTATTTTTCGGTTTAAATGCTTTTCTTGAATCCAGTCCTTCACGATCGTAACAAACACTTGTTCGCCCTTTAGGACTTTCCGCCGAGCAATCATAGAAAATGTATTCATCCGCCCGTCCCGCCTTGGCGGTGGTTTTTTTATCATAACCAATCACATCCGGCTCGCCGCCGGTTCTTTCCATTTCATTGAGCGACCACAGTTTTTCCCCCGCCTTGGCGGGGTCCATCCTTGCTTGCACTTTAGCCCATTGAAGACCTTTATGGCGGTTCATATTTTTCTCAAAACGGGCTTTCAATATTTTGAGCAGTTTTTCGCATTGCCCCGGTGATAATTTCTTTTTATTGCTATTTGACATAAATTGATTTTTGAAAAATTGCGGTGTATTTTAGAAATAGCTCGAACGGAACTGACTGGGCGAGGCGGGAACCGGAGCGGAAAGGCCGACTTCAAGTTTTTCTTTTGAGCCAGAGGCTCATCTGCCTTAGGCATGAGGCGGTAAATTCTTTTAGAAACTAATCCTCAAATTTCCATGCGGGATTCCAAGCAACCTCCCACAAATGTCCGTCAGGGTCCTGGAAGTATCCTGCATAGCCGCCCCAAAATGTCTTTTGCGCGGGTTTGATTATGTTCGCGCCGGCTTTTTTCGCTTGCGCCATTACCGTATCAACTTCTTTTTTGCTATTCACATTATGTCCGATGGAGAACTCGGTCGCGTTCGGCGGGGTTTGGGCAATGTTTGCGTCGTGAGCGAGGCTTTTCCTTGGATAGAGAGCGAATTTCATTCCGTTCTGTAAATCAAAGAAAACCACTGCGCCATATTCAAATTCTTCCCCGACAATCCCGTCCGTTTTCAGGCCGAGACCATCGCGATAAAATTTGAGCGATTTTTTTAAATCATCAACTCCCAATGTAATGACGGTGATTCGTGGTTTCATGAATTTATTTTACCAAATCTTCCATTGGAACGCCAAACGCTTTAGCAATTTTTAGCTTAAGAATAATAGAGATTATTTTATTCGGAAGCGAGAGGATGCGCCTTGGGCGCAGAACCTCTTTGTTAAAAACGGTGGGGGTGAGATTCGAACTCACGGAGGGCTTACACCCTCAGCAGTTTTCGAGACTGCCGCCTTAAACCAACTCAGCCACCCCACCAAATCATCATTCTTTTATAAGTTTTTTAAAAGCTTCGCCGCCTTTATATGGCTTGATTTATTTTTCTCTTTAATACCAATAACATTATCCTACTATTTTATTAGATAAATTTCAAGCCGAAACAACAAAGTCCGCCATAAGACGGACTCAGTCAAAGTCATTAGTCATCGGTTAATAGTCATCAGTCAATCGTTATTTATCCACCCTTGTCATAATTGACACCTCCGGGCGGCCCAGCCAGATTTCTTTGTTTCCGTCTTTGAGTTTGAATATTTGTTTGTATGTGCCCGGAGTTTGCGGGGGAGTGAGCTTTAGAGTGAAAGCCGCGTTTTTCCCGCTTTTGACAGTGACGCCCAATTTGGCGGCAGTGTATCCGCTCTGGGTTTTTGTCTTAAAAGCGCCTGGCGCACCTGTTGGATCATAAATTTCCAGAACAGTATTTTTTGACCAAGTGGCAAATCCGGTATTTTTAAATGTCAGTTTCATTTTCGCTGTTTTGAAAAGCGCGAATTCGTGTTTGTACATACCGGCGTATTGGGGCGCTAAAAGCGGCACCTTGAACGAGGCCAATTCTTGCGGCTTCACTTCGATTTCATTAAAAGAAAATTTACCTGTCGAATCATTCCATGGGCCGTCTTTGAATAGACTCGGTTTTCGTCCGTTATCAAAGATGCGTAAATCCACATCGGCTTTGAGCCAAGAACGCGATCCGGTATTTCTAATTTTAATTTCTCCGTTGTCGGCCTTTGAAACATACATCGCGGCCGGCAGAGTGGAAGACTCAAATTTGGCTTCGTATTCGGTGGTAGGATTTATGGCCAACCTTCGGATTTCTTCAAGCTGGGGATAAAAATTATCGCCCGGGCAAGAAGTGCGATCCACATCGCGGTGGGAAATTATGGTCGGCAATCCATGGATAACGGCCAAAGGCTTGGCCGGATCGGTAAAATCAAAATCAAACAAGAGATTTTTACCGGTCAAAAGCGCGCCTGAATCCCTGATCGCGCTCTCCACAATGCCCGGCTCCATTCCGTCCGGACTTTTTACTTTGATCGGTACGCTCCAATCAGCCGTATCATTCGCATTGATTTGAGCGGTTTGGGATTTTAGATTAATCAATTTGGCGATCGCGGCCTTTACTTTTTCATTGGCGACTTCCGTATTGAAATTTCCCAAAACGGCGATTCCCACGGTACTAGCATTCATTTGATAGCCGATTTCCACATCGCCTTTGGAAACGCCGCAAGGAGTTGCATCCTGGCCGGCCGTGCCGATCCGCTTGCAATAAGGGCCGTTGAAGGTATGGCCGGCCTGTACCCCGTCTCCGCCAAATCTCCCCTCATAAATATTGCCTTGCTGGTCAATGATGTAATTGTAGCCGATATCGCCCCAGCCGCTTTCTATGATAATGGCATGCCATCGGTAGACATTGCGGATCGCTTCTTTGGGATCTATTTTATTATGGCTGTCGCCGGCCGTGTGATGGATTATGAATTTTTTAACCGGATAAATTTCGGGCGGCCATTTCGGATCGGGTGATTTGGCGGCGCAAGTGTCTTTGACTGCGTCCCAAGAAGTGCAAAATCTCCAATCCTCATTGGCGCCCCATTCGCGGAAAAATATTAATGGTTATTTTTTGAATGGTTATGTCTTTGGGGTCGTGTTCGTCCGCAGCCGCTTTGATTTGAATGTATCGGGATGAGGCCGGGAAGAACAATATTTCGCCGTAGCGCGTCTGATTGTTTTTATAAAATAAAATCGTTTCGTACCAATCACTCCAAGCTTTTCCATCGTTGGAAGACCGCAAAAACATCGCGGCATCGCCATTATCATTGTTTTGATCCCAAGAAATGGCCGTCGAAGCGAAAGAATCGTCAAAAGCGATGGAGGGAGAGATGTATTCCTGATTATTTGAGACATTGATTGACTCTTCAATGATGGCGGCTTTTGGAGAGATAGTCGTTTGCGCCGCGCCGCTCAAGATGCGGACAAAAGGAAAAAGAATCATCGCCACTAGGGCGAGTATTCCGATAAAAGCCAATAAAAGAAGCACGATAATAACCGCGATTTTTTTTCGTGATTTTTTAAGAGACGCGGTCTCTACTTGTTGATTGGTATTTATATTTTGCATATCTGTATTATAACAGATTTTTTTGTCTTTTTCAAGCGCAAGAAAAAAAGCCCCACCAGAATTGATGGGGCGAAGGGCATTGGCTTTGTGTTGCGGAGTTCTTATGTTGCGAACGGAGAAGGCGTATTTATGAAGCAAGAATAAGATTTTTTGATTTTGCGTCTTACGGCAAATAAACCAACGAAAAAGCCAAAACATACAATACTTGCAAAAAAAGCAAGCGACTGAAAAGATTTGTATTCGGGCAATAGAACGGGCAGCAAGAGATAAGCCGCCGCCGAGATAATTGATGCTATGACCAGGGTTATGGCAGAGCTTAAAGAAGGAACGCGCGATTTACAATGGTTTATAAACCATTCCCATGGTTTGAGCCCATCTCCCCAGCGCGCCAGAAGGTATCGCCGTTCTACGCCGGCTATTACGCATTTGGTTTTTCCGATCAATATCAGATCATCCTCATAATAAGCGACATCGATAGAATCGAATATGCCGGCTTCTTTATACTCTTTCGCTTCTAAATAAGCTGTTACAACCTCGGATGGCATTGACTGCGATGAAAATTCTTCCGCCGGAACACGCCTGTCAAAAACGCTGCAAAGTACTTCCCACTGTTCTTCTGTAATTATCGGGTATGGAATACCCCTTTTAATTAACAGTTGTTTTCTTCGCAGATTCATTTCTTTTTGCGCAAAAAGTATGGCCTGTCCTTGGAGTCCGGCGCTTTCGTAATATTCGCGCCATTGTTTAAGCGATTCCATTTCCTGTTGCAAATAGCCCAGCTCTTTTTCCACATTTTCTTTAAACTTTTCCGCAATCATTGCTGATTTTCTGTAAATTTCAACTGTTTCCATTTTTTACCCCCTTTTGGTTTATTTTGTGTCCGGTTTTTATTATGCATCTTTTAGCGCATTGCCCCCTTTCAGTTAAAATTTTTATTGCCAATACTTATTATTTAAAGGAACATATTAATAAACTATATAATCCGGATAAGAAAGTCAATAGAGGGCGGGCTGCGATTATTGATTATTTTTCAGAGCGATATGACGGGTTTGAATAATTGTCAAAGCGACTATGAGCCAAAAAATAACAGAAAGATCATTTTTGAAATATGGAGTGTCCACGAGGCCATGGAGGAGGATGGCGGACATGGCCGCGAAACTTGTAACTTGTAACTTGTAACTCGCGTTTCGTGTATCGCGATTTGTTGATTTTAAAAATTGAATAATAATCCAGAGAAAAGCGAGGAATCCCAAGAGGCCGGTTTGAGCGAGGAGAGCGAGGTAAAGATTGTGCGGTTGGGCAACCAGCCATTCCAGAGGCGGAAAAGCGACGCGCGGAATTGTTTCCCGATACAATGTTTCAAAATTATTTAATCCTACTCCCAAAATCGGATGCTCTTTGAAAATCAACCAAGAGGTTTGCCAAATTTCCAAACGGGCGTGGCCGGATGACCTTTCTTTATATTCAAAAATGTCTTGGAATTTTTTGGTTGGAGCGGCGAGGGCGAGAAAAACAATAAATATAATCAGCACTCCTAAAATCATTCTTTTTTTCCAGATTTTATTTAAAGTTGAAAATCCTAAAATAATCAATCCTCCGAGCACGGCCAAATATCCTCCGTAAGAAAAAGTAAAAATAAGAGCGATTAGATTGATCGCGGAAGCAATGCCTAGATAGTGCTTCCATGCCCGCGGAGTTTGCGAAGATAAAATAAAACCGATCGCCAGCACGATAATCGGTCCGACGAACATCGCGTGGTAATTGGCCGGATCAAACACCGAATCCAGCCGACCGTCGCCCAGCTGCCATGGCCGGAAAAAATATTCTGCCAAGCCGTAAAAAGACAAGACAGCGCTGGAGACACTCAAAGAAGCGATGATTTTCCAATGATCGGCCGGTTTGAAAAATCGGATAATTAAAATCAAAACAAGAATCGGATCAAGCGCCCAAGCTTTCCAGCCGCCCAGAGCGATTTTAGTGTTTTCGGAAAAAAGAGCGGAGACTAAGGTGATAATCAGCCAAGCGGCGATGGGCCAAAATAATCCGCCTAATAAAATTCGAAATTCTAATGACGAAGCACGAAACAAATTCAAAACCCAAATATCAAAAAGTTTTGAGTTTTGATGCTTTAATATTTGATATTGTTTCGGATTTCGGATTTCGGATTTCGGATTTTTGCTTTTGAAAAATAAAAGCGAACAGAACGATCCAATAAAAGTTGCGTAAATACTCAATTCCAAAACCGTTGTCGGTATTCCGAAAAGAGAAAGTTTTAATAAATAAGTCGGTAAAATCGCCAGGCACGCCAAAATCGCCCATTGTGGACGAAGCAGAGCTAGGAAAAAAAGTAGGGAGTGGAAGAAGTAGATCAATATTGGATCAGACGGGGTCATAATGACTTAGTTCAAAATTCTCCGCCAGAGGCGGATCTCAGCCCAAGGCTGATGAGCCTCGGGTTCACGCCTTGGGCGGAAAAATGCAAAGTTCAAAGTCGCAGTTTATCAGTTCGAAGTTTTTTTAATAACTTTAAATTTTGAATCTTGCCCGCCTAAATTTTGCGGAGCAAAACTTTGGCGGGTGAATAATTTTACACTTTTAACTTTTAACTATAATTTGAGTTTGTTTATTATGTATCCACGCCGCTACCCCCAATAACATCCAAACAGCAACAAGCACATGCGGATACAAAAGACTGTTCACGAATTGCGAATGGACAAATAAAGAAGCCAAGCCGCCGATTATTCCAAGACCCAAAGCAGAATTAAAATAATAATCGCTCGGGTTAACGCAATTTTCTTCTGCCCCAGCACGAAAACCTTCGGTTTCATGCGGGGTAAACTCCACTCGCTTAAATAATTTCCAAGAAACGAAAAGGGCTGAAAGCCATAACCAGAGAAAAGCGAGAAGGCCGAAAATTCCGGTGGTGGCGAGAATTGTCAGAAATGAACTGTCCGAGCCGCCGGCCGAATGCTCTTCCGGATTTGTTATCAATCCTTCTTCAAATTGAACATAGCGCAAAGTATTGAAGCCCGTGCCGAAAAGCGGATTGTCGCGCGCCAAAACTAAAACATTGTTCCAAGACTCCACTCTTTTTTGCGCCGTTACATCTATGGTCAAAATCCCCCCCACTCTTTCCTGAATGCGCGGCGAAGCCAAAAAAGCGATTATTAAAATACCAATGCCCAGACCCAGCATCCACCACGAGCGTTTGATTGTCAGTATTATTATAACAAAAAATCCGAACACAAACGCCACCAAAGAGCTGCGGGAGAAAGTGAGAAGCAAAGCGGTAATAAAAATACTTAAGGAAGCGATGTGCCAAAATTTTATTTTTTCAAAGAGCATTTGGGTGATAATCAAAAGCGCCAAAAATGCAAATAGTCCGCCCAGAAGATTCGGATCAAACCAAGTGGATAAGAGACGACCGATGTGCGGATCCCAGCCTTCGGGTACCATTGAAGAAAAGTCAGGGAAAATAATCAGTTGAATAAATCCCAAAATACTCAAAATTATGCCGGAGCCAAGAACGAGAAAAAATATTTGTTTGGCTCGCGTAATACTCTTAATTGAAGTTTGCGCCAAAAAGAAAATCATTTGGTAGGCCAAGAATCTGAAAAAATACAAAGAGCCGCTCACTGCTTCTCCGCGCGGAAGAATTACCAGCGCCCAGACAAGCGATAGCGCCATAATAACATCCAGGATTATCAATGGAAGATTGATGGGATTGGAAATAAAAAACGGTTCGCGTTTGATTAATTTTTTGAAAATCCAAGCAAAGATAACGGCGAATAAAATCAAATCGCTCGCCACAATCGTGCCGCCGCCGATCGGCAGGCGAATAATTTGCCCGGCAATAATTCCCAAAAGCAAAGCAATGATTCCAATCAAAGGAATCTCCACCAAAAACCAAAAAACCCCAGCGGCCAAAATCGCCAAAAATATCCACGGCCCCAACACCGCCGCCGCGGCGGAGGCAAGAAGAATAAGAACGGCGAGATTAAGATAATTCCACATATTTTTGAACTGTTTTTGGTTATATAAGTCTGCTTGCTAACAAATAGATTAGACGCCTCATAAATTCTTCTTAGATTTTAAGGGACTGCGATCATGCTACCGCATTTATTTTCCTAAGTATTTAGAATGTGCTTTTAATTAGTAATAATGCTAACCATGCCTGTGTTAGCATTAACCTCAATATTATCGCCTGTTCGAATAACCCTGGTAGCTATTTTTGTACCAACAATGCATGGTAATTTAAATTCTCTGCTAACAATTGCCGCATGGCATGACATACCTCCTTCATCTGTAACAACGGCCGCAGCGTCTCTAAAAACAGGTGTAAATTCCATTGTAGTCATATATGTAACAATTATTTCTCCCTTTTTAAATTCAGAAAGACGAGAAGCATCTTCCAAAACGCGAGCCTTTCCGGTAATTTTTCCGCGTGAAGCGATTAAGCCCTTAAAATACTTTCTATTAATCATTTCTTTAAAAGGCTCAGAAATACCATTTTTTTTAATTACTCGTTTAATTTTATTTTTTCCGCTCACTAAACTAAAATTTCCATTTTTGATTAAAATAGCAAAACCGTTATTTTTTCTATTTTCAATTTCCTTTTTGTTTATTATTTCTCCAGTATTGAAGTATCTTTCTATTTCCATATAAGAATAATTAAGCAAATCATCTATTTTAATACCAATTCTATTGCTTATTTCCCTAAGAAGCAATCTGTGGCTAAGGAGAAATTTTGTCATATATCCTTTAGCCCAATCTCGTTGCGCTATAAATTCGGATAAAGCATTAATCGCGTGCAAGACATTGCCCGGCGGATTTAATTCTTTAATAACTTTTACGCGCTCATTATTAAGATGATTGAAGTTTTTAAACATTTCCTCTAATTTTTCTTTTGGACTTTTTTTACTCAATAGCGCATCTCTGAATAATACCACCCATCGTTTTTGAGTCCATTTATTGCTCACATATTCAGTATTTATCCATGCATATTTATCAATATGCTTATTAATTAATTCATTCTCTAGTGGGTATCTAATCAATTCATTGCATGTATTATTAATATTTTTTTTACGAAAAGCACTCATCGCATTAGATTTTTTCAAAGCGCAGGCCACTTGAAAAAAGTTTTTTTGTTCAGTGAATGCAACCGTCTCTCCAATATTAACCGAGAGCATCTCCTTGTAAAATTGCATTTCTTTTGATTTATTTAATTCTTTAAGGCGCTTTTTAAGGAATTTTATGATTATATATTCATCGTCAAGGCATGCTTCAATGCCCCAAAGTTGAACAGAAATAATCGGTGCCGTCATTACTGCTTTTATGAAAAAGCGGTATAAATTATGAATCTCTTTATTTGAAAGAAGCGATAGATTAGACTCGTTAATCAATGAACACTTAAAAAAAACTGCGCCGAATAATTCATCCGTTCTTTTTTGAAAATCATTAACAAATTCGGGGTTATTATCAATACTTTTCCAGATATTCTTATACATGCCGATGCTGCTTAATTGATTTTTGTCATAAAAAATATACGCCCCTTTTTTTGGAACCCCAATCACTATCTGGTTGTCAAAGTAAAAATTAACGGCAGGGAGCCATCCTTTACCAGAAAGTCCATGCATAATGAAACTCATGTGATGAAGGCTGGTGTTTCTTCTGTGAGACCAGAACCACTTGATTTTATTATTTTTATTCATAAATTACGCTCTTTTGTGAGGAAATAACTGTATTATCATGACTTCTTTTGATTTAATTTTTTTAACATTTCCATATCAAGCTTGCCTTTAAAAGATCTGTCGGGAGAAAATTCTCCATCAATAGCGATGATTAAAGTCCCGTCGCTATTTCTTTCATAACTCATATTAAATGATCCTGATTCTCTTATAATTCCTCCGGTTCTTTCAAAGAATTCTTCCGGTTCCATATCTGCTGATTTTTTGCCATCTTCAAAATTTAAAAATTTTTTTAGAAATGACATAATAGAGAAAGAATGCGATACATCTATTTGTATATAGGGCTCTTCTAAAGGCTGTTTACCTCCTTCGGTTTTCATTTTTTGTAATAATTCCGCATGTTTTGCGAAATCCGCATATCTTTTAGCGAAAGTGTCCGCCATATCATTGTAAGAAGTATGAAATTTTTTTTCTTTTTCATTGTTTATTTTTTCATCGTTGAATAATGCCGCCAAAACTTCCATATCTATTCTGTTCCGCAACTCAGCTTCTTTAGTGATCTTATCGAGGTTAGGAAATTGTTCATCAATTTCTTTTTTTATCCGCGGTTTAATTTCACTTTGCATTTTCATTATTGTATCTAAATCATCGGCATATTTTTTCGCTTCCCCCCTCTTTGATTCCAACATGGACGCAAAGTCCGCGTCATTATCGTAATCCTCTCTCTTTACTTCTTTTGATATTCTGCTCTCCAAATCTTTGAGCGGTTGATATGGCACGGTTAGGCCGTCTTTAACCGCTTCTTCCTTAAAACGATGTTCAGTGTTATTTAATTCATTGGCATAAATTTTTGCCGTTTTTGAAGCCCTATCGACCTCGCTTGTGCCAATATGAACTAACCCTTCCTCGGTCTTAGAGATATCCATTTGTTCGAACCCTCCTTTCACATGCTCATTGAAGTATTCCGCTATATCATTTTTTTCGCCCTCGGCTGTTAATTTTGGGCCATGACGGCCAATAATGACTTTTAATATTTTTTCTTTTTTCCCCTCTTTTGATTCCGCTGAGCGCGATCTGTCAAATGAAGTTTCCATAATTTATGACTATAATTATAATGACTTGGTGATTATTTTTTAATTATTTAAACCTTTTTGAATTCTATATCACCCTTTCCGCTGATTTCTGCAAAAATGCCAAATTCTTCGGTGGCTTTTTTGGAGGTATGAAAAGTGTCTACTTCGCCATCCTCTAATAAGAGTTGATGCACCCCGGTATTTTTAGCCTTGTCTTTTATTAGGGCAGAGTCATGACCTCTTAAAATTCTTTTTAGGTTTAAAGTTTTCAGTATGCTTTGAAAAGTGTTTTTACCTAATTGAAACATTTTTTTTCCGCCATATTCGCTTTTTTCTCGTTCACCGTCAAAAGTCGCCCAAGTCGCCGAAGATTCTCTAATTCCCAATCTATCAATTTCTTCCGCATTTTTGTTGTAAATTTTCAAACCGCTCTCTTCAAATTTTTTTTGATTGATTAAAGGCAAGGTTGAATGGCCTAACATAATATTATCTTTCTCTGCTTGCAAAAATAAAGAATTAGGAAGAGATTTGAATAGATCGGTCATGGCGATAAAAGCGCGGACATCATTTTCCGTCTCTTTTATTTTTTCGTATAATCCAGACACAGGAGGGACATTTTTTTCCACATTTCCTTGTAATAAATGAAGTTTAAAATCACCATTACGGCTACCCTCCAATAAATTGAATAATGCATTTATATTTTCTTCTGATCCGGAAGTGCCACTGACAACATCTCCCATATCAATAAGGTGGATTTCTCCGCTAATTTTTTCCTTTTTAGTATTAATATAATTTAAAACTTTTTGCTGTTTATCCTCGTCTCCATGAATGTCGGTTGTTATTACGGCTAAATCATCCTTTTTCAATTTTAAAAATTCTAATTTAACATATTCACCTCTAATTTCGTTGTCGTTTTTCATTTGTGTGAAAATCTCATCCGGTGTCTTTGATAAAAGCTCGTTTGATTGTTTGTCTTTAACCTCCGCTCTAAAAGCGTCCATAAGAGAAGCTAAGGTTGTTTTCTCTTTTAATTCTTGACGAAATCTAAATGCTTCGTTCATAAATTTTATGTAATTTTCGTTTATAGTATATAATCTGGCAGGCGTTAAAGATAATTCAGCAAATCTTTCTTATTATTCCCTTATAGCCATCAACCTCTATTAAATCACCGTCTATTAAAATTTTTGTGGCAATTTTGGCATCTACAACACATGGTATCCCGGCCTCTCTAGCTAAAGTGGCAGGATGTGAGGTGATGCCCGTCCCGCTATCTGCAATCAAGGCCGCCGCTTTAATAATGGCGGTAGAAAAACTAGGCTCTGCATTAACAGTAATAACTACATCTCCCTTTTTGACTTTATTAGCTTCAGAAAGGCTTAAAACTATTTTTGCTTTGCCGCGGGCTACGCCAGGCGATGCCGCAAGTCCCTTGATCTCCTTGAGTTCATTAGGGGTTTGGCAAAATTTTTTAAAATAATTTTCAGCTTGTTTGCCGACTATAATTTTAGTGCCCTCCTTAGTGATTAAATACATCGATAGTTTTATTCGCTCGTTTAAAATGTATGTAAAATCCTTGTCCTTAAGCAACATTTCCCGAACATCCGAGGCTCTTAAAAATTTAGCTTGATGATGACTGATTCCTCCGCGTCGCGCTATTTCTTTTAAAATTGGGTCAAACCAATGGAGTGATTGCGAAACAATGCTTTTTCTTAATTCTTTTAAATGCATTCCGTCGCGCATGGCTTGAAAGAGTGGCTTGTATTTTTTGTCTATCTTAATTTTTTTTACCTCTTCTTTGAGTTGATTATTTTTTTCTTGTATAGCCTGTAATGCTTTAACAGGACTATCTTCGATATGTTTTTTAATCCGATTAATAAAATCGTTAAAAGTCAGAATTTCTCCGTCATAACCGCGCGTTAACCAGAACCATCGTTTTGCATGATTTTTAATCAAACGGTATAATTTTAAATCTAATCTAAGTAATTGATCAGTATTTAATGATTTAAAAATTTTTAGCCATTTTTTGTTTTGGATGATAATTGCGGCCAATTTTAGGGCCTCGATTTTTTCTTTAAGGTTAACCATGGCGGACGGCACGGTAAGCAGCTTATTAAAATAATCAGATGCTATTTTCTGGTCTTTGTATTCTTTTAAAAGATATTCGGTTAGATATTCGGTTAGATATTTTTCTACCGATAAAATTGGGAAATAATGAGAATAAATTATTTTATATTCTTTCTCGTACTGTTTGTAGAATTTAATCAACATTTTGTTGTTAACCAGTCTTAAATCACCTGATGCATTTTTTTTGGTGTTTTTTAAAAATGAGGGGCTGCATTTTTTTTGCCAGGTAATTAAAGCGTGAAAAAAGGTCGGATTCCTTTTTATTTTTTTTAAAATCTTTTTTGCCGCCTTTTGAAAATCATTTTCTAAAAAATAGAGCCAGTAATCATTGTTTTGAAGTATTATCATTATTTTTTGATAATTACATCCGGCCACACGCTTCATTTCCAAAGTAGTACTTTCCATGGAAAGATAATTTGGAAATGGGCTTTGCGATCTTTTAGAAAATTGAAACCACTTATCCATAATCATAAATTATATCAGCATTTGAAATTTAATATATTTAGTATGCATATATTATTTTTTAGCACAATATTGAAATTTTTAATCGATTTGTCCTAGACTAATTACTGCTCTCTTATATGATATTGTCGGTGATTTGTTAAATTCGCCTTATTTATAATAATACTACTATATACTAAAAAATATTTCAATAGATTTGTTGATTTTTTTTAAATAATATGCTAAAATTATATTATATTGATAAAATTTAAAAAATGAATATTACAGAATTAGATAAAAAAATACTTTTTGAACTGGATAAAGACGGACGAGCCGGATTTTCTAAAATAGCCAGAGCAATCAGCACGACTCCGCAGGTTGTGAAGTATCGTTATGAGCGATTAATAGGAAATGAAATTATTAAACATTTTTGGGCGTTTATTGACTACGATAAAGCGGATTATTCTTTCTTTTGGGGATACTGGCTGAAATTCAGCGGGCTAAGCAAAGAAAAAGAGGCGGAAATGTATGCCGATTTTAACGCGAATAAATACATCCCGATTGTAATGCGTTCAGATGGATATGCCGATGCGCTAATAGGCATAATCAGCCGGGATATTTTTCATCACAATGAGATTTTGCAAAGCGTATTCGCGAAATACGGATCGTATATTACTTCGTCTGATATTTTTGTCGGCTTGGGATTTATTAAGTTTCCCCGGGCATATCTTGTCGGAAAGAAAAATGAATTCCAAAAATTAGCGATTTCCGGAGGCACAAAAGAAAAAATAAAGCTGGCGGAAATTGACAGAAAAATTATCTCGCTTCTTCTTGCGGACGGGAGAATGGAATTCACCAAGATGGCGAAGACATTGAAAGTATCGGTCGGGCTTATTCATAAGCATTACGGCAAGCTGGTAAAGAATGGCGTTATTACTAAAATCACTTATTCGTTGAATTATCAAAATATCGGCCTGCTTCTTTATCGCGTATGCTTTAAGATAGTCCGGTTTGATCAAAAACGAGTTAATGATTTGTATGAATTTTGCTGTCTGCATCAGAATATTATCAATTATGTCAAAGGGATGGGAAGTTGGGAGCTTCTGTTGGATATTGAAATAGAAAGCCGCGGAGAACTTCGCGAGCTTATCAGAAGTCTAAAAAACGAATTTAAGGACATCATTCACCGCGTGGAAATAAATGAGATTTATCAGACAGATAAATTTACTCAGATGGTGATTGAATATCCGGATTTGATGAAATAATCTTATTTTACTTTTTTCCAGCCTGCCATAAATACTGGTCTATTTGCTTTAAATCAAATTATTCTAGATTGTAAAACCTTCTAAAATCTATAAAATTTTTTTATTTTCCATCCCTTTGTGATAGTTTTATATTAAAAATCTTTTTCACATTTCTTGTTTTTTACCAAACAATAATTTATTTTTTCTTGCCATTAAACTTTTTGCATTTTTAGAAACAATTACGCTTTCGCCCGTTTGCTTTTCTATTTCAATTCTTGCCTTCCTTGCGGCAATGCCGCCTTTTCTGGCAATCTGCTTATTGCTTTCTAGTCCTTCCGGTTTTTTCTTTTTGGATATTTCTGCGGTTGAAGCTTCGGCCAGCATATTCAAAACCAATTCCAAATTGGTCATATTGTCCCGCAAATTTTCTTTTTTCAATCCCTTGAATTTTTTGTAATCTTTCACGCTTTTGTCGGTCCA
>Ga0075919_110_pt2 | contig 16196 bp, 17 predicted proteins | sample RifGroA2_FD_68338 | JGI IMG/M metagenome (GOLD analysis project Ga0075919, IMG submission 68338) | Parcubacteria bacterium GW2011_GWA2_39_18 | reverse complement strand
AGAAAGAAAAAAATACAAAATATCAAAATCAAACTGGAGCGACTTCTTACAGGTTATCTTGACCAAGATATTGAAAAGGAAATATATCGTGCTGAAAAATCAAAATTATTGTTACAAAAGAAGTCGCTTGAAGAAGAAATGGCTTCTCTTTCACACAAGCAAAATGATTGGCTCGAACCTTTCCAAAATTGGTTAAAAGTCGCACAGGGATTGGATCAAATCACATTTGATACCGACCTTTTTGCAAAAAAGGTCGTAGCCAAAGAAATCTTTGGCTCGAACCTGCTGCTTGGCGAAAAAACAGTGCGCACCACCGAGGGCGGTGCAGGATTCCGAACCCAGAATTCATTGGCGAAAACGGGCGAAACAGCGTGGGCGTTGCTTCGCAACGCCCACTCCTTGTCTTCTTCAAAATCATTTAGTTCGTTTAAGGTGCCCTCGGTAGGAATCGAACCTACATCAAGACCTTAGAAGAGTCCTGTTCTATCCATTGAACTACGAGGGCAAATTTGTGGTGTGCCGAATCAATTTTATAACAGAGAATTTAAAAAGCAAACGGATCACTTTTGATTTCAGCGGATTTAAAATTTTTCTTATTATTCAAATTCGCGTTGATTTGATCGACTTCTTTGGCCGGCAAATTTACAAGCATTCCGTTCTGGACATTTAAAGATTCCGCGGGCAAGGCTTTAATAAAAATAAAATAAATCAGCAAGGAAGAAATTATTGAAACCGCGATGAAAAACCAGAAGAAAATTTTCGATATATCCGTGGCGTTTAATTTAAACAAATAAGACTTTAAAGGCCTTAAAATTTTATTTGAAAAAATTTTTATTTTATCAATATAAATTTGCATATTATTTTTGAGTTAAAACATCAATGATAATTGTAGCGGTCGCAAGCGCTGGAGAGTTTTTGGAGTTTGCGGAAGCCTCGGCACGATTAATGTTTATATTATTTATGTTTATAAAATAAGGATATGTTTCTATGGCGTTTAAAAACTGATAAATGTTTATAAAAGATCCAGTTAAATCCAGATTGAATCTTAAAGACGTGTCGGCCTTGTTGATGTCGCTGGCAAGTTTTTTAATTTTTAGCTGCACCTTATTTTTTTGGGCGTCTTTTTCAAAAGTTTTAATTAAATTAAGAGCGTCTTTTTGATTTACAAAAAGAGAATTTGTTAAAGCGGTATTATTTTTAATAAATTTCAAGGTATCATCATGCTCTTTGACGTTGGACAATTTGTAAAGAGTGTCTTGAAAACTTATCGTGGCATTTTGCAATTGTTTTTTTTGAGAGGGCAGTTTTTGAGTCGCAAAAAACATAACCCACCACAAAAGTGCCACGAGCGCTATGGACAGCGAGGATATTAGCAATACGCTTTTTGTTTTTAGTGTCATGTTTATTTCAAAAGCAGAGTAAAAGAAAAATCGATATTAGTTTGATCAAGAAAATTTTCCAGCGGAGCCTTCACTTCGCTTACGAAGCTATTTTTTTCAAGAGCGCTTTGAAAATCTAAAGCATTTTCTCGAGTTTTGGCGTGACCTGAAATAACAGCAAGTTTTCCGGCGGTGTTTAGCGTGATGTTTTTAAAACTTACCCCAACAACATTATTATTTACTATTTCCGCTAAAAACGGAGACCAAAATTTTGTCTGGGATTGCAGACCAAGGATATTTTTTATGGTTATGTCCAGGCTCTTTAGCTTTGTTTCTGAATTTAAAACTTCTGTCCAGCGAGGATTATTTTTTTGCGCCACTAAATTGTCGCCCAAGGCCTTTTGCTGTATTTTTAAATATAAATTTGACGCGTAAAGCAGTAAACATAAAATTAAAATCGTAAAAGACAGCCAAGACAAAGTAAAAATTGCCAAACGAAGCCTTTGTTCTGTTTTTAAATCCGACTTTTGTTTTTTGGGCAATAAATTAATGATATTCATATAATATTTATTTAAGAACAGGACTTGAGAGCCAGTGGCGCGCGTAAATAGCGCCTCCTATTGTGGCGCAAAATTGAAGCGACTGAGCGAGATCCATTTTGGGAATAACATTAAATTTGCCATTTTGTTGCCATGGGTTTCCAACAATGACCGGCAAATTAATTTTTTGAGATATAAAGTCATCTATTCCCGGCAAAGGGGCTAAATACCCTGAAAGTATTATTTCTTGGCAGACGCAATGCTTTTTAATGTCATCTTTTTCAGAAGGCGAATGTTCAAAAGATTTAAATTTATTTATTTGATCTATTATGTCTGCTAGAGAATTTTCCAAAGCCCTTTTTTCTTTAATATTATCATTGAAAAACCCTTTTGTGTTTATCGAGTCCAACATCGCGGCAGGGCCTTGTCCTGAGCGAGTCGAGGGGCCTTGTCCTGAGGAACTCGGCTGAGGTCCTTCGACAGTGAGCTCAGGGTCGAACTGCTCACTCGAAGTCCGAATCGAGGGATCGGCGCGCAGTTCCGCCACTATTTTTTTTTGCATAAAATCTACGCCGCTTAAACTAGACATCGATAGGTCTATGGAGTTGTCATCATGCAACACGAAAATGGTCTTATCATGATTGAAGTGCACTATGAGCTGCGGCTTTTTTTCTGTCTTATTTATGAGAGCGCGCGCTATTGATAAGGGCGCCGGATCAAGGGCCACTGGAATTATCGAGGCCTCGTTCATAATTTCTAAAATTCTTTCAACGCTCGTTTTTGATGAGGCCGCGACAAGAATATCGGTTTGTTGGTCATTTTTATTAAAATCAGAAAATTGCCAGTCAGCCTCAGCCTCTTCTTTAGACAAGGGTATATTTTGTTCAACTAAAGTTGCTAAGGACGCATCTATTTCCTCCCCGGACATTTTGGGCAAGGAAAGCGGCTTAAGGAAAGTTGCGTTTTCTGGCAAAACGACTACGGCATATACGCCCTTTTTGTTTCCGGCATTTATTTTGCGTAAACCGTTTTTTAAGCACTCTGTAAATGTCTTGGCTTCTTTTATTTCTCCTCCCACTACGGTATTTTTGGGCAAGGCTTCCCGCCAATAAGCTTCAGGCAAAATAGAGGAAGTTTTTTTCTTAAGTGTCAAAAATCTTAAAGAAGAATCATTAAAGCTTATGGAGATCGGCTCAGGCCTTAACTCAAACACGGAAAAATCTCTGATTTTTTGTAAAAAATTATGCATATAGTTAAATTTTACTCCCACGCTTTAAGGCTCGCAAGCCTCCTGTTAAAATTTGGTGTATTCTACTTGCTACTTTCTATTTACTATTTTCTAATCAAGGTATTTCTTGCCACCCGGAAATGCTCCATCCCGCGGAACTTCCCATATTAAACTGAGTACTGGCAAGGCCAGAGGAATAGTTGAGAGTGGCGTTTTCTTTCATCAACAATTTATAAGCGGTGACTTCCTTGACGATAACTCCATTATTAATTACAACCAGTCCATTGGCGGCATAAACTATAGCTCCAGTCAGGTTATTTTTCACATCTATGGCTGGCCCGTCTTCGTCTTGTGAATCGCTTAAGGACAAAATCATCAAAAAACTACTGGGATTTCCTGATCCCTGTAAAATGATTCCGGGATCTGTTATAAACCTCCCGTCGGCCATCAAGACATCGCTTTTGGTTCCGTAGGACGTATTTAATTTGATAGTTGCATTGTTTGATATCGTAACATTTCCGGTGATCCATACTGTTCCGTTCAAAGTTATAGTAGAACCATTGTCTATGGTCAGATTACCGATTATTTTCTTAGGGCCGTAACTTTGGATGCCGGATAAAGTGACATTGCCATTAATTATGCCGCCTGCTTGCGCGCTACTTTTCCAGGCGTTTAATAGGCCGTCATCAACCGGAAGGGGTATGGGGTCTAAAGGAGTAGCGATTGAAGAAGTAGATCCGGCAGGGCAATCATCAACTGTGCCTCCTGTGACGTTTGTTCTTTTTTGAATTATGGTGCAGTCACCAAAACTGTAAGCTGTGGCATTGCCCGAAATTATCATGCTTTGAATTAAATTATTTCCCGCTACCAAAACATCACCCGCAATCAGTGGCTTGTTGGGACTGCCATTAATTGATCCATTTGAAAAAACATTGCCGGGGGATATCGCGCTACCGTTTCTCATAGTAAGTCCGCCTTCACCCACTTGTGCCCCATAATTAAAACCAGCTTTTCCGTCCGTCAGAATTGTTGTAGTTTGTGTTGATCTATAAATATCGCCATAAGCAGAAACAGCAGTCACCATTTTAGTGCTTGAGCCAAGAGAAGAGATGTTTACTGTTACGCTCGAATCTCCGATCGGTTGAGGTGTTGGCTGAGGAAGAGCGAGGCCCTTTCTGATTCTTAAAACAGCATCTTCCAGCCCGCTCTCTGAAGCATAATAAGAACCAAAAGATTTTAAGGTATTTTTTTGGCTGGATATATTATTGGCGGCGTTTAATGAAAATGAGCCAACCACAAGGGCGGAAATTGATAGTATTACTATGATGGTTATTAAAGAAGTGATGCCATCTTGTGAATTGACGTCGACACAAAGTTTTAAAGCGGATATTTTTTTTAAGATATTTTTGTGCATATTTTTTAGTATCCTCCGCGCCAAACCACGGTCGCATAAAAAGTTTTAGTTGTTGCTGGAATTGCCTTAGATAAAAGGCCTAAAGAAATTTGCACCCCTTGTGGCGTGGAAGAAGAGGTGATGGTGTTGACTTGAAATTGAGAAACAGAAATGTTGTTCGGGGTGATTGCAAAGGCGGCCGTCGCGCCAGCTTGTTCATAAAGAATGTTATTTGCAACGTAAAATTTTACATTGTGTGCGGGCGGATTTTGCTCTGTCGTCACGCTTAATGCTCCCAAGGTAACACCCAGAGAGCTTTCGGGAAGATAGATATTTTGGGCGGGGCGGACAACTTGTGTAATGATGTTCAGGGTGTGTTGAGCGCCTACCACTAAATCTCTTTGTGTCTTGGCGTTTATCCACGCTCGTATTGCGCCAACCAAAAAAGAAACTAACACAAGAGATATGACGGAAAAAATCGCGGCATAAATTATTATTTCCACCAAGGACAGTCCGGACGAATTCATTTTTTTATTTTTCATCCCGTTAGAGATAGGAAACGCCTCAAACGATTTTTAAGATAACGTTTTCCCATGCCACTTTTTAAATATTTTTCTCTCGACCTTGCGTCTTGTTCATTTAAACAGGCCTCATAATAGATTAAATTCCAAGGAGTCTTATTTTTTGTCCAAGTGGATTTTCCCTCATTGTGTTGTTTGAGGCGTTTCCGTAAATCATTTGTACTACCTGTGTATAAATGTCCAGTATTCATGCTTTTGATTATATAAGTATAAAACATAAGGCTTTAATCTCTAACGGGATTCATCATCATCTAATTTCCTATTATGTTTCCCAAATAATAAACCGCTTGAGCGGATTTATTTTGTCCGCGAAAAGTCCACAATGTTGTACTGGTAAATTTTTTTATATCAGCATCGAGCGTTCCAGAGGAGGCAATATTGTCATTTTCATCTCGATAAACCGCTTCAACGACTACCGAAGTTTGAAAATTTTGATAAATCAAACCCGGATCAATTTGAGCAAGGGAGACAACGCCGTTTTGAACATTTGTATAATATGTCGAATCATTTGTTAGGGGGGCGATATTGGTAGTCCAGCCAGAATCTCTTAAGGCTCTGATGACTTCAAAATTTGATTCATTAATTAAATTGGCTTGGTAGGCCAAGTAAGCATTTCCGCTTGCTCGAGTAAGCTGTGAAACTATGCCGAAAACGTACACCAAACTTAAAGAGACAATAAAAATAACTATCAAAAGTTCCACTAAGCCGAAACCACTCTTCACTCTATTAAAAAGTAATCGCATAAGATATTCAAATAAATATATTTTACTTAAAATTTTTTACGCACTAGGAGTGGGGGAGGGACTCGTCACATTTATTATACCAGAAGGCTGAATGTAAATAGTTTTTAAGGCGGAAGGATTGTTTTTTAGTGACACAACCACATATCCATAAGAGGATGCCGATCCGTTCAATTGATTAAAAATAACATCATCTTCATCGCTTAAAGATATAAGTGAAAATGTTGAGTATGTGGAAAGATTTAGTGTTACATTGGTCGGGCTTGAGGGAATAAACGTGGATCCAGAAAAAAGAACCAAGCTGTCTTGATTGAAGTGTACGCCCCAAGGCGTCTTGCCTTTTGAATTTATGGCATATTGTCGCGCCTTATTTAAAGTTTCTATCGTAAGCTGTAAATCATTATCTAAAGATATGCTGTGAGTGGATTGGTAGAAAGTTAAAACTCCGATAGTTCCCAAGACAACCACAATAACAAGCGCGACCAAGAGCTCGATTAATGAAAATCCCTGAAGATCTTTACAATAAGGCATGTGTATAATTGTTTTTATAAATTGCCAGCCATTGAATACATCGGCTGGATAATGGCCAAAGCAAAAAATCCAACAGCGAATCCTACCACGATCATTATGACGGGCTCTACAATAGACGACATATTTTTAGTGGCTGACGAAACTTCGCTTTCGTAAAAAACAGCTAATTGTAAAAGTATATCTGCCAATGTTCCTGTTTCTTCGCCCACCACTATCATTTGCGAAACCAAAGGAGGATATAAAAAAGGATATTTTTCGAACGTTTGATGTATGGGCAGGCCCTTTTCCACCGCCTTGGCGGTTTCGAGTAGTGAATTCGCATATTCAGCATTGGAAATGGCGCCAGCTGAAATTTTGAGCGCTTCTGTGAGAGATACCCCGCCCAAGAGCAAAGATCCCAAAGTACGCGTGATACGGGCAGTATTAATTTTTTGCACCAAAGGTTTGAGAATGGGCATCCTTAAAAAAAGCTTGCTTAAAAATTTATGACCTAATTTTGAACGAGCCATTCTCCAGGCGGCATAAAGTAAAATTATCGCGCCAGCCAAGAAAAATACCCATGAATTTAGTAAAAATTTACTACTTCCAAGAAGGATTTTCGTAGTAAGGGGCAATTCAAAACCCATTTCACCAAATACCGTTTCCAGCTGGGGAATTACAAAAACCAGCATTAAAATGCCGATGCCTAAAAGCGCTACTATTATTACCGCGGGATAAATCATCGCTCCTTTTATGCGGGATATCAATTGGTGATCTTTCTGTAAGCTTTTCGATATGATTTTTAAAGATTCTTGTAAGCTTCCGGATTTTTCTCCCACCGCTACCATATTTACAAAAAGCTCGTTGAATATATTGGGATTTTTTTTTAATTCCTCTGAAAAAGCATTGCCCCGCGTAATCCCGATTCGCATGGTCTCTAAGGCATCGCGCATTTTTTTATTTTTAGTTTGTAAAACAAGAATGCTCAATGCTTTATTGATGGAAAACCCCGCCTTGATAATAATATGCAGGTATCTGGCAAAAAGCATTTTTTCTACTATGCTCACAGGCAGAAAATTTTGAATCAAATCCGAAATTATTTGAGCCACATTTCTTTTTTCAATGAAAGCTTTAACAAGAGTTAAGTTGTCTTCTTTCAACATTTTTTCCAAAATTATTTCGTCGGCCGCTTCTTTTTTATCGTTTATAATTTGTCCGCTTGAAGTTTTAGCTTCGTATTTATAGATAGGCATATATTTATAATCTCAAATATTAAAAATTAAATCTCAAAGCTTTATATTTATTTTTTACTTTAAAGTCGGACACAATTAAAAATTTAAAGTGCAAAATGAAAAGTTGAAACATGAAGTTTAAAATTTTTAATTTATAACTTTAATTTTGCATTTTTAATTTTAAATTTTAATTCTCACTATTCCTTAGTCACCCTGAACACTTCTTCTAAAGAGGTTATTCCTTGGGCGGATTTTTTGAAGCCATCTTCCAGCATGGTAATCATTCCTTCTTTTTTTGCCTCCAGTTCTATTTCATCGCTGGAAGCGGATTTTGAGATTAACTCTTTTATTGCTGGCGTCACCTCCAATACTTCATGTATGCCAATGCGACCCTTATATCCGTCGGGAGCCTCCTCCGAGGCCTCGGGATGATAAAAAACAATGTCTTCAATTTTGGCGTTGGGAGCAACAACCTTTTCTTTAATTAAAACCTCTACCACCTTCTTTAAATTAATTTCCTTAGACATGCGCTGGATTTCCTCCGCGGACAGTTTGTATTTTTCTTTAGCCGGCCCTAACCGTCTGACCAATCGTTGGGCAATAATGATATTAAGAGTGGATGACAACAAAAACGGTTCTATTTTCATATCTATCAATCTGGGCATGGTTCCCGCGGCGCTATTGGTGTGCAAGGTTGATAAAACCTGATGTCCTGTTAAGGCCGCGTTAATAGCCAAAGAGGCAGTTTCATTGTCTCGAATTTCTCCCACCATAATAACATTTGGGTCTTGGCGCAAAAGCGATCTTAGGCCGTTGGCAAAGGATAATCCTATCTCGGGCTTTACTTGTGTTTGATTCACTCGGGGGATTTGATACTCAATCGGATCTTCAATCGTGGAGATGTTTACTTTGGGCGTGTTAATCATTTCCAAAATCGTGTATAGAGTCGTTGTTTTTCCCGATCCTGTGGGCCCTGTTGCCAAAATCATTCCCACCGGTTTTCTGATGTTTTTTTGCAGAGTTTCCAAGCTTTCTCCGTCAAATCCTAATTCGGTTAAAGTTAGCCCCTTTGTGTCTTCCGGCAATAATCTCATTACTATTTTTTCACCATAATATACTGGCAGTATGGAAACGCGAATAGAAAAATTATATTCACTGGTGGAGATTTTAAATCTTCCGTCCTGTGGAAGGCGATGTTCATCTAATTTTAAATTTGCCATAACTTTTATACGCGCCGCTAACCCTGTTTGTATTTGAGCAGGAAGCGTCATGGCATCATGAAGTATTCCATCTACGCGATATCTTACTAAAACCTCTTGCTCCATCGGCTCAATGTGTATATCAGACGCATCTTGTAAAATCGCATGCTTAGTCAATGTGTCCACAATACGTATAATAGGCAACTCGCTTGCCATTTTTTGCAATGTTTCAGCCCCAGCATTTTTATCAGTATTCGTTTCTTCCACGAGTGTTATTTTTTCAGAATCTTTTTGTAAAATTCCTTCAAATTCTGCCGATAGGCTTTTCTGATACTGACTCAAAGCATGCTTTATGCTTTCTTGATTGGTGAGGCGGGGTAATATCTTAAGACCGGTTTTTTTTCTTAAAAAATCAATAGTTTGTAGATCGTTTAAGTCCAGCATGGCCACCTCCAAAGAACCACCATTTTTTTTAAAAGCTATTATATTGTGTTGGCGCGCTACTGGCTCGGGCATGGTGTGTAAAATATTTTTAGGAATATTTTCTTTAGTTAAATCCACAAAAGGTATGCCTAAAATATAGGCCTTGAGTTTGGCTAAATTTTCATTGGAAATTTTTCCGCTTTTAATCAAAACTTGTTCTAGCGGCGTCTTGTTTTTTTCGGCCTCCTCCAGAGCAGATTTCAGGTCGCCTTTAGAGATCAAGCCACTATCCTCTAAGAATGCCGCTAATTGCGAGTCTTCGACTGCCTGGATCATATTTTTTGTTTATCTAAGGCTCCCTCAATTTTTTGGATAATTTCATTGAGAGAATAGTTTGATTTTACGAGATAATCAAAAGCTCCCAGCTCCAACACGCGCTGAATATCACTGCTATTCTCAAGATTGGTCAGTATTATTATCGGGATTTTTTTGGTTGTTTCATCGTTTTTAATTTTTTCTAACACCTCAAAGCCACTTACTTTTGGTAATATTAGATCCAACAAAATCAAATCCGGATCAAATTTTGCCACAAGATCAAGCCCATCCTGCCCGTTGAGAGCTTCTTTAACTTCAAATCCGTGTTGTTTTAACGCCTGACCTAAAATTTCTTGTAAATTTTTCTCGTCCTCTATAAACAATATTTTTTTGTTCATGCCGGGTAGTAGAAATTCGACTTAACTATTTTATAACTAAATCAAATCTCTTATTTTTAATATTTTTTTAAATTTTATTTAGGTAATATGCCATTTTGTTGCCTTCAGGCAGTCGAATTTTCACTACCCGGCATACTTTAAAAACTAGAAATCTATGAATTAATTGGTAACTTAAACCAAAAATAGCTTCCATGATTTTCCTTCGAAGTAAATCCTATTTGGCCGCCCATTGCTTCAATGTTGGATTTAGCAATAAAAAGCCCTAATCCAGAACCATTTACGAAACGACCGTTTGTATTTTCTGCTCGGTAGAATTTTTGAAAAATTTTTTTTTGCGATTTTTGCGGTATGCCCATGCCTTCGTCTTGGACATTAAATTCTATAAATTTTTTATTTTGAACAAGACTCACAATAATTTTTTTACCAGTAAGCGAATATTTAGCCGCATTGTCTATTAAGTTTTGCACGCACATTTTTATTTTTTCTCGATCACCCAAAACCTCGGGCAAATTATCGGCAATCTTAAGCTCAAAGACGATGCCCTGTGATTTTATATATTCTGCCAAATCATTCATAGTCTCGGACACAACATCCTCTAAAGATAAGGGTTTTTTGACCATGTTCATTAAACCGGCTTCTATGCGTGAAACGTTCAAAAGGTTATTTATTAGCGCTATTATGTGAACATTTTCTTGGCGGGATATCTCCAAATAATGTTTTTGCTGGCCATTAAGCGTGCCCGCGCGGCCATCTAAGAGAAATTCCAAAGACCACTTTAATGAGGAAAGGGGAGCCTTTAGCTGATGCGAAGCGATACTTATAAAATCGGATTTTATCTGATTTGTTTCTGCCAACATCTGGAATCCGGCCACTATAAAATGACCTATTAAAAATAAAATGGCGCTTATGCCCAAAACCATCAGGGCCACCACATAAGGATCGATATCGTTTGATATCCCGATATAGTAGGTAGTTAACATTCCCACTATTGTAATAAAACCCATTACCGGAAATAAAAAATTGGGGCATTGCCAAATTCTCACCCGATATTTTTTACAGGGTTTTACTATACTGAATTGTTGAATCAAATTTTTAGAAAATTTGGACACAAATTAAAAATTACTGAATTATGTTTATTATACCATAAATTTCTTTGCCTTCGCAGAAGTTATTGACACCCGAAACTTTTTATGTTTGAATTACCCTGATTATAGTATAATGAATTTAAAGGCTTAGATAAAGACTTAGGAAATATTATTAATTTAAATAGTTTTATTTTTATGAGTACAGCAAAAAACCTTCATCCCTTAAATTTGGTTAAGGAGTTTATCGCGCAACTTCCGCCCAGACAGCGTCAAGTTATAGTGAAGCGCTTTGGTCTGCATGACGGCAGACGATGCACTTTGGAGGAAATAGGACAAGAGTGGGGCATTACCAGAGAGCGCGTCAGACAAATAGAAGCTAGCGCCATTAAGACTCTTAAAGAATCTGCGATGGTGGATAAAATTATTCCGGCCGTGCAACATTTACAGCAACATTTTGTTGAGCACGGAGATCTGAGAAAAGAAATGAAGCTTTTAGAGGAAGATCTGGATATTTTATTGGATAAGTCAGCCAAAAGTGTTGACCAGAAATCTGCCATATTCTTTTTGTTAACATTTGCCGATCCATTTGTCCGACACATGGAAACTTCCGAGACACATGTCGCTTGGTCTATAAACAAAAATACTTATGAAAAATTAAAACTGGCCTTAAAATCACTTAAGGTGTATTTAAAACAGAAAAACCAGCTTTTGAAGGAGCAGGAGCTCTTAGAATCTTTAAACAAAATACTTTCTGCTCGCGAATTTGCCAAACTGCCTATCGCAAGAACGGAAAAATCTTTAAGATCATGGCTGGATATATCGAAAGAAATAAAGCCTAATGTGTTTAAAGAGTATGGCCTTACAGAGTGGCCATCTGTTAAGCCGCGCGGAGTTAAAGATATGGCCCATATGGTAATGTTCAGGCATGGCAAACCCATGCACTTTAAAGAGATAGCGGATGCCATTAACGCGGCCAAATTTTCCTCCAAACAAGCCTATAGCCAGACAGTCCATAATGAGCTGATTAAAGACAAGCGTTTTGTTTTAGTGGGGCGAGGAACATACGCATTATCTGAATGGGGCTACAAACCGGGAATTGTAAAAGATGTTATTACGGATATTTTAAAAAATTCCAAAAAATCTCTTTCCAAAACTGAAATCATAGAAAAGGTTCAGAAAGAAAGAATGGTGAAACCCAATACCATAATTTTAAATCTCAATAACAAGAGATATTTTAGAAAAAATTCTGATGACAAATTTGAAATAGCGAAGTAAAATAATTTTTTTCTCACGCCCATTTGGCGCTATCTGCGCCAAATGGGCGTGGTTTTTAAAATATCGGTCTGCGAATCAAAACTGATTTTCATTTCTTTACACTAAGTAGGTGTGGGGGTAAAATGTTAATAGGCTGTGTTTTTAAGATTTTCAGCCGTTTTATGTCAGATTTTTTTTCTCAATTGTTATATCTTTTCAAATTGTTCGGTTATGTCTGGTGGATCATCCTTCCTCTAGTGTTATGGATAACCTTTTGGCATTCCTGGCTTCACTACATTAGAATGAAATATCTTGCCAGCGTTGAGTGGGTTTTGTTGGAAGTTCTTATTCCTAAGGAAGTTTTACGCACCCCCAAAGCGATGGAGCAGGTTTTTGCCGGAATTTATGGGGCATTTTTCGCGGGCAATCTCATTGACAAATACTGGGGTGGAAAAATGCTGGGCTGGTTTTCTTTGGAATTAGTTAGCTTAAGCGGGCAAACTCATTTTTATGTAAGGACTCCGACATCTTTGCGAAATCTGATAGAATCTCAAATTTATGGACAATATCCTCGCGCTGAAATATTTGAGGTGCCGGATTATGTAAATATTATTCCTAATGACGCGCCCAATGACAAATGGGACCTGTGGGGCACGGACGTGATGCTCGCCAAGCCCGACGCATATCCCATAAGGACATACGAATATTTTTTTGGTAAGGAGGGAAGCATAAAAGAAGAGTTTCATTTAGACCCCCTATCTTCTTTAATGGAGGCGTTGGGAAATTTAAAGGAGAGGGAAAATGTCTGGCTACAAGTTTTAATTCAGCCAGCAGGGGAAGAATGGAAAAAAGAGGTTGAAGAGTTGATAAATAAAATTGCCGGTAAAAAATCCAAGCCCAAACCACCCACCGTTTTAGAGGAAGTCGGCGGTCTTTTTTCTCAAACCATCAGACTCGTCACTCCGTCGGGTGAGGGGTCTGCTCCCACAAAAGAGAGGGAAGCTCCTCAATCTACCGTGATGTTCCTTTCGCCCGGGGAAAGAGATGTGTTATCTTCCATAGAAACAAATGTAAGCAAGCCCGGATACAAAACAAAAATAAGATTTATTTATGCCGCGGAAAGAGAGATTTTTAATAGGGGGAATGTCGCGGCTGTTATGGGATTTTTTAGGCATTTTAATACCCAGCACTTAAATAGTTTCAAACCAAACTCCGGCACTATGACCATTGGCGGATATTTTTTCTCAAAACAAAGAGAATACATACGTAAAAGAAAGCTATTAGAAAATTATCGGAAGCGCTGGTTGGCGGAAAATCCTAACTCGCTTCGCCCCAAAGGGTTGTTTGTTTTTAACACGGAAGAATTGGCCACCATATATCATTTTCCTGGTATGGCGACTGTGGCGCCTTCTTTGCCTAGAATTGGCGCTAAAAAAGGCGAACCTCCGACTTCTTTGCCTGTGGTATAGAAAATCTCAAATATAAAAAATCAAATCTCAAATTTTTATTAAATTCTACTTTCTACTTACTATTTTCTACTTTCTAACATATGAACGACATAACTCCATTTGCTCAAACTAATTTTCGCAATCAAAAACGTCAGTTTGGAATAAAAACTGACGATCGTCGTCGTCATGTTTATACCATCGGAAAAACTGGTATGGGCAAAACAAACATGCTTGAGAATATGGTCGTTTCTGATTTGCGCGCTGGCAATGGCGTGGCGGTGGTTGATCCGCACGGCGAGTTTGCGGAAAAAATGCTTGATTTCATACCGGTTTCTCGTGTGAATGATGTAGTGTATTTTAACCCGGCAGATATGGACTATCCTATCGCCTTTAATATTTTGGAGGAAGTGGACGCGGTGAATCGTCCGCTTGTGGCTTCTGGCGTAGTGGGCGTCTTTCATAAATTATGGGCAGAAAGCTGGGGGCCTCGTTTGGAATATGTTTTGCGCAACGCGATTTTGGGCTTAATGGAATATCCAGACGCCACTCTTTTGGGGGTGATGCGCATTTTGATTGATAAAGAGTATCGCAAAAAAGTGGTAGCGGAAATAAAAGATCCGGTGGTCAGGTCATTTTGGGTGGATGAGTATTCAAAATATCCAGACAAATTTCAGGCGGAAGCGGTCGCGCCTATTCAAAATAAAGTGGGACAATTTTTAACTTCTCCAACCATTCGTAATATAGTGGGCCAGCCGCACTCTTCTTTTGATATGCGTAAACTTATGGATGAAAAAAAGATTTTAATAATGAATCTTTCCAAGGGGCGCATCGGCGAGGACAATTCAAAACTTTTGGGCGCTATGATGATCACCAAAATTCAGTTAGCGGCAATGTCTCGTATAGATATGCCTGAGTTAGAGCGTAACGATTTTTATTTATATGTTGATGAGTTTCAAAATTTTGCCACAGAATCATTCGCTAATATTTTATCCGAGGCTCGCAAATATCGTTTAGATTTAATTTTAGCTCACCAATACATTGAACAACTGGATGAGACTGTTCGTCCGGCAATTTTTGGCAACGTGGGCACTATCATTTCCTTTAGAGTGGGCGCGGAAGACGCTGAAGCTCTGGAGAAAGAATTTAGTCCGGAATTTCTCGCCGAAGACATAGTAAATCTGGCTAAATATAATATTTATTTAAAACTAATGATTGATGGCATGGCGTCTCGCGCCTTTTCGGCCGAAACCCTGCCGCCCATCAGTCCGACTGAAGTTTCACAAAGAGCGGCCATTATTGAATTGTCGCGCAAAAAATACGCAACTCCGCGAGTCAAGGTGGAGGAGTTGATCATGAGCAACGCGCTTGAGAGCGTTGTGGCTGAAATGAAAAAAAATTCCGAAACTATTCAAAAGGAAGGTGGCATTAGGGGGGCAGGACAATTTATTTCAGATGACACAAAGAAAATGTTTGATGCCAGATGCGCTATTTGCGGGAAAGCGATTCAGGTGCCGTTTAGGCCTGATCCAAAAAAACTTTGTTATTGCAAAGAGCATTTGGAAATGATAAAAAATGACGCTTCACATGATAATCCGCGAAGCATCTTGAACAAAGCCCCTCTCAGACCACCCTATGCCGCTCCACGGCCACCTTCTTCATCTTTGTCGCAAGTAGCTGAGTATTCGGGGAGGGAGGATGGGTCCAAAGATCAAGAGCTTGAACATTTCGTTCAGGCGCCAGTAGAAAAGATTAAGGAGGTTTCTTTAAAAGAAGCCGTGCAAACTGAAGCGCAAAGATTTGGTGCGCGGGAAAAAGTGATTCCGCCAAAAATCAGGAGAGAAGTAAATCTGAACGAATTGAAAAAAAATATTGAAAATACTAAACATCCCGACGTAAATTTGCAAAAGCAGGATCGTATAGACGAAAAAAAAATTGAAGAAAATAAAACAGGACAACCCGACAACAATAAAGGATCTTTAAGTCCCGGAGAGAGAATAACATTTGAATAATTTACGCCTTTTCTATTCTTTCTACATATTCATCAGTTTCAGTGTTGACGCGTATGATATCTCCTTCGTTTATAAAAAGAGGAACGTTTATATATGTGCCGGTTTCCAACTTCACCGCTTTGGTGGAGCCTGTGGCTGAATCGCCCTTGAGTCCCGGAGCGGCTTCGACCACCTTCAAATCCATTTTTATTGGCGTAGAAACACTTATGTATTTTTCATTCCAATAAAGCGCGTCCACTATCATATTTGGTTTCAGATATTTTGTTTTATTTCCCAACAGCTCTTCCTGGAAGGTGAATCTTTTTGACGGATCGTTTTCCTGGCAAAACCAAAATTCATTTCGGTTAGAATAAAGGAATTTTACCTTTCTTTTTTCTATGTCAGCTTCTTCAAATTTTTCATTTTGGTGGAAATTTTGCTGAAGAACTGCTCCGGTTAATAAATTTCTCATACGCGTCTGCAT
>Ga0075919_113_pt1 | contig 17429 bp, 13 predicted proteins | sample RifGroA2_FD_68338 | JGI IMG/M metagenome (GOLD analysis project Ga0075919, IMG submission 68338) | Parcubacteria bacterium GW2011_GWA2_39_18 | reverse complement strand
TCGTTGCGGCCAGCATCTTCTTTGCCGCTTGAATTTTGACCGCTGGAATTTTTACTAAATTTTTCCATTACATTTTGAGACTTATCTTCCTTTTTCTGTGAAACTTTCAAAATTAAATTGGAATAGTTTTGTTTTATATTGTCCTGCATTCTTTTGAATAATTTGTGCGCTTCATTTTTATACGCCACCAAAGGATCGCGCTGACCATAAGCGCGAAGCCCTATACCTGCTCGCATATATTCCATCTGATCTAAATTGTCCATCCAAAGCTCGTCCGCGATGCGCAAAAATAAAATCTTTTCCAGCTGGCGCATCATATCTTTCCCTATCTCATTTTCTTTGTTGCTGTATTTTTTTTCAATAAATTGCCAGACTTTTTCTTTCAACTCTTCTGGGGTTTCAAAATTTTCTGATTTCAATTTTTGCAGAGCTTCCAGCGTAGCGTTGTCATCCACAGCCATAGTTTTTATCACTTCAAAAATTTCTTCGGTGTTGGAAACACCGTAGCTTTCTCCCAAATGAAAATTGATGACGTTTTCTATGTATTCTTTCAAAGTTTCTGTAGACTTTTCTTTCAGTTCTTCCGAGGAATTTTTGAACAGATTTAAGACTTCATTTCTCAACCCGTAGATCGTCTGCCTTTGCTTGTTCATCACATCATCATAGTCTAAAACGTGTTTGCGCATATCAAAATTGTGACCTTCAATGCGCGATTGGGCAGACTCAATGGCATTTGAAACTAATTTATTTTCAATCGGAGTGTCTTCGTCCACCCCTAAACGCTCCATCAAATTTTTGATTCTTTCGCCGCCAAAAATTCTCATCACATCATCTTCTAATGAAACAAAAAATTGCGCAGCACCCGAATCACCCTGCCTGCCAGAGCGCCCCCGAAGCTGATTGTCTATGCGACGCGCCTCGTGCCTTTCCGTACCAATGACAAAAAGACCGCCGGCATTTTTTACTTCTTCTGCCTCCGCCATATCAGGTGGATTTCCTCCCAGCAAAATGTCTACGCCGCGCCCCGCCATATTGGTAGCAATAGTCACGGCGCCCCTCTTGCCCGCCTGAGCAATAATCGCGCCTTCTTCCTCGTGATTTTTGGCATTAAGCAATTTATGCGAAACGCCTGCCACCTTTAAAAGTCCGCTCAATTTCTCATTTTTTTCTATGGAAACCGTACCCACCAGAACTGGTTGACCGATGCTTTGGCACAATTTTATTTGCTGGACCACCGCATTAAATTTTGCCTGTTCTGTTTTAAAAATTTTATCCGGCAGATTTTTTCTAATGAGCGGCTTGTGCGTCGGGATGCTCAAGACTTCCAGTTTATAAACCTTATGAAATTCTTCCGCCGAAGTCTGCGCAGTGCCTGTCATGCCAGCTAAAATTTCATACAATCTAAAGTAGTTCTGAAAGGTGATCGTCGCCAATGTTCGGGATTCTTCCTGAACCTTCACTCCCTCTTTTGCTTCAATCGCTTGGTGCAAGCCCTCTGAATAGCGCCGACCGGGCATTAGTCTGCCCGTGAATTCATCCACAATAATCACCTCGCCGTTTTTTACGATATAATCCTTATCGCGTTTAAATAAAAATGTGGCCGAAAGCGCTTGCTCAAGATGATGCACGTATCTGATATTTTTTTCAGTATATAAATCCGGAAGATTTAAAACTTTTTCCATTTTTTCCATGCCCTGATCCGTCAAAGACACTGCGCGTCTTTTTTCGTCTATATTAAAATCATCATTTTCGCGGAGCGTTGGCGCCATGCGCGCAAATTCCTTGTAGAGTTCAGACGAGCCGATATCTGGTGCGGAAATTATTAAAGGCGTTCGCGCTTCATCTATTAAAATACTGTCCACCTCGTCCACAATGGAAAAATGATGCCCCCTTTGGACTTTTTCTGAAAGATCATAAACCATATTGTCTTTCAAATAATCAAATCCGAATTCGTTATTTGTGCCATAAGTAATATCCGCCAAGTAGGCTTCGCGACGAGACACCGGACGCAAATAACTTTTTTCCACCAAAAAAGAGCCCATAATATCGCGCTCTTCATCTCTGACGCTTTCAATATTTGCTGATTCTAATTTATCAGCCACTTTATAATCTGGATCATACACAAAAGCCGCCTCATGCACTATGCAGGAAACGCTTAACCCAAGAAAATGATAAATTTGTCCCATCCAAACAGCATCACGCAAAGCCAAGTAATCATTTACCGTCACCACATGCACGCCTTTCCCCGCAAGAGCGTGAAAGTACACGGGCAATGTGGCTGACAAAGTTTTCCCCTCACCCGTGTTCATCTCCGCGATCTTGCCTTCGCTTAAAACCATTCCGCCTATTATCTGCTCGTCAAAATGTCTCTGGTGAAGCGTTCTTTTGGCGCTCTCACGAACCATAGCAAACGCCTCCGGCAAAAAAATCTCCACGCTTTCTCCGGCTTTTATTTTGGCGCAAAATTCTTCTGTTTTTTCTTTAAGTTCCGTCTGAGAAAACGCCTCGAAAGTTTTCTCGAGGCTATTTATTTTCTCCACTTGCTCTTGGTATAAAGATATTTGCCCGGCACTATTTCCAAATAATTTAGACAAAAAACTCATGGTCTTTTTTTATTCTTCTTCAGACGATAAGTGTATCAAATTTTTCAGGACGCGCACTCCTTTTTTATAAAGCGTATCTTTTTTGTTTTTAAATTTCACCACTTTCAGACTCATTTCTTCTTTAGCTAAATCAAAGGCGGCATGCCACTCTCCCGCGGTCGCTTCAGCTCTGATTGGCTCTCCGCCAACTTTTATAGTAATTTCTGCTCTAAAAACATCTCCCTTGTTGTGATGTTGCGTGGTGCGTCCAATTTCTACAAAAATTTTAGCATTTTCTAAATTATCAGAGAAAAAATGGGCCAAGTCTTCCACTTTTTTATTTACATATTCATGAACTGACTGCGTTACTTCTAAGTTGGTCCCTTTAATATTTAGTTGCATAGATACTTAAATTAATTTTTATATCTCCATTATCTATGATATAACACAAAAAGCTAAAATCCAATCCATTGTACTTCTTCACGCAAAACCACTCCGAATTTTTCTTTTACGCCTTCTTTTATTTTTTCTATCAAAAGCGCAATGTCCTGCGCTTTGGCGCCTTTGTGAGTTATAAGAAAATTCGCGTGTTTTTGCGAAACTTCTACTCCGCCAACTTTCATACCCTTAAATTCAGCCTTGTCTATTAAAAAAGAGGCGGGAATCTGTTTGTTTTTAGAGCTAATATTTCTCAGGTCGGGAAAAAGCTGGAATAATTTCTTTAGATTTTCTGGCGAGATTTCCTCAATTTTAGTATTACGAAAAACACATCCAGCGGAACTTTCCGACAGCGGTTGAGTCTGAATACGTCTTTGCATACACTCTTGCATAATTTTTGAAATTTCTTTTTTATCGCCATATTCTATCAAAAATCTAGCGGATAAAATTATCAAGCCATTTTTCTTAAAATTACTGAAGCGATAATCAAATTCTATCTCTTTTTTATTTATTTTCTTTAGCTCTCCCTCTTCGTTAATCGCTTCAATATCTAAAATAAAATCTCCTATACTGTTGCCAAAAGAGCCGGCATTGCCATAAATTGCTCCTCCTACGGTGCCCGGGAGACCGGCAAAATTTGCAAAATTTTTTATGCCCCTCAAAAAGGCAAGTTGCGTCAATGCCCCCATAGGAGCGCCGGCTTCAGCCATAATATAATCATCGCTCAAAGAAATGTGGCGCGCTGTGTATTTTATTATCAAACCATCAAATCCTCTGTCGGAAATTAATGAATTTGTTCCTCCGCCCAATACCTTTAGAATTAATTTATTTTTCTTGGCAAAATCTATCGCTTCTTTTAGCTGTTCTAAATTTTCTGCTTCAACAAAAAACTTGACTTTGCCACCAACCTTAAACGTAGTTAACGCGCTTAAATTAAAATTTTTAATTGTCTTTATCATAAATTTATGATATCAAATATAATATAAACGATAAACAGATTCATCACGCCCCCAAATAGCTCAAGCTGTATAGCTCAAGCTGTTTGGGGGCGTGCCAAAATCAAAAAAGAGTATTACGTGTTATTTACGGCGTTGGTGTAGCGCCCGGATTAATCTCACGCCAAATTGGATAGATATGAATGTTTACCACGGCATCAGCGCTCCCCGGAGGAGACGACCCATCGGTGCAAGTTACTTTAAAGGGTATGGTGCCAGAACTAATTGGCTCGATTGGTTGAAAAGTATAGGGATCAGGATTAGGAGGCTTGTCCGTATCTCCTTCACCTTGCCAATTTCTCCAACTTGAGACACCCAACTCACGAACACACGAAATGACTGGGTTGGGAAAATCTTGGAAAGCATATTTAAGATCCACCCGACCTTTTTTGTTAATCCATAGAACGCCCGGATTGCTACTGGTCCCATCAACCCACTGGCCAGTTCCACGTCTGGAAACAGAAAGAGTGACAACTGGACCTTTAACTGTGACTATGGCTCCAAGCAACGAACAGTCGGATATTCCATTGTACTTCCAACCGCTTCCACTCACACTCACTTGTCCTGGCTTTAAGCCTTTGCCAATTGTTCCGGTAATATCAAGCACCGAGAGCTCGGATGAAATAAACGCGCCGTCTGACCATCCGGCCGGAGCAGAAAATTCGGTGGTGTCATTTACGGCTATACTATTAGGAGTGGCAACAACTGATTGATCTGTCGGGCAAACGGCCTCACCAACAGAAATTAAAGCGGTGGCAATAGCGGTGTCGTTTCCACGAATAGCTTTCACTTGAACCGCGCGATTTCCAGAAGAAAAATACGCGCAAGAATAAGCATTAGATAAAGTCGAATGCCACACGCCATCCCCACAATTAAATTCATAAGAAGGACTGTTTCTTAAAACTGAATTGTAGTCCGTTAAGGTCGTTAAGTTCACGCTACAAGATCCGCCAGAAAGAGTGCAACTACCACCATTAAGAATTATTTTATCGCCTTTAAAAATCAAGGATAATTGATTTCCATTAGCCAAAGATCCGTTCAAAACAGAATCTAATCGATTAAAAAGAACATCTGACAAACTTGCGTCCTTGGACAAAAAACTCGCGGAATAACTGCCGGCCGGGGAAGAAGGATTTGAATATTGAGTGGAAAAATTTCCTGAAAGAGCCGTGTTGCTTGTAAGAAGAAAATTTACCGGAGCAACTCCCTCCGCCACCACCTCACAGCTAACATCAGCGCATCTTGCGGAAGCAACATTGAGGGTACCCGCAACAGGAGCGCTCACCGCAATCGCTCCGGAGCTGGTACAATTGTTGCCCTCATTTGATTCAGCGACTGATCCCGGATTGTTCACGTCGGAGCAAAAGTAAGCATAATATGTTCCAGATGAGAAAGGAGTCCAAGAGGCATTCAGTTGAGGGCTTAGCCCTCCTGCCGCCAACACGCCTAAAGACATAACGCCAATTGGGCCCGTGGGAGAACTGTCATAGCAATCCTGGGAAGAGCTATTTGTCACGCAAAAGCGAGAAGAAAAACCGACCCCCGTTCCAATGTCGCTCTGATTTTTTACTTTAGAAGATATAACATACGAACTACCAACAACAACGGAAGATGGAGCATTAAAATTTTCGGGAAGGAGATCTGGCAAAGAAGGCGCGCTCACCGCAATCGCTCCGGAGCTGGTACAATTGTTTGTTTCGTTTGATTCTAAAATTACCCCATCAGGACCATTAACGTCCACGCACCAGTGAGTGTAATATGTACCCGCGGAAGATGGAGTCCAGTTGCTGGAAAAAGGTGTTGCCGTAGTGGAATTGGCCGCTAATGCTGGTATGGATGGCGCGCTTAACTGACCCGTGGCAGAAGAACTGTAACAATCTGCGGAGTTTTGATTTGTATTAACGCAAAATCTGCCAGTTGAAGCTCCCGCATTGGCTGTTCCCTGATTTTTAGCTTTAGCTGATAGCGCATAGGATTGTCCGATTACGACACTAGGGGGCGGTGGCACAAAATCTCGAGGTGTAAGATCTGGCCATTGAATCGTCGTAACCAAAACCGAAGCCGTGCAAGTTCCTGTGTTACTATTAGAATCCCTAACGGTCGTCATAATAACATAAGTGCCAGCAGTTGAATAAGTATGATTGAGATTGGTTCCCGTTCCAGTGCCACTATCACCGTATGTTGTAGAATAAACATATCCTGAACCGCTTCCGCCAGACCCCGCCACCGTAGCGCTAACGTTCAGAGGAACGCCTCCTGAAAAAGAGCTGGGAGTAATAGCGCAAGTAGGATTTTCTGGTGACGAATTTACTTCAACGACGGTCTGACAACTCCCCGCGCCACCATCTCCCGAACAAGTTAATCCATAAGAAGAGGTAGTATTCGGGTAAACATTTTCACTACCATTCGTTGCTTTTGAGCCACTCCATGATTGATTGGCAGTGCAAGAAGTCGCATCAGATGAAGACCATGTTAATGTTGAAGGAGAGCCGGGATTAATGGGCGTTGGATCGGCAGATATGCTACAAATCGCGGCAGGCGGAGGTGTCGTATAAATTGCCGTTATTGTTTTGTTGGAAGATAAATTGTCAACATGGCAAGTGGTTGCTAAAGGAGCTCCTGAAGTTGAAGAACAGCCGGTCCAGTTGGTAAAATTGTTGCCTTCAGTTGACTGCGATGGCGCTTGAACTTCAATATTGGCGCCCTGGTTATAAGTGCGAACAAATTGAGTCGAGCCGTTGTTAAAAACATTGATATCATCGGGCGTGACAGTCATTAATACTCCGCTGTCTGGATTTTGAGAAGCAATAGTTAAAGCATAAGTAGGAAATATGCTCGCTCTTGAAGCGCTACACGAGGCATTGGAACCTCCGTTTGACCCTAAACATTGCCACGCAGTAAACGATCCTGAAGCTGGAAAAGATGGATTAAGAGGCGAAGCCGTTCCCACATTACAAAAAGGCTTGCTGTCCCAATCTGTGGCTGAAGATACGTAAGATGCTCCGTTTTGAGTTACCGGTGTTGCAATACAAGAACCGTTAGTGGGGGGCGTGCTAACCACAAAAGTCTGTGTAAGGCAGTTGTTGCCCTCATTTGATTCAACCACAGAGAAAGAAACATCGGCGCAAACTCTATAAGCATGAGTGCCTGCGGTAATATTTGTCCAAGCATTAGACCAGGTTTCTGTTTCAGTCGCGCCACCAGAAAGATTGCCGGTATTTTGATTGGGAGCGATAATATTCCAGCTATTGTTATTGTCAATATCTATTTGTAATCCAATCAAAGATATCGCTCCAGCCGAAACAGTTTCCTGATTTTTTACGATAGCGCCGAAAGACAAGGCTTGGCCAGCAACCAATGATCCAGTAATATTGGCTGATTGTATGATAAGATCTGGTTGAGAAACAGATGAAAAATTTAAAACAAATGTTTTAGATTGCCCTGCGGCACAAGCAACATCTCCCGCGACAGTCGCCCCATTATATTCATATCCGGGAGGCGTCACGACATTGGAAATAGAATATGTTCCGCTAGAGCCGTTGGCATTCACACGAGTAGCGCTATTGGACCAAGTCGCGCCACCTCCTGCCACACTTCCATCAAAAAAATTGGTTCCGTCAATCGGTAGCGCGGACCCAAATGGGCCCGTCACGCGAAAACTTGCCGTTTGACCCGCAGACAGTCCGGAAGTAGTCACATTAATGGTTCCGTACGAACAAAAATTAAAGCTAGAGCTTTGTACCTGGGTCGGATTGTCGGTCTCGGAAAAACCGCTAAACTTTGATCCAAAAAACGCTGGGCCTTGGTCAGATAAACAGCTTTGATTTTGACGACCACAAACAAATCCGGTACCACTGCCAGTAGCACAATTTACTCCGCCTAAAATTGACGGCGGTTCTTTTAAATAATATCCAGATGGCCAACTATTATTAGCCATACCGATTGACCAGTTGTAAGGAAGATACGTTATGTCGGGCGCTGTGCCTTGTGCGGAGTCTGGATTACATTTTATTAAAGGAATAGTAGTGACGCCAGACAAAGGGTCCCATGTGTTAGGATACGTGTTAATGCCTCCGCCAGAAGAACCTCTTATAACCGAGTAGTTAAACACAAAGCCAGCGGGCGGAGCGACCCCATTAACAGTTGCTCCGATGGCGGTAGAATAATCGATTCCCGGGGGACAAAATATAGGCTCTGGGCCACTGCAACCGCTTCCATCGGGCAAACAAACAAACCCATAGCAGTCTGCTTTAGAAATATTTATATTTAAAGCAAATAGTCCAAATCCGGCAATAGTCACCAGCAACATCAACAATAAAAACTTATTTATCCTCATATTTCATTAATAATTTTTATAAACTGTTATAATAAACATTCACCATCGATTGGTTTTTTTGATAAGAATTTATAGTAAAAAGAACAGAGGATTGATCTTTGGACAGACTTAAAGAACCGACGCCATCAACATAGCCCCCGCTGATTAACGTCCAATTATTAGTTTTGGCCCAGGTTGCGTATGAAGCATAAAGATCTTTAACATTTTGCGAACTCACAAAAATCACGACCGACTCTACTTTAAAATTGGAGCCCGGACTTTGTTGATTTTGGGATTGAACAATTTTGATTTTTCCAAAAAGAGGAAAATCTGACGGCCAATCTTTAGGCAATTGACCGGATGGAGCGGATCTTACGGAAGGCGCGTATTTTAACGCCTCTTCAAGATTTATAGAGGCCTGGGGACCAAAGCCCGATTTCTTTTTAAGATAAGCGCCATACCATAAAACACCCCCCAGAGCGACCACAACTAGAACGCTCACAATATAAAACAAATAAGATTTTTTATTCTCTTCCATGGTTTATTTATTTTTCATTTTCCAATTTTATTATACCGCCATCTCAATTGTACTGCCAACTTAAGGCGCTGTCTATTCTTATTAATTTTCCCGCTTCGCCGCATCTAACGTGGCCAAAGCCGCGTCTGACACGACTTCGGCGAAACCCCGCCACAGCGGTGGCAATTAATTTTCGAATTTTATAAATTTCTATCTATTATCACCATCGCCATGAATAGCGGCCCTTTCTTGGCGCGATCTCAATTTTTCAACATTAAAGGAGGCGACTTCATCTAAAGACAGCCCCATTTCTGTGGAAATTTGAGAAACATACCACAAGACATCTCCCAGCTCTTTTTTAATTTCTTGCTTTTTGCTCTCATCCAAAACTCCCTCGTTGTCCCTGAAAATTTTTTTAACTTTTTCCGCCACTTCCCCCACCTCGCCGCAAAGGCCTAAGACAGGATAAACAAAATTATTTCCCACGTTTGGATAGATTGCGGTTTTTTGCGCTTCTTTTTGATATTCGCTTAATGTCATATATAAATTATTATTTGGTGGTCATTGTTTCTATTATACATCAATATAAGAATTGACGCCTAAAAGTTTAAACTTCGACTAAATTTTTGTGCTAAAATAAAAAAGTATGAACATATTGCACGTAACGCCTCTGGCAAAATTACCCAAAAGCATTCCTCCGATTATAAGCTACTTCTCAAACCACGGCGCGAAAGAGGGCGCCTTGGTCTCGATCTTAATTAATAGACGCTCAATGATTGCTTTGGTTTTAAAAAGCGAGGATGTTTCAAAACAAAAAATCGACATAAAAAAAATGTCTTTTACCTTAAAGGGTATAAGAAAAATTATTTATGCCCGCCCTGTTTTAACCGACAATCAATTGAAAATGATTTCTTTTGCATCTAAAAATTTGTATCTTGCGCCAAATTTACTTATTCAAACATCCTTAAAATGGCTCCCAAGAAATCATGAAAAAATTCCGACATTCCTAGAAAAATACGGTCTGGACTTTGAAAACAAACAGTCAATAGGCACGGCAGATGAATTTGGCATGAAAAATTTTTACCCCCACACCCAGAATACTGCAACCGCCAAACCACAGATGAGCGCTTATTATAAAACTTTCAAGGCGGAAAGCGGATACCATACTTTTTTGGGTGTGGGGGTTTATGGAAAAAACCGACTGGAAAAATACACACCCTTGATACAAAAAGTATTGGAGAAAAATTCAGCGCTCTTAATCGCCCCCACCTTGTCGCATGCTGAATATTTTTATAATAATTTAAAACATATTTTTGGAGAAAATGTAATTTTTCTTGATCCCCAAAAACACTCTTTAAAAATTTACAATGATCTTTTTTTTGCAAAAAATCTCTCTCCGAAATTAGTAATTTCCACCAAATCAGCCATATTCTACCCTTGGAAGAATTTAGGGCTTTTAATAGTAGAAAAGGAGTCTGCAAATTTTTACAATTTTGCCTACAGACAAGCGGTGGATTTTAAGCGGGCTATTTTGTATTTCGCTCAAATTTATGATATTTCTTGCGTGTTGGCAGACGACTTTCCGAGTTTAGAAAGTTATTTTAAATTCAAAAACTATATTTCTGAATTAAAAACTCCGGAAATTTTAAATCAAGTTCTTCTTGAAAAGACAACTGTTGTGGATTTAAATCAAGAAAAAAATTTAGACAAACGCACCTCTATTTCTCAAGCCGCCCTTTCAATCATTAAAGATTCCTTGCGTCAAGAAAAAAAATTGATGATTTTTATAAATAAAAAAGGGTACTCAAAATCAGTGATCTGTAAAAGATGCGGCTTTGTGCTTGTGTGTCAAAGATGCGGATTAAATTTTTCGGCAGAAAAAAATGTTGAACAAAAAATTGGGCTTTTTTGTAAAAATTGTTTTTTTAGAAAACCCTTGCCCGACTATTGCCCAAAATGCGAATTTTCCAGTTGGAATTTTCTGGGACTGGGCACAGAGCGCATGGAAAGCGCTCTCAAAAATTCTTTTCCTCAAGCGCCAATTTTTCGGCTTGACAAAAATCTCGCTCCCGACAAAAAATCTTTTCAAAAAATAATCGGTGATTTTGTGTCCGCCAAATCTGGTATTTTAATAACCACGCGCCTCATTTTTAACCAGTCAAATTTGAAAGTGGACAATATTTTAATAATTTCTTCGGATGTCGCTTTTTTTATTCCCGATTACAACGGTACGGAAAAAATATTGAATAATCTTATAGAATTGGAAAATTATTCTAAAGAAAAAGTTTTTTGGCAAACTTATCAAAAAAAGCATCCCGCGACATTATCTTTTTATCACAAAACCTTTAGGGACTTTGCGGAAAATGAATTAAAGCTACGCCAGCAATTTCATTTCCCGCCTTTTGCTAAAATTATTAAAGTTAAGTCGTCCGCAAAAAATTCTTTCCTGGTCAAGAAAAGAATTGAAGATTTTGCGCAAAATATAAAACTTCAAAATAAAGATCTGGTCGATAAGAGCGTTTTTGTGTCTTCACCTCAGCCAGATAGACGCTTTTTGGCGAAGAATGCTTTTTCCTATATAATAGAAATAAAAATAGATTTGCAAAAAAGCAAGAAAGATCCGGGTTTGATTTTTGATATCGCGCAAAAAGCTCAAGAGGCGGGACTGGAAATCGAAACTGCGAGCTAAATATTTCCCGGCAAGTTTTAAAGTTTCTGATTGGGTTTTGAACAAAAAATAAAAATATGCAAAATAAATTAAAAATAGTTAAATATCCGGAAAAAATTTTAAACGTTTCATGCCGAGAAATATCTCCCAAAGAAATACCGGGGCTAAAAGATTTAATTGAACAGATGTATCAAAAAATGCGCGAAGAGGACGGGGTGGGATTGGCCGCGCCTCAAATAGGAAAAAATATAAAATTAGCCGTCATTGAAGTAATGAATGAAAGATATACTATCATTAATCCACGCATAGTTAGATCATCCGATAAGAAAAATGTGTTAGAAGAAGGCTGTCTTTCCGTGCCGAAAATATTCGGTTTTATAAAAAGAGCCAAACGTGTGAAAGTTGAAGCGCTAGATGAAAATGGAAAAAAAGTGAAAATAAAAGCCGAGGGTTTATTGGCGCAAGCGCTACAACACGAAATAGACCATCTGGATGGGAAACTTTTTATAGAAAAAGCGCGCGAATTATTCGAATTAAAAGAGGACAAATAAAATGCTTAATAACAAATATAAAATAATATTTTTCGGATCAGCTGAATTTTCTGTACCTATACTGGAAATTCTTATACAAAATAAAATGATAGACGCCGTCATAAGCTCTCCGCCCAAGCCCATAGGAAGAAGGCAAATAATAACTCCCACACCCGTATCCCAACTGGCCGCACAAAATCAAATGGCCGTTTTTGAACCAGAAAACTTAAATGATGAAAAATTTTTGAGCCAGATAAAAAAAATAAGGCCGGATTTATTTTTAGTAGCCGCTTATGGAAAAATTTTACCGAAAATAATTTTAGAAATTCCTTCGGCGGGAGCAATCAACGTGCATGGATCGCTCCTGCCAAAATATCGCGGCTCATCTCCCTTGCAAGCGGCGTTGTTAAACGGCGACAAAGAAACGGGGCTTACTTTTATTTTAATGGATGAAAAAGTTGACCACGGACCGATTTTAGTAAAGAAAAAAATAAAAATCAAAAAAAATTGCACTTATTCAGAGCTTTCCAAAGAAATGTCTTTTTTGGCGGCAAAAATCACCCCCTCGGTAATTGAAGATTTTTTAAATAAAAAAATAAAACCCCTTCCCCAAAACGAAGACGAGGCGTCTTATGTAAAAACCATCAAAAAAGAAGACGGACATGTAGATTTTAATATGCCGGCTGACAAAATTCAAAATCCAATAGGTGATACCGCGCCAAAACTCATGGGCGCTGTCATAAAATACAAAAATCAGATAACCATACAAACTTTTGACAGACTACTGCTTGTTAAAAAACTACAGCTTGAAGGACAAAAATCTATGGACATATCTTCTTTCTTAAACGGCCATACTGATTTTGTGGGCTCTCAACTTTTTTAATCCCGCGGGATTTAACTTGACTATAGCTGATCTCTATATTAATATCGTAAAGACGCAAATGGAGGTGTGAGAGATGCAAATAATACTAACGCCCATAAGCACAGACGCGCTTTCCCAAATGGGGAATGCTCTTAAAAACAAGGTTGTTTTGATTCAAAAAAATCCTGACGACCAGCAACTTTCTTATGCCATGATTCTGGCATTTCTTCCCCAAACAGGAGAAGTTTCTCTTGTTAAAGGGAGCGAAAAGATGGCGACAAAAATTCATTATATAGACAAATTTGCTGTTATATTCGATAACGGGTGCGGCGGACCCATTTCTTTGAATCAAGTTAAAGCAATAACAGCGTTCGACGTCGAACATTTTTTGAAGGTCGTACGATTGGCCAAAGAAGATCCTTCTCTGTGTGAAATAAATCCAAAACCATTTTCTGGGATTGAATTTCCCTCGTCTGGGTGGGGATGCTAAATTTCAAAAAATTGACCGGGCAAAAAGCTCGGTTTTTTATCTTTCTTACACAACTTTTACACAGCACGAACATAAATAACTCTTCATTCTCTAATTCGCGCGAATTAGAGAATGAAGAGTTTAACAACAAATCAATTACCGTGCCGCAAGCAATGCGGCGCACGATAATTTCCGACCAGAATAAAAAATGCAAATTAAAACTGCCTCATTTTCTGATATGCGCAATGACGTTTTAGCTTGGAATATAAGTGGGTGTTCGCAATTGCGCACCACAGCGCGCAAAAATGTAGAACTCCCTCTAAAAAATATTTGACCTAAAACTTACAAAGCCATACCGGACCAACAAAGTAGCTTCATCTGTATTATACATCCCAAGCCTAAAAACACCAAATAGATTAATAAACGATGAGCACCTTTAGGATTATTTAATCAATTACCCCGTAGCAAAGCTTTGAGAAACTCTTAGATTAAAGGAGTTGAAAAAGAAAGTATAAAAGTTAAAGGCGTTCCGCTTTGCGGAACGCCTGGGTTTTTAAAAAATAATTGTCGATAGTTTTGGATTTAAAAAATATCAGGGAAATACTTGGTAAGATTTAAAAAATGCTAACTAAAAAAATCATTATTAAATATGTAATTACACAAACAACAAATCCCAAAAGGGCGCCTTTGATGCCGATTAAACCATAAAAATTATTAAAAAAATCAATTTTTGCCAATGAAAACTTACAAACCAAAAGCACCCCCCAATAAACGCACCCCCACATAATTGCATCCATTAAATTATTCAGAAATCCGTCTGGAGTTTGATGTCGCGAAGAAGAAAAAGACGCCATTAATCCTGCGACTACGCCGAGCAAAATAGCAAACCCACTCACCGATTTTGAGGTCTTGAGATTTGAATGTGTCACTCTCGCCTCCTTTTCTTATTTCAAAGTTCTGGTGAAATCTTATGATTTTAGGCGATCAATGTCAACGAATTTGCAAAATCCATACTTACCTTCATAGTGAACGATCGTTCACTATGAAGGTAAGTATGGAAAAAGTAATATTTTTTAGATAAACTCTTGCGGATGGTTTGTAAAAATCCCATCCACACCATATTTGAGACATTTTTCAAAATCTTTCCCCGAACACACCGCATAAACGAAAGCTTTAAGGCCTGCGCCATGTATTTTGCTGATAAAATTTTTACGAAGTTTTTTTACGGGTAAGTGCAAGTTTTTTGCTCCCACAAAAAGAGCTTTTCTTATTGCGCGCTTCTCATCAAAATATCTGTTCCACCATCTTAAATCAGAACTGCCCACCAATACCGCCAATTTCAAATCACTTCTTAATGCGCCAATTCTTTGCATCACGCCAAAATCAAATGAGCTTATTAAAACGGAATTTTGCGCTTTGTAAAAATCTAACAGATTAAAAAGCTGATGTAATTCTGTAAAAACATGCCCGGAAATACTTTTGATTTCTAAGTTGAAATCTATCTTTCCGGCAAACTCTTTTAAAAATTCTTCCAGCGTGGGCACCCATCCAAACTTATCTTTAGAAAGTTTGGAGTTGAAAATTTTTATTTTTCTCAAATCATCCAGTGATATTTTATTTACATCTATATCTTCACCGCTTAATCTTTTTAAATTAAAATCGTGAATGATCACCAATTGATTGTCTTTTGTTTGTTGAACATCAAATTCTAGCATCGATGCGCCAATCTCCACCGCCTTTTTGAAAGCTGGCATTGTATTTTCTATTTCCAAAGACGAAACGCCACGATGAGCGGTGATTAAAGGTTTTGATGGCATAAGTTTTTATATAAATTGGTGCCGCGTCTGACGCGGAAAGTCAGACTTCCCGCGGCTACCTCGCAAACTCGGATTGAACCTGATTTGATATTCGGTGAAGCCGAGTTTGACTATGGTGCCTCGTGTAGGGATCGAACCTACGACCATCTCCTTAAGAGGGAGCTGCTCTACCAACTGAGCTAACGAGGCGATTTTACTTAGAACCGACGTTTCAGTCGGCTTCCCGGCCTTGCATCGGGGCTAACGAGGCATATTTATAATACGCTATCAAAAAATTTTAAAATTTCAATACTTGCGCGACTTGCCAAGACTAATTGTTTTTATCGTGAAACTGCTTATGAATTTCTTTCAGATGCTTATCGGTAACGTGCGTATAGATTTGAGTGGTGGTGATATTGGAATGCCCCAAAAGCGCCTGCACCGAGCGTATATCCGCTCCGTTGCGAAGTAGGTCCGTAGCAAAGGAGTGGCGCATGATGTGTGGGGTAACTTTTTTAGTAATACCCGCCTTAGCAGCGTAGAATTTTATGATTCTTTGCACGCTCCGTGGAGTTAATTTTTTGGACGTTTCAATTTTTGCCAAAGATGCTGATGAATTTTTATTTTTTGGTATAGGAATAAAAAGAGCCGGCAGAGTATCTGGACGCATTTTTAAATAACTTTTTATCGCCTCTTTGGCTTCCTCCGACAAAAAAACGGTTCTTATTTTATCGCCCTTGCCACGCACAGAAAATTCACCTCTTTCTAAATTAACATCATCGCGATTGAGTTTGCAAAGCTCCGAAACCCTGAGCCCCGTTGAAAAAAACATTTCCAAAATCGCCCTGTCTCTTTTAGTCCGCAGGTCGTCGCCCTCAGGCGCAGACAACAATCTTTTTAGCTCATCCTTTTCTAAAAATTGAACTTGCCTGGAGGGCATTTTACCTACTTCTATTTTTTCCGGACTCAAAGTTTGAACATCCATTTTTTGCAAATATTTCAAGAACGACCTGAGAGCGATAATGTGATAAATTTGCGTCTGTTTTTTTAATTCATTGCCAAATCTATCTTGATACCTGTTCAGCCACAAATGATATTTTCTTATCAGCTCCTGATTGATCTGCGAGGGATCGAAAATTTTAGAAAACTCCAAAAAACGATTCAGATAATGCAGGTAATTTTCTCTCGTTTTTTTGGAACGATTGCGCGCTATCTCTAAATCGTCCAAAAAGTCCTGTATAAATTTTTTAGTCCTGTTTTCTGCCATATGAGTCTATTTTAACACAAATTTTATGTCGCACAAAAAGTTCTGGACACGACCACGCAAAAAGTTCGCCTGGTAAAATTATGAAAAATCCCCCACCACTTTTTGTGTATTATACCAAAAAGTGGTGGGGGACAAAATTAACTTTGAGCGCAATCGAGGGAATCAATGATAAAAAGCAAAGAACGGGCGTGATCTTGCGCCGTGTGGCTACATTTTACGGCAGGATCGTCCATAAGACGCTTGAGTTCCGATATTGCCAGCGTACCGAAAAAAATTGCGGAATTTGGATTATTGAAAATAGTCAGCAAAACAGGTTGGTCAACTTTTTTCACAAACCCATCACAAATCTTTTTCCCTAAAAAGTTCTCCATAGAACCCGCGTGCCCTGGATTATTTTCCCAAGCGGTCTTAATGGCGCAAGAGTCCATTTCTTTTAAAATCACGATCCTTTCTGTATCCACAATGACACTCCTTAGTTGGGCTTTTGGGACGGAATAATTTGATTTTTCAAATCTTGCAAAGCTTTAATATGATCACAAGCCGTGTGTCCGCAAGATAACCTAATTGTTGGGGTTATTATAAGACTTAATCTTTCAAGTTCCGTGCTAATCGCTACATAATAAAAACGAGCAATGTCGGTCCTCACAAGAACTTCTATAGGGGCTGTGCTTTCGAAAATATCAGATAATATTTTAAATTTTTGTTCTCCGATGATTAATTTTAAAGGAGCTAACTCGTCCGTATTCTCAAAGAAGGCCTCTCTCATCGCGCAACAAGCCATTTCGCTAAATTCGATCCTTTGCGTCTTCACTTCCAGACCATCCCTTATATCACTTATCCACTTGTCCTTACTAGATTTTTACCGCATTTTTATCATTTTGTCAAACGACGCGTAATATCCCAATAGCTTGGAAACGTTTTTGGTATAGTAAGTCAGCTATTAACTAAAACATTTCCAATATGCCTTATACAACAAATCCTCACCTGCCC
>Ga0075919_117_pt1 | contig 18500 bp, 19 predicted proteins | sample RifGroA2_FD_68338 | JGI IMG/M metagenome (GOLD analysis project Ga0075919, IMG submission 68338) | Parcubacteria bacterium GW2011_GWA2_39_18 | reverse complement strand
TTCTTTCGGATATTGGGAATCAAAAAAGCTATAAAAAAATTGATCCTTTGTGCTTGATTTCCAAAGACAGTTTTAAAAAAAATTTACTTTTTATAAATTATACCGCGTCCGTTTTAATGGGAGAGTATTTTAATTCAGAAATAATCGAAAACGCGCCTTTTAAGTATAAAATAAGAACGGAAAATTTTAATTTAGACTTTGTTTCAAAGAAATCGCCTCTCTTGGAGGGGGGCGATGGCTTTATTAAAGTTTTGAACAAAAAAACGTATTATTACTCTTTAACTAGTTTAGACACGAAAGGTGAAATTAAAGTTGGCGATAAAGTAATAAAAGTTAAAGGCAAGTCCTGGTTTGATCATCAATGGGCCGACACGTTTTATTCCCAGGATAAATGGACATGGTTCTCTCTACAATTAGACGATAATACGGAGATAGTTTGTTTTCAGTATGGAGACGACAAAATTCACACATGCCTTGCCAGCATAATGTTTGCTGAAGGGAACACCTTTCATACCAGTAAAATTGATCTCATAAATTTAAAAGATTTTTGGACAAGCCCAGACACCAGAACAAAATACCCTCTTTCCTGGCAGATTAAAATTCCCGAACTTAATGCTGATTTTATAGTAGAGCCCTTAATTAAAAATCAGGAAATGACATTTGGATTTATCAATTATTGGGAAGGCCCACTCAAAATTTCCGGAACTTTTCAGGGAAAAAAGGTTTCAGGGCAGGGTTTTTTGGAACTCGTGGGATATTTGCCAGCCAAAACTTTTTGATTTAGGCGGTAGTAAATGCAGTTGGCCTGATATTGGTTTTTGGCCGCATTTTGATTTCGGAAAGCGCATCGGCATACAATTTTATTACTGATTTTTTTCCGCCAATAAATTCCATGAGGCTGTTTAATTTTCGTGTTAGGTAAATTAAAATAAATCACCCCGCTCTTTTGGTTTGTGCCAAAAGAGCGGGGTGATTTATTTTTAAAGAAAGATTAGTAAGATCTTCTTTGTCTATGACAATCTCTGCAGAGCAGTTGTCCTTCTCTAGATGGATCTGGTTGGAAAGGAAGCTCGGTGATGGATGCGCCGCAACCTGAGCATTTCCAGTTTCCCTGGTACATCTGCTTTTGGAAGCTACCGCCTCTATCGCCTCTATCGCCACCTCTAAAACCTCCTCTGGTGAAGGTAGATCTTTTCTGTCTGTGGCAATCTTTGCAAAGAAGTTCTCCTACGCGTGATGGATCTGGTTGGAAAGGAAGTTCTGTGATAGACGCACCACAATTTGAACACTTCCAGTCTCCCTGATACATTTGTCTTGGGGAGCCGTCGTTATTATCGTAAGCCATTTTGATTTTTGCTTATCGTTGTTAAAATTTCGCGACCTTTTGCGATCCGATCAAAATGGCGCTTCTATATTTATTATATAAAACCAAACCTATTTTGTTTCGAACCTAAATTACAATTACACATTGTACTCGCAAAAAAGTCATCTGTCAATCCCCTCACAATGTTTCGTGGGTTTTTGTGTCATTTTTTGTCTATCTACTTTTTCCAGATTGAAAAAATAAAATATTGCCCACATTCAAAATTTTGTTTATGCTTAAGTAAACCCCGTTAGAGAACTCGCACGGAGCATTAGACTTCGCGTTCGCAAGGAGAAAATCCACTCCACGGCAAGCCGCAGGGCATTCTCTAACGGGGTAAATTTAGCAAAATATGGAAAATATTAAAAAGATAGTTTTGACAGGCGGACCATGCGGAGGCAAGACAACGGCTCTGGATATTATTAATATTTCCCAAGTGGATTATGGAAAATATATTGAAATAGAAAAGCGTATGGTTTTTACGCAAACTGCTTTAGAAAAGGAATTTTATAATCTATCCAAGATTTTTAAAGTCTTGCGCGCTGGTTAGGTGTGGGGGTAAAATTAACCAATGGAATTAGCAATCATATCAGCAATTATCGTGGTGGTATTGGCTTTATTTTTTGATTTTACTAATGGTTTTCATGATTCGGCAAATCAGGTGGCGACAGTCATCGCTTCGCGCGCCCTATCCCCAGCGGCCGCTTTAATTATTGCGGCTATGGCGGATTTTATAGGAGCTTATTTTTTTGGTACGGCGGTAGCGGAAACTCTTGGCAAGGGCATAGTTGATCCCAGGGTTTTGCAGATCGGCGTTTCTGGGGTCCTGGTGATTATCGGAGCTATTTGTGGAGCTATTTTGTGGAACATCATAACATGGTATTTTGGAATGCCATCATCTTCATCCCATGCTTTAATCGGGGGGCTTGTGGGAGCGTTTGTGGTGGGGTGGGGATTTGCGCCTATTCACTGGCTGAAAGTTTTTGAAATTATTTTAATAATGGTAATTTCGCCGTTGGTTGGATTTGGCGTTTCTTATTTTTTTACCCGATTAGCTTGGAGGTTTGCTCAATGGTCTACCCCTAAGGCCAATGAGGTTTTTAAAAAGCTACAGATTTTTTCTTTAGTGGCGCAGGGTATTTCTCATGGTACAAATGATGCTCAAAAAACTATGGGTGTCATAACTTTTTCCCTTGTGATTTTAGGTCTCTATAGTCCGGGAAGCAATTCTTCCATGTCTATTCCCTCATGGGTTGTTATAATTTGCTCCCTGGCATTATCTTTAGGAACCATAATCGGTGGATGGAGAATCATAAAAACCCTTGGGGCTGGACTTTATAAAATAAGATCCATTCACGGATTTGTTTCACAAATTGCGTCATCTGCTATAATGTATTTGACGGCCACGTTTGGGTTTCCCATATCTACAACCCAGGTGATCTCCTCTTCTATTATGGGCGCCGGTGCCGCTACACGTATAAAGATGGTTAGATGGCAAGTGGCTAAAGATATGGCGGTGGCATGGCTTATCACTATGCCGTCGAGTGCCGTTTTGGCCGGTACAATTTTTTATATTTTAAATAAAATTTTTTAACTAAAAAATGTTATGTGGCCATTTCCAGAACAAAAAGACTTTTTAAAAATGCTTTCTGATCAAACAGAGAAGGTGGAGGAGGGCTTAGGGGCTCTTGTTGAATTTTTAAACGATCCTACCTCTGATAAAGCTCGTAAGGTCAATTTTATCGAGCAAGAGGCAGATGACCTTAGAAAAAATTTGGTAGAAGAACTAAATCGTGCCTTTGTGACGCCCATTGATAGGGAAGATATTTTTGCCCTTTCGCGAGCAGTCGATGATGTGATGGACTATGCCGACTCTACCGTTGAAGAAATGAATCTTTTTGGCATTGAGCCAGATGAACATATAAAAAAAATGGTTAATATTTTGTATAAGGCGGCGCAAGATATTAATTGCGCTGTTTCAAATTTAAAAAAACATCCTGGCATATGCGCCGATCATCTTATGAGCATCAGAAAGGCGGAGAATTTGGTGGAGGCTTGCTATAGAGAGGGATTGGTGGAACTTTTTAAGTCCAATAATGTCATAAAAATTTTAAAAACACGCGAAGTTTATAGGCATCTTTCCAATGCCGCCGACAGAGCCGCGGCCTCAGCGGATATCACGGGGAATATTTTGGTGAAGATAACATAAAATCTCAAAAATAAAATCTCAAAACTTTAATTTAAAAAATATGCCAGGTAGTAGAAATTCGACAGGTCGCCCACAGCGACAAAAAACTGCTATTTGGTGGTACTAAAAAATTATAATAAGATAAATTTATAAAATAATCAGAAATTCGATGAATGATTAAGTCGAATTTTCACTACCTGGTATGAAAAAACAAGAATTTAAGAAAAAAGTTTCCAGGCGAACGAAATTACTGGCCAGAGGCTTGCCGACGACAAGCAGGAAGTTTGTTTATGATGTGTGGACAGAGCCTCACCAAGTGGATACCAAAAATCTTGGTGACGCTAAAATTTCTAGACCGAAAAATACGGGAGGGAAGCTGTTGAATTAGAAAAGCAGAAAGTAGAAAATAGAACTAAAACGCCCCGCGCCTCTTTATAGAGGCGCGGGGCGTTTTGTGAATTTATTTTTAAAAAATACAAAAAACAGATAGAAAAGGGCCGATGTGCAGTACGCACATCGGCCCCAGACCACTTTTGTCGCTTCTTTGGGTTACGCCGTCACGAGAGTGATAGCGCCATCCACGACGCGGAGGCAGTAGTCGACCTTGAGTGGAAGTGGAGCGTCGCCCATGCGATTGCCGTTTGCGTCCTTCTGCCACACCGTTACGATCTGGCCGTCGGGACGGAAGAGTGGCGTGCGCACTTCGAGATTGATGCTTAGAGCACTCTGGTCGGAAACCTCCCTCGCGCCGTTCTTGGAAGCGCGCCATGTGGTACGTTCTCTTTCTGCGGGAATCCTTGGCATCGATGCGCTCCTTGTAGAACGCGTCGACCATTTCGTACCCAGCCGTTTCGAGTTCTCCGAGAAACTCCGCGAGAGAGCACTTCTCGGTCGGTTCGATGACCATGACCCCACTCGAGTGGCCCTTGCGCTCCACGCGCTCCTCTTGGGTCTCCCGATTCAGACGCTTGACCGAAGCCGGTATCGCGTCGGGGTTCGAGAAACTGAACTGCAGTGCAACCAGACGAACAGTACCATTCAGTGCGACCACGGTGGGCCCCCTTTCGGTTTTGGTTTATTGGATCATTCCGCACATTTTTGACAGCAAAACACCATGAGTTACAAGCAAAACTGTGTGAAATAGCGTATAGAAAAGAACTATACTTTTGTATCCGCATTATAGCAGATTATATTGTGTTTGTCAAGTCATTCATTGTCCGTAATCAAGAGAAATGGAAATCACAAATTAAAATCTAAAAGAAAAAACCACGGCCTATGTCGTGGTTTTTTTAAATGGAACAAGCTTGGTCGGACAGTGTTTGAGGAAATAATTTGCCCAAGTCTTTTTGTTTACGCCTTTTTGATCAGCGTGAATCCACAGACCGAAGATGTGCTTGGTGAATGACGAATGTTGTTTCAAAGAAATTTTTCCAGACCACAAAATCTTTTTAGAATCTCTTTTGGAATAAATGGTTAAATGATCTTCGTTTTTTAAAATGTACAGTCCTTTTTCATAGTCCCAATCTTCCGAACAAACAAGAATAAGTTCATGTTTATCTTTTTCACAAAGATGAGAATTTTTGTCATCAGAGAGATTTGCTGAAGGTCCGTTCGGATCTCTTGTTTTGTCCCAGTAGCAATGACATTTTTTACAAGTGAATATAGTAGTATTTTTAGTTATGTGCTTCTTATCTTGAAACGCCCAATATCCCCCTTCGGTGCCTGTTTCCAAAAGGAGTTCCAACACTCCTTCCAAAACATTCGCTGAATTTGCAGGCGCTCGTTTGTCCATTTCAACCTCTTTTTAAAGATCAAAAACTTAAATAAAGTTTAAATTATTCATCCTTTTTAGTCAAGAGAAACAGAAATGACATTCAATTTTTCCTTGAAATGTGGATAATTTTTTAATTCTGGATCTTGTGCCAGTATTTCCCCCGCGGTTTTTTTAGCGGCATTCACCATCTTTAAATTGGCAAGAGACGACATTGCAAAGTCGGGCAGACCCGATTGTCTCTCTCCTACAAATTGTCCCGGACCGCGCAATTTTAAATCATATTCGGCAAGCTCAAATCCGCTGTGGGATTTTACCAGCGCCTCGAGGCGATTAGATGCTTCCGGGTCGGTGGAATTTGTAAATACAAAACAAAATGATTGCGCGTCCGATCTTCCTACGCGTCCTCTTATTTGATGAAGTTGTGCTAGGCCAAATCTTTCCGCATTTTCAATAATCATCAAGGTGGCATTGGGCACATCTACCCCTACCTCCACAATAGAGGTGGATATTAAAATTTGAGTTTTATTTGATTTAAAATCCTGCATTGTTTTGTTTTTTTCGTCAGCCTTCATTTTTCCGTGAAGCATAGTGCATTTAAATTCCGGAAAGATGTTTTTGGATAGATTTTCAAATTCTTCTTTTACCGCTTTTATTTCTGATTTTAAGTTCAATTTTTGCTGTGCCAAAACTCGATGCGAGCTTAGTCTTTCTGAAAAAACGTCCATGTCTTTTGGATTTTCTTGTCCGTTCACCTCTATTCGCGGACAGATTACAAACGCCTGTTGATTTTCTTTTAATTTCTCTCTTAAAAATTCGTACGCTCTCTGCCGTTCTTTTGGCGAAATGATCTTGGTGTTGATTTTTTTTCTGCCCAGAGGCATTTCACGAAGCTGTGAGATATCCAAATCTCCGTAAAAGGCGATAGCCAAAGTGCGCGGTATGGGGGTGGCGCTAAGTGACAAAAGGTGGGGGATTTTTCCAAGTCCCGATTTTGCCCGCAGAGCTTTTCTTTGTTTTATGCCAAAGCGATGCTGTTCATCTATTATGGCGAGTGCCAAATCCTGAAACTCTAATTTTTCTTGGATAAGGGCGTGCGTACCTATTACAATATCAATTTTTCCTTCTTTTATTATTTTATAAACCCCCACACCTTTTTTATAAACATAATCCTGTTCATTTGTTGATTGATGCGATTTTTTTAACCCCCCATCTTTTGTGTTTATTGCTTTTAAGGTGTGGGGGTAAATTTCTGGATTTTTATTTCCTAAATCAACCGCTATTTTTTCGCTGGATGTGAGAAGGGCCAGGCACATATTTTCTCCGGAAAATAATTTTATAAAAGACTCGAAATGTTGTTTGGCCAAAATTTCAGTCGGCGCCATCAGGGCGACCTGTTTTTTTTCAAGCGCGACGTTAAAAGCGGCGATAGCGGCCACAATCGTTTTGCCCGATCCGACGTCTCCTTCAAGGAGGCGATTCATGGGTGAGTTCCTGGATGTATTTTGCAGAATATCCCAAACAACCTTTTTTTGATCATGAGTTAAAGAAAAGGGCAGTTTTTGAATAAATTTTTTAATTTCGTCTAAATGTATTTTTAGTGCCTTGGATTTTTCTTTTTCTAAATTTCGGTGATCTTTTAAGATGCGCAGTTGTATTTCAAGCATTTTTTCAAATGCGAATCTTTTTTGTGCGGCCACGCAGTTTTTTAAATTTGAAGGGAAGTGGATATTTTGTATGGCAATATCTATTTTTGGCAGATGATATTCTTCGATTACTTTTTGGGGCAAGGTTTCTGGAATGCTTTTTACCAAATAAAACAGAGAACTTATTTTTTTTCTTAACCATTTTGATGAAACACCTTTAACTTCAGGATATATCGGCACAATTCTTCCTGTTTGACTTAACGAGGACTGTTCGGAAACAAGCTCAAAAGAAGGGTGATACATCAAAATTCCATTTTTGTCACCGGACACTTTTCCAGAAACGTTAATTTTTTCTCCAATCTTTAATGCTTTTATTAAGTACGGCTGTCCAAACCACACCAGGCGCAAGGAAAATCCGTTCTGCTCAATGATGGCCTGAGTTAAAATTCTATAACGGAAAGTTCTTACGTTATGAACAGCTTTTATGGCGCCTGATATTGTGGCAATCTCTCCAAATTTGAGGTTTTTAATATTTTTAATATTGGAAAAATCTTCATAGCGTGAAGGAAAATAAAAAAACAAGTCGTACGTCTTTTGCAGGCCTATATTTTTTAGGCGTAGCGCGTAAGAAGCATTTGCCCGCGGAAGATCGGCCAAGTTGGTTTCTGTGTTTATTTTTATTTCTTTTTTTGTCATTTGATTTTATCTTATCAGAGTTTTTTATTTTTATCTATTGCGCGGTCTTGGTGAGTCGCGCCTTTGTTTAACCCCGTTAGAAGTTCGAACATGTACTTTGATTTTAAATCTATCATCCGCCAACTGGCGGAGACGAAGCTGACTATCGTCTCTGTCCATCTTTTATTGATAGGCTTGCCTGCCTGCCGTCTGCCTGCCGGTAGGCAGAGTGGGCAAGGCCAAAACTTCTAACGGGGTTGACTAAAACACAAACCCTGCCTACCATAAAAAATAAGGTCTTTGAGCGGTTCTTTAAAAAGGAGAAATGAAATGGAGTCAAACAGCGCGCAAGTGAGCAATGCTGGGCTAAGCTTGTTCAAATTTACTCCCAAACAATTAGCAATCACATCTTTAAGTATGGCTCTCTCGATTTTTATTTATGCCTGGTTTTTTGGGCTCTGGTTTTCTTTTCTGTTGGTGGTGATGATGCTAGTGCACGAAATGGGACATGTTTTTGCCTACAGAATCAAAAAGATGGAATCTTCACCGCCTGTTTTTGTGCCATTTTTGGGAGCTTTTATCACCTCCCCTGATCTTGAATCTGACAGAGAAAAAGAGGCATTTGTGGGATATGGCGGACCATTTTTGGGAACCATTGGCGCGCTTGCCCTTTTTGGATTATGGGTTTTTCTGCCATCTCATCCTTCGGTGTTGCTTCTTGCAAGCTTCTTTGCCACATTCATGAATCTTTTTAACCTTACTCCTATACGCCCACTTGATGGTGGAAGAATAACCCAGATTATCAGCGATCAGTCTATGTATGTTGGAGCTTTGGTTTTGATCGGATTTACAACGCTTACAAATTCTCCGATTTTGTGGTTGGGGTGGGTGTTCTTTTTAGGTTCGGCAAAAATGGAGATGAGGCTTAAGATTCGGTTCGGAATTGTTGTGCAGGCGCTAATGCTTTTACATATTCTTGCGCTTTGGTATTTTGGCGCTAGCATAACCTCTAATTGGCTTGCGTTTATCATTTTTGTCACCCTAATCAATCTTACGCGGTATAGACGCTATGCGTTCTTGAAAGATATGCTTAAACACAAAGAAGAGCTTTCGAAAGAAACGGTTAAAGAATACGAAACAGCTCTTGTTCAAATAATACCAGAGCTTCCCAAGGCTCTCATAAAAACTCGTCTTAAGTGGTTTGTGTTGTATGTTGGTCTTCTCATTTTTGCCCTGCTTTTAATGGCAATTCAAGTCGTAATTATGGTCCAACGGGCACGCATTCCTCTTGGCCCATAAAAACCAAAACCCGGCAAATCGCCGGGTTTTTCTTTGTGTCCCCACGAGGAATTGAACCTCGATCTCAGCCTTCGCAGGGCTACGCTCTATCCTTTGAGCTATGAGGACATATTAAGGTGAAATGGATAATCTAAACCAACCAAGACGTATGCCATTAACCGTTTGAAAATTAATTCATCGGAAATTGTTTGGAAATTGAAAATTTATTCTGCTATATCCCCAAAATTTTTCCAATTAAATCAATCAAAGATTTTTTTTCTTCCTTTTCTGGCAGATATTCCGATATTTTACGGTGCAACATAACAGGATCAGCTTGTCCTAAGGGAATCACAATTTTAGTGGATAACGCTTTTTTGCTTTTGAGTACCAAATCTTTAAAAAGTGGCGGATCATATAAAATCCAAAAAGAAGACAAATCGGTGAAATAATAGTCCTCGTTGTCTATTTTTATGCCTGCGTCATTCACCTCAAACTGATGCATTTTTGGCCTGATGTTTCTTAAAATTATAATTAGCGCTAAAATGACCGCCATTACCAAAAATCCCAGATAATTTTTAGTCCAAATTTCTACCAAAGATAATAATACAAAAAATGCCACTCCTCCCCAAATCACTTTAGGGTTCAGTTGAGTTTGTTTGCGGTCATTTGCCGCCCAAGTTATTTTTTTTGGAATTCTCGTGCCTTCTTCGGCCATAATTAAAGATATTCTTTTATAATGTCTTCCACATCCATTCCTTTCTCGTTACTTTTAGTCGGTATTTTTTTCCATGCATGAATTTTGACTTGTATCGGGCGTCCTTCGGCATTGGGTGTATTTATTATAAAAAATTCTTCATCAAATGTTATGTCCATGCCCAAACCTTTAAATTTATTTACTACGTTTTCTTTCCACTCTAAATACTCCGGAAATTGTTTTGGGTTGGACGTAGAATGTTCCATTTTTATTTTTTCATGGTTCATATTTTGTATCAAAATTTAGTTCATTTAACACCCTAATCATACATACTTTGTTTGAAAAAATCAATTTTTTGTTTTTCATTTATCCCCATGTTTTATTACGGGATATTTTGGACAAAAAATAAAAAACCGGTTCGTGGAACCGGCCTATTCAGTTTTTTCTAAAAGAGCGTTCTTAGTATATCTACTGGAGGCGTTCCAAAGCATAAAACCAAAATCTCCAGCATCTTGGGCCGCTTTAATCTGCGCACGCACTTCTTGTGGACCATAAGATATTCCGCTGGGGCTACACCCATAAATATTACGAATGCTGAAATCTTGTATCCACGGGCGAATGATAATTTTTGGGTTGGCGAGCCTTTTTTTGCCCAAAGCTAGCGCTCCATACATTACTTCATAGGGGTGCTGGCTTGGATCTTTAAAGCCGAACTCCCCGCACTGAAAGTGCGAGGGATAATTCATTGGGCTAATCACATCAAAATGTTTTTCTAAATCAGACAATCTTTGTCCGACATTCGGCTCTTGTCCATTAAAATAAGCTTCTCCAAAAATATCTATGCCTAAAATAACGGATGGTTTGTATCTTTTAAGTTCAGAACTTAGCTTGGTAAAAAATTTTGCCATCACGTCACTCTTTAACTCCTTGCTGTCGTAATAAGGGTAGGAGATGTTTTTCATGTTTCCATCAGAAGGGAAACGGATGTAGTCAAACTGAATCTCTTTAAATCCAACATCAACTGCCTTTTTGGCTATCTCAACATTATAATTCACAACGTAAGGCGCCGCAGGATCCACCCAGTATCTACGCCATTCTTTTTTGCCCGAGTGCCAAAGCTCTCCAGATTGAGTTTTGATGGCGAGGTCAGGTCTTTTACTCGCCAGATCGCTATCTTGCATCACCACAATGCGCGCGATCGTATAAATTCCTTGGTTGTTTAATTCACCCACCAACTTCGTCAAATGTCCATCTGTGGTGGGCCGATCAGCTTTTACATCAATTACTACAGCGTTGACTTCTGTTTTGTGGACAAAATCATAAACCATCTGAATCTTTTTTGAATTGCGAGCTGATCCAAAAGTCAGGTAAATCGCTTTAATATCGTCCGGAGAAGCGGCAGGAGTTTTTATGGGGTGTGTAAAAAATAAAGAAAATAAAATCAAAAAAGCAACGAATGTTTTTTTATTGAACATTATTCTCCCTATTTTCCACACGGGGGCAAACCTTTTCAATTGTTCCAAAACTATAGCCACGTTTTTTAATGTGTTTATTAGCTCTGTTAAAATTTTGACCGTGCGCCACCTTATTATTTTAGCATTTTTATCAATGTTGCGCTTTTTTCATGAGCTTTAGATTTCCATGGCTATGGGCATGATTTTATGCGCCTCACAAAAAATGTGGCCTGCATCCCACCTTTTCAAAAATGTTTTTGTCTAAAATAAAAACCGACTCGATGAGTCGGTATATAGATTTAATTTATTAGTCGAGATTTTTAACGATACGTATAAACGAGCCATTATTAACTGCTTTAAATTCAGCCTCATTTTCTGTTCCGGGGAAGAGCCAGAGATATAAAATTTTTATATCTACCAAAACAGGCTCTTGCGGTTTGCCATAATATTTTTTCTGCATTTCTTCATCATACAAACCAATACAGCCATGAGATGCCGGACGCCCGGGCATATCTCTACCATGTATCCATAAAGATCCGTTGGAATAATTTTTAAATTTTATCGCCCAGTGCATAGGATAGAGCGTGTTGGTGCCATCAATTTTATACAAGGAGGATCTGTGATTTTTGTGTCTGGCCAATATTTTAAAGTTGCCCGTGGGAGTATCGTATCCTCGTTTGCCGGATGCTATGGGAAATGACATTTTTAACTGTCCATACTCATAACAACCCAGAAACTGATCGCCCAAGCTAATCAAAATGTATTTTTCATATATTTTGGCCGGTTCATAGAAATTAGGTAACGGCGAGTAGTTTTTGACATCATCCAGTCTTAATGGAATTTTTATTTTTCTGCCGACACAAAAATGATTTCTGTCTATTCTGTTGAATTTCAAAACATCAATCCAGCGATCGCCAAAAAGGCCTTCAGCCGTATCTTCTTTTTGGATCGTGTACATAGTAAATTCCACTTTGGACTTTGGCGCGACTTCCGTTTTTTGTTGAGCTGTGCAAATTACTGTCACAAAAAAATAAAGGGCTAAACATAAAAGTACGCGCTCTACTATTCGCATCGGCAAGGACCCCTATAATTTTTAAAGAATCTATTTATTTAAATAATAGTACTATTTGTAAGTTAAAACAAGAAAAATATAGATCATAGATAAGAAGCTTCCATTTTTTGATTATTTGATTTAGACTAATCTCAAAAGGGTTGCAAAAGGGAGGTTCTTTAAAAATGGCAAACATTGAAGAAGCGGATGTTGTTATTATTGGCGCTGGGGCGGTTGGTTGCGCCATAGCTCGGCGCATGTCTATAACACATCCGGGGAAAAGGATCGTAGTCTTAGAAAAATTGAGTGGCATCGGACAAGAAACGAGCCACAGAAATAGTGGCGTTCTACATTCCGGACTTCACCAAAATCCCAGGTTTTTAAAATCAAGACTTGCCTGGCAGGGAAGCCCAATGGCCGCCAATTTTATGAGAAAAAATAATTTTCCTGTTTTGGATTGCGGAATGATTGTGGCTATCTCGGGCCAATCGTTTTTGGGTGGAATGTCATCCTTGTGGTCGCTCGCGTCTTTAATAAAAAGAGGAAAAGAGCAGAATATCAAGTTTGATTTTCTCACGTCTTCCGGCGTAAGAAAATTAGAGCCAAATGTTAAATCTTTGGGAGGAATTTTTATCCCAAATGTTTGGGTGATAAATCCTGACCAATTTGTCTATGCGCTTTATGATGAAGCTGAAGAAAACGGAGCCGAGTTTTTTGTGAATAGTCCAGTGCAAGATGTGTATGCTCTTATTAAATATCACTGTGTGTTTACCCCAACCAAAGTATTTCGCGCTCCGGTAGTGATAAATGCCGCGGGTCTATATGCTGACGACATTGCGCGCATGGCGGGATTTAGACCATACAAAATTTATCCTTGGCGAGGGGAGTATTACGAAGTGATTAGTGAAAAAAAGAGCTTGATAAAACATTTAGTATATCCCGCTGTGCCACCTTATTATCCGGGCAAAGGAATTCATCTTGGCCCTCGCGTGGACGGAAGACTTTTCATAGGTCCCAATGCCCGACCAGTACCGCGAAAGAACTATTACGAAGAAGACAAAACATCCCCGGAGGTTTTTTTGGAAGCGGCCAAACGTTTTCTTCCTCAACTTGAGCTCGAAGATTTGAGGTGGGCTTATTCTGGTATTCGTCCAAAAACAACCGACGATACTAAGGAAAATGATTTTATTATCAGCTTAGATAGAGAATCACCGCCTATGGCTATGGTGAATCTGATCGGCATTGATTCTCCGGGCCTTGCTTCGGCCATGGCAATTGCCCGACACGTAGATTGTCTTTTGGCAAAGTATTTACGCAAATAATCTCCTATTTTAGTATTAAAAAAGATTTAATTTGGCAATTTCAAATTCGCAAGACAAAACTCCGCTTAAAAAGCGGGGTTTTTAATTTCTTTTAACTCTATTATTAATTTTTATTCAATCGCAATCTTTTTTCCAATTCCTCGTTCCTCTTGTTCAGCTTCGCCAATTCTACATCTTGTACTCGTTCTAACCCTTCTACATCTAGGAACTCTAAGATCTGACCATTTTGGTCTACTATTTCTTCTCTTATAATTTTTCCAGCACCATCGGTTTTTGTAATTTTTTTAGCTTTGCCGTCATCAAGCATTTTTTGAATTTCTTTACATTGCCCCCCTTTACTTTTGTGGGCAACTAACTATCGGTATAAGTTTTGCGCTTCGCGCCGACCACATTTTTGGCGGAAACTTGAATTCCAAATTTTTGCGGTGGGGGTGAGATTCGAACTCACGATACCTTTTCAGATATAGCAGTTTTCAAGACTGCCGCCTTAAACCACTCGGCCACCCCACCGCCATAAGCGGGATTGCGATTTGTTGTTTCGTTTCACTCAAACAAATCGGAAACAAGACTTGTACAATAGACCACCTAATCACCCCTCCAAGTGTATTGACAACTCTTTAATATTTATAATATACTTTAATTCAGCAAATTTACAAGCTAAAATTATATAAGGAGGAGGAATGGACAGTTTGGAAAAGATCAGGCGTCGCGTACCATGGAAGAGGCATTTTATGAACTTTCGCAATCATTGTGGTAAAAGCGCTTGTTGGTGGAAACAAGAGAAGCTTAACAAGTGGGGAAAAGCGCTTCGGCGTCGCAGGGCAAGAAGAGTCCCTTTTATGGACAGAGCCGGAGAATTTATTTCTGGAAATCGCAATCTTCTTAAAAAAGCATCGCGACACTTATTGTAATTTTAATTTCTTAAAAGCCTCGGCAAGTCCGAGGCTTTTCTATTATGAGCCTACCTCAATATCTAACTTGCGCGGGAACTTATAAGCCCGAAGCCACTATTTTTTCGCCGGCAAGAAAATTTTCAAACATTCTTTCTCCTTCCCCCTCTTCTTCATTTGACGGAGTTCTTTCGGGTATGAAAACCTTAGAACATAAATACTGGAAAGACCGCAACCTTTTTTGTTCCACGGGAGAGAGCTTCGCAAAGTCCTCTACTTTTTTATCGGGATTAGCGATAAATTTAGCTAACTCCTCTAAGACTTTTTTGAGTCGAAACCTTTTGATTATTAAAGCCGCATCAATCCTACACCTGCCGTCTTTTGATCCGGGGATATACACAGAACCTTTTTGATTCAAGATTTCAAAGTAGGGCTTGAAAATTTCTGCCAGTTTGCTTTTTCTAAAAAACTCCAACTTTTTTTCAATTTCAAATTCTGCGGAGAATACTGATGGCACCATATCGTATTTATCTTCACGCCGTTTCAATTTTAAAGTATTTACTATTCTCCTCACCAATTCATAGCTGGTGTCCGTAGTTAAAAAATCAATTTGAGCTTCGTCATATTCTGAGCGGTCTTCACCGAATTGCAGATATTCAATATCTGCCACAAGCCTGGTTATTAAGGGGGCCGTTATTAAATTATAGGTGGGGTTTTGGGATTTTATTTTAAACGATTTTGGTATGTGAAATTTTTTGTATTTTTTTAGAGCGTTAAAATAAACAGAGGGCAGATTTTGAAATATGGTCAGAGGTTTTTTTTGTTTAAATTCATCCAATGTCGCAAGTTGTCGGGGAAGATGATCTTCTGACAAATGGCTTTCTCCGATATGAACCAAAATTCTGCTTCCGGGATTTTGTTGAGCAATGTTTTGCAAATTTCCTGCTATTTTTTCATCAGTTTCACTAAGAGTTTTTTCTTTGCGGTCGGTATTTATGCCGTACACTCGCACTCCCGACCCCTTGGCCGAATCAAGTATGTGTTTGTATGCCGGCCAATGTTCAGGGTTGCTCCATTTTTTAAATTTTATTTTTTTTAAAAATTCTTCCTCGCCAATTTCTCCGGACATAAAATCATCCAGGGCTTTTTGTCCAGCCTTGGAATGTTCCACAAATTCAATCGCTAGGACCGAAGGTTTGGTTGATGCCCGGGACATCTTTTCAATTGTTTCGGCAACAAAATTCTGGCTTTTGCTCAAATTATGATAATCGCCTAAGAAAACCAGATCTGATTTTATTATCGCCTCCAGAACTTCTGCTTCTTTTACCGCGCCCTCGATCTGCTTCGGCTCGCCTTCAAACGCAGCTATATACTTGGCGGTGTCAGGATTTAGTCTGCGATTATTTAAATCTTTTAATTCGCCATTAAACCGCGCGGCGGTTCTTGTTAAATTATCCAAAACGTGCCGCTCATTTTTAGTCAGAGACTCGTTTCTTTCCTGGAATTCACTTGGCGCGTCGTCGGGCTTTTCCAGAGCGGGGAATTTGGGCGCGTTAAATTTTTCAGGAGGGTTAAACATATTTTAATACTATAATAATACCACACTTGAGCATTTTGTCAAATAAAATATGGAATTGTTACGAATCTATATACTAATTTTTTATCTTAACCATTTTTTTGATCAAGAATTTCAAGCGCTTTTTGTATTTCGTCTAAAATACTCGCCCGCTCTTGCTCGTTCTGGGCGTTTTTATATTTTTCAATAAGCTCTTTATCTAATTGATCAAAATTGTCGGCATATTTCGCTATCCAATCCATAGCGCAAGTATTTCTGTGACCAGCGTCATTCATTCCTTTGATTTTGCAAAATTCTTCAATTAATCGCTTTTGCATTTCATATCTGTTTGGAGAAGACGGCCCTTTTTCTTCCAGTGGTTTTTCTTTCATAATATTTTATTTCTTAATATTTATTATTAATAAATCTCGGCTGTCTTTTGGGAGGTAGTTTGGGTACTGGGGAAATCGGTAGGGTTTTTCTAATCAAGCGCTCAATGTCGCGCAATTCTCTGCGTTGATCAGGCATGATCAAAGAAATAGCGTGTCCGGAAATCCCAGCTCTGGCTGTGCGGCCAATGCGGTGCACATAGTCTTCGGTGTTGGTCGGTAAATCATAATTTATCACAAGCTCAATGCCCGTGACATCAATACCGCGGGAAGCTATATCGGTGGCAATCAAAACTCTATATTTGCCCGATTTAAATCCGGCCATAGCGTCTTTGCGTTGTAAAAGAGAGCGGTTGGAATGAATTTCTGTGGCACTATGACCCATGTCTTTGATGGCTCGGGCTAATTTTCTGGCGCCATATTTTGTTCTGGTAAAAATAAGAGTTGAGCCCAAATATTGATCCAAAAGTTTATCTACCAATCTTGTTTTATCAGGCTTGGAAATAATAAATATTTCTTGAGTCAAATGTTCGGCGATTGATCCGGTTGGCGCAACCTCAATGCGAATGGGCAGTTTTAAAAAACTAGTCGCCATTTTCATGATTTCCGGCGGCAGGGTGGCGGAAAAAAGCATCGTTTGACGCTGGGTGGGCAGTTCTTGAAAAATTTTTTTAATTTGCGGAGCAAAACCCATATCCAGCATGCGATCAGCTTCATCTAAAACGGCTATTTTAACATTTTTCAAATTGGCCGTTTTTTGTTGCAAATGGTCATTTAGTCGGCCAGGAGTGGCGATGATAATGTGCGGGTTGCGGTTTAAAGCCTGGACTTGCGGGCGTATCGGAGTGCCGCCAATAAGCACGGCTGTTTTTAGGCCAAACTTTGAGCCCAACCTGTTTAAGACCTCATCAACCTGAAGCGCGAGTTCGCGAGTTGGCAAAATTATCAAACCGCTACCTTTGATCTGGCTTAGGCGCTGAATTAAAGGAACGCCAAAAGCTAACGTTTTGCCTGTCCCTGTTTGTGCCACGCCGACCAGATCTTTTCCTTGTAAAGCAATCGGAATGGCTTGGCGTTGAATTGGGGTCGGGGTTTTGTACTCTAGTTTAGCCAAGGCCTCCATTAGGCTCGGCGCAATACCTAAACCGGAAAAACCGGAACTTAACATCTGAGAATCTTGATTCATAAAATAAATTTAATTAATAAAAATTAACGGGACATTTGAGATTTTTTAAGCGTCTCAGCAAGTCGTTTTAGTTTTTCTGTATCTGCCACAGGTCCACTTCCCGAGGAAATCCAACCTTCGTATTTATCAAACCAAAATTCTTTGCCGCTTAAAACTTGCTCCCAAATGCCTTTCTTTAAATTTTCCGTTCCATGCAATGGAACTAATTTGATGTGGGCGTGATCTATTCCTGTCCCCTCCATCATTAATCCAACTCGTCCTACATCGTCAAAATGGTTTTCCAATATGGACGCAACTTTTTTGGAAGCGATTATAAATTTCTGCAACACATCACCGGGCATTTTAAGCACATCGCTACCGAAGTGTTGCCTTGGAACTACGCATGTAAATCCTTCAGTGTTGGGATCAATTGCAAGCCATGCCATATATTCTTCGTCCTGCCAAAATAACCCCGGCGTCTCAATGTTTCCGGCGGCAATTTCACAGAAAATGCATTTATTGTCTTTTGTTCGTGCTGCGTATTGTGTCATGTGTGTGTTTAAATCTGTTCGATAAAATTTCCCAATTGGCGGTGGCGATGTCCGCAACTTTGAACCAAGAAAGTGGCTCAAATTCAAAGATATTGATAAAAGTATACAGGAATTAAGGGCTATGTACAGGGTCCATCCGGAATGGTTTGAGACACCTCACACAGAGTCTAATAGGGGTAAAAATGAGGTGGATTATTTGATAAAACCTTAGGGCATATCTAATCCCATCTCGGCAACGTAATCTCTCATGTGCCGATTTTTATCAGCCACCTCTTTTTCTAGTATTGTGATCTTTTGCAAGAGAGGTTTTTCCTGTAATTCGACCGCAATTAACTTCGCCTTTGCCAATAATTTTTTTGCCCGACCGAAAGTGTAAAAGAGTTTCATTTTCACAGCAAAGTTGTAGATAGCGTTTGCTTCCTCTGATTTCTTGCCGTCCGTACGGAATTCATTAATAGACCTTTCAAAGTATCGAATACACTTCGCTTTGGAGTCCATGATTTTTCTT
>Ga0075919_108_pt2 | contig 25880 bp, 30 predicted proteins | sample RifGroA2_FD_68338 | JGI IMG/M metagenome (GOLD analysis project Ga0075919, IMG submission 68338) | Parcubacteria bacterium GW2011_GWA2_39_18 | reverse complement strand
GGGCAGGTGAGGATTTGTTGTATAAGGCATATTGGAAACGTTTTAGTTAATAGCTAACTTACTATACCAAAAACGTTTCCAAGCTATTGGGATATTACGGGATTCTGGACAGAAGGCGTCAGAAAAGAATTATTATAGCCGAAGCAATTGATTTATTTGTAGGAGACAAAGAAAAGGCCTTAATGTGGCTCAAAAGGTCAAGCCGTACTCTTGGAGGCATTACTCCCATGCAAGCTATTAAGCAAGGCAAAGGAGAAGAAGTTCGGCGTTTAATCGGCCGTTTGGAGCATGGCGTCTATTCATAAAAAACTATAAACTACTCGCATCCGTCTTCGCCATCCGCCAACCGGCGGAGGCGAATGGCGGAGCGGGTATTTTTTTGACTTTTTCAACGTGTCTGATATTGTTTTATCAGGACTTTGAAAAAGGAGGCAGAAGTGGCCAAGGATCATCTAAACAGAGAACAATATTCTTTCGTGGCTGCTGCGATGGCAGGACGAATTAAAATTTTTTTAAATCAAAAATTTATTGATTCAAAAAATATTCCACCCGCGGTATATGATGCGGCGCTGGGACTTTTTGATTCGGCACTGGAGTGTGTACTTCAACCCATCCCCGAAGAGCCCATCAAAAACTCTGAAGATTACGCCGTGGTGGCTTATTTTATGAGACGTTCTAATATTGTTGGTCGGCAAGATAATAGAATAAAACTGGACGGCCTTATCTGTCACTATCGTCAATTGATCGCTAGTCTGAAGATTGAAAGGGTATTGGACAATGCGCATGAAATTGAAGAATTTAAGAACTTAGAAAATTTTTTCTCCATGTTGGCGGCTCAGGGAGAACAAGATCGTTACGATGACCACATGAGTCGACATTGTCATCTGTCGGATGATGAACAATAAAAAACCAAGGAGCCAAAGGCTCCTTTTCCTTTTTTATGGTTTTAGGTGCGTGCGTTGTGTTATAATATTAATACATGAAAAATAAACTTATATGCTTTTTAGTTGGAGAAGCGCCTCACAATAAAAAGGGAGAAATTTTGCAATTTCCTACGATTAAAAGCGTTCCTCATTATTTCCAAACAGCAGCTCCCCAGCAATTTTTTATTAGTCAAGAAAAATTAATGATTGAAAATTATGAGGGAGTGATGACTCTTAAGGCGTATCATCCGCACATTTTATTAGCAGAGGCAAGTTTTGATATCGATAATATTTTTTCCGAGGAGATGATTTTATTTAAAGATGTGGTGCTGGATAGATGCAGAGATTTTTTGAAAGAAAAAGGTGTGAAGAACGTGGAAGAGTTTTCCGAAGAATATTCAGTCTTTGTCGTGTCTGATTATAATGGCGCTCCGGAGCAACTTTTAAAACATAAAGAGATGATCGCCGGACTTTTAAAGTCCGAGAAGTTGGCGCTGGACTTAGCGGAAGTTGATTACACTTTGGCTTCACAAATAAAATACGCGCAAAACGATCTGGTGATAGTTGATTGGGACGGCGCGTTTATTTTTGACAAAGAAGGCGATTATGCTTCCACGCTTGAGCTTTTGCAGCTGGCCAATTTTCAACTTTTACGCTATAGAATTTTAGACAAAAGAATAGATGAGCGTTTGCATAAAATCGCCAATCTTGTGCATGAATCTCCTATTGGTAAATTTTCTTTATTTACTAAAATGGACGTGAAACAGGCGCTGAAGGAGAACATTCTTGTTCGTTCTCTGTCTATCTCTGAATTTCAGGCGCTTGATAGAGACATAAAACTTATCGGCGACTGGTACTTTGCCAGACTTTATGATTTGGTGTCTAAGAAGTTTAAACTGGAGGAATGGCGCAAAGCCATAAAAGAAAAACTGGACGCTATTGAAAAGATATACCAAATCGCTTCAGAAAAATTTACGATATCTTGGGAACGCCGTGGACGCGCGCTGGAACTTTTTGGGTGGTATGTATTGCTCATTGGCTGGCTGGTGCTTTTAATACTGGATATATATTTTTACAAAAAATAAAATAAAGAACACCCCGCTCTTTTGGTATTGCGCCAAAAGAGCGGGGTGTTTTTATTTATTATTTACTGCAGTTTTCCTTAATCGCGACTTGGCTTCGAGGAGAAATCGTGACGGTTTCAAAAAAGTTTTCGGGATGCTCTGACGGGTCCAGATATTTTGTATAAGGCTGACCGCCTATATTGCGATAATTGCGATATGTGTATTTGTACAAAAAAGCGTCGTGAAGAACAATGGTGCCGTCATTATCACAGGTGATAGATTTGGCTAGAAATTCAACGGGATAATCATAAACGCTAAGAGTTTTAATGCCGTTTGCGTTAATTTCCTCAATTGGATTAAGGCCGCAATCAATAGTGGCGCTGAACTTGAAATCCTGCACTTGGGAAGTTTGCGCCGGAACATTCGTGTAATAAATAGTGCTAACAGCGATTATTGTCGCGGCAATCAAAAATAAAAGAAGGTTCTTGCCTTTAAGAAGGTTCGTCATCTTGTTTCTCCCTTTTCAAAGAACAACCTTGTGTTCTTTATATATTATTTTTTTACGAGTGTCCAGAGTTATCACTGCTACCAGCTTCCAGTCGCCAGCTGGCAACCAACGGCTAATAACTGCCAACATTGCCATTTTTTATATTTTGTGTAGTATAGGAATTAATGGGTCTTCTTATTTTTGTCGTATTTTTAATGCTTTTCTTGGGTGCCTTGGTGTCTGCCGCAGAAGCGGCTATTTACTGCGTACCTATACACAGAGCTCAAATATTGGCGAAAAAATACCCTTTTGCCGGAAAAATTTTAGTTGAATTGAAAAATTCAGTAGAGAGACCAATTACTACCTTGCTGGCTCTGGCAAATTTTATTACTATTGCTGGAAGTTTTTCTGTTGGAATTTTAGCCTCAAAAACCTTGGGAGATAAATGGGTCGGAGTTTTAGCCGCAATTTTAACTTTTGTGGTAATGATTTTCGGGGAAATGATTCCTAAGCGTTTGGCCGAAAGACACGCTGAAAAAGTGGCGCTAGCGTTTGCTCCGCCGGTTAATTTTATCTCTCACCTTTTTACTCCTATAAGCTGGTTTATTAAAATCTTTACCCGTCCATTTTTAGGGCCAAATCATCCCAAAATATCCGAAGCAGAAATAGAATTTTTAGTGAGGGAGGCGGAAAAAGAAGGATCCATTGAAGCGGGCGAAAGTCAGCTGATACAAAAAATTTTTCGCCTTAATGATATTACGGCGGCAGATATTATGACGCCCAAGCCATTGGCAACTTTTATTGACGGGTCAAAAACTGTTGGAGAGATGGCTGAATTTATTAAAAAGGCCAATCATTCCCGCTTGCCCGTCTTTGAAGACGACACGAGCAACATAGTAGGAATTGTACACCAAAGGAATTTATTGGAAGCAATAGCCAATAACGAACTTGATCAGCCGATAGGAAATTATACTTGGGAAGCGATGATGGTGCCTGAGTCACGTCTGATAGATGATCTTTTGCGTGATATGCGCGAAAAAAGAAACCAGCTGGCAATAGTTGTATCGGACTATGGAAATGTTGTGGGCGTGGTGGGTATTGAAGACATTTTAGAAGAATTGGTTGGTGAAATTATAGACGAGAAAGATGTAATGCCAGAAATGATAAAGCGTGTGGCAAAAAATGAGATCGTGACTCATGGCCAAACGCGCGTGCCATATATTAACCATTTTTTTAATACCGAAATAAAAAGCAAAAAAACTTTAAACGGATATCTTTTGGAGCAAATAGGCGAACTGCCTGAGGGGGGATATGTTTTTGAAGAAAATGATTTGAAATTTGTTATGGAATCAGTTGGTCCTCGTATGATTGATAAGGTAAGGATTATAAAGAATTTAGAAGGAAAATAAAAATTGCATCCGTTTCTCACCCTTGTTTTGAGAAGTGATGTGGCATCTCTTGCAAAGCTGGAAATCTTTTGATAGTATCCAGTTAGTTTTTTGACAACCAAAAACTCCGATGTGCGGAGTAAGGAGGAGCAGATGTGTAAAAGATATTTCCCAACCACAATTCCGGAAACATTGTTTTCTTGTGTCAAAAGAAACCCTAATAGAATCGCGATTGATTTTCTAGGAAAAAAATACACCTACAATGAATTGTTCGACAACAGTCTTTTATACGCGAGAATTATAAATTCATGCGCTAAAAAAACAAACACGGGAACAAACAATATTGCTCTTTTGATGCCCAATATTCCGCAGTTTGTATTTGGGTATTATGGCGCGTTAACGGCCGGATATACCGTGGTGCCGATCAATTTTTCTTCTATAGCAAAAGAGCTCAAGACGATGCCAGTAAAAAATATAAAAGTCACGGAAGAGATGGTTGCTCAAATTGTAGATTCAAAACCGAGAGTTTTGATCGCCACCGACTTTTTCTGGCCCATGCTTGAGCAGGTTAAAGACGCGCTTCGAGATACGGTTGTAATTCTCACGGGCGTGCAGGACTGTTTGCCGTTCCCACTAAGCGTTCTATATCCAGTCAAGGCAAGAAAAGAGGGTAAGTGGGTAAAAGTAAAAGATGAGAGTGTTTTTTTTCTAAAAGACTTAGCAAAGGAATATGCTGGCTTCGCAAGAACAAGAATAGCACACCTAAGACTCGACGATGTCGCTCAGATACAGTACACCGGAGGAACAACCGGCGTTCCAAAGGGTGCTATGCTTTCGCACGAAAATGTTATCGCCAATACCTGGCAATGCAGAAAGCATCTCGGAAGTTTGATTGACGATGGAGAGACGATGCTGGGCGTTCTTCCATTTTTCCATATCTATGGACTTACCATTTGTATGAACATAACCCTGCTTTCGCTCGGAGGAACACTGGTGCTGTTGCCAGCATTTTCTCCTGAACATGTCGCAAGAACAATTCAAAAGAAAAAAGTAACAGTTTTTCCGGGTGTAAACAGAATGTTCCAGACGATATCCGAACTCCCAAATATTGGAAAATATGATATGTCGTCCTTGAAACTTTGTTGTTCTGGGGCCGGCCCTCTTCCAATAAAAGTAAAAGAGGGTTTTGAGAAAGCCACAGGCGCAACACTGGTAGAGGGATACGGACTTTCGGAGGCGTCGCCGGTAGTTTCTCTAACTTTGCCGACAGAAAATAAGCCGGGGAGTATCGGCAGACCATTGCCGCTCACGCAAGTAAAGCTTGTTGATATTGAAACGGGTAATGAAATAACAGGACCTTTTGTGGATGGAGAAATCGTTGTGCGAGGTCCACAGGTGATGGTAGGCTACTATCATAAAGAGCAGGAGACCAGCGACGTTTTGAAAGATGGGTGGTTGCGCACAGGAGACATCGGGCGTCGCGATGCGGATGGATTTTTGTCTATTACTGACAGGCAGAAGGATATGTTTACAGTGTGTGGAGAAAATGTATTTTGTAAAAACATAGAAGACTATATTATGCAATGTCCGTCAGTAAAAAAGTGCGTTGTTATAGGAGTCCCTGGCGAGAAATAATCTTGGTGGGCGCGGAAACATTTGAACAGTGGGAGGACATTCTCGGAAAGATTAAGAGAAGGAAAATCAAGGATTATTACCAAACAATTGGTACAATAAGGATTATTACCAAACAATAAAAAAGTAAAAAATTAAAGCCGTCCTGATGTCAGGACGGCTTTTCTATTTTTAATTTAAATAGACCAACATTGGAGCACTAAGGGGTGTTGACTTTGGGAATCGTTTGTGTATACTGTAAAAAATGATGGCCTTTGGGCCGTTTTAAATTAGTTTTATTTTTTAATAATTTATGAATTTTGTTCAGAAAACAGTTCAATATTTTAAAGGTGTTAAAAATGAATTGGGCAAAGTGAATTGGCCGACACGCCAACAAACCTTTCATTATACCATGGCAGTCATTTTAATATCAGTATCGGTGGCATTATTTCTGGGTCTTTGGGATTATATTTTTACTTATCTTATAGTAAGGTGGATTTAATTTTTTTTAATTTTGCATTTTAAATTTTAAGCTTTTTAACCTATGCCAAAACAAACTGGGGATTCGGGCAGACACTGGTACGTGCTCCATACTTATTCTGGATATGAGGACGCTGTGGTGCGTAATTTAAAACAGCGCATTGAATCCATGGGAATGGAGGATAAAATTTTTAATGTCTTGGTCCCTAAAGAAAAGAAGATCAAAATCAAGAGCGGCAAAAGAGTCGTGGAGGAAGAAAAGATTTACCCCGGATATGTGCTGGTTGAAATGGTAGTGACGGATGATTCTTGGTATGTGGTACGCAATACTCCTCGCGTGACAGGATTTGTCGGTTCGGGAGTAATACCCACACCAGTTTCCAAAGAAGAAATCGATTCGCTGATAAAAAGGACTGAGGCCGAAGAGCCAGAATATAAAATTGACGCCAATATTGGGGACTTGGTAAGAATAGTCGATGGACCATTTAAAGATTTTGACGGCAGGATAAGCGAGATCGACCGAGAAAAAGGCAAAATTAAGGTTTTGGTTTCTATGTTCAACAGAGAAACTCCGGTAGAACTTGATTTCTTACAGGTTAAAAAAGTATAATATAATGACATAATATTAAATTTCTAATTTTTAAACAATTTTCAATGATTTAATTTTCAAACTTTTTTAAGGATTAGATTTGAGAATTGATTTTTGAGATTTGATATTGAAACTCATGGCAAAAAAAATAAAAACAATTATTAAATTACAGATTCCGGCGGGCAAAGCAACCCCCGCCCCTCCGATCGGCTCCGCCCTGGGGCAGCACGGCGTGAACATTCAAGATTTTGTAAACAAATTCAACACCGCCACCAAAGATCTGGCAGGAGATATAGTACCAGCAGAAATAACTGTTTATGAAGACCGCTCCTATGACTTTAAGTTGAAGACTCCTCCCGCTTCGGATTTACTGCGCAAGGCCGCGGGGATCGAAAAGGGCTCGGGTCAACCCAACAAAAGCAAAGTCGGTAAAGTGACAAAAGAACAGGTCAGAAAAATCGCCGAAAGAAAAGCGGTCGATCTAAATGCCAATGACACAGAACAGGCGATGCGCATAGTAGAAGGCACGGCTCGTTCGATGGGCATTAGTGTAGAGTAAAATAAATTAAAAGTTTAAAGTGAAAAATGAAAAATTAAAATGCAAAGTTTAAAATTTTTAATTTTTAAATTTACACTTTCTATTTGTTAAACCTATGTCTTCAAGCAAAACTTATATTTCCGAGGAAGGATTAAAAAACTTAAAAGACGAATTGAAGCTTCTCAAAGCGCAAAAAAGGCGAGAGGTCGCCGATCGTATTGAAGAAGCGAAAAAATTTGGCGATCTTTCGGAAAACGCCGAATATTCAGAAGCATTAAACGCTCAGGAAGAAATGGAACGTCGTATCGCTGAAATAGAAGGGCTTTTAAAAAAGACCGTCCTTTTTAAAAAAGGAAGGTCAGACAAAAACTATGTTGATATTGGCTCTACTGTGGAAGTAAAATTTGGCAATACTGTAAAAATTTTCACGATAGTTGGTTCGGAAGAGGCTGATCCTGATGAAGGAAAAATATCCAATGAATCGCCCTTGGGCATGGCTTTGTTAAGCAAAAAAGTGGGGGATATTGTGGATGTTAAAACTCCTTCAAAAAATATTAAATACAATATCACTAAGATAATGTAATTATGGAATTTTTAAGATCGTTATTTTCTTTTTTAGCAAAAATTTTTACTCCCAAGGGCGTACAAAGAAGATACTTACTTTTGGTCGTTTTGATAGCGCTGATAATTTTTTTAGGCACATTCAATTGGGCCAAACCGTGGAATATTTTTGCTACAAAGTTTAATAATGCTATAAAAGTTGATCTTTTAAGCACCTATTCTCCTAAAGATTTTAGTTTGGGACTGGATTTATACGGAGGAACCCACTTGGTTTATCAAGCCGACGTCACCAATATCGCCGACAAAGAAAGAGATTCGGCTCTTTCGGGAGTGAGAGATGTCATTGAAAGAAGGGTAAATTTATTTGGCGTTTCCGAACCCAACGTTCAGATAGATAAGGTGGGTGGTAATTACCGTTTAATAGTGGATTTGGCGGGTGTCACAGATATCAATCAAGCCGTCCAATTAATAGGTGAAACTCCCTATTTGGACTTCAGGGTAGAAAAACCGGGTGGAGCCACCACTACCGCTGATTTTCTTGCCACCAAGCTCAATGGAAAAAATTTAAAAAGGGCCACTCTGTCCTTTGACCAAACGACGTATAAGCCACAAGTTGATTTGCAGTTTGACTCTGAAGGCGCAAAGCTTTTTGCAGAAATCACTAAGGCTAATTTGGGTAAAAGAGTGGGAATTTTTTTGGATGGCTCGCCCATTAGTATTCCGGTAGTACAAAGTGAAATCACCGGAGGCAACGCGCAAATAACCGGAAGTTTTACAAACGATGAGGCGAAGCTTTTAGTTAAGCGTCTCAATGCGGGAGCTTTGCCGGTGGCTATAAAACTTATCAGCCAGCAAAATATCGCCGCCCAGCTCGGTGGCGTATCTTTAGCAAAAAGCTTAAAGGCGGGTCTTTATGGATTTTTGGCAGTAGTCATTTTTATGATTTTACTCTACAGATTTTCTGGGATTTTAGCTTCGTTGGCCCTTCTTGTTTACGCTATAATAGTTTTGGCAATCTTCAAATTTATTCCTGTCACCCTCACTCTTTCTGGCATCGCCGGATTTGTCATGACTATTGGTATAGCCGTAGACGCAAATGTCTTGGTTTTTGAAAGAATGAGAGAAGAATCAAAAAATGGTAAAAGCTTATTGGCAAGTTTAGAGGACGGCTTTTCCCGCGCCTGGCCATCAATTCGCGACAGCAACATCTCCACTTTAATCACCAGTGGTATTTTGTTCTGGTTTGGCTCAAGCATTATTCGCGGATTTGCCTTAACTTTAGCTATCGGTATATTGGTCAGCATGTTTTCAGCTATGGTAATCACCCGACTCTTGATGAGAATATTTATAAATACGCGCTTGTCAAAATATATTTCGCTTTGGATAAGATAGGTTCACTGCCAAGAATCTAGTATTTAGGAGTTAGTTTTTTAATTTTCAATTCTCGGTTTCCAATTCTGCGATTCTCAATTCTATAATTTTATAAATAATTTTAAAATGCTTTAATTCGCCAGCTGGCGAATTAAAACTTGATAAATTGAAACATTGTTTAGAAATTAGAAATTTAAAATGTCACATTATGTTAATAATAAAATACAGAAAAATATTTTTTATTCTCTCTTCGCTTTTGATTATTGGAAGTTTGGTTAGTTTGTTTCTGTGGAAGTTAAACTTTGGCATAGATTTTTCTGGTGGAGCTCTTCTTGAAGCAAGCTTTAATGGCAGCACATTGCCTTCAAATAGCCAGATAAAGGGCGCTCTTTCGGAAGCGGGCATTCAGGACGCGATAGTGCAACCAACATCAGAAAATAGCGTGATTTTAAGATTTGAAACGGTTGATGACGCAACTCATCAAAAAATTATTTTAGCGCTTTCTGCTCTCGCGCAACAAGACCAAAAATTTGAGGAGAAAAGTTTTGAAAGCATAGGTCCAGCGATAGGTCAAGAACTTAAAAAAAGGGCGGTCTATGCGGCTCTGGCAACCTTAGTTGGCATATTGTTTTTTATATCATTTGCCTTTCGTAAAGTTTCGCGTCCCGTTTCATCTTTTGAATATGCTGTGGCCGCAATATTGGCACTTTTTCATGATCTGATCATAACTTTGGGCATCTTTTCTTTTTTGGGAAAATTCGCTGGTTATACCGTGGATTTGCCCTTTGTGGCTGCCATTTTAACCGTTTTAGGATACTCGGTAAATGATACCATCGTTGTTTTTGATAGAGTGAGGGAAAATTTGATAAAACGCGTAGGAAACAACTTTGAAGAGACGGTTAGCATCAGCATAAATCAGACCTTCGTAAGGTCTTTGGCAACTTCGGCGACAGTTTTTATCGCCCTTTTAACTATTTACTTTTTCGGAGGCGAAAGCACTAAAAACTTTTCTTTGGCCCTAATAGTCGGCATCTTTTTTGGAACATATTCTTCAATTTTCATCGCCAGCACTCTCTTGGTGAGTTGGTATAAAAAGAAGCTTCAAAAATCTTAAGGTAAATTTCCTTTTAAAACGATTTTTAAGGCTATGGAGATTAAAAAAACAAAACCCCCAGCTAATCGCTGGAGGATGAATTATTGAACTATTTTTTACTTTCTGATGTCCTTTGCCATTAACTTAAGTTCTTTGACAATTTTTTGAGCCAGCCCTGTGACGCTTTCGTTAAAAGACGGAAAGTAAATTTTCTTATCGCATATTCTAAGCATAGCGTTTGTGCCACCGTCTTCGGAAGACCTTAAGTCTGTCCGGATTCCAAGAATTGGCAACGCTCTGTTGTTGCCTTTTCTAAAGCCAATTTCTACACAAGTCCCAGAATCAACGTCCGGACCATCTAAAATAGCAATGGCCAGGTCGTATGACTTGGCATTATTAAGACATCCGGCCACAATTCCATCAATATCTATTTTGTCGGTGACGAACACTGCCGCTTCATCTTGTGAAAGAACAATATGAAACCCGCCATCACTTTCTTTTTCAATGGCTTGTTTCAAAAGACGATTCCACGTTCTTTCCGCTTGGGTAAAAAGAGGTCCAAAAAAAATAACCTTATGAATAATTTTGCGCATAGCACGCCTCCTTTTTCGTTTTTAATGTACTATTTTCTACTCAAACTATATTTAAGGTACTCTCCTGATTGAAAAATGTCAACAAAACCAACAAAATTTTATATATAAAATAATTGCTATTGCAAAAATCAAAAAGGTCGGCATATTTTACTAATTTAGACACCTAAAGCAAACAGAACATTATGGTCTGGGATAAACAACTATGAAGCGATTTGGATCCACGCCCTTGCTTTCCGTTACCACATCAGGTCGAATTGAAAGTTCGGAGTGAACAAGGCGCCTGTCTTTTGGGAGCATCGGTGGCAAAGGGACCGGCTTGTTTGTCACTAAAGATTTTTTGACCGCTTCCTGCGCAATATTTTTAAGAAAACGCCAATGCGACTCACAATAATTATTCACGTCTATGGAAAAATGTATCGGATTTCCAAGTTTTTGTTTTAAAAAAACATGCAACACTCTTTCAAGCGCTAAAAGATTAGCGCCGTTTTTCCCTATCAAAATCCTCCCCTCTCCTGACATTATATTTATATAAAAACCGTCATCTTTAATAGAAGTTTCTACGCTAGCGCTTAAAAATCCCATTTTGTCCAAAAATTCTTTAGTTAGCGATTTTATTTTTTCTTTCATAATAGACTATATACAGTTGCTGAAAAATAGAAATTAAAGTGGTGGTCGCCCAGTAAAGGGCCAATGCCGCCGGCAGTTTCCAAGAAATAAAAAATGTCATTATAGGTAATATAAATGTCATATTTTTATTCAAAGAAGCGGCAATATCACTTGGACCCGATGATTTAAAATTCTGATAACGAACCATCTGATAGGACTGAATTAATTGTAGCACGCCAGCCAAAAAAGCAAGGAATATGTTGGGAGTTGCCATATTTACCAAACCTAAAAAAGAATACGGCTCTTTAAACGAAACAATAAAGTTTGACAAAAAAGGGTAAATATCACTAGCGTTTACAGTTTTTAAACTGCTTATTAAAACATTGTATAACGTCCATAAAATAGGCAATTGAATTAAAATTGGAAGACACCCTGAAAACGGGCTTATTTTTTCTTTTTGATACAGTTCCATCAGCGCCTTTGTTTGGGCCTCCTTATTGTCTTTGTGTTTTTCTTTTAGGGCTTGAATCTTAGGACTGAGAGAGCTCATAGCTTTTTGAGCGGTGATGCTTTTTTTTGTCAGTGGCAACAAAGCTAGGCGGATCAAAATAGTAAGAACAATCACGGCCAGCCCAAAATCCTGTGCTGTAAATTTATATATTAACAGCAATATATTTATCAAGGGCTGATATAAAATTACATGAAAAAAATTTATCATAAAAACTAACGGCAAGAAGCTACTCTCTCGGCCCCCTTTCCTAAGCCCTTTAACAGTCCTTCTTGTTTAATTGCTAATTTAGTATATTCGGAACAGCTTGGATAGCGCAAACACCTCCAAAAAGGAAAGAGGTGTCCAAAAAAACTATGATCGGGAGAGATGGTGATTTGATAAAATTTTATTAATAAAATTATTATTTTTTTGAACATTTCGTGTTTATTGTTTTAATAAGTAATCTCTATTTTATCCTATTCAATAAAAAAAGCATCTCCTCTTCTATCTCTTTAAATTTTTTTTCTAAGATGCTTTTTTGGACGAGCACCACAAAATCTACCGGCAAAATAATCTTTTGATGCTTACGGATAATTTCTTTAATTTGTCGACGGATTTTGTTTCTTGTGGTGGCTTTTTTAGAAATCTTGGAGCTCACCACTATCGCGTAGCGAAAAAAGCTTTTTTTACTATCAATGCATTTTAAATAAAAAGCGCGGCTTGAGTGTTTTCTGCCCTTTTTAAAAACAAGATCAATATCTTTTTTTAGTCTCAGGCTGTGAATTTTTTGCATTGTCTTTTAAGAAAATTTTCACAAGCTTAAACCGCCAGCCTTTTGCGCCCAAAAGACCTTCTTCTCTTGATAACTCTTCTGCCGTGACTGGTCAACGATCTTTTTAAAAATCCGTGTGTACGCTGTCTTTTTCTGTTTTTAGTTTTTGTTAATCTCATACTTTATTCAATTTCTTCCCGCTCCTTCTTGTTACGCTTAAACCAACATTTTATTTTTTAATAAATTCAAATTATGATAAATAATTTTGTTTTTTTCGTTTGAAGGGGCTGGATGAATACTAACAAGAAAAACGTTTTTGGTCAATTGAAACTGTATGATTTTAAACAAGTTATCAACAATTTAATAACAATTGGCTTGTTTTTTTGTTTGTTTTATTTTTTTGCGCGTGTTATATTGGTTTTACGATGTATTCAGTTGATATAATTTTATATAATATTTTTATGAGCTGTGAACAAATTTGGCAAATGGTGCTAAGCGAATTGGAATTGATTATGCCCGAATCAAGTTTTCAAACATGGTTTCAAAACACATCCATAAAATCTTTCTCTGGCGGATTGGCCACTATAAGCGTGCCGAACATATTTACAAAGAGCTGGCTTGAAAAAAAATATTCTAAAGAGATTTTGAATATTTTAAAAAATTTAGATTGTGACGCGCGAGAAATAGAGTATGTTATAGACTATTCGCCAAAATCTTCCGCGTATAAAAATTCTTCAAAAAAAGCTAAGGCGTCTTCAAGCAAGAGCCTCGGTCATGTTGGTGATGAGGACTTAAAGCTTCCTGGTCTTAATATAGACGCTAAGACTGGATTGAATCCAAGATATGCTTTCGATAATTTTGTAGTTGGGTCTTTCAACGAATTGGCGCACGCGGCTGTTTCCGCTTCCGTGCAAAATTTAGGTGTTAGCTATAATCCATTGTTTATCTATGGCGATGTAGGTCTTGGAAAAACTCATCTGATACAAGCCGCGGGAAATGAAATAAAAAGCTTGTATCCCAATCTTTCTATTTTGTATGTGCAGGCAGAAAAATTTACCAATGATTTAGTGCACTCTCTTCAACACCACAAAATGGACGACTTTAAAGAAAAATACCGCAACATTGATGTTTTTATAATCGATGACATTCAGTTTATAGCCAGAAAAGAACAGACCCAAATAGAGTTATTTTATACTTTTAATACTCTTTATGAAAAAAATAAGCAGATCATTTTAAGTTCTGACAGGCCTCCACGAGCCATACCTGAATTAGAAGATCGTTTACGTTCGCGTTTTGAAGGCGGAATGATTGCTGATATTGGAGCGCCAAATTTGGAAACAAGAATCGCGATACTGAAAGAAAAACTAATTCAAAAAAACACTTCGCTGGACGATGAAATTGTAAATCATATAGCTAAAAATTTTGAAAATAACATACGTGAGCTTGAAGGAGCTCTTACCCGAGTTTTGGGATTAATAAAGATGACAAATACGCTTCCGTCGGTTGAAATAGTTTCCAAATGGCTACTTTCTACTTCCAGTCAATCAAATAAAAACATTTCATCTAAAAATATACTGGAGGCTGTTTCTGTTTTTTATGATATAGATGAAAAACTAATATTATCAAAAAGTCGAAGACAGGAAATTGTGAAAGCTCGCCAGGTTTCTATGTACTTATTGAGAGAGATTTTACGATTATCGCTACCATCCATAGGTCAAAAAATAGGAAACAAAGACCACTCAACAGTTATTCATGCTATAGGTAAGATTGAAAACGGGTTAAAAAAGGATGAAAATTTAATAGAAGAAATTAAAAAAATTAAACAAAAACTATATAAGTAAACCCCCCACACCTAATTAATTTTAATTAGGTGTGGGGGTAAATCTTGTTTATTTCTTGTTATTATCTGTATTAAAAGCTGATTGATTTATATTTATTAAATAAAGCTATTTTATTAAGTCATCTAATTTTACACTCTAATAAACATTTTATTAACAAAATATCATCCACTCTTATCTTGTTTTTTTCCTGTAAATTAAGTAAAAAATATTTTTTTAAACTTATCAACAGCACTAATATATAACTACTACAAATATTTAATTAATTATAATTGTTATGATACAAATCACATTCACTAAAGATAATTTAATAAAAGGCTTACAAAAAGCTGAAAGATTTACTGGAAAAAATACAACTTTACCAATTTTATCTTCCGTGTTGTTAAAAGTTGAAAAAAATAAAGCAAAGCTATACTCTACTGATCTTGAGGTAGGGGCAATATTTGAAATTTCAGCTAAAACGGAAGAGATAGGCAGTGTGATTATTCCGGTTAAAAGTATAATTCAGTTTGTACAAAATATAAATAATTCCAATGTCGTTTTTAAAATAAAAAAAGATAAATTGGTAGTTGAAGGGGATAATTACAAAACTTCATTTAATTGTTTAGAAGCAGATGATTTTCCTGTTATACCCGATAATATAAAAGAAAAATTAATACGTATAGAATCGGAAAAAATATTGGAAGGATTGATTAATACGGTTCCTATAATAAATTTTAATTCCAGTCGACCTGAAATTTCTGGAATTTTTATTTGTGTTCAAAAAAATAGTATAAAATTTGTCGGAACAGACAGTTTTAGATTAACAGAAATAGAAGCTTCAACTGAACAAAAAAGTGAAAAAGAAACATCTTTAATAATGCCTTTGAAATTAGGTCAAGAATTAATAAAGCTTTTTCAGGAAGAAAAAAATGAAGTTGAGATATGCTCCAATCAGCATCAAATAATGATTAAAGGCAAAAATTTTACAGTAGTTTCACGTTTAATTGATGGTTCTTATCCGCCTTATGAACAAATAATTCCACACAACAATAAAACTAAATTGATTTTGAACAAAAACTCATTTAAAAAAGGTTTAGAAATGGCCAGTGTTTTTAGTGGAAAAATGAACGATATGAAGTTTTCTTTTGATTTTGGAAAGAAGACTTTAAAAATTTATTCTCAAAATAGCGAAGTGGGCGATTTTTCTTACGAAATAGATTTTGAAGGAGAAGGAGAAAGCCAAGAAATAGTTTTAAACTGGAAGTTTTTTTTGGATGGTCTAAACAAAATCGAGGGAGAAAAATTTATTTTGGAAATCAATAACGCTATTAATCCGGTTATTATAAAAGGCTTAAAAAATAACCGTATGCTTTATTTATTAATGCCTATAAGATCGGTGTAGATTTTTTAAATTGTAGAAAAGTTTTTAATATATGTGGAGTTCTTTAAATGATATTTTGTTCAAAAACAGACAATCTAAAATAAACGAAAAAGACGTAAAATTTTTTGTTAACAATTATTTTTTAAAAAACTTTAACGGCCTTTTGGAAGATTACGATGTGATTTTGGAAAATAAAAAAGTAGTTATAAAACTACACGCTCAAAATCCGTTAATATTCAAAGAAATATTAAACAGACAACAAGAAATAAAGGAAAATATAGAAAAAGAACTAAAGACCAAATTTTACTCTTTAGAAATAAAACTTTTTTAGTATTATTTATTAGCGCCCTCTCAACCATTCGTTTAATCCACCTTCCCAATTATCAAATTGGGGATCAAGGCGCGGGTTTATCGGGGAGGGCCCCTGAGGATCGTCTTTTTGCACATAATAAAGCGTATTGTGCATTTCGCTGACAGTTCTTTCTTCTGTTTGATCGGGCGGAGTGTTCTCGTCGGCAATCTTTCCGGTTCTTTTGTCTATTAAGACTGAGCTTTGTTGTGTGGCGACTCCATTAAGTATGGGTTTTGTGCTTAAAACTGTATCTGGAGATGAAAAACTTGTGTGTGGTATATTCTCTAGGGCTGACAGCATAATTTTATGAAAAATAGGTCCAGCCGCCGATATACCAGCGCCTTCTTTGGTCATAGAATCGCCATTGTTGTTTCCTGCCCAGACCCCGACAACTACTTCTGGGGTATAGCCTACAAGCCATGCGTCACGATTATTGTCGGTGGTGCCAGTTTTGGCGGCTAACGGAATATCTTGAAAATAGAGATAGCTATTCGTTCCAAACATTGGCGCTCGTGCGGCATTATCTGATAAAATATCCGTAATCTCGCGAGCTATTTGAGGTTCTATAATTTTTTGAGATGAAGCGTTATACTCAAAAATCGTCTGATTTTTTGAATCAACTATTTTTTGAATCATAAAATAAGGCATACCCACTCCTTCGTTTGCAAAAACTCCATAAGCTTGAACCATTTCAATCAACTTCACTTCGCATCCTCCTAAAACCAAAGAAAGTCCGCATTGCGATTCGGTATTTATAGTCGATATTCCAAAATCATTAGCCAGTTTGATAGTATTATTTACTCCGGCAAGATATAAAGCTTCCACCGAAGGAACGTTTAATGATTGAGCCAAAGAGCTTCGCATTGTTACTGGCCCGCGAAATCGCAAATCATAATTTTTTGGCATATAAGGCGTCGCTCCCGGTTCGGCAAAATTTATTGGTACATCAAAAAGTATGGTGGTGGGAGTATATCCCTTGATAAAAGCTTGGGCATAAGCTAACGGTTTAAAAGATGAACCGGGCTGTCTTAGCCCTTGAGTGGCAACGTTGAAATTTCCCTCAAATTTACAACTTTTTCCCGAGATACAATTTAAGGGAAGAGGGGGCGCGAAATAGTTTCGCGATCCCACCAAAGCTAAAATCTCGCCCGTTTTTGGATTTTCTGCCACCATTGCCGCATTAAAAGCGTTATAAACACTTTCGTTTTTTTGCGCGCCTTCCAACACAATTTTTTCGGCGTTTTTTTGCAGATTGTAATCTAATGTCGTGTAAACTTTAAGACCGAGCTGATCAACTTGGGAAGCGCCAAACATTTTTTCAAGCTGATTTTTGATTTCTAAAACAAAATGAGGAGCCAATAAGCTTTCGGTCGGTTGCGCAAATTCTATTTTTTTAGATAACGCTTTTGATTTTTGTTTTTCGTTCACAAAATTTAACTTCTCCATTCTATTTAAAATATAATCTTTGCGACTAAAGAGCTCTTGAGTGTGTGTGCCATAAGGAGAAAAATAGCTAGGCGCTTTTATTAAAGAGGCCAACAATGTCGCCTCATTTAAATTCAAATTTTTGGCATGTTTGTTAAAAAAAGTCAGAGAAGCCGCCTCTGCTCCATAGCTATTGGAACCAAAAGGCACCTGATTTAGATACATGGTTAATATTTCTTCTTTAGAAAAACGTTTTTCTATCTGAATTGCCAAAAATGCCTCTTTGATTTTTCGTATAAAAGTTTTTTCGGGGGACAAAAAAGCGTTTTTTACCAGCTGTTGAGTAATAGTAGATCCCCCTTGCCCCATATTTTTGTTAGCCAGATCACTAAAAGCGGCTCTTGCTATAGAAGATATGCTTATGCCACTGTGGTTGTAAAAACTGTCATCTTCAGCGGCCACTACGGCATCTTTTAGAAATTGGCTGATGTCTTCAGAGTTTATCACCGTCCTTTTTTCTTCATTGTGCACATCATAAAGAAGAGTTTTGCCTGTGCGGTCATATATTTTGGTGGATTGTGTTATCGCGCGACTGCTTATTTGAGCGGGGTCTGGAAGTGTTTTTATTAAATACAACAAAAACATCAAAGCAGAAATTAAACAAATTGTGACTAAGAATAAAAATAAAACAAAAAAAATGTTTTTACTTCCAAACACACTCCGCTTAATTTTTTTGAGGATGTTCATAATATATTAATTTTAAACAAAAATAACTCTTTTTCAAGTTCTTTTTTAAACGGGCAAAGGAGTTTGCTCCCGCACCAGTAAGTTTTATGTATTTAATCTTGACAGTTAATAGGAGATTGTTAAAATGGCGAAAATGACGCTTGAAAGCGAGTTATAGCAAATCTGCGTGTTTAAAGTTAAAACAACCCGACACTTTCCTGTGATGTCTTAAGTCTGAAATACACTATTTTATCACTTGTATTTTTGGTAGAATTATAAAATATTTTAGAAGGTGTCGGACGAAAGGTCGATATGTTCGTTTTATTTGTTAAAACTTAGGATAATTTACCCCCACACCTGATTAACACAAAATCTCCAAGTAAGATTTTTGAGAAAACCTTATTTAAATTTTAATGCTTTGCGCGTTAATTAGGTGTGAGGGTTTAGCACAAATTATGACAGAAGATTATCAAAAAGACGATGCTTCAAATGAAAGCGGAATGGCCGAATGGAGTTCTGGTGATGATTCTAATAACGATTTGGGCTTAGATGAGGTTGGCAAAAAACCAAAAAAAGCATCAGACAGTGATGAAGATGATGATGGAGAATTTTCAATGGGCGATTCTGATATAGATGATGAAGAGGACGATGAAATAATGTAGTTTAAACAACCCCGCCCTTTTGGCGTGAGACCAAAAGGGCGGGGTTGTTTGTTCTTTACAAAATTTAAAGTAAAAAAAATCGCACACCTTTATTTTTTTAAGCTCATGCTTGTCTGTGCCAAACAAATAGCCAAAGCCAAAGCGTCCGCGGCGTCATCTGGTCTTGGAATTTCTGCCATTTTTAAAATCATTTTAACCATTTGTTGAACCTGCTTTTTTTCCGCCCTGCCATACCCTGTGGCGGCAACTTTTACTTCAAGAGGCGTAAACATACAAACAGGCAGGCCCAAGCTTTCACATTCTGCTATTATTACTCCTTGAGCTTGCGCGACTTCAATTACTGTTTTGGCGTTCTTTTGAAAAAATATTTTTTCCATTGAAACGAAATCGGGCCGATATTTTTCTAAAAGTTCTTTTAATCTTTTTTTTATATAAAAAAGCCGCTCGTTCTGCTTTTTGGTTTTGGGCAAGTCTAAGCACCCATATGACACTAAAGACAGGGCATTTTTTTGTTTATCTAAGACTCCATATCCCACCAAAGTTGTTCCTGGATCAATTCCTAAGTATCTCATAATCAACAACTGACATATTTGTCGTCACTTCCTGGACATCATCCATATCTTCCAGTTTTTCTACAAGCGTCTCATTTTTGCTTAAATCTTCTTTATTTATGGTAGCTAAATTTTTGGGAACAAAACCAAGAGAAGACGATTTTGTTTTAACATTAAAATCGCTGATATTTTTTTTAAGCAATTCAGTATTTTGAGGATTTGTGATAGCCAAAATTTCATCCTCAAAATCAAAAACATCATCCGCTCCGGCTTCTATTGCTTGCAGTTCTAAATCTTCACGATTTTTATTTTCCGGATCAATAAACACTTTTCCCACTTTTTCAAACATCCACAAAACCGAACCTTCGTTGGCCATTTTTCCTCCTCCGGTCTCCAAAACACGTCTTATTTCAGGAATAGTTCTGTTTTTGTTGTCTGTAATGGCCTCAATGATTAAAGCGCTTCCGCCTGGTCCGTATCCCTCAAGTAAAATCTCTTGAAGCTGGGCGCCTGACGACTTGCCAGCGCCTCTATCTATAGCGCGCTCAATGTTTGAAGCGGGCATATTTACCGTGCGAGCCTTCTCTATAGCCAGACGCAATTTAGCATTGGATGACGCGTCGCTTCCGCCTTCGCGAGCCGCAAGAGCTATAACTTGAGCCATTTTGGTAAAAACCTTAGCTCGTTTTACATCCTCAACCCCCTTTTTTCTTTTAATTTGTGACCACTTAGAATGTCCGGACATAAAATCTCAAATTTAAAATATCAAAAATCAAAACCAAAATCTATAAAAAATAGTAAGTAAAAATAGAAAACAAAAAATTCTACTTACTATTTTCTATTTTCTTTACCGACCTTATCCTTACGATTCGCGCCTTTTCTTGGCTATGTAAATCATTGTCAGTCCTGCCGCAAGTATAATTCCTGAAAAAATCCAAATGCCCATCACCCATCTATTTCCGGAAGACGAGAGGGTTTGTTTTATAGATGGCGTGGGCGATGGTTGTGTGGCGCTTGGTTTTGGCACGCAATCTTCCGAGCAGTTGCCCCCTGTTTCTCCCAAAGAAGAATCACAGATTTTATTGTAATTACATAAACCCCAAATTGACAAGGAGATTATTTTCTTTCCAGTTTCATTAGAAATTTCTACACGGTCGGTTTTCTTGTCAAAAGGCGCAATAATTGTCACAATGCCGCTTTTTATTTCTGAGTTGCCTCCGCGTTGATCTATTTTGGCCGAAATTAAAAAGTTGTTATTTTTATCATAAAGCGAGGCAGTATACAAGGGATAAGATCTGGTAGGAGGAACAAAATCAACAGTGGATGATTCTATCGTGAGCTCTCCAATCTCGTCCCCGTCCAACTTCAGGCTTTCACTTTCATAGTAAAGATGCAACAAAAAAGACCCCGCATATTTTTCAGCGGCAAATAATTGCGTGACCGAAGAAAAGAGCAATAAATTTAAAAAAAATAATATTGTTAGATCTTTTTTCATAGGTAATTATGGTTAAGGGCGGATGGCACAAGTCGTTACGTGAACGTGTCCTCCCGATGATTGGGATGACGGATTAGATGGATAGCCCGCACAATTAAACGAATACTCGTTTCTTATATGCGAAGACCCCACTATATTTCCGGCCTGTTGCATAAAACTGCAGGCATTTGATTGAGAAAAACTAGAAAAATCTAACGCGCATCCGGTTTGATGAAATGAGCCTGAACTATGACGTCCAAGAGCGCCGGTGACCCTTCCGCCTAAATCTTGGGCTATTGAAATCACAGAAGCGTTTGCTTCGGGGTTCATATAGGGCTTATCCTGCTGAACTTGAACTGTTATGCCAGAAACAGGGACGCAGACAGACGCGTAGTCCGGATTATCATATCGGCAGTTAGAGGCGCCAGAAGGAGAACATTGGCTTTGATAGATACAAAGATTATTATTTCCAGTGCAGTCAGTGGCCTGAGAGCACGGTTGAGATGAGCATATCGTTCTATTCGCATCAGTTTTAGCACAAACTTTATCGCTGTTTCCATTGGATCCTCCGCCATTGTTTAAACTTCCCGGTGTCGGCGGAGCTTGGCAGGAAAAAGAGAAGAATCCTCCGCCCCCTGTTGGTTTTGCAAAGATAGTTAAAGCGGTATTTATCACCAGCCAGCTGGCATAGATTATTAGTAAAGAAATTACCACGCTGTTGAGAATGGTCTTTCCCGTTTCCAGGCGCGAAGATAAATCTCCGGCAGTAAGTATATAAAAGCCAGCAATCGCTACCATTGTCGCGGCCAAAGCCGGCGTCACTTCAAAGGCTAGAAAATCAAATATATTTTTAGTTAAATGAAGAATTTCACAAAAAGTACAAGGTGCGTATCCTTGAGCGGATGTTCCGCAGGGGACCAGAGGCAACCAGCTTACAGCAAAAACATTTCCAGCTATAACCAAACCAAAAATCAAAATAAGAGAAAAGACTAAAAATTTTTTATTTGCGCCTATCATAATTTTCATCTTATCATTTTTAATCGCTACTATCAACAAAAAATTAAATTTTTAAAAACAGAAAAAAGACAGCGGCGGCCGACACTCCCGCAACAACAAACCCCCAGAACATAGTTTTTGGAGATAATGAGGGAAAGTCTTGGAAAAATTTATTAGACGAAAATACCTTTTTTAATTTATTCAAATATTTATTTTGTAAGGCGCCCAAATTTGTAGATGAAGAGCTCGCGGATTTTAAACCGCGCGCACTTAGGAGAGACTCGTTGCCGCTTGTTTCAGGTGATGAGATTACGCCCTGAGACAACAACGGCTTATTTGTTGGTAAGAAAGAAGGATAGATATAATGAGGATAAATCAAAGAAGGGCTGGGAGTCGTCTGGGGCGTGGGGGAGGCGACGGCTTGCAAAGAGGGAGAATGAGTTGGACTTGGCATAAAAGAAGGCGAAGGTGTGGGATAAACTGACAAGCTTGGGGAGGGTGAGGGTGTAACGCTCACAGAAGTTGACGGAGAGGGTGTGGCAAGGCTTGGGCTTGTTGAAACTGACGGAGAGGGCGATGGTGAGGCTGAAATAGAAGGCGTGGGAGAAGGCTCTGGTGATGGCGATGGGCTGACAAAAATGTTTTCCTGGCCGGGCGTTGGAGAATTGCCTTGCCAATTATATGAATTATTGACTCCAGAAAGAACTATTTTTGCTAAAGAATTTCCGTCGCCGTTTCCGCCCCATCCAGAACTATAAGACATGCTATTAACATCTTCCAGCTCCGCGTTTCGTAAGGTTATGTTTTCACCAGTATTGCTTAATGAAAAAGAACTATCAAAAATGATGCCAGAAAAATTAGGCCAATCAGCCAAAAATTTAGTAGCATTATCAACAAGAAGGGCATAGTCGCCAACTGGAATTATGAAATTATTGACCTCGTTCACTAAATTTATGCCGTGATTTGTTCCGCCCTCGTAAAATTTCCAGCCAGAAATATCAACTGTTTCGTTTCCATTATTAAAAATTTCTACCCATTCTCTGTCGGTGTCAGAACCGTCCTTTAAATCATACATTATCTCTGAAATTATTAAGTTATAAGCGCGCGCGTTTAAAGCTATAAAATTGCTCAAGGCGTATAAAGCCAATACTATGAAAAATATTTTTTTAAGATTATGAATTTTAGCGTGTTTCATGTGTAATATTTGAAGATAAATTTTGTGGTAACGCGCTTGAATCATTTTTCGACAAGGCATCATGTTGATTCACCGCATCAAAAATGCTTTTTTGGAAAGCGGCGGGATCAGGAATTTCTTTAAAAAACACCTCTCCTAATTCCGACGCGGTTGTTATGCGAATGGTGCCAAAATTGTAAAAATGGGCGATAATGCCGTTTTGTTCAACTTTAATATCCTGTATTCTATCTATGTCGCTGACAAAAATTGACTTGGAAAAAATGCCATTTTGTCTTATTTTTATCACTCTCTCATTAGTTAAGATTAGGGATGTTAAAAAGTATTCCAGCATTATGCAAGTAATCAGAGCTAACCAGTCAACTATCAAACTGGCAGAAATTAAAAATCTAAAAATAGGAGCCAGCGCAAAAATTAATTCATTTTGAGAGGCGTTAAGATATAAAGAAAAGGACAATAGTATTAACAAGACGACCATAGCCAATAAATAAGGAAACGTTTTAAACAAAACTCCCAGAGGGTGCTTGTGGGCCGTCCTAACAATCTTTTCGTTTAGGTTTAGGGTTATGCGCATAAAATTTTGCAAGGCGAATTAAATTATCGCGATTAAAATTACTCCTAAAAATAAAAACACCCCGATAAAAATAACAGAAAACATTATTTTTTTAGCCAAGGATAGAACATAAAGATCCCAAAGCAGTTTGTTGATGTATAAAACATAAACAAAACAAAATATCAAAAATATCCACGCGGCATACACCAAGTAATTCTGAAAATTTTTTAAGATGTCAAATAGATCCATAAAATTTAGACATTAAAAATATTTTGTTGATTGTTCTTGTTCATATTTTCAAGTCCCAAGTGTTTATATCCTAAATCTGTCACTACTCTTCCGCGAGATGTGCGCATTAAAAATCCCAACTGCATCAAATATGGCTCAAAGACATCCTCAATGGTGTTCTCGTCTTCGTTGGTGGCCGCCGCGATTGCCTGCACTCCGGCCGGTCCTCCAGAAAACTTTTCTATTATCGTGTTTAAAATCTTTCTATCCGTTGCTTCCAGCCCTTTCTTGTCTATTTCCAAAAGATCAAGCGCTTCTTTGGTCAAGTTGGCTTCAATTAAATCTTTGCCTTTCACTTCAGCAAAATCCCGCACTCTTTTTAAGATTCTATTGGCGATACGTGGCGTTGCGCGAGAAGACGCCGCAATTATTTCTAAGGCGTCAGGCTCGATGTTGATGTTTAAGAGTCGCGAAGAATTCTCCAAAATCTTTTGAATTTCCTGCGTGTTGTAAAATTCCAAGTGCGCACTTAAACCAAAACGCGATCTTAAAGGCGCGGATAATTTTCCGGCTTGCGTGGTCGCGGCTATTAATGTGAATGGCTGAAGCTCGAGCTGGATTGTTCTGGCCGAAGGTCCCTTGCCTAAGATTATATCCAAAACCCTATTTTCCATCGCCGGATATAAAATCTCTTCTATGAGTTTATTTAAACGGTGAATTTCGTCTATAAATAAAACATCGCCTGCTCCTAAATTGGTAAGCACGGCAGCCAAGTCGCCCACCTTTTCAATGGCCGCTCCGGATGTTGAATGGAATTGCGAGCCCAGCTCGCGCGCGATAATATTCGCCAAAGTAGTCTTTCCTAAACCTGACGATCCATAAAGCAGGACGTGCTCCAACGCCTCAGATCTTTTTTTGGTCGCATCAATAGCGATTTTTAAATGAGCCTTTACCTTTTCTTGTCCAATATAATGCTCCCATTTTTTTGGTCTTAAAATGGTATCAATAGACCGATCCAGATTATTATCTTGCGATTGGTCCGCCGGCTGGCGGATTAAGACCTTTTCGTTCTCCATGATTGATTAATTTTAGAAAGTAGAAAGTAGTAAATAGTAAGTAGAAGTGTACGATCGGTGGTTGGGGAGGAGTTTTAACCCCGCACCAATTTTATCGATAGTTTAAGATGTGGCGCGAGGGCGAATAACCCTGCCCTATTTGGGCAAGCGCCACAGTTTGCAATTCAAGAAAAAACCTAAATTACATCTAACCAGCGATAAATAATTGTAAAATTAGTGCTGGGGTTGACAAGGGCTGTTTTCTATGCTATACTTTCGGCAGATAAAAACCAGCGTTTCAAAACCCCAGTCGCCTATTTAAATTCTAAGATTTTTATTCACATAGGTCAATTCAGACATAAAAAATCTGCCTGGTGACCTGCAGATGAGAAAAATGCTCAAAGCGTTTTTATGGGAAAGTTTTTAGGCCGGATACGCTGGTTCCGACTGGGGTACTCCTCAAAACTTTCCTAAGCTCCGTTATCATTGGCGGGGTAATCGTCTGCAGTTTACCGGGCAGATTTTTTATTTTGGTAATTTTTATATAATTCTCTAATTAAATTCTGGCGCCGTAAAATATATTTTTACTCTTGACCAATCAATTTAGTTGTGCTACTTTTTCACTAAGCCTTCGGAACGTCTCCGAGGCGAAACCAGGAACTTCAGAGTTCTTTTAAAAGGAGAAAAAGTGAGATGTATCAATATTAATCAGGATCAATTGAACGTATTGATGAGTCCGGAAGCTTATATTCCTACCCAAGAAGAACTATTTGACCACCAAATTGGAACCCTTCTTCATAAGGGTATTGTAAAAAATCCGGGTCAGTTTAAGGATTTGAGAAGGTCCATTCTTTCAGAACGTCTCTTCCTTCTTGTTCCCCAGACAAATTTTTCCATTT
>Ga0075919_107_pt1 | contig 31880 bp, 30 predicted proteins | sample RifGroA2_FD_68338 | JGI IMG/M metagenome (GOLD analysis project Ga0075919, IMG submission 68338) | Parcubacteria bacterium GW2011_GWA2_39_18 | reverse complement strand
CTACCTTTGCCGACACCTTCGCTTTTGGCCCATATTTTTCCATGATGCGCCTCTACTATGCTTTTGGCGATATAAAGACCCAAACCAGTCCCGTTGGTATTCACGTGACGGCCTTCTTCGCTACGGACAAATTTTTTAAATAATTCTTTTGAAGTTTCCGGGCTTATGCCTATGCCGCTATCTTTTACGCAAAACACCAAATCGTTTTCTTTTTGGCTCATGCTTATTTCCACTCCGCCTTCAGGTGTATATTTTATGGCGTTATCTATCAAATTTAAGATGACATTTTGGATTTTGTCTTTATCTACCATCAAAAGCGGAGCAAAATCTGGCCGTTTCCATAAAAGCTGGATATTTTTTGCATTGGCCAAATTGTCCAATTCATTAACCGTTTTTTCAACGATACCTACTAAATTTTCTGGTTTAAAATCGTAAGCTATTTTTCCGCTCTCAATGCGCGATAGATTTAGAAGATCGTTCACTAAAGCGATAAGACCACGATTTACATCCATTATTTTTTTTAACGCCCCTTGCGCCTTATCGCTTATTTTTCCATAAGTTCCTTCAAGCATAAGCGACGCGTATCCGCTAATGGCGGTAAGCGGCGTGCGCAATTGATGGGATGCCACGGAAATAAATTCCGATTTGGCTTGATCTAATTTTTTGAGCTCGCTATTGGCCCGCTGAAGTCTCATGGCCAAAGAGGCGATTTGTTCGCGAGATTTTATTTCTTTTGACACACTACGCATTAAAAACCACCCACCGATAATAGAAAAAATTAGCGTACTAATAACCAAAAATTTACTTAAGGTTGTGTCTACAAAAAAGAATTCTGAAAATATCAAAATCCAGAGAATAAAAATTAAAGCTTGAGTAATAACTATTTTAATATCAAATAAGGTAAAGCGAGTTATGGCATAGTAAAGCAATACTGAAAAAAATATTCCTGAAAAAAAAGAAAGAGGAAAAATATCTATTTGATACGCCGGAGCAAACCCCGCGGACCCCACTGTGATTAGAATAAAGAATGCCAAAAAAATATACTTTGCTCGTGTTTTTTCCACCCCAATCAATTTTTTGTCTTTGTAGTGTTTGTAAAAATTTATTATGGTTAATATCAAATAGATGAAAAAATAAACCATAAAAATATGGTGGAAAAATTGAGCTTGAGTATGCACGCCCCAGGAATATTTGAACAGATCTTTTACAAAATAATCAGTGCGGCTTATTATCAAAAACAAGGAAGACAAGACGTAAGATAGGGCAATTAAAGATTTTTTGATAGAAATTTTTGTGAAGATTGCGCTAAAATGATACATTAAAGCAGGCACAAAGATCACTCCCGCATAAATAAATCTGTCCCAAAAAATCGATTGCAAGTCTGAAGACGCGGTCAGCATTTTAAAAGTTCCAAACAGCCAAACGCCGACTGCTAAATTTAACAAGAAAAATATTTTGTGGAGCGTTGATTTTTTATTTTTTAAAAAGACAAGAAATCCCAAGCCCGTCACAAAAATAGCTCCGATCAAAGATATTGTAGGTATTAAAGAAAGGATAAAGCTTCTCATATATTTTTTTATGCCAATAACATTTTAGCATTATCAGCGCCATCTTCAAAGCGAAATTAAAAAATCCCCTCGCTTTTGGGCGAGGGGGCCATTGATTATCTGGAAGAAATTTCCAGAAATTTTTCTGGAGGGATTTTTTCATTAAATGACGTAAATTCGGCGGCGGGAAATCCGAAAGCGCGTCCGCGTTCCGCGATCACACCCATAAATGAAAAGTCCACCTTTCCCACGTGATGTCGATCATCGTTGGTGATAGCTTGTAAAATAGTCTCTGCCATACAGCCAAAGGTGTGCTGGGGCGGAAGACTCATCCACCAGAACCTTATGTTTTTAGGCACACTGGCCATCGAGCCGTCAATTACTAAGATGTCCGGCCTTTGTTTGACGAGCGACTCAGAAACATTTCGAGGTTGAGACACTTCAAAAACAACAGCACTCTGCTTTAGATGCTCTGATTTGATAATGGCCCTTGGCGCGCTAGTCGCGGTTATCACAACGTCAGCATTTCTTACTTGAACTAAATCTGAACTGATTACTGCCTGACAGCCGCGCCGTTCCACCTTTCCTTGGAGGGCCTTTAGTCGAAACGCGTCCCGGCCCACTAATACTAATTTGTCAAAACTTAAAGCCAACGCCAAAGAGACGGCCTCGCCAATTATTCCTGTTGCTCCAACCACCGCCAAGGTAGAATCTTTTTTAGGCAGATTAATTTTTTGGATGACCTTATTCACACCTGTTATTGCCAGTGCGGCAGCATAAGAATCGCCATGGGTTATTCGGGCCCGCACTTCTGGCATCTTGGCGATCCACTCGCCGGATTTGGTAACAGAGGCGGTCAGGGCCCCCAATCCAATAACGGCACATTTAAGCTTGTTCTGGGCATAAAAAACCGCATCCATAATTCGGTCTTTTACCAACTTGTTTTTAGATGGATTCATTACTTGTGGACCAGTTAGCCAGATTAAAATAATGTGGCCGGTCGTTTCATCGTTAATATGAAACTTGGAAACAACAGAAAAACCATTGCGCCCTTTTAGTTTCCAAAACAAAGAAAGTATTGGACGTTTTAAAATTTTATTGAATAGAAATTTGGGTAAAGGCAAGATATGCGCAATGTCCTCAATATCGCGCAGATGAATCAAAAAGGCCATTTTTTTCATGCGCGAACCTCCTTTTTTAAAAAACTATCCAATCTCACCACAGTTCAATACAAGCACTCTAAGTTATTGCATAAAATTTATCAAAAGTCAAGATTGGCGCCTCTTTTCTTTGTTTAGCGGACGTTGTAAAATGATATTATGTGTGTTTTTGTGTTAAAAAACTTATTTAAAAAATCATGGGCATTGAAGATATAAAAAAAGGACTTTTTAAAAATGAGAATGAAGAAAATGGCGGACCTGAGCAGGAGAAGGGGCCAGTGTTTTTTCACGGGGAAGATTTTAAACCAAAAGAAAGCGGCCAATCATGGATAAGAGAGATAAAAAAAGAGCCCTCAGTTGTCAATCGACAAGGTCAGAGCGCGAAAGATGACCGTTCATTTTTAGAAAAATTCTATCAATGGATTATTTATTATCAAAAAAGAATTTATGCTATCTTGGGGATGGTGATAGGCGTCACCCTCGTCGGTTTTTTGGTGATATTTTTTATAGGTAGTGCCTCATTTGCTAAAAAAGACGTTTTGATATCAATAGACGGCTCTTCGCGGGGTGATAGCGGATCTGAAGTCAGTTATATTGTTTCTTATCAAAATAAGACCAAGGTGGTTTTGCATGACGCAAAAATTTTAATCACTTTTCCAGAGATGTCGTTTGTGGAAAATGTCTCCACAGAATATGGCCCTTACACGCGATTCCAAAATGTCGGCGATATTTTTCCCGGATCTAAAGGCGGCTTTGAATTCAAGGCGAGAATTTTTGGAACCAAAGATCAAAAATTGATCACCACAGCCAAGATTCGTTATCGTCCAGAAAGCATCACATCTGAATTTGAGAACGAAACCGATATAGACTTCTCTATTGATTCTGTGCCACTGGCGATAAATTTAAATTTACCGCAAAGGGCGGTAGTGGGCCAGCCATACGTTTTTAACATAGATTATACCAATCAAAGCGATGCCGAATTTAAAGATATGTGGTTTTCTGTGCTTTATCCGGCCGGTTTTAATTTTCAAATTGCTTCCCCCACTCCCAGCGAAGGAAAAAGCAACTGGAAAATTTCGTCCATAGCTCCGCGCTCTGACGGATCTATTAGCATCAGCGGTATTTTGTCGGGAACAAGCGGCGAGTCAAAAGTTTTTCAGGTGAAAGTTGGTCCCAAGAGCGAGTCTAATCAAATTGTAGAATATGTTGGCGCCCAATCTTCCATGCCCATCTCCCAATCACTTTTAGTTGTTTCGCAAAAAATTAATAATGGCTTGCCCTCAAGCGTCAGCGCGGGAGACTCTTTGAAATGGAATATACACTACAAAAATACTACCGACATAGGACTTAACAATGCGCAAATATCAGCGCAATTTAGAGGTGATGTCTTAGATTTTTCAAAATTAAAATTAAATCAAGGTTATTTTGATTCACAAAACAACAGAATAATTTGGAATGCTTCCGATGTTTCACAATTGGCTTTGATTGGGCCGTCCGCCGAAGGTGACTTATCTTTTAGCGTGAGCGTTAAAGATCCGCCGCCCATTTTTTCCGTGGACGATAAAGATCTGATAGAGAACGTGAGTGTCTCTATCACATCTGCTTCAATGCCAAGTACAGGTGAACTGGGCAATGTGCCCATAGGAAACGTTGACTCTTTGGACTTAAAGCTTAATTCTAAAATAGTCTTTGTAAGCAAGGGCCTTTATTTTTCTGGACCGTTCACAAATAGTGGCCCCATTCCTCCAAAAGTTGGGCAAAAAACAACATTCACTATAGTTTGGCAGATAACTAATTGGTCTTCGGATATTAACGATGCTAAAGTAAGGGCGGGATTGCCCAGTACGGCCGAGTGGTTGGGAGAAGTCTATCCTGCGGGAGCTCCTTTGAGTTACGATTATTCTAACGGACAGGTTACTTGGTTGCCGGGGTTAGTGGAGGCTGGGACTGGTGTGGTTTTGCCCATTGAAGAAGTGGCTTTTCGTGTTAGAATAACTCCATCAATAAATCAATTGCGTCAGGCCGTGGCATTGCTCAATCAGGCCCTTTTTAGCGCTCAGGACAGTTTTACCGGCAGAACATACCAGACTTTAAGCGAAGCGGTAAATACTGCGCTTAAACAAGATCCTCGTTTTCCGGTTGGTGGCGGGTATGTTTCTCAATAAACCCCCACACCTAATTTATGCAAAATTTTTTTGCAAAGCCAAAATTAAGACAACTAACAATTTTTAATATAATTCAAAATATTTAATAATCCTAACATCAAAATTTTAAAGCTTTGTGCGTAAATTAGGTGTGGGGGTAAAATATTTTTATGCCAGGTAGTAGTCTCGCCTCACTTAAAAATTTAATTTGGCGAACTGCTATCCTTGGCAATCTATCAACAAGTTAATTAATGATTCTATATCTACGAAAGTAGAGCGGGATCACTACCTGGTATGAGGACAGTAGATAATTTAATGGACAAAGTTGTAAATCTTTGCAAGAGGCGCGGCTTTGTGTTTCCTGGATCAGAAATTTACGGAGGCATGGCAAACTCTTGGGACTACGGGCCTTTGGGAGTGGAGTTGAAAAATAATATAAAAAAATTGTGGTGGAAAAAATTTGTCCAAGAGCGCGATGATATGGTGGGAATTGATGCGGCCTTGATTATGAATCCGAAAGTTTGGGAAGCGTCGGGACATTTGAAAGAGTTTTCTGATCCGCTTGTGGAATGTGGTGTCTGCAAAAATCGTTTCCGACAGGATGCAATTGTTCAATCGCAGATTGCAAATCCAGATGGCACATATAATTGTCCTATAGTTGAAGCGTCTAATGTTAAGGGCGGAGAAACAAAGACACATGGGATTTTAAGTTCTCCAAGACAATTTAATTTAATGTTCAAAACTTTTATTGGTCCTGCAGAAGAACAAACAAACGTTGCTTATTTTCGTCCAGAAACGGCTCAGGGAATGTTTGTAGATTTTAAAAACGTTTTAAATACCACGCGTAGAAAAATTCCTTTCGGTATCGCGCAAATCGGCAAAGCTTTTCGTAATGAAATTACTCCGGGGAATTTTATTTTTCGCACGCGCGAATTTGAGCAGATGGAGATAGAATATTTTATTCGTGAAACGGACTGGGAAAAATCTTTTGAATACTGGCTAGGTGAGATGAAGGCGTGGATGAAACTAATCGGCTTAGAAGACGACGACTTACATTTTGCAGAAATTCCAGACGGCGAAAGAGCGCACTATTCTAAAAGAACCATTGATATAGAATTCGCCTTTCCTTTTGGTATGAAAGAATTGTATGGTATAGCTTATCGTACAGATTTTGATTTGAAAAATCACCAAGAAAAGAGCGGTACAGATTTGCAGTATCAAGATTCTATTTCTGGAGAAAAATTTCTTCCGCATGTCATAGAGCCGACTTTTGGTGTAGACAGGACATTTTTGGCAGTACTAATTGCGGCTTATCAGGAAGAGCAGGCAAAAAGTGCGGACGGTGAAGATGAACAAAGGATAGTTTTAAAGCTTCCTAAAATGCTTGCGCCTGTACAGGTTGCCGTATTGCCTCTTTCCAAAAAAGAAGAGCTTTCCAGCGTGGCTCAAAAAATCGCGCAAGATTTAAGAAAAAACTTTGCTGTGGATTACGATGAAACACAAAGCATTGGCAAGCGCTATCGTAGACAAGACGAAATAGGCACGCCATTTTGTGTGACTGTTGATTTTGAATCTTTAGAAGACCAGGCTGTCACTATCCGCGACCGTGACAGTATGAGACAAGATAGAATAAAAATAAAAGAATTAGAAAATTATCTTTCTGAAAAATTTAAGTAGAAATTTATCCAGGTAGTGAAAATTCGACCAGATAGTGAAGCTGAGCTCTACTATCTGGTTCGACTACCCGAGGACAATAAAAGTTTATTATTTATAATATAAAGATAAGAAATTTGGTTTAATTATAAAATACTTAAGTCGAATTTCTACTACCTGGCATGTCAAAATATATCTTAAGGCGCATTTCTAAATCCGGCTTGCGCATTTTAGGCGTTCCTCTGGCGGATTCCCAGTCCACTACTGTTTTAGTTTTGGTGGGCGTGGGCTCCGATTATGAAAATAAAAAAATAAACGGCGCGTCTCATTTTTTGGAACATTTAATGTTTAAGGGCACGAAAAAGCGTCCATCGGCATTTTTAATATCATCCGAACTGGATGACATGGGCGCTGAATATAATGCCTTTACCTCAAATTATTACACGGGATATTATATAAAAGCTGAAAAAAATTATCTTAGTAAAATGTTGGACGTGGTTTCGGATATGCTTTTTAATTCGCTATATTCAAAAGAGGAGATTGAAAGAGAGCGGGGTGTTATTTTTGGAGAGATTGACATGTACGAAGATATGCCCAATCATCATGTGGAAGATGTTTTTACAGAGCTTCTTTATAAAGATCAGCCCCCCGGTCTTCCGGTCACTGGCACTAAAAAATCTTTAAAAAATATCAGCCAGCGAGATATTGTAAATTATGTAAAAGATAATTACGGGGCTCAAAATACTGTTTTGGTATTGTCCGGCAGGATTAGAGATGAAGACTTAAAACTGGCTGAAAAATACTTTGAGGATTTAAAAAGAAAGAAAATTACCGAGCAAAAAATTCCCAGAGAAATTCAAAAATCTCCCGCGATAAAATTTTTACGCAAAAAAACAGACCAGACGCATTTTATGCTCGGCTCAAGAGCTTTTTCGGTAAAAGATAAAAGACGTCACATTGCGTCAGTTTTAAGCGTTATTTTGGGCGGTAATATGAGTTCGCGACTTTTTATTAAAATTCGTGAGCGGGAAGGGTTGGGGTATTACATACACTCAAATTTAGATTTACGGCCAAAGTATGGATTTTTGGCTTTTAATGGCGGCGTGCATAATGATAAAATTTTGCGCGCCGTGGATATAATAATTAACGAGCTTAAAGACATAAAAAGAAATGGAGCAAATGCCGAGGAACTTGAGAGAGCAAAAAATTATATAGAAGGAAAAATGCTGGTGGGGCTTGACACCTCAGACGCGCTGGCAAATTTTTATGCTTCGGAAGAGTTGATCTTCAACAAATCGGACTCACCGCGAGAATGTCTAAAACAAGTAAAAAAAGTTTCTTTGAAAGACGTAAAAAATTTAGCCGAAGAAATTTTTGTTAAGGAAAGATTAAATTTAGCTCTTATCGGGCCAGACATAGACCATGCAGGTCTTTACAAAATACTCGAAAAGATATAAAATATAAAACATGCCGAATGAAAAATTGACAATAGATGTTTCCTACCAAACTCTCTGGCGAATAGCCTTGTGGGTCGTTTTGTTTTTCGTGGCTTATTATGTGCGAGATATTTTAATGGTTTTGTTGTTGTCAATAATTTTAGCATCGGTGGTAGAAATACCGGTTCGGTTTTTTTACAAATTTAAAATACCCAGAATCGCAAGCGTTTTGATAATATATGCCTTGGCCATATTTGTTTTTGCTTTGGTCGTTTATTTGCTTTTGCCGCCTTTGGTTGTCGAAATAAAAAATCTTTCCACGGCCCTGCCACCATTTTTTTACGAGCTTGCCGACGGGTCATTTTTGCCGCAAATTCGTTTGAATTTAGAAAGCGCCACCAATCTTCTGGATATAATTTCAGGATGGATAAATTCTCAGACGAATATCTTGTCAGCTCTTACAAGTTTTTTTGGTGGAGCGTCTTCGGCCGTTATAGCCGTCGTAATTTCTTTTTATCTGTCAACACAAGAAAAGGGCATTGAAAAATTTTTACACCTTGTGTTGCCCCATGAAAAAGAGCAGTACATTATTGATTTATGGAGAAGAGCGCAAAATAAAATTGCCAACTGGCTGCGCGGTCAGCTGGCTTTGGGGCTTTCTATGGGGGTGTTGGTTTTTGTAGGATTGAAAATAATAGGCATTAAATACGCTTTAATTTTAGGTATTGTGGCGGCTGTTTTTGAAATAGTGCCTTTTGTTGGTCCAATTTTAGCGGCCGTCCCGGCCATAGTGCTAGCTTTTTTACAGGCGCCAATTTTAGCATTTTGGACAGCGGGCATGTTTTTATTGGCGCAACAATTTGAAAATCATGTTTTGGTACCCTTGGTTATGAGACGTTTGGTGAGCATGAATCCGGTAATAGTGATTCTTGCTTTGATTTTTGGCGCAAAACTCGGAGGAATATTGGGTGCGCTATTGGGAGTGCCGATAATGTCCGTTATAGAAGAGGTGGTGGCTGATTTTAACAAAAGAAAAAACAAGTCTTCTTAGCTTATGTTTTTATATATTGTATCAACGCCGATCGGCAATCTGAAAGATATTACACTTCGCGCTCTTGATACGCTCAAGAGCGTTGATTTAATTTTATGCGAGGACACAAGGGTCACTGCCAAACTTCTGCAAAAGTATGACATTCAAAAACCATGCCTTTCATATCATCAACATTCCAAAATTCAGCAAATTGATAAAATTTTAAACCTATTTCAAGCGGGCAAAAACTTGGCTTTAGTTTCCGATGCCGGTACGCCGGGCATAGCAGATCCAGGAAATATGCTCATTCAAAAAACACTGGAGAAGTTTGGTGATAGCATAAAAATAGTGCCCATTCCTGGTGTTTCGGCGTTAACCGCATTGGCCTCTGTTTCCGGAACGAACACCGACAAATTTTTATTTTTAGGATTTTTGCCGGCCAAAAAAGGAAGGACTAAAATTTTAGAAGAAGTAAAAAATTCAAAACACCCTGTAATTTTTTATGAATCAAAATATAAAATAGTAAAAACTTTAAACGACATAAAAAATATTTTGCCAGAGTGTAAAGTTGTGGTGGGCAGGGAAATTACAAAAGTTTTTGAAACAATATACAGAGGTTTTATAGAAGAGGTTTTGGAGCAAATGCGGCACAATCCTCAAAAAGGGGAATATGTGGTTTTAGTTGAAAGATAAAACCCCCTTATTCTGGGGGCTTGTTTTTATTGTCGGAGTCGGATAAAAGGTCGAGAAGCTTTTGTTCCGGCGTTTTTTTAATAAATCTTTTAAGTTTGGCGAAACTTTTTTTGTCGCATAACATTTGGCGAGGCGTTTTTCCGCCAAGCCCAACCAAAGGTTTTTTTAATTTTAAAAAGTCAGTGAATTCTCTAGGTGATAGAGTTACCTCAAGCAACTTCTGTAATTCTTTGCACCGCGAATCTACCTTTATTGCAAGTCGAAGATTCTTTGACGCTTTTTTCTTCACGCGACACCTCCTAAGAGCCGTTCTATATGGTAAGCACTATTTTTGGATTTGTCAAGCAATTTAATCAATCGGTGGCGCATATTTGAATTTTTGATAGAATCGAAATTTAATTTAAGACAGCACCACGCAATCCGCATAAGTATATTTTCCGTCAGGGCTGTGCTCACGAAAAAGATGAATTTGGGATTTGGCCACGAACGCAATAAAAAGAGAGCTGTCTGGAGATTTGGCCGCTAAAAGATAGCCCTCCACGGAATATTCTGGCAATACGCAATTATCTTGAATCAGTTTAGCGGAGCGTCTTTGCAGATTGACCATAAGATGCTCCACTATATTATTTGGATAAACGCGTATATCTTTTCGTAATTTATCTACCACCAAGTCAATAATGAGCGTATGTAAAGGAACAAAACTTTTATTTGCATCAACCGCACTTTTTGTCATCTTTCCTCCTCCAGCTTTGATTAGATATTACCCTAAATATAAATTCAGTCAATCTTTTAAATAAAAAAATCCCCCGAAGGGGATTTGTATTTTTATAGAAGTTATGGACATTCTACAAAACAATTATCGAAGTTAAGAACTGTTGGATCAGGTTGTCCCGGTTTGGGCCAAAAAATTTTGAGTGAACCGGGAGCCAGGACCATAACAGAAGAAAGTTCGTCCGCATTGTTGGGCCGGAATGCAACAAAAGGCTTGGACATCTTTGATCCAGAAACAACAAGAGTGCCTTTTACGTGAAAACCATTATTTTCAAAAACCGCCATCTGCCCATCAAGAACTGAAACGTTATCGCCAATTTCCACCCAAGCCTCTTCGAGGGGAATCATTTCAATGGGTCTGGTCGTTTTGTCCACCTTTGCTCCTTTTAAAGAATGGCTCTTGTCCCGGGGTCGTTATTGACCGGCAGGGCATTGTTTTATTTTTACCATGACTCATTCACTAAGTCAAGTTTCGCGCGGGGCAAATACATGCTAATGTTTAGTCATTGAATTCTATTTACTATTCATCCTGTTAAATAATTTTTAAATTTTATTGTTTAATAAAAATAAGATAGATTCTTCAGCCCGAGGCTGATTCGCTCTGCCTACCGGCAGGCAGGCTTGAGTGGAAGGCTTTATTCTCTATTTACATTTACTATTTACCATTTTCTAAATTTTATGTTAATCGATTCTCACACCCATATTCACTTTGCTGATTTCAAAAATGATGTCGATGAGGTGATTAAGCGAGCCCTTTCGCAAAATATTTGGCTGATAAATGTTGGCACGAACAAAAAAACCTCGCAAGAAGCTGTTGATTTAGCGCAAAAATATCCAGAGGGGGTTTTTGCGGCAGTTGGTATGCACCCTCATGGCGCCGAAGAAGAATTAAAAGCGAATAGCGGAGAAAAAGACATTGAATTTTTATTTGAACTTTCCCAAAAAGAAAAGGTGGTGGGCATAGGAGAGTGCGGACTGGATTATTTTAAACTAAAGGACGAAGGGGTAAAAAAAGAGCAAAAAAATTTATTTTTACGCCATATCGAACTTTCTCAAAGATCTCAAAAACCTTTGATAATTCATTGTCGAGATGCTCATAAAGATATGCGGGAAATTTTAAAGATCAACGCAGGAAAACTTTTTAAAAATCCGGGCGTGATGCATTTTTTTACTGGCTCTAAAGATGATGCCAAAATTTATTTGGATATGGGATTTTACATTTCTTTTTCTGGTGTGATAACCTTTGCGCGAGACTATGATGACGTTATAAACTTTGTGCCAAAAGATAGAATTTTAATAGAAACGGATGCTCCGCTTGTGACCCCCGCTCCTTTTCGTGGCAAAAGAAACGAACCCTCATATGTAAAATATGTTGCCGATAAATTGGCAGAGATTTTAAAAGAGGACAAAGAAAAAATATACAAACAAACTTTTGATAATACAAAAACCCTCTTCAGGTTTTAACCAGCGAAGTGCCAGAATCGAGGCATTGACTTTTCTAATAAAGCGTTTTAGAATGTAAGCGTTCTTTTACAAAAGGAGGGCTACCATGCCGACTTGTCCAAGAAAGATCATTTTGAATTTATTTGATCGGGGGGTTGGATTTACCAAAGAAGACATCAGGGCGGATTTCATAAAAATCCAGAAAGAAGCTCTTTCCAATTTGGATCTGCTTGTCAGTGAGTGTCTCTGTTGGGGTCTACAATTTGGCCTTTTGGATTGTGATGGGGAAACTTACTTTAATATGCGAAATCAGTCACCAAACCAACAAAAGGAGGCGTGAAGTGTCGAAAACCGTAGCAGAGCGCGCTACGCACAACGTTAAGGTTCTTATGGGGCTCATCAATACTTGGGAAGAAGTTAATGGGCGTAACAATTTTACGGCAGACGAGATCGAAAAAGCATTTGTTAAAGCAAATGATGGTGACACCTGGATTGACGGATGCTGTTCGGTAGAGGAATTTTTGGAGAACTTGTTCAAGTTACATGATTTGGACTGCGAATTCGTTCCTTCCGCTGTCTATTTTCTTCCGAAGAAGAAAAGGCGTGAAGATGTATAAGGAGGAAATCGAAAACGGAAAAAAATTGATTCAAAAAATTGAGGAACTGACTTTACGCGATGCGCTAACTTGGCGGCAGGCTAATAGATGCGGGATTTTTGATAGATACGAGTGTCGTCTTGGCAATCTGCAGTTTGTTTTTGAGGAGTGTGGGGGCGCCTTTATTATCTTAACTGGCCGCGATAATAGTTTTAGGGACATTTTTCGCGAAATGCAGTGCGGAAATTTGAGGATTAACATTAGAGATCAGCTGGAACGTCAAAAAACATTGTGCCTGGCAAAAGATGCCAGCCAATTGCTGAATATCGTAACAAAAATATTCGGCAATACATAAAAAATGATAAATCGCCCTGCAGTGCAAGGCGATTTTTTTATTTAGCAAGATTGACGATAATATAATTATCTGCTATTTTTAAAACAAGGTAGTTCTTTGAAGATGGGAGAGCGTGGTGTCAAAAACACACGAAGAAATTCTAAAAGATATCGAGGAGCATCCTGAAAATCATATCCATGATTTTTACGGGCTATCGAATTGTTGTTTGGTTGAGGGTGTAATCGACGTGTCTTTAATTGAGGCTCACTCTAAATTTGTGAACTTAGGTACGAACGGCAGTCAGAGGTGCGATGTTACGGAGGGGCCGTGCGCTTGTAACGGATGGCATTCTCTGGATGAAAATGGAGTGGGTGATTTTGACTATCGTGGTTTTCCGACCCGCAGAGAGTATTTGGAAAGTTTAAATAAAAAGAAGTAATTAATCGTATCGGCCCAAAGGGCCGGTTTTTGTTTTGAAATTTTCCAATTTCGTTATATATTAAAGAAGTCGTGGTTTTAGATAAAAACAAACAATGATCCGTTACAATCATCAAAAAATTGAGAAAAAATGGCAGAAAAAATGGGCTAAAGACAAACTCTACAGTGTGAAAGATGAAGTTAAGAACAGGCAGAATTTTTACGAGCTTGTGATGTTTCCGTATCCTTCGGGCAATTTACACATCGGGCATTGGTACAATTTCGCACCAGCTGACGTTGTGGCGCGAATGAAAAGAATGCAAGGGAAAAATGTCTTGCTTCCTATTGGTTTTGACGCTTTTGGTTTGCCGGCGGAAAATGCCGCTATTGGACGAAAGGTTCATCCGGAAAAGTGGACTTTGCAGAATATTAAAAATATGCGCACGCAACTTCAAAGTATGGGAACGATGTTTGACTGGTCGCGTGAAGTTATTACCTGCCAGCCGGAATATTATAAATGGACCCAGTGGCTTTTTATTGAACTTTACAAAGCAGGACTTGTCTATCGCGACAAAACCTTAGCCAATTGGTGCCCAGAAGATCGTACGATTTTAGCAAACGAGCAAGTGGAAGACGGGAAGTGTGAAAGGTGCGGTTCGATTGTAGAGCAGAAAATTTTGGAGCAGTGGATGATAAAAATAACGGATTATGCGGAGCCTCTTTTGGAAGGGCTGAATCCGTCAGTTGGCGGAATGGATTGGCCGGAAAAAACGAAACTAATGCAAAAAAATTGGATAGGAAAATCAGAAGGAGCCATCATAAAATTTTCAATTTCAATCCGCCAGCTGGCGGATCAATCTCCAATTAAACCTGAAAAACGTCAATCGGCAGAGGCGCAGAAATATATTGAAGTTTTTACGACGCGTCCCGATACTATTTTTGGCGTCACTTATTTGGTTTTAGCTCCGGAAAATCCGTTAGTTGATAATTTAACTACGCCCAATCAAAAAAAGGAAGTAGAGGCTTATAGAAAACAAACTGCGGCGAAATCTGAACTTGAACGCCAATTTTTAAATAAAGAAAAAACCGGAGTTTTTACAGGAGCGTATGCCACAAATCCTGCCAGTGGGGAAAAAGTCCCTATTTATATATCTGATTATGTTTTAATAAATTATGGTACAGGTGCGGTAATGGCGGTGCCAGCGCATGACCAAAGGGATTTTGAATTTGCTCAAAAATTTCGCCTACCTATTAAAGAGGTTGTTAGGCCTGAGCACGGATTGAAAGATGAAAATATTTTTAAAGCGTTTGAGAACGAAGGGACTTTAGTTGATTCGGGGCAATTTTCTGGACGCAAATCTGAAAAAGCCAAAACGGAAATTGTTGAGTGGCTTGCGCAAAAAGGTTCGGGAAATAAAAAAACAAATTATCGCTTGCGCGACTGGATAGTTTCTCGCCAAAGATATTGGGGCTGTCCTATACCAATGATTCATTGTAAAAAATGTGGCTGGCAGGCAGTATTGGAAAAAGATCTACCAGTTTTGCTTCCCAAAATAAAAAATTATCTGCCCGAGGGTGAAGGAAAGTCTCCTTTGGCAAATTCGGAAAAATTTGTAAATACAAAGTGTCCAAAATGCGGCGGCACAGCGAAAAGAGAAACCGACACCCTGGACACCTTTATGGATTCGGCTTGGTATTTTACACGCTACGTCGATTCCAAAAATAAAAAAGTTTTTGCCGACAAGAAAAAGTTAGATGCCTGGCTGCCAATAGATCTTTATATCGGTGGAGCGGAGCATGCCACCAAACATTTAATATATGCCAGGTTTATCGGACAGTTTTTACACAATGAAGGATATTTAAAAACCAAAGAACCGATTTTGAAAATGCGCCACCAGGGTTTAATTTTGGGACCCGATGGGCAAAAAATGTCCAAGTCCAAGGGCAATGTGGTTGATCCGGACGAGATAGTAAAAGTTTTTGGAGCTGATTCAACGCGCATGCATCTTTGTTTTATGAGTGAATATTCTTTGGGCGGGCCGTGGGAGGCGAAAGGAATTTTAGGAGTGAATAGGTTTTTAATCAGAGTTTGGAATTTTGCTAATGCTTTTTTAAAAAACAAAAAATTGGCATCCAAAAATCCGGACAAAAAAACTCTCATTTTAACCAATAAAACCATAAAAAAAGTTGGCGAGGACATTGAGAGCCTAAGATTTAACACAGCTATAAGCTCTTTGATGGAGTTTATGAATCATCTGGAATTAAAAGAAACTGAATATTCCAAAGAAACCTTAGAAATTTTGACAAAATTACTCGCTCCTTTTGCTCCGCATATTTGCGAGGAAATTTGGTGCGAAATTTTAAAACACAAAAAAAGCATTCATTTGGAAGAGTGGCCCAAACATGATGAAAAATTTTTGGAAGAAGACGAGTTTGATTTGGTGATTCAAGTAAATGGTATCTTGCGAGATTTGGTGCGTGTGCCAAAAAATATCACCCAGGAACAAGCAGAAAAAATTGCTATACTGCAACCTAAAATCACAAAATATATTGAGGGACAAAACATTAAAAAAGCAATTTTTGTTCCGGGCAGATTAATTAATTTAGTAATTAATTAAGAATCTAGAAAAATACAAAAACTAAATTTATTTTATACTAGATTCTATCTACCAGCTGGCAGACCTAAATTCTAAATACTATAAATATGTGTGGAATAGTCGCTTACATTGGAAAAAGGCCAACGGAGGATGTTTTAATTGAAGGATTAAAGAGTTTGGAATATCGCGGATATGATTCGGCGGGATTGGCTTTACAAGAAGACGGTAAAATTACGCTTAAAAAAGTAGTTGGGCGAGTGAAGGGGCTGGATGAGAAAAAAAACCAGAAAGAGTGGATTTTGGGCATAGCTCATACGCGTTGGGCGACACATGGAAAGCCATCAATTCCCAATGCCCATCCGCATCATGATTGCCAAAAAAATATTTATTTAGCGCACAACGGCATCATTGAAAACTATCTTGATCTTAAAAAAGAGCTCCAGAGGAAGGGGCATAAATTCTACTCGCAGACAGACACCGAAGTCTTGGTTCATTTGATAGAAGAGCATTATAAAAATAAAAAATCTTTAGAAAGTGCCGTTTCAGAAAGCCTGCAGAAAGTTAAAGGCACCTACGGCATTGCCGTTATTTCAAAAAGCGAACCGGGAAAAATTGTAGCCGCCAAAATGGCGAGTCCCTTGCTGGTGGGGCTTGGGCCAAATGAATTTTTTGTTGCTTCTGACGCTTCAGCAGTTTTGAAATACACCAATAAAGTGGTTTATTTGAATGATGGCGAAATGGCCATTATAAATGGAAATCAAATTTACCCCCATACCTTATCAAAAAATAAAGCGTTTTATAAAAATACTAATATAAACCAAAATGCTAGCGGCAAAACTTTAAAAAATAACTTTGAAGGCATGGGGGTTCGCTTTCAAACCATCGAAGAAAAATCCATCAAAAAATTATCACAGACATTGGAGTGGTCGCTAGACCAATCCAAAAAGAGCGGCTTTGCGCACTTTATGCTCAAAGAAATTTTTGAGGAACCGGAAGCCTTGCGCAATACTTTTCGTGGACGTCTGATGTCAAATTCCGGAGAAGTGGTATTAGGCATTGAGGCGGAAATGGGAGCGCGCCTGAAAAACATAAGCCGCATAATATTTTGTGGATGCGGCACGGCATATCTTGCGGGGCTTTACGGAAAATATATTGCCGAAGATTTTCTAGGTATTGAGGCCAAGGTGGAGCTGGCGTCTGAATTTAGATATCAAAATCCAGTAGTGGGTCCAAAAGATTTATTTGTCGTGGTTTCGCAATCAGGCGAGACGGCCGATACTTTAGCGGCGTTGCGTCTTGCCAAAGAAAGGGGCGCGCTGACGCTGGGAGTTGTGAATGTGGTCGGATCAACCATTTCGCGTGAAACTGATGGAGGAATTTTCAATCACATTGGTCCGGAAATAGGAGTAGCTTCGACCAAAGCATTTTTATCTCAAATAGGGATCATAAACCTTTTGATTTTAATGCTTGCGAAGTATGGTCAAATAAAATTATTAAAACGCAAAACATTGTCCCAAACGCTTGCAAAGATTCCTGAGCAGATTGAGAAAATTTTAAAGAAATCCCAAGAAATTAAAAAAATAGCGCAAAAGTATAAAAATTACAAAAATTTTCTCTACATTGGGCGCGTGTTTAATTTACCGACAGCTTTAGAGGGCGCTCTCAAGCTTAAAGAAATATCTTACATTCACGCTGAAGGATATGGAGCAGGAGAAATGAAGCACGGACCAATCGCTATGATAGATGAAAACTTTCCAACGTTGGCAATTGTGCCGCAGGACTCAACTTATGAGAAGATGATTTCCAATATCCAGGAAATAAAGGCCAGAAATGGAAAAATTATTGCTATAGCCACAGAGGGCGACAAACTTATTAAAAAAATCGTCGACGATGTGTTTTATGTTCCCAAGACCGTTGAATCCCTGACAGCCCTTTTAAGTGTCATACCTCTTCAGCTCCTAGCTTATTATATAGGCATTTCCAAAGGTTATGATGTTGATAAGCCGAGAAACTTGGCAAAATCTGTTACGGTGGAATAGTTGAAATAAAATCTCGCGGGGCGGATTAGAACTTGTTCAATTTTTTTATTTCATCGCGAACGACTTTCCTGTCATCCCAGCTTATTTTTTTGTTATCAGAGATCACCATCCAAGGCTCTGATCCTTTTCCGCTTACCACCACCGCGTCATCATATTGGACGCTCATAAGAGCTCTGCGAATCGCCATTCTTCTATCCAAAATTAAGTGTGGTTTTTTGCTTTTAACTCCTTTAGCCACATCGTCCATAATGCTTTTGGGGCCTTCGTCATAAGGGTCTTCATTGGTAATAAAAATAGTGTCGCAAAATTTATCGGCAATTTTTCCAAGCTCGGGACGCTTCCATTTATCTCTACCTCCTCCAGCCGATCCCAAAACGCAAACCAGTTTTCGTGGTCTTTGATTATAAATTCCCAGTTTTACGGCTGAATATAAATTTTTTAAAGCCTCGGGAGTGTGGGCATAATCCACTAAAACTAAAGGTTTTTGGTGCACAACTTCCATTCTGCCGGATACTCCGTGAAAATTTTCCAGAGCTTTTTTGACTATATCTTTTTTTATTTGCAGGGCGTGAGAAATAGCTATAGCCGCTACAGCATTTTGAACATTAAACTCGCCAAACACCGGCAAGAAATATACATTATTATCTATAGAAAAGCCGACACCTTGCTTCATGGATTTTACGCCTCTATAAATTAAAAGTGGTATGGGTTTACCTATGCGATTGCGAACAATAATATTTTCACCCGCGAACCCAAGAATTTCATCGGCATTATAGTGTGTAAAATTTTCCGCATTTTTATCATTGGCATTAACCACTATTGTCTTAAATATTTTTTTGCCCCTGACTATTTTGTGCGGTTGTGATATCAGCTGCTTGAAAAGTTTTTGTTTGGCGCGGCGATAATTTTCAAAACTCCCATGCCGTTCGATATGTTCACGACTAAGATTGATGAAGGCGGCTACATCAAAATTTAAAAAATTGCTACGAAATTGTTTTATTCCTTCCGACGTTACTTCTATCACGGCGTATTTGCATCTCGCGTCCACCGCTCTTCTTAGAAATTTTTGTAAAAAAAATCTGCCCGGCATGGTCATTTTGTAATAATTTGTTTCTTCCTCGTCACCTATTTTAAATGAAACAGAAGAAATGTGAGCGGTTTTACCTGCCAGACTCAAAATAGAGCTTAACATATGCACCACGGTGGTTTTGCCGTTGGTGCCCGTGACGCCGATAAGAATTAAATGATTAGAAGGGAAGCGATATATGATCGCTCCTAAAAAACTGTAAAGCCAGTGATATGCGGGGCTTAAAAATTCAAGCATGAGCGGCGGAACAAATTTTTTAATTTTTGATAAAAATTTTTCCATTTTTTAAATAAACTTCAACCATTTTTTTAACTGTAAATTTAATCGCGAAAAGATTTTATAAATTTTATAGCCAAAATTGTTTATAGGAAAATCATATGAACCGATGTATTCAATTTCTTTTCCGCCAAAGCTTTCTTTAAAGCGAGTAACTCCTGGCCATTTTTTTTCATCAATTCCCCAGAGATCATATTCTGAAAATCCCGATTTTTTTGCATTTTTCATAATTTCCCAATGTAGCAAATATGGAGCCATCAAATTTCTGTGATCGGAGGAGGATGCGCCGTGCAAATATGTAGTGCGTTTGCCATAAAAAATGACCATATCGGCGGCAAGTAGAGTGTTTCCCAAGAATGCGCCAAAAATTTTCGTTTTTATTGATTTTTCTGGATCAGAAAAAAAAGTGAACAGTCTGCCATAATAAGTGTCTGGATGCAGACGAAATTTATTACGGGAAGACGTTTCGTGCAAAAGCTCTAAGAACGGCTCTATAGAATCTAATTCGCGAACCTCAACATTATTTTTTTTGGCAATTTTAATATTGTATCGTGTTTTGGACTGCATGACCTTTAGCAGGTCTTCCTCGGGCGAGGTTAAGTCCAAAATAGAAGTCTTTTCCGGTTGCATCGTATGGGGGGACTTTTCAAATCCTAAATTTTTTATTTTTGAAACTAATTCCTCAGTATGCAAGTGGCAAAATTCTACTCTTACAAAAAACGGCTTAGGATTAGAGCTTGAAAAATTTTTGGAAAAATTGGAAAAATCTTTTAAAAATATTTCGAGGGCCTCGGTGTTTCCTATTGGTCCGCGAGGACAGTACCAGTATCCTCCAAAAAGGGGAAGCTTATAAAAATAAAAATTAGCCACCATTTTGTCATCAGGTAGGCTATTTTTTTCCATAAAAAAATCAAAATGTAAGGACCTTCTGCCCAAGCTTTCCTGAAAGAGCGTCCAGTCGTGAGATTGCAAAAAAGAAGCGGATTTTTCAACCCATTCTTCTATGTTTGTTTCGTTTTTTTTTAAACTATCCTTATCCATTCTTATTTTTTCTGCCCCAATATTTTCAGCAAATTTTTTATTTTGTTTCCGGTGCCGGAAATTTCGAGACCCAATTTTTCCAGTGCCTCGTTTATTTGGGACCTGGTGTAGCCAAAACTCATCAATACTTCAATTACGTCGGCGTTTTCGCCAATTTTTTCAACGGGTGCGCCCGTAGACAATTCGGACACTTTTGTCTTTAAATCGATGATTATTCTTTCGGCCGTCTTTTTGCCGACCCCGGACACTTTGGTTAAAATGTCCGCTTCACCCCGCAATATTGCGGCCTTCAATGAATTTAGCTGGGCTACTCCCAGTATTAAAAGCGCTGTTTTTGGTCCGACTCCGGACACAGTGGTCAACAGATTGAAAAATTCTAACTGTTCAATGGAAGGAAATCCAAAAAGCTCCAGTAAGTCTTGGCGCACAAAAAGCGAGCAGTAAATCTCGGATTGTTTTCCTGTGGCAGGAAGCTTGGACGCAAATTCAGGGTTTATAAAAATCTTAAAACCGATTCCTCCGGTATTCAAGATAATGAATTTAGGGTCTTTGTGGACAATTTCTCCGCTCAAATAGGAGATCATAATGAATGTTTATAATTCTAAATTCGCGCGCTCTTCTTCACCATAGATGGCCGTAAAATCGAGTTTTTGATATTCGAAAAGCTCTTCTTGTTTAAAAAATATCCCCACCTCTCTTTGGGCGGTATCCGGGGCATCCGAAGCGTGTACGATGGTAGCTTGTCCTGAAATTGAAAAATCTCCTCGAATGGTTCCCATGTCCGCCTCACGACCTTGTGTTTTTCCGCACATTATTCTTACCACCGCTATCGTGTCAATGCCCTCAAGCGCCAGAGCCACAACCGGCGAACTTTTCATGAAATTTTTTAAAGTGTCAAAAAATGGTTTATCTTTGTGTTGAGCATAGTGTTCATCAAGCAGGGCGTCCGAAAGACGAATCATTTTTAGGCCCTCACTTTTACGTTAACGCAGAATCATTGATTAGTTGGTTAATAAATTGCTCAGACTAGTAATTCGCCGAATTAAATTTTGAAGTGGGGCGGGACTACTACCTGGCATAAATTTATAAAGTTAGTGTTTATAGCTTCATTATAAATTATGCCTGCATTTGGCGCAATCGGTGCTTGAATTTATCTAAAATAAATAAAAAGCCTCTCCGTCTTGCCTGCCGGTAGGCAGGTTTGGACGGAGAGGCTTTTTATTTTACTCAACAGGCTTTTCTTCTGGGGCGGCTATCTGTGACGTAATTATTTCTGGCGCGGTATTTTCTGCTGGTTCGAATTTATTTTCTGGGACTGCGGTGCTATTTTCCTCAAATATTTTTTCAGCCGTTTCTATTATGGGAATTTCTGTTTTCTCCGACGGTTTTCGTAAGCTCAATATAAGTTTGTGGTCTTTGGACGAAAATGCCAATACAAAAAATTGATATTTATTTCCTACGCTTAAATTTTTTGCGTCCCTATTTTCTTCTGCGGCGAGTTCCGAGGAAGGCAAAAGGCCCTGAATGTTTAAATCCGTATAGATTATCGCGCCAAATTTATTGAACTTTTTAATCGTGCCCCAAACGGTGCTTCCGCGTTTGATTTCCGCTTCGGCTTTTTCCCAAGGATTTTCTTTCAAAGCCTTGATAGACAGAGATACTTTGTTTTGGTTTTTGTCTATAATTTTAGCCTTTACTTCATCGCCAACTTTAAACAAGTCCGCGGGATTTTCAATAAGTTGCCAGTCCAGCTCTGAAATATGAGCCAGCCCTTCCAATTTTGGCGCACCCAAAGGAGCTCCTACGGGGCTAAATGTTATAAATACTCCAAAATCTACTACGCTGGATATCGTTCCATCTACAACATCTCCGACATTGCACAATGATATAATTTTAGTAAAGGCCTCGTCCGGAATATCTTTTTCTGAAATGATTAAATGTTTATTCGCTTTGTCCGCGGTAATAATTTTCACATCAAATTCCTGCCCAACAAACTTGTTGAGCTCATCAAGAATTTTTTGTTTATCGCCACCCTCTACTCGCGGATAGTGGCTGTTTTTTAATTGAGAGACCGGCAAAAACGCCTGGACTCCGTTGACTGTGGCGATAAGTCCACCACGGTTGGCTTTTTGTATCTTAACTTTAACAATTTTGTTTTCGCGCAGAGAGCTTTCAAAAGAATTCCACAAATCTTCCTGTAGGGTGTCATGAATAGAGAGCTCTATATATCCTTGATAGCCGTCAATTTCTAAAATCTTTACGCTAATACTGTCCCCCACGCTTAGAGATTTTATGTAGTTTTGAGCTGAAATAAATTCTCTTCCAAAAACTGTCCCTGTTTTGAATGGTCCCAAATCAACCAGTATCATATTGCTTAGTTTGTTTATTACCTTGCCCTCTAAAGTGTCGCCAATATGAGGAATAGGACAAGTTCCCTGGTTTTTAAAAAACTTGTCCATCGAGCTTCTGCTTTTGTCGTTTGCGATTAAATTTATTTTATCGTTCATACGAATTAGTTAATACATATTATTAGTTGATAAATGAATGGCAAAAATTTATATTTACCGCGTCAGACGCGGCGATGCCGCGTCTGACGCGGTTTTGCCAAACTGATGATAATTGTAGCAAGAAAAACATTTTTGGCAAGCGCCGATCATCTACGATTCTCTACTATTGACATTTCCCCACAAAGGAGTATAATACTTTTAGTTCTTTTCATACTATATATTCAACAGATCCTACCGGCATAGTGTCGGACGAGGATCAAGAAAACCGAACCACAATCCAAGGAGGTGTGCCGTGGGTAAAAACGAAACGTTGGTCCAGAGGCTTTTCGAGATTATCAAGAGCGCCAAACCGGAAGACATCGAAAAGTCCATCGCCGAAGCCAAGCGCGAGCTGGCCGAGACGAGCAAGCAGAACAGGAAGGAAGAGCTCTTCAAGCTCTTCGACACCCAGCTCGAGACCCTCAAAGACCGTGGTTGCCCCCAGACGATCCTGGAAGCTTTCCAGAGGCAGAAGGGTTCCGTGGTCGCCAAGGCCAGCGAGATGGACATTCCCGAAGGCAATATCGCATTTCTTCCCGTCATCCCCAAGTCCTACGGAAGCTCGCGCCTTCAGATGCCGATGGTCAAAAACGGCAACCAGGTGGGCTACACCTACCTGGACCCGAACAGCATCTCCGATGTCGTGGACACTCCCAACGCGCCATACTTCATCTTCAACGTGGAGGATGGCCAGTCGATGCGCGGCAAAGCCTCGCAGGACGCCGATAAGCTCATCAAGAAGCAGAACCGCAGAGGCTTGACCGACGTCGAAGTCGTCGCTCTGGGCATCCACACGGACGTCCTCCGCAATCACTTCGTCTTCGCCATCGGCTCCCGCTACGAGTCGGGCGGGGTGGTCTTTCTCTGGCTCTGCAGCGACGAGCCCGGGCTCCGCTGGGTCAGCCTGGGCTACGCCGATTTCGACCGGGGTGCGGCTTCCTGCGGTAAGTAGTCCGCCATTCGCCAACTGGCGAAGGCGGATTGTTCCTTGGTCTCCGCGCCTGCCTACCGGCAGGCAGGCCAAATTTTCCAAGTCGTGCGAAACGACACAAAGGGGCAGATCTCAAACGATCTGCATTTTTCTTTTGGTTAAGTATTGAAATGGATTAAAAAATTTGTTATTATTCGTATGTAATTTATAGCTTAAGAAAATTAAATTTAGATAAAAATCACGCCCATTTTCTGCTTAATTTGGCCGCCATCTTTTTGATTAAAACAAAAAAATTTAGATTATTTATCATAGTTTTGATTAGTCACAATCATCCTGACCATAATAATTACAATGGCGATGGATTTAAAATTTCCGGTCCCGGAGAATATGAAGTAAAAGAAGTGTCTGTTTTGGGCATTGAAGGACACCATATCGATAATGATGAGAAAAATAAAGAACTTATCACTATATATAAAATAAAAATGGAGGGCATCACGCTTTGTCATCTATCTGATTTTGGCCAGAAAAATTTTTTAAAAGATCAGCTGGACCTAATCGGAGACGCGGACATTCTTTTTGTGCCTGTGGGTGGGGAATATGTGCTGGACGGTAAAAAATCGAAAACACTCAGTGGGGAAGAGGCTTCGGAAATCGTGAACGAGATAGAGCCGCGCATCGTGATACCAATGCACTATAAAGTGCCAGGGCTTAAAATAAAAGAAGATGGCGTCGATGATTTTTTGAAAGCAGAAGGAGAAAAAAATCTTGAGCCGGTAGAAAAATTAGTTATCAAGAAAAAAGATTTAGATGAAGGAAAAACTCGTGTGGTAGTGCTAAAAACTCCATGAGCCTGCTTGAGTCTAAAATTGAAAAAATACAAAAAAAGCCGGAATTTGAAAGAAGAAGAATTTTTTGGAGGCTGATTTTTATTTTTGTGCCGCTCGCACTCGTCTCAGGAATTTATTTAATTTTTCTAAGTTTTGACACGGGCACAAAAAAAGAGAGCGTTTCAGGCGATAATGCAAATGAAAATTCTCTGGAAAATTTACTCAATGATTCCCAGAAAAGCTTTCTAAATGTAAAAGATTCACTAAATAATTTGAAATCGATTTATTCAACCAGCTCACCCAGTGCCTCGCCAGATTTTTCTGGCGCGCCCCAAAATAGTTCGGAAGAAAATAAAGTTTATTTTATAAGTCCAGTGCCCTCTGCGCCCTAAGCATTTTTTAATAAACCCCCACACCTAATTTATGCAAAATTTTTTTGCAAAGCTATAATAAAAATAATTAACAATTTTTATATAATTTAAATATTTATCAATCTAAACACTAAAATTTTAACGTTTTGCGCATAAATTAGGTGTGGGGGTAAATCTATGTCAGAAAAAAAACCTAAAGAAGATAATATTGTAAAATCTGAAGAAAGAATTGAATCGCAGGAGATTGTTCAGGAAATGAGACGATCCTATTTGGATTACGCGATGTCCGTTATAATTTCTCGCGCCTTGCCGGACGTTCGCGATGGTTTGAAGCCTGTTCAGCGCCGTATTCTTTATGCCATGCACGAAATCGGCCTTAAGCACAGCGCTAAATTTAGGAAATCTGCCGCGGTGGTCGGAGAGGTTATGGCAAAATACCATCCGCATGGCGACGCTTCCATATACGATGCTTTGTCGCGAATGACACAGGATTTTTCTCTGAGGTATCCTTTGGTGGCAGGACAGGGGAATTTCGGATCTCTTGATGGCGATCCGCCGGCGGCGATGCGTTATACCGAGGCAAAGCTTGCAGTAATTTCCGATGAAATACTTTCTGATATTGAAAAAAATACGGTGGATTTTAAAGACAACTATGACGGGAGCAAGAAAGAGCCCGCGGTTTTGCCGGCGCGCCTTCCACAGCTTCTTTTAAATGGCAGTATGGGCATCGCTGTTGGTATGGCCACCAATATTCCTCCGCACAATATAAATGAAGTTATCGTCGGGCTTGAGCTTTTGATCGATCATCCGAAATCAGATGTGGAAGATTTAATCGAAGTGATTAGAGGGCCGGATTTTCCAACCGGAGGATATATTTATAACAAAAAAGATATTATGGCGACTTATGCCACGGGTCGCGGACCAATTGTGATGAGAGGTAAGGCGGATATTGAAAGTCCGGATCATTCGCCGGCTAACGGAGGAAGTGGCACTGGAAAAAAGCTTCAGATTATTATTACCGAAGTTCCGTATCAAGTGAATAAGGCTCAATTGATTGAAACTATTGCCAACTTGGTACACGAGAAAAGGATAGAAGGCGTGAAAGATTTGCGCGATGAATCTGATAAAGACGGACTGCGCATAGCGTTGGACTTAAAACAAGATGCCTATCCTCAAAAAATATTGAATGCTTTGTATAAGCTAACTGACTTGCAGAAGGTTTTTCACGTGAATGCGTTGGCCTTATCTGAAGGAATTCAACCGCAAACACTTTCATTGAAAAGTCTGCTTGAACAATTTATCCAATATCGCAAGACGGTGGTTCGCCGCCGCACCGAATATGAATTATTGAAAGCCAAAGAAAGAGCGCATATTTTGGAGGGTTTGCATAAAGCGCTGAACCATATTGATGCTATCATAAAAACCATTAAATCATCCGCTGATAAAGACTCGGCCCATGACGCTTTAATGAAAAAATTTAAATTCAGCGTCCAGCAAGCAACCGCTATTTTGGAAATGAAACTGCAGGCCTTGGCGGGACTTGAACGTAAAAAAATAGAAGATGAATTAAAGGAAAAGAAAACATTTATAAAAGAATGCGAAAGTATTTTGGCTGATGAAAAAAAGATTTTAGGGGTTATTAAAAAAGAATTTTCGGAACTCAAATTAAAATATGGGGACGAGAGAAGAACTAAAATAGTCAATGGAGCGGTCGGTGAATTTTCAGAAGAGGACTTAGCTCCAGAAGAGGAGGCAATAGTCATTTTAACTCGCGGTGGCTATATTAAAAGATTGAGTCCAGATACCTGGAAAACTCAAAAACGTGGCGGCAAGGGAGTGATGGGAGTAGAAACCAAAGAAGAAGATGTGGTGGAAAAATTTTTGGCGGTGAATACTCACGACCATGTTTCATTTTTTACTAACAAAGGGCGCGTTTTTCAGATAAGAGCGTTTGAAATACCTGAAGGCTCCCGAACTTCGCGCGGAAAGGCTCTGGTCAACCTTTTGAATCTGGGACCTGAAGAAACGGTGAGCGCGGCAGTTTCATTGCGTGAAAAGCCCAAAAAGGGCGAGAAAAGCGGAAAGTTTTTTGTAATGATGACTCAAAATGGTATAATTAAAAGGACATCGGCGGATGAATTCAGTAATATTCGCAGTAACGGATTGATAAGCATCACGCTTGATAAAAATGATCTTTTAAAGTGGGTAAAAATCTCAAGTGGTGCCGATGAAATAATCTGTGTGTCTGAGAAAGGGCAGGCGATAAGGTTTTCTGAAAAGGATGTTCGTACGATGGGTAGAAGCGCTAAGGGGGTAAGAGGAATGAAATTACGCTCTCAAGATCGGGTAGTGTCTATGGATGTCTTAACATCCGAAGAAGTGAAGAGCCGGCACCTTTTGGTGGTTTCAGAAAATGGTTTTGGCAAACGCACCGAGTTAAAATCTTACAAGAAACAAAAAAGAGGGGGCATTGGCATAAAGACAGCTAATGTGACGCAAAAAACAGGCAATGTGGTGTCGGCAATTATTTTACAGGGAGACGAAGAAGAGTGCATAGCGATTTCCCAAAAAGGACAAGTCGTTCGCACCAATTTAAAAACAATATCTGTCCAGGGACGTGCCACTCAAGGGGTGAGATTGATGAGGCTGAGCGGTAGTGATAAGGTGGCGTCAGTAACATTTATTTAAAAAACACGCATATTTAAAACATGAGCAATAGATTTACATCAAGCATAGGCGAGGGCGGAGAAGTGGTTGGCTTTATTAATCCGCTAAAACTTCTCCCTCTGTTTGAGCTGTCTGAAGGAATGCAAGTCGCTGACTTTGGTTCGGGCACCGGATATTTTGCCATATTAACGGCCAAAAAAATTGGTCCTTCCGGACGCGTGATGGCTATAGATGTCCAAGAACCAGCTCTTGAGGCGGTGAGATCTCGCGCGCGCTTGGAAAATTTATTCAATTTGCAAGTTATCAGGGCGAATTTGGAGATTCCGCAAAGCACCCGCCTCTCTGATAATTCTCAGGACAGAATATATATACACAATGTTCTTTTTCAATCGGAGAAAAAAGAAAATGTTTTGCAGGAAGCGTTTAGAGTGCTGAAGAGCGGAGGTAAAATCATTTTTATTGACTGGCTTCCGGAAAAATATCCATCCGACAGGTCTTTGGTGCGTCTGCTTTCTAAAATTGAAGCTAAAAATTTGCTGGAAAAAATGGGTTTTAAAATGGAAAAAGATTTTGTGGCGGGGGCGTATCACTATGGCCTAATAGCCAATAAGCCTTAATTTATGGACAAATTAAAACTAAAAGTTATTATCGGCATCGCGGTCATTGTGATTGTAATCGGTGGAGGGATAATGTACGGTGTTTTTTTCGCAAAAAAGGATTATAGAGGGACGCTTAATATGTGGGTGGTCTTTGGATCAAGCGCTGATTATAAAGACGTCATTGATGCTTTTGAAAAATTGCACAAAGGAGTTAAAGTGAACATCATTTCTAAAAACCCCAACACATACGAGCAGGAATTGGTGGAGTCTTTAGCCTCAGGCGCGGGGCCTGATATAATGATGATTCATAACTCTTGGCTACCAAAATATAAAAGTATTTTAACTTCGTTATCACCAATAATTTCTACAAAATACAGCTTTGGCCTTAGAGAATATCAGAGCAATTTAGTGGATGTGGCGACGCAGGATTTTGTAGACAGCGAACAAATATATGCCTTGCCTCTTGCTGTTGACACGATGCAACTTTATTGGAATAGGGATTTATTCAATACAGCTGGCATCACATATCCGCCGCGTACTTGGGATGAAGTTGTGCAGTATGTGGCACGTCTTACTATTAAGGATGATAAAAATAATATAACGCAATCCGCGATATCTTTGGGAAGCGCCGATAATATCAATCGTGCCCCCGATATACTTTCTTTGTTGATGCTTCAAACAGGCGCGCAAATGGTTGACGATAAAAAAACTCGAGCGACTTTTCAATCGAGCGTGAAAAAAAATGGTCAAAATTATAATCCTGCGGAAACAGCCTTGTCTTTTTACACCTCATTTGCCGATCCTGCCAGCCCCAATTATTCATGGAATAACGGCATGAACTATTCTATTAATGTTTTTACGCAAGGACGTTTGGCCATGATGCTGAATTATGCTTACAATTTTAATAAAATTAAAAACGATAATCCCCGACTGAATTTTTCTGTGACGTCCATTCCCCAAACTTTCGATGCTTCAAAAAATATCACCTTTGCCAATTATTGGGCTTATGGCGTGGCTAATTCTTCCGTAAATTCCGAAGCGGCATGGGATTTTCTGATATTTTTTTCGGGGCTGGGAAACGGAGGCGACCCAAGCCATCTCTCCAATTATTTGAAAAAAACCTTTCAATTTCCCGCGCGACGCGATTTGGTGAATGATTTTCGAAAAGATCCATTAAGCGGAGTCTTTGCCGAAGGTGCTTTGCAGGCGACCGACTGGTATAGAGTTGATCCAAACGAAATAGAAACTATTTTTCTGAATATGATTAGACAGGTTGTGAGCGGTCAACAGCCCGCTAACAAAGCGGTTCAACAGGCATCAGCCCAAGTCACAAGCTTAATGCGTAAAAAGTAACTGATATGCCAAAACTTTATAAAATACTTGCTATTTTAATTTTATTATCCTTGGCGGTGGCAGGAACAAGGGTGCTGGCAGACACCACGACCATTGAGAATCCTCTAACCTCTTCAAATATTGAAGAGGTTGTGGACAGGGTGGTCAATTTTTTAATTTTGGTTTTTATTCCCATTGCGGTTATAATGATTTTGTATTCCGCCCTTATGTTTATAACGGCTGGCGGCGATGAGGCGAGAGTTAAAAAGGCCAAACAAATTCTCACTTGGGCAATAGTGGGGATAGCTATACTTTTGGTTGCCAAAAGCACGGCTGTAGTCATAAAGGACTTTCTCGGCGTGGAGTAAAGTTTTAAATGTGGTTTATCATCAATAATTTTTATAGATTACATTTTCTAAATTTTCATATTATGTTTAAAACAAAATTGTCTCGAGCTTTTTTAGTAGGCGTTGTCGCCCTGGTGATTTTGGGCGGACTCGCTGTATTTAATTTAGCTTATGGAGAAGACTTGCCGGAGGCTCCGCAAGTGCCGATTCAAAGTGTTGGTGATATATTAAAAATATTTTGTGATACCGCCTTTTGGTTTCTCAGCCTTGTTTTTTTAGTGGCCACACTGGCTATTTTATGGGCGGCCTTTAAATACATTACGGCCGGAGGAGAAGATAAAAATATTACAGCCGCGAAACAAATTTTAACGTATGCCATAATCGGCATAGTCATAGCATTGGTGGCATTTTCGGTCATTGATGTGGTTTACACCGTCTTGGCTCCTGGAGGCAACGCGGGAAACATATTCAACGGGATATGTCCTGATTCTGGAAATGATGGGAGCGACGGGGGTGATGGCGACGGAAATAATAAGCAGTTGAGCCCTCACGGAGGCTCTTGCCAAGTAGGTAGTGATTGCGTGCAAGGCAACGATCCCGGATGCGCGGATGAAAGCGCGGCTGGGTGCAATCATGTATGCGAAGGAAATACCTGTGTTGGCGGCATAACAGATGGATGTGTTCCAAATGATCCCGTGCTAGGATCGTGTTCCCAGGAACAGGGCTTGATTTGCAGAGAGTTTGGTTCCAGCGGTGAATATAGATGCCAAGTTCCTTTAGGCGGCGCTCAATAACCATATTAATGTTTGCGTCAAAATAGAGTTATTGTTGTTGATATTATTTTTTTGATTTGCTATAATTAGCCTGTGATTTTGAATTCAGTATCACGTAATTTTAAAAGGTCGATCACTTTTTAATGAATGAATAAAAATAAACTTATGAAAAAGTTGATTTTACTAGGTCTTGCTCTTCCACTTTTGATGATGCCGATTGTGGCGTTAGCTGAAGTTCCTCAAGTGGGTTTAGACGCGCAGGGAATTATAGATCTGATTATAAGCATAACCGAATGGTTTGCTATAATCGTATTTGCTTTGGCCGTTATATTTGTTCTTTACGCCGCCTTTTTGTTTATTACGGCTGGTGGAGCTGATGAACAAATAAAAACAGCAAAAAGCGTTTTGCTCTACGGAGTTATAGGCATTATTGTCGCTCTTTTAGCGTACGGCGTCGTGCCTTTAATTGAAAGCTTCTTATCTTAAGATCTTAAAATTTATTTTATAAATCCACCCCGCTCTTTTGGTCAAAATTTATTTTATGCCAAAAGAGCGGGGTGGATTTTTGTTTATTTTAGATATAACATAGAAATGTAGAAAGTGAGTCGGGGCGGCGATTCGCCTTCGCTGGCTGGCGAATAGCGGAGGCAGGCGCGCTACCACATTATGCCGGAGTGGTGAAATTGGCAGACACACTAGCCTTAGGAGCTAGCGCCGAAAGGCATGGGAGTTCAACTCTCCCCTCCGGCACCAATAAGGAACTTAAAGATTTTTTCGGTGGATACAAGCGGACGGCGCAAAGCACCGACCAAGGATTTTTTGGCGGGATTGCAAGGGAATTCAGAATTTCTGGCGCGCTGGCGCGCAGGGTTTTTTCGCCGAGGAGGAGGTGCGAGCCAAAGATTTCTTTGGCACAGACCTTTTTAGCAAAAAGGTCTGAATCAGAAGCAATTTTGTCCAATGATTGTGCGTCTTTTAGCCAGTTTTGGAAAGGTGCGAGCCAATCATTCTGCTTGTGTGAAAAAGTAGAGATTTCTTCTTCGAGCGACTTCTTTTCGGATAACAGTTTAGCTTTTTGTAAACAGTAGTCTGGTTGGTCTATTACTTGGTCAAGGTAGCCAGTAAGAAGTCGCTCTAACTTTTCCGACAAAGAAGAAATCTTTTTCTTTTTTTCTTCCACACAAGCAGTCAAAGACGGGGCGGAGTTTTTGTAGTCTTGCAAA
>Ga0075919_106_pt1 | contig 39079 bp, 40 predicted proteins | sample RifGroA2_FD_68338 | JGI IMG/M metagenome (GOLD analysis project Ga0075919, IMG submission 68338) | Parcubacteria bacterium GW2011_GWA2_39_18 | reverse complement strand
AGCGGGGGTTTTGAATTAAGGTTGTTGCAGTTATTTTACTATTCTGATAGACTCAAAAAAGGAAAATTAAATATCCAATTCGCCAGATGGCGAACCACTCACTATCTTCTAAACATTATATGGATAACATCCCAATGTTAAAAAAATCAATATTCTTTTTGTTGGCGGCAACTCTTTTTGTGCCGCTTTTACCCTTGCCCTTGCCGTTTTTTAATTTCGGGGCTTTATTTTTCTTTCCCTATATTTTTCCCAAAATGCTGGCGTTTAAGATTTTAGTGGAAATTATTGCGGCGCTATATATCATCCTAGTTTTGATGGATAGGAGATTTTTGCCTAAAATAAACTTATTACACGTTGTGGTGTTTTCATTTTTTGCTGTTTTGATAATTTCTAGTTTGTTCGGAGTTGACATTAGCCGCAGTTTTTGGGGCAATACGGAAAGGTCAGACGGACTGATATCGCTGGCGCATTTTGTCGTTTATTTTTTAATCCTGTCCTCTTTTTTGCGCAAAGAGACAGAGTGGCTGAGGTTTATAGACATATTTTTGGCCTCTATTTTTCTCACGGCGCTCTACGGGCTTTTTCAGGTGTCTGCTCCCGGAGAATTTTTCAGCACAGGTGGAGCGCGTATATCTTCGACCATAGGCAACGCTTCATTTTTTGCCGCTTATCTTATTTTTGGTTTATTTATGGCGTTATTTTTATATTTTAGAAAAAAACAATCCGGAAACCTGAAACCGATTTGGAAATATTGGTATATCGTTAATTTACTTCTGATCTTTTTTGTTATATTTAAAACAGAAACCAGAGGCGCGATTGTAGCGTTGGGTTTTGGAGCGTTTGCGATGTCCTTGTTTTTAGTTTTTTTAAGTAAAAATAAAGTGATAAAAACATCTGCGCTGGCTCTCATAGCTTTGGTGGTTTTGAGCGGCGCTGGATTATGGATTTTTAAAGACGCATTGATTGTTAGGACTAACCCCACCCTGAATCGCCTGGCCAACATTTCTTATAATGACACAACAACTCAATCGCGTATTTTAACGTGGAGGGCTTCTTGGCAAGGATGGAAAGAAAAGCCTCTTTTGGGATGGGGATATGAAAATTTTAATGTTGTGTTTGATAAAAATTTTCCTTCGCCAATATATCAGGATTCTGGTTCACAAATCTGGTTTGATAGGGCGCACAATATTGTTTTTGATATAGGCGTCACCAGCGGGTTTGTAGGGCTTGCGGCTTATTTAAGCATTTTTGGCGTGGCATTTTGGGTTTTGTTTAAGAAAAAGCACGCCATTAATTTTTATTCACAAGAATTGTTGGATAAAAAAGACAATCAGCCAAAAAAAGAATATTTGCTGATTTCTTTTTTGGGTGCTCTTTTAATATCTTATTTTATTCAAAATTTGTTTGTTTTTGATACTCCTGCGACATACATTGCATTTTTTTCGATCCTGGCCTTTATGGCAAGTAAGATGTTTTGGCTTGAAAAAGAAGGTGAAGCGGTAAAAGCTTTCCACAAAATCAAAGACATTTCATCAACGGCTACCATTGGCATCTTTATTTTTCTTCTAGGCGCCATTTGGTTTTTAAATGTTTTGCCCGCTAGAGCGAACATGAATTTGGCCAAAGCTCTGGTAAATTCCAAAGGGCCCAACGTTCAGTTTGTGCCAGATTTATTTAAAAAGGCGATTCAAGATGGTACATATTTGCGATTTGAAATAAGACAACAACTTGCCGAATTTTTGTATACTGCCAATATTCCCAATTTCAAAAAAGAAGACTATTGGATCATCCATCAATTTGCTATTTCAGAAATGGAAAAAAGCTTAAAAGAGGCGGCATTGGACGTAAAAAATTATCTGCATTTGATTATCTTATACAATAACGCCGCAAAGTACGCTCCTGACACAAGCACCGTAAATGATTTGATGCAAAAATCTTTGGATGTTGGCGAAGAATCTATTCAGCTTTCACCAACGCGTCCGCAGATTTATTTTCAACTCGGACAAACCTATATGAACTTAAATCAAAAAGATAAGGCGATAGAAATGCTTGAAAAGGCCGTCCGGATAAGTCCCAATGTTGCGGAAGCGCACTGGAATCTGGGAGCTGGTTATCTTTTAGTGGGGCAGAAGGATAAAGCATTTTCAGAATTTGCCAAAGTGAAATCTTTAGGAATTGACATTGACACGGATGTAAATTCTTTAAATCGTTTGGCCCAGCTTTATCTCAGGGTGAAGGAGTATAAGAGCGCGTTGGATGCATACCAAAAACTTTCTTTGCGGGCGCCCGACAACGCTTTTATACATTCTCGTTTAGCTAGTTTATATGTTTTAACTGATAATTTAATCAAGGCAAGAGAAGAAATTAAAAAAGCGATGGAGCTTGATCCAGAGCATTGGAAAATTGATGGAGAAAATTTTTTGAACGCTTTGGATAGAGGGATAGACCTAAAGCCAGTTATTTTAGGTGGTCAATAAATTCCTGTCTGCTACTTGTTGACCGTCTGCTTGCCTTGCCAAAGCCCTGGCGAAGTCGCGTTTGACGCGACGAAGCCACATTTGACATGACGAACAGTCCGATGGCGGGGCGAACATTGGCGGACGGGCTTATGCCCGATTTATGTAAAATTTTTTTGCAAAGCCGCCTCAGACGCGGCTTTGCGCGTAAGTTAGGCGCGGGGGTATTTTTTTAAATTTGTTTTTGCGGTCTTGCGAATTTCTTGACTTTTAGGATAGCGAAGCGTTAAATTAAATTAAGGGAAAAGCACCTTTAAAACTTAAAAAGGGAAGGCCATGAAAACCAGACTACTCACCGGAATGTTCGTTTCTATGATGTTTATTTTGTTGATTGCCTCAATAGGCTCTTCGGCTCAAGAGGCCAATTATTCCAATAATATTTTTCCTATTGAACAGGTAAAACATGGTATGACAGGTTATGGGATTTCCGATCTTGGTCCGGATGTGTCAAACAGATTTAAGTTCAGGGTTGAATTTGTGGAAAAAAATGCCCTTGGTTATGGTCATGATATTATCTGGGCACTTCTTTCAGGCAATCCTATGCTGAGCAAAAAGGATATCGGTGTAATCGCTGGAATGTCGGGAAGTCCCTGCTATTCTTCTGACGGCAGACTGCTGGGAACGGTCTCTTATAGTTACGGCGGTTCTTTAGAGCCGATGGCGGGCATCACTCCCGCTAATGAAGTTTTATCCGTTGGAAAAAACAAGTCGTCTTCTGGTTCAATTAGTAACTCTCCAAGTGGAAGTTTTTCTGTTCAGGACAACACCAACTCAAGGCTTAACTTGATGTGTTTTAATATCAATGGCGGTCTGTCCAGACATGAAGACATAAAGCGGTTTTTTGTTACCAAGCCAGCTTTTTCTAATTCCGGTGGTCAAGGGCCAGGGACCGATTTTTCTGGTGGATTGAAGATTGTTGAAATGACACTTAAGGCCGGCGACTCTATTGGCGTAGGTTTGGTTATTGGAGACATCTCAATAGTTGGTAGTGGTACGATTGCATTTGTTGATGGCAAGAATGTGTGGGCTTTTGGCCACTCGATGTTTCAACTGGGCGAGGTTAGTTTTCCTATGCTTGCCGCTGAAACCTGGGGTGCCATGTTGGCGCAACCCACTTCCTGGAAAAATACTACCACAGGAGCGATTATCGGCACATTCACCCAAGATCGCTTAACTGGTGTATATGGGCATCTGGGTCAGATGCCCGATATGATTCCGATTGCGGTAAATCTTGAAAGGAATGGCAAGAAACAAACGCTACTTTTTTATGTTATTAGACAAGAATCGCTGACACCCGTTCTGGTGAAGGCTATCATTGATAATTTACTTACAGAATTTAGCGATAGTCAGGAGCTTTCTATTTTTTCTAAAGGCGAGATTTGTATCAGGGGTGTTTCAGCTAAATCATTTTATTTTTCAGAGCATGGCGAAGGCTTAGTGGGTAAGATGGGGAGTTATTATGCTAGGGAAATCAGGACAGCCACTATTCCCAAAGACAATTTCTTTGAGAAAAACGATCCGGACGAATCTTTAAGGATCGAGAGCGTCAACATTGATTTGTCGGTTTCGGAAGACGATAAGACCTTTGATGTTAAGGAGATCAAAAGTTATTCAGATGGTGCCGATCCCAAATCAAACTATGCTCTTGATGTCATTGTCATTCTGAAAAACGGACAAGAACAAAAGATAGTGAGTTTTTCTTTGTTCGTCCCGCGTGAGTTTAGTGGCGAAATCGTGGTTTTGGCAGGCAATGTGGAAGCGATGGTGGCTTTTTCCGAGAAAGAAAGTTCTCGCCAAAACGCAAAAAGTTCTGACCAGCAGGACGATTTTAGTTCTCTAGTCAGGGACTCGTTTAGTGGAGGAAGTTTATATATTAAGATTTTTTATATCAGCAAGACTTCCAGTTTGGAGTCCTCTGCAACGTTGCGTCCAATAATTCGTACAGAAATTTATGAGGTTATTTTGGATAATGTCGTGGTAGAAGGACAAAAATATACTCGTATTAATGTAGATAATATAAAATAATTTTTATAATAATTTGTCCCCCACCTTTTTGATATTATATCAAAAAGGTGGGGGATTTTTTTACCCCGCCCCAGTTTTAATAGCAAGTTTTAAAAAATAAAAATAAATTTTTATAACAAAGATTTAAAATTGATAAATGGTTATTTGAAAGCTGGGGCGGGGTTAATTTGCCAAAACTGCCGCTACAATTTTTCTAACGTCATTGCCACTAACCTTCAAAGCTTTAGCGCATTCATCAAGCGTCGCGCCTGTTGTTAATATGTCATCTATTAATAAGATGTTTTTGTTTCTTAGATCAGCGTGTTTGTTCATCTGAAACGCGTCTTCCATATTTTTTAATCTCGTGTCCTTATTTTTTATTTGGGCTTGAGGAGAGGTATTTTTTATTCTTTTTAAAGACGCGGTGTCCAAAGGAATATTAAAGTGTTCAGAAATTATCTGGGCTATAAGAAAAGACTGATTGAATCCGCGCGACTTTTCTTTTTTGGGGTGCAGGGGCACTGGAATTATGACTATTTTATTTTTTTCTTCCAAAGATAAACGGCTTATAAAATTATCCAAAGATTTTATCATTAAAGAGCTTAAAAATATAGTAAGCTCATTTGCGTTTTTGTATTTATATTTTTGAATCGCCTTTTTCAAAACAGGATTGCTATAGCTTGCGGCCACAAAAATACATCTAATTCTGTTTTTAGGATGACACAAAAAATTGTCTCGGTTAAAATTTTCCAAAGGCAATCTTTTTCTACAAGAAAAACAAATGGGCGCGCTAAAGATGTTGATTTTTTTATCGCATTTTTCACATAGCATCGCGCTATCTTTTCCACAGCCAATACACTTCTTCGGAAACAAAAAATCAAGTAAAAAACTTTTTAATCGAGTGATAAATTTCTCTTGTTTCATGTACAATAGTAGGCATTTTGTTTATTTTGTAGTATAATAAACCTTGAAAGTTTAATTATCAAGAAAACCTTATTATGGTTTGGTCGTTATTTGGCAAATACAATTATTTAGGCATAGATTTTGGCGAAAGCTCCATAAAAATAGTTGAGTTGGAAGATAATAGGGGAACACCATTTCTTAAAAATTATGCCGTGGCATCTTTAGTTAATGTGCCTGAAAATTTAAATGGCACTCCTTCTCATAAGCCTTTTTTTTCCGAAAACCAGCATGCTAAAACTTTAGAGTCGATTTTGAGCAAATTGAACATTAAGTCCAAAAAAGCGTTTTTTTCTTTGCCCATATATCCTAGTTTTTCAACGACCATAGAAATACCACTGATGTCGAAAAAGGAAATGGATCAAGCGGTTCCATTAGAGGCGCGTAAATATGTGCCTATACCGTTAAACGAAGTGGTTTTGGATTGGAATTTTTTGGGGAAAACGCAAGGTGATTCTGTGGAAAGGATGCGGATTTTTATAGTTGCTGTTCCCAATAACATAGTGCAAAAATATATAAACATAGCTCGTCAAAACAGGTTGAAAGTTGAAGCCATGGAGCTGGAAACGTTTAGTTCCGCCAGAGCAATATTGGATTTTGGCGAAGAGCGTCCGGTTATGGTAGTAGATATTGGAGCGAATTCTACTGATGTGGCTATAAGTTATAAGGGGCAGGTAGAAATGAGCCACAATTTTGAAATTTCGGGATTTAATTTTACTTATGCCATAGCTAAAAGTTTGAATGTGGATATTAATCGTGCGGAGCAATTAAAAAGAAATGTAGGCTTGTTGGGAAGCGGGGGAGAGCAAGAGCTTTCTTCCATATTATTCCCTTTACTGGATGCTATCATAGAAGAGGTTAGGCGTACTGCGGCAAATTATGAGCAAAAATATAATCGTCCAATTAAAAAAGTTATGCTTACGGGAGGATCCGCCAATCTCAAGGGTTTGATAAATTATTTTGTGAAGCAATTGAATATAGAAATAGGTATGGCCAACCCATTTTTATCAATAAAATATCCTCCACAGCTTGAAAAGACGCTTCGGGAGCTTGGCCCGGAACTTTCGGTGGCTTGTGGTCTGGCGCTCAAAGGACTTAGCAATAAAAATCAGAAACAAGTTTAATCCCCTCCCCAGTTTTGTAAAAGACTATGCTCAAAACTGGAGGAGTTGATGCTTTATCGCTTTAATTGTGTTATAATGTAAACAATATTAGCTAAATATAGTTCGACAAGCTCACTCTGTTAAAATCCTGAGCAGTTCGGCCCTGAGCCCACTGCCAAAGGGCTCGTCGAAGGACTAAACTATGATTGATGTTTCACTCATACCTAAAAAAGAAACGCTGAAATCATTTTCTATAAACAAGCTGTTCTCTTGGATTTCTCTTTTAGTTTTAATCGCATCTATCGTCGTGGGCGGAGTCGTTGTTTTTATGCTAATGTCCTCTAAAGATAATTTGGTTCAGCTCAACCAACAACTTCAGGAATTAGACAAAAGCATAAATTCTCAACAACAAACCATTCAATTTGCTCAATCGGTTTTGGTGGCGGATCAGATTGTTGGAAGCCATAAATATCCAAGCAAGATTTTTGATTTTTTGGAAAAAAATACTGACATATTTATACAATGGGTGGGCTTGAGCGCCGATCTCTCCAACAAAACTATCGATTTAAACGGCAGAGCGCATGATCTTTTGGCCGTGGCTCAACAGATAAAGCGCTTGGAGGATTCTAAAGTTGTTTATGGCATTAAATTGGGAAATGTAATATCGGAAAATAATAACGTCTCATTCAAATTGAGTTTTTCTTTGGATGGTAGCGTTTTATTCGCCGCTGATTAAAGCAGGCTTTCAATAATTTAAAATTATGCAAAAAATAACAACAATTCTTATAACTCTGGGTCTTGCCGTAATAATCATTTTTGGAGTTTTGTGGCCAGCATATAAGATATTTAATAATTTACAAGGAGAAATAGACAAGATCAATGGAGCCATAGCGCAAAAAAATCAGGAAATGGAATCCTTGAGGTTTTATTCGCAAAAAATGGAGGAAATGGATCCGGATCAAGTAAGCCGTATTAACGCGTTGGCTCCCGCGCAAAGCCAGCCGGACCTTATCGCTGAAATAAACAGTATGACCTTGGCGAGTGGCTTGACTATAAATACATTTAGTGAGTTATCTTTGGAAAACAAAATAGAAAAATTTCCGAAGCGATCAAAAGTGGAGGTTTCTTTTAAGGGTGACTATGCCAATTTAAAAAAATTTTTAAGTAATATGGAACTAAGCGCCCGAATCTTTGAATTGACCGGCTTATCCTTAAAATCCATAGGCGCTGAATCAGGAAAGGGTCTATTACCTCTTGATGTAAAAACTAATTTTGATATTTACTACAAATAAATAGAATTTATTTATGCCAAATTCAGAATACTATAGTATTAAAAGCAACAGCATGTTGAATTTAATGATAATTTTTTTAATCACTGCCAGTTTAGTGGCGGCGGGAATATTTTTTTTACCCCAGTTGGTAGAACTTTATTTTTCTTATGATTCCTCTTTGGTGGTTGTGACTTCGTCCCTTGTTTTACCCAAAAGCGACAGCAATATTGTGTCTTATGATAGTCGGTTAAATAATCTTCAATTGCCACAGGGCATACCTCTCAATATAACAGAAAATATTTTTGGACGTGTCAATCCTTTCGCGCCTTTATAGGCACAGTTTATGATTAAAGAAAGCAATTTTTTAAATTATTTAGTTAATCAAGGCAAGCTAAGTGAAGCTAATTTAAAGTTGGCTAATGAGGAGGCGTCAAAAAATAACCATAATGTAGAAGATGTTTTGATAGAAAAAAAATATTTGTCTGAACAAGAGCTTTATCAGCTTAAGGCCGATTTTTTAAACCTTGAGCTGAGGTTTTTTTCAGAAACAGACACCATACCTTTTGATATTTTAAATTTAGTTCCGCAGGAAGCGGCAGTCCAGTATAAATTTATTCCATTTAATCGCACGGATGTTTATTTGCAGGCGGGGATGGTTCATCCAGAAGATTTTAAATCACAAGAAGCTTTGCATTTTATAGCAACGAGACTGGGCTTGAAAGTTGAGGCGCTTTTGATAACTCCTCAAAGCTTCAACAATGCCTTGAAACAATACCAAACTTTAACGGGGGAAGTCAGTACTGCTTTGGAAAAAATAACATCTGAGCTCAAAGACGAAGAGGTTGTGGATTTTCAGGAAAGCGAAAAACAAAGAGATGTTTCTTTGGTGCTTGAAGAGGCACCAATTACAAAGGTTGTGGGAGTGGTGCTGAAGCATGCCGTTGAGGGCGGGGCTTCCGATATTCATATTGAGCCGTTTCAGGACAGGATCCGTGTGAGATTCAGAGTGGACGGTGTTTTGTCCACCAGCCTGTTTTTGCCTAAGGATGTGCTTTTGCACATAGTGTCTCGTATCAAGATATTATCCGGATTACAGATAGATGAAACTCGCAAACCGCAGGATGGAAGATTTCGCACCAAAATCAACAGTCGTGAGATAGATTTTCGTGTGTCCGTGTTTCCTACTTCCAAAGGAGAAAAGGTGGCCATTCGTGTTTTAGATCCTTTAGTCGGAATTTCTACTTTTCCTGAATTGGGCTTGCAAGGCAGAAATGCCAAAAAAGTTCTGGATGGTCTACAAAAGCCTTTTGGATTGATAATTAATACGGGGCCTACTGGTTCTGGAAAATCTACCACTTTGTACGCCATGATGCTTAAGCTTAATCAAGAGGGCATTAATATAGTGAGCTTGGAAGATCCAGTAGAATATTTGCTTGAAGGCGTAAATCAATCTCAGGTAAGGCCAGAGCTGGGGTATGATTTTGCTTCCGGTCTTCGGAGCATTTTACGCCAGGATCCGGATATTATAATGCTTGGGGAGGTGAGAGATAGGGAAACCGCGGGATTGGTCGTGCATGCCGCTTTAACAGGCCACATTGTTTTATCAACGCTTCATACGAACAATGCCATAGGCGCCATTCCTCGTCTTATAGATATGGGAGTGGAGCCATTTCTTATTCCGTCTTCATTAACCATGGTGCTTGCTCAACGCTTAGTTAAGAGGCTGTGCAATTATTGTAAGGTTCCGGTAAAACCAATAGGCGAGCCAAAAGATTTAATAGAAGAAGCCATAGCGGTTTTTTCCGCAGAAGAATTAAAAGAATTCAGCATTGATGCTCATCAGATTTTTGAATCTAAGGGCTGTAAAAAATGCGCAGGTAAGGGCACCAAAGGGCGCGTGGCGATTTACGAAATTTTAATGATGACTCCCCAGCTTGAAGAAATAATTTTAACGGAGCCTTCCGCAAGTAAAATTGAAGCCGAGGCCAAGCGTCAAGGTATGATTTCTATGAGACATGATGGTATAATCAAAGCATTACAGGGTCAGGTCAGCTTGGAAGAAGTAATACGAGCAGTAGAAGAGTAAGGAATATTGAAATCTATGGTAAAAGAAAAACAGCATATTTTGTTGGTAGAAGATGATCCGTTTTTGTCAGATATTTATTCCACTAAATTGGAAAGCGCCGGATTTGATTTAGCTGTAGCTTATGACGGAGAAGCGGTTTTTAAAAAAATTGAAGAGAAGACTCCAGAGCTGATACTTCTTGATATAGTATTGCCCAAAATGGACGGCTTTGAAGTTTTTAAAAAATTAAAAGCCGATCCAAAGTTCAATAAAATTCCTGTGATATTACTTACCAATCTGGGCCAGAAGGAAGATATAGATAAAGGGCTTGGTTTGGGTGCGCGTGATTATCTGATAAAGGCCAATTTTATTCCATCGGAAATAGTGGAAAAAGTTAAGTCTTTTTTAAAAAGTAACTAAAAATAGTTATGCTAGGTAGTAGTCCCGCCCCACTTCAAAATTTAATTCGGCGAATTGCTAATCTTGGCGATTTATTAATAAACTAATCAATGATTCTGCATTCACGTAAAAGTGAAGCGGGATCACTACCTGGTATGAGCACCACAGAAGAAGAATTAGATGATCTGCTTTTTACAACGCTTAAGGAAAACGCGTCGGACTTGCATTTGTCAGTCGGACGACATCCAATGATACGTGTTGATGGGTCCCTGCTACCACTCACGCAAAAACCTATTTTAAATGCTGAAATGTTAGAAAAAATGGTCACAGCTTTTATTACGCCGGAACAAAAGGAGATATTTTTCAGAGAGAGAGAACTGGATCTTGCTTATAATTTTAAAGACAAAGCGCGTTTTCGTGTAAATATGTATTTTCATCAAGGCACTATCGCCGTTGCTTTGCGCTTGATCACGGCCAAAATTCGTACTGTGGATGAACTTGGTCTTCCTTCGATTCTACATAAGTTTACCGACCTCAAGCAGGGATTTTTTCTTGTGGTGGGACCTTCAGGAAATGGCAAATCTACCACTCTGGCGGCCATGGTAGATGAAATCAACCACAAAAGAGCGGAGCATATTATTACCATAGAAGATCCGGTAGAATATATTTTTGAACAGAATTTATCAATAATTAACCAAAGAGAGGTTGGACAAGACACTATAAGTTTTTATGCCGCCTTAAGAGCTTCATTGCGGGAAGACCCTAATGTTATTATGGTGGGTGAAATGCGCGACACCGAAACCATGTCTACCGCGATCACGGCGGCTGAAACTGGACATTTAGTCTTTTCAACGCTTCATACGAACAATGCCGCTCAAACTATAGATCGTATCATAGACAGTTTTCCGGCCGAACAGCAAGACCAGGTGAGGGCTCAACTTTCTGCCACTTTGGTGGGCGTGTTGTCGGAGAGATTATTACCGCGTATTCGCGGAGGTAGAATTCCCGCTTATGAAATTATGGTAACAAATTCAGCGGTAAAATCTTTAATTCGCGAAAACAAAGTTCATCAATTGGATTTAGTTGTTGAAACTGGCGCCGAAGAAGGAATGATTTCTTTAAACAGGTCTTTGGCGAACTTGGTAAAAAGCGGGGAAGTGACTCTTTCTTCGGCCGAGCTTTACTCTTTAAACAGGAAAGAATTTCTTGCATTGGTGGGAAAATAAACCCCCACACCTAATTTATGCCAAATGAAAATAATTAACAATTTTTATATAATTTAAACATTTATCAACCCTAACACCAAAATTTTAACGCATAAATTAGGTGTGGGGGTAAATCTATGAGATTTGCGTACGAAGCTAAAACTCAAGAGGGGCAAGCGCAGAAAGGCTTTATTGATGCCGGAAGCGCTGAAGCGGCAATAGATATTTTACAGCAAAGGAGACTTATAGTGGTAAAGGTTTCTGCCACTAAAGAGGCGGCCTTTTATTTGTCATGGAATGATGTTATAGGCAGAATTAATAAAAAAGATATAGCGATTTTTTCTCGCCAGATGGCAACGCTGTTTGAGGCAAAAGTTCCCATTGTAGAATCATTAAAAACATTATCCGAGCAGGAAAATAAAAAAAAATTAAGAGAAGCGATTGACAATTTAGCTTATGAGGTGGAAAGCGGAACGCCTCTCTCGCGGGCGCTTCTGAAACATCCGGACGCATTTTCCAATTTTTTTGTGCAAGTGGTTCGTTCGGGCGAAGTTTCGGGAAAATTGAGCGACGTGTTTAAATATCTGGCGGATTACTTGGAAAGAGATGTTTCGGTGAGACAAAAGATTAAAGGCGCTCTTATTTATCCTGCTTTTATAGTAGTTGCGATGGTGGCAGTGATGATTATTTTAACGACTTATGTTGTTCCTCAAATCAGCGTCATTTTAAAAGATTTGGGGCAGACCCTGCCTTTATCAACACTGATAGTTGTAAGTGTTAGTAATTTCTTCTCATCTTTTTGGTGGCTGTTTGCTCTAATTGTTGGACTCCTTTTAATTTTTGTCTGGTATTATATCCGCACTCCAGATGGTAAAGCGGTATGGGATAAATTCATCTTGGATTTTCCCGTCTTTGGAAATTTATTACAGAAAGTTTATATGATGCGTTTTGCCGAAACGCTGTCTTTGCTTTTAGAGGGCGGCCTGCCTCTGCCACAATCATTGGAAATAACTTCAGATATGATCGGCAATGAAGTTTATCGGGCTGTTTTAAATGATGCGGTGAAAGCCGTTCGCGAAGGTTCGCAAATGAGCGTTATTTTACGTCAAAGTTCGTATGTGCCGCGGCTTGTGTCGCAAATGGTTATGGTTGGTGAAAACACTGGTCGTATAGAGGAGATGTTGCGTCATGTTTCTAAATTTTTTGAAAGTGAGGTAGAGTCGGCAGTTTCGGGATTAACGTCCACCATAGAGCCGCTTTTAATAGTCGTTATAGGCGCTGGAGTGGGTCTTATAGTTGTGAGCATTATTATGCCTATTTATAACATTGCGGGATCGTTTTAAAAATTCACCTTGTTAAATAAATTATGAAAAAAAATAAAAAACATCAAAAGGTGTGGGGGTTTACTCTCCTCGAGCTTATGGTTGTCATAGTTATTATCGGTCTTGTCGCCACCATGACTCTTGTTGTTATTTATACGTCCAAAAATCGCGCAAAAAAAGCGCGCATAGTGTCCAATTTGGATCAAATTAGAAAAGCGGCAGAGCTTTTTTATAATAGCAACAATTACAGCTATATGGGTTTGGGGGATGCACCGGGCATATCAATTCTTGGAGAAGACATGTCTTGGCAGGGTGGCCAGTTGAATGTTTCTCCCGACTCCGACTCCTATGTGGCCTATAGCGCTTATCCGGGGGCCGAAACAGGACATTATTGGTGCGTGGATGATAAGGGCAATTCGCAAGATGTTGGTTATGTTCCGGGTAGTGATTGTAAGAGTGCTGCTCCGGCGCCCACTCCTTCGGCGTCTCCTTCGACACTTCCCGGCCCCTCCTCCTTTCCCAGAGAAACTTCAATTAAAGGGACAGGGGGTCAAAGGCAATAATTTTGTGCTAAATATAAAGTAAAAAATTATTATATTTCGCTAAGTTGTTGTATAATTAAGCTAAGGATAAAAAACTAATAGGTCCCAAAGGTCGAGCGTTTATTTGTTTTTAAAAATAAAAATAAAATGAGAAAATAAAATAGAATTAAATGATATTAAAAAATATGAAAAAAAATAAAGGTTTTACTTTGATAGAATTGTTGGTCGTTATCGCGATTATTGGTTTGTTATCAACCATTGTTTTGGTTTCTCTAAACAGTGCTAGAAATAAAGCCAAGGACACGAGAATAAAAGCTGATTTGGCCCAAATTCGTTCATTAGCCGAATTGAATGCTGACACGAGCAGTACGTATGTTTTGGCGGATGTTTCGGCGGGAGATTATGCTACTCAGTATACTGCCTTAACGACTGATATAAACGCCCAAGTTGCTCAAACGGTGGTTTATAATGCAAATGCCGGCACTGCATATGCCGCTTCAGCTCAATTAACAGGAACTGGTGCCTTCTGGTGCGTTGATAGCGCGGGCGCTTCTAGGGCCGAAGGCGCGACTTTGCCTGCGGCTACCTATGCTTGCCCATAATTGTTTGTTGATATATCTGTATTAATTGATTCGGCACCTTTAAAAAAGGTGCCGAATGTTTTATAATATAAGTTATGCTTACCATAGAATCAATTTTAATATTTCTACTCGGCCTTTGTGTGGGCAGTTTTTTGAATGTGGTGATTTTTCGTCTATTGTCAGGAGAGAGCTTGCGCGGTCGGTCGCATTGTCAAAAGTGCCTCAAATCTCTGAAATGGTATGAACTTATTCCACTGGCGAGCTTTGTCTGGCAAAAGGGCAGATGTCGCAAGTGCCGGGAAAAAATTTCTTGGCAGTATCCTTTGGTGGAACTGGTCACAGCATTATTATTTTTGTTAATCTCCCAACATTTTTATGGTAATTGGCCCGAAATGATTTTATGGATTGTGGCCGTGTCGGTTTTTGTAGTTTTATTTTTTACGGATTTGAAAGAATATATTTTGCCGGATATTGTTGTGATTCCGTTTATTATAGTTTTATTTTTATATCGCGCATCTCAATCTTTTTATCTGGGGAGTTTTGATTTTTTTGCAAATTATATCATCCTATCCTTTTTAATTGCTTTACCATTTTTCCTATTTTATTTTTTGTCCAAAGGCAAATGGATGGGGATGGGGGATTCAAAATTGATATTTTTGACAGGTCTTCTTTTGGGTTGGCCCGAAATTTTAGTAGCGGTGATGTTTGCGGTGTTTTTGGGATCTTTGTGGGGAGTTTTGTTGATGTTTTTGAAAAAAATTACACTTAAAAGCGCCATGCCTTTCGGGCCTTTTATAATTTTAGGCGCGTTTCTTTCCTTGTATTTTGGTGATATAATTTACGAGTGGTATATTAATTGGTTACTTTTTTAAATATTTTTAATGAAAAATTCTTTAAATAAAAAAAATATACTGGGATTTACTCTTGTAGAGCTTGCTGTTTCTATGCTGATAATTGGCATTATATCGACTATTGTTTTGGCTAATTATAATGCGGGCAGAAAACAGGAAGCCCTAAACCGCTCAACTCAAAGATTGGCGGTAGCCATAAGACAAGCGCAAAATTATGCTCTTTTTTCCCGGGTCGGAGTAAAATGCAGTACTCCCGCGGGAGGTTATGGGGTTTATATGTCTTCTGTTTCTCAATATATAATTTTTGGCGATTGTGGTGGGAATCATTTATATGATTCTGTCATTGATGATTTAATCAGCGTTTTGAATTTCGAGCCCAATGTGGTGATAAAATCCGATCAGCAACCATCGGCAGTAGGCGCATCTATGACGTTTGAGCCTCCAATAGGAAAATTTTACTATAATGGTTTAGCGTCAAATGGGCCCAACACAATCATTCTACAAAATTCTTCAGATGCTACTAAACAAAAAGTTATAACTGTTTCTGTAAATGGCAGTGTGAGCGTGCGATAGCTTTAAAATGAGAATTTTTATGTCAAATTTTTTCAAAAAACAAAAAAATAAAAAGACGCAGGGATTTACCCTCTTAGAAACGCTTGTGACTATTATAATTATTTCGGTGGGTGTCTTGGGTTCAATAAATTTAATAAACAATAGTTTTGGTTTAGCGACTATCGCTAAAAATAAACTTATCGCCGCCGACTTGGCGCAAGAAGGCTTCGAGCTTGTAAGAAATATGAGGGATGTTAATTATCTGAAAAATAATTCTAATTGGTTGCAGGGCTTAGAGTCTTGTTTGTTGCCGAATTGGTGCCTAATAGACTCTTCCAGAGGTGATTTGAGCTTGCCTCAAGTTGCTTCGGTTGATTCAAGCCAGGAGGGTCAAATGTGCTCTTCGCAAGGCGGGGGCTATTATTCCATAGGATGCTCGACAACATCTTCTAATGTCGTGAGCTTTAGAAGAGTTTTGCAAATAACTCCCATTGGCACATTGGATGGAGGGGTAAAAATAATCTCTCGTGTTTCTTGGCAGGAAAAAGGCATCTGGAAAGATTTTGGAACAAATGGAGGAAATTTCGAATATCATCTTTGCGATTGGAAAAATCTAAACCCTAATATTTCGTGTTATTAAAAAAATCTTAATCTGTTATGTTTCTTTTTTCAAAAAGACAAAAAAATAAAAAGACGCAGGAGCTTGTCTCGTTAAATTCGCGAAGTGACTATTTAACGGGATTTACCCTCATTGAACTTATTGTTGCCTTGGGCATATTTTCTCTTATCAGTGTGGCTCTGGTGGGGCTTTTTGTTTCATCGTTACGCAGTGAAAGAAAAGCGTTAAATGTTCAGCTGGTGCAAGATAACGCTCGTCTTGTAATGGAAACTATGGTGAGGGAATTAAGAGACAGCTTATCTGTAAATTTTATTACCGATCAAGCTATCAATCTTATAGACAGAACAGGAGCGCCGATTAGTTATTCATGGGAAGCCTGCAATTCCAACCCAGCTATGAATTGTATTCGGCGCACGACTAATGATCTTGCGACCGATTCTATTACTGATTTGGGGAGCGAAAATGTGAATGTGGCTAATTTAAAATTTTTTGGCGTAAATTCAGGCGCGCTTTCAAATCAGCCCAGGATTACGATTTTTTTCACTATGGAAAGCGGTATGTCACAATATCAAGCCAGTATAAATTTACAGACAACCGTTTCTTTAAGAAATGTAAGGTTATAGCAAAATATGCAATATGATTTAAAAAATCAAAAAGGATTTACCCCCACACCTTGTCGTTTTGATAACAGTGAACCTAATAAATTGACAGATGGCACCTGTTTAACTTTTAAACATCAGAAAAATAACAAGGTGCGCGCTTGCCGAACAGGCAAGCAGGGGGGGGTTAGTTTGTATCTGGGCATTATAATGCTCTCTTTGATTTTTGCCATCGCTCTTATAATTTCCAATCTGTTTTTAATTCGTTTGCAATTGTCGCGAGATATTTTAAACTCAACATCATCTTTTTATGGGGCGGATTCCGCTTTGGAGTGCGCTCAACTGGAAATAACGAAACAAACTACAATCAATCCATCCATTGATTGTCCAAGCTTGAGCAATCTTATAATAACAAGTTGCAGTCAAATTCCGATGGATAATATAACCGGCGCTGATCTCAAGCCGGGCATTATTTCAGATGGCGTGTCATGTAGCGTCGGAACCATCTCGTCTTTAAGGTCGGCCGGATCTTTTAAGGGTACCAAACGTTCCACTGAAGTAGTTTTTTAAAAAAATACGCAAACCGTATCCGATGGTAAGTTTATCTGATGTAAAAAAAAGAATAGAAGTTTTAAAAAAAGCGATAAATAAATATCGCTACTTTTATCATGTTTTAGATAAATTAGACATTTCCGAATCGGCGCTAGACTCTTTAAAACATGAATTAAAAAGCCTGGAAGACAAATATCCTCAATTTATTGCGTCCGATTCTCCAACTCAGAGAGTGGCGGGCAAGCCTCTGCCATTTTTCGAGAAGATTGAGCACAAAACACCGATGATGTCTCTGGAAGATGTTTTTTCAGAGGAAGAATTTTTGGATTGGGTGAAAAGAATTCAAAAGCTGGTTGGCCATAAAGAGCTTGAATTTTTCTGCGAATTAAAAATGGACGGATTTGCCGTGTCTCTTATTTATGAAGATGGTTTTTTAAAGGAAGGATCTACCAGAGGAGATGGCAAAGTAGGAGAAAACGTCACGCAAAATCTGCGTGTTATTGAGTCCATACCGATCAAATTGGAAACATATGAAAAATTTTCCGCACCTAAAATAGAAGAAGCTGTTAAAAAATTAGTTTCTCACGGAACCATCGAAGTGCGAGGCGAGGTTTACATAGCTAAAAAATCTTTTGAAGATTTGAATCGCCAACAAAGAAAGAAAGGGTTGGAAATTTATGCCAATGTAAGAAATATTGCCGCAGGAAGCGTCAGACAACTTGATTCACAAATTACCGCTTCAAGAAAATTAAGTTTTATGGCGTATGATCTGATAGCTCAAGCGAGCCAGACAACTCATCAGGAAGAACACGCCATTTGTCGCGTCTTAGGATTTCCGGTTGATAAATTATCTGTACTTTGCCACACACCCGAAGAAATTTTTGCTTTTAGGGAAAAAGTGAAAAAATTACGCGACAATTTACCTTTTCAGATAGATGGTATAGTAGTAAATATAAATAGCAATGCGACGTTTGACAATTTGGGCGCTGTTGGCAAGGCGCCGCGAGGCGCGGTAGCGTTCAAGTTTCCCGCTCAAGAAGTGACCACTCAAGTGGAAGACATTATAGTGCAGGTTGGGCGCACCGGAGCGCTGACGCCGGTGGCGATATTAAAACCAGTGAACGTGGGGGGTGTAATAGTTTCGCGCGCCACGCTCCATAATGGAGATGAAATTGAAAGACTGGGCATTAAAATAGGGGATACGGTAATAGTGCGGCGAGCAGGAGACGTGATTCCGGAAGTGACTAAAGTTTTTAACCAGCTTCGTAATGGTAAAGAGAAAAATTTTTCTATGCCGCAAAAGTGTCCAATTTGCGGAGGCAAGGTGCAGAAAAAATCCGGAGAAGTTATTTTAAAATGCGTCAATTTAAAATGTCCGGCAAGAAAAAGAGAAGACTTGTATCATTTTGTTTCTCGCAAAGCGTTTAATATTATTGGTCTGGGGCCCAAAATAATAGATCGCCTTTTAGATGAAGGGTTGATACAGGATGCGGCCGATTTATTTTTGCTCAAAGAAGGGGATTTGGCGGCGCTCAATAGGTTTGGAGAAAAAAGTTCGAAAAAAATTATAAAATCAATACAAAATCATAAAAAAATACCACTTTCAAAATTTATTTATGCTCTGGGCATTTTGCATGTGGGAGAAGAGACGGCGATCGATTTGTCTAAAAAATTCAGCAGTTTGGAAGATTTTAAGATGACATCCATTGCGAATTTTCAAAAAATACCTAATATTGGAGATGTGGTTGCTCGAAGTATTTTTGATTGGTTTTCGGATAAAAGGAACCAAAAATTTTTAAATAAATTGGGAAAAGCGGGCATAATAATTGAAAGACAAGAAAAGCGCAAAAACCAAAAACTTGAAGGATTGTCATTTGTTTTTACGGGAGAATTAGAAAATTTATCACGCATTGAGGCGCAAGAAAAAGTGAGAAATTTAGACGGGGGCGTTTCAGAGAGCGCGTCTCAAAAGACATCTTTCGTGGTAGTGGGGGAAAATCCCGGATCCAAATATGAAAAGGCTAAAAAATTAGGTGTGAAAATTTTAAGTGAAAAGGAATTTTTAGAACTGTTAAAATAATTTTATATTTATGAGCAACAAAATTAATAAAGATGAAGTGAGGCGAATAGCCCGATTGTCTAATATTGGCTTGGATGAAAGCGAGGTAGACAAATTGCAGAGTGAAATGGAGTCCATTTTGGATTATGTGGGAGTCCTGGAAAAAGTAAATACCGCCAATGTAGAGCCGACTTCATATACGGTTCATTTGGAAAATATTGTGAGGGAGGATGGCGAGGAGCTTGGTCCAGCAAAAAAAGATTTACAAAATATTGATCAGAGCAAATTTTTAGATCAGGCGCCAGAAAAGCGGGAAGATTTTTTCAAAACCCATTCCGTTTTCGCTTCTAAAAAATAGCAGACAATTTATATGTTGGATGAAAAATATACAATTGAAGATTTGCACGAAGGTCTTAAATCCAAAAAATTCAGCGCCGTTGAGGTGGTGGAAAATTTTTTGAAAAGGATTGAAGAAAAAGACAAAGATATTTTTTCGTATCTTTTGGTGGATAAAGAGGGAGCTCTTGCTCAGGCAAGAGAGACAGATAAGCGCTTGTCTCAAAATTTAGACTTTCGCGAGCTTGAGGGCGTGGTTATGGCTATTAAAGATAATATTTTAGTTAAAGATTTAAGATGCACGGCAGGATCTAAAATTTTGGAAAACTTTATCGCTCCATATGACGCAACGGTTATCAGAAAATTGAAAGATGCGGGTGCGATTATTTTGGGTAAAACAAATTTAGACGAGTTTGCTATGGGTTCATCTACAGAAAATTCGGCTTTTGGCCTAACGCACAATCCTTATGATTTTGACAGAGTGCCGGGCGGATCGTCTGGCGGGTCAGCTGCCGCAACTGCCAGCTTTCAGTGTTTGGGCGCCTTAGGATCAGATACGGGTGGCTCTATACGTCAGCCAGCATCTTTTTGCGGCGTGGTGGGATTGCGTCCTACTTACGGCAGGGTTTCACGGTTTGGCGCTATTGCTATGGCTTCTTCTTTGGATCAAATAGGTCCTTTTGCAAATAGTGTTTTTGACGCAAGGAAGATATTTAATGTTTTATCTGGCCAAGACGAGCTGGATTCTACTACCGTGCCTAAAAATATTAAACCAGAGGCGCGCAAAAAAGATAAAGACGAGACACTAAAAATCGGTCTTCCTAAGGAATATTTTTCTGACAACCTTCATCCTCAAATGCGACAAAAAATGAATAAGGCCATAGAAATTTTTACTAAAATGGGAGCAGAAGTAAAAGAAATCAGTTTACCCACTACGGACGTATCCTTGGCGACGTACTATATTTTGGTGCCGGCCGAAGTTAGCGCGAATTTGGCCCGCTATGACGGAGTAAAATATGGTTACTGCCAAAAATCAGAAAATTTAATTGAAAATTATTTAAAGACGCGAAAGGATGGTTTTGGTAAAGAGGTCAGGCGCCGTATTTTTTTGGGAACATATGTTTTGTCAGCGGGCTACTACGATGCGTATTATCTTAAGGCGCAGAAAGTTCGGACAAAAATTATTGAAGATTTTAAACATGCGTTTTCAGAAGTCGATTTTTTGCTTATGCCCACTACTCCTACGCCCGCTTTTAAAATAGGGGAGATGACCAAAGACCCGCTTTCAATGTATTTGGCGGATATCTTTACAGTGCCGACAAGCGTCGCCGGGCTTCCGGCCATATCTGTGCCATTTGGAAAAGTTGACTATGAAAATAAAAGCTTGCCTTTTGGTGTGCAGATAATATCCAGATGGTTTGATGAAAACAGCCTCTTAGATTTAGCGGAAAAATTTGAACAATTATCTAAAATTCACCCCCACACCTAATTGGTCCAATTATGTTTTATGTCTATCTAATAAAAAGTAAAAAAGACAGGGACCTATACACCGGCTCTACCAATGATTTAAAAAGAAGACTTTTAGAACATAATAAAGGATTAAGTCTTGCCACAAAACACAGAGGACCATTTGAGCTTGTTTATTACGAAGCCTACAAATCAGAAGAAGACGCTAGAATGAGAGAGAGTAATTTAAAATTAAGAGCTAATGCGTTAAATCAACTAAAACGAAGAACATCTAAAAGTCTTCAGGACTAATTAGGTGTGGGGGTTATTTTTTAATATTGAAACCTATGCAGATTTTTTTTGATATATATTACTTTTTTTACGATTTTTTCACCTCAAGCTCTTGGCAGGGAATTTATTTTTGGTTGCAAGTTTTCGCGGCCGTGATATCTACCGCATTGATTTTTGGCATAGGGGCTTTAACTAGAAAATTAAATACTGTGAAAGTAAAGCTTAAAGAGGTAGAAACATTAATTGAGGGAGTCCCTCAATATGAAAATCCTGTTTTGCATGACTTTGCAGATGAGTGGAAAGCGATAAATAAAAAGTTTGAGTCAGGTCAACAATCAGATTGGAAATTGGCTATAATGGAGGCAGACAATTTGTTGGATAGTATTTTTCAACAAATGCGCGTATATGGGGAAGATATGGGTGAAAGACTAAAATCTTTGTCTAAAGAACAGCTGAGCAATATAGACGATGTGTGGAAGGCTCACAAATTGCGCAATGAATTGGCGCACAGTTTTTCAAGTGAGGTGAGAGAAAAAGAGGTCAAGGCGGCGCTTGATGCTTATGAACAAGCAATGAAATATCTTGGCGCATTGTAAATTTTACAAGATTTGATAGAATTTTTTATATGTAAATTGCGCCCGTAGCTCATCCGCCAGCCGGCGGAGGTAGAGTAGCTCCCAAAATTTATGTATTCTGTTTACGCTCTTTATAATAAAAAACACAACAAGATTTATATAGGTCAGACCAAAGAATTAACGGAAAGACTTATTATGCACAAAGATGAGGTTTTTGATAATAGTTACACCTCAAGATTTGATGGCGGGTGGGAATTATTGTATAAAGAAGAGGCGTTGAATAGAAAAAATGCATTAAGTAGGGAAAAACAATTAAAAAGTTATAGAGGCAGAGAGTTTATTAAGAGTTTCATAAAACAAATGCGCCCGTAGCTCAGTTGGTAGGTTCGCCTCGCTTCGCTCGGCGACTAATTTGTATTCAATTTTGGGGGTAAAAACGAATTCACGATTTCGCATTTTGGGGGAAGAAAATTTTTTAATCCAAATCACAAAATCATTTTTATAATTAACCAGTAAATATATGAATTTTGAAAAGTACCAGCCTTCGCCAGAGGAAATACAAAAAGCAAAGGATTCCATGACCGATGAGGAGAAGAAAATGAGCGAGGAACGAGAAAAAAGTTTTCTTGCTCCAGAGGGCAAGTCTTTTGACGAGGGTAAAAATACCTTGCTTCTTGACCTTGATAAAAATTCAGTTGACTTAGACGCCACAAGAGAATTAGCGGAGAAGAATGGGTTTGAACAAAAGGGCGAGTTCCATATTACAGTTTTGGGATTTAAGAACGGCGGAGAAGTTAAGAAAGCTCTAAAAGCGTTGCCCGAGGCGGAAAGACAGAATACAATTTTACAAATAAAATCTCTTGTGGATAGCACGGATTGGAGTTTTGTTTTTGAGCCGCAAAGATTCCATATCTCGAAAGAATATGTGTCTCCCGACCCAAAAAACAAGGGGGCTGAATTAAGGGAGCGGAGAGAATCGTATATACAAATGGTGAATTTACCTGGCATGAAAATTTTTTACGATAAGTTAAATTCTATTCTCGGAACAAACCTTGAAGTTCCTCCAGCTCACATAACTCTTTACACTGGCGGTGATGATAAAGAGAAATCAAAAATGGGTATTGGTATAAACACGCAATCTGAATTTTTGAAGATGAATCCCGAACTGATTTCATAATTGAATGCCGCCAAAGAAAAACTTGAAATTGTCAGCGGTGCGGCTCCGCCGCTTTTCCGTCCGCCAGCGGATTTGCGGGGGGAATTTCTCGCCGCCGCAGGCGGCGAAATGCGTTCGAATTAATTCAAGTATTCTGCACCAAAATCTGACTTTCAGAAAATTGACACCTTTGTTGATTCGCGATAAAATGATATTAATATGACAAATAAGCAAATTTTTACTGCCACCACTACAACGACCACAACCACTTTTAGTGGCTGATGTTTGTTGTTGAGATATTTAAATATTATAAACACAACAGACCTCAGCCAAGAGGTCAATTTTTTTACTTATTAAAATTATGAAAATTCTAAAATTCGGCGGCTCATCAGTCGCCAACGCGGAAAATATCAATAAAGTTATTCAAATTGTAACGCAATCACCCAAAAGGCGAAACGATATTGTCGTTGTGTCGGCTCTTGGTGGTGTTACGGACGATCTTATACGGCTCGCCACACTTGCCTCAAAAGGAGAAAGTGATTACCGGACACTATTCAAAAATCTTTGTGAGAAACACAATGAAGTTATAAAAAAATTAATCAAGGTAAAAAATCAAAAGAGCGCGCTTAAAGAAGCGAAGGAAAAATACAACGAATTGGAAAAAATACTACAAGGCATTTTTCTTATAAAAGAACTTTCATTGCGTTCACTGGATGTGGTCATGAGTTTTGGCGAGCAATTATCAGCGCAGATCATTGGCGAGGCGATAAATAGTCGGGGTGTTGCATGTAAATTTGTGGATTCTCGAAATCTTATCAAAACAGATGACAACTTTGGTTCGGCAAATGTAGATATTCCAAAGACATATAAACTCATTTCAAATTATTTTAAGAAAAACGCCCCACTTTCTATAATGGGCGGATTTATCGCTTCAACTAATGCTGGAATAGTCACCACGCTCGGTCGGGGCGGTTCTGACTATAGTGCGTCTTTGGTGGGAGCGGCTCTCAACGTCGCCGTGATTGAGATTTGGACTGACGTGGACGGCGTTATGACAGCAGATCCCCGTAAAGTAGAGAAAGCGTTTCCCCTTGAGGAAATATCATATGAAGAAGCGGGAGAGCTTGCGCATTTTGGCGCAAAAGTCATCCATCCAAAAACTATGAAGCCGGCGCGACTGAAAGGTATTCCCATCTACATAAAAAATACATTCAATCCGCAAGCCAAAGGCACTAAAATAGGCAAAGGAAAGCCCACGCAAGATTTTCTCATTAAAGGAATATCTTCGCTCAGCAACGTGTCTTTATTACATCTTCAATCCAATAATGGCAAAAGCATAGGCGAAATTACGGCACAATTATTTGACGCTTTGTGCAGATTTGATATTGAAGTTCTGCTCACCACTCAGTCATCACATGAACAAGCGCTTTCTATAGCACTAAACAGCAAAGAGGCTCAAAGGGCAAAAAATATTATCGAGCGGGCATTTGAATTGGAATTACAGACACGACAAATGTTGCCTGTTTCCATAAAAGAAAATCTTTCAATAGTCGCTATTGTGGGTAAGCAGATGAAAGGTGTGCCGGGCATCTCGGGAAAATTATTTAACACGTTGGGAAATAATAAAATTAATATAGTTGCCATTGCTCAAGGGTCGTCTGAGTTAAATGTGTCGGCTGTAATCGGCGCGGAAGATGAAACAAGGGCGCTCCAAGTGATTCATGAGGCATTTTTTGGTGCGGCTGATGAAGCTGTCAATCTTTTTCTTGTGGGAACAGGATTGGTTGGGTCAACGTTGCTTGCGCAAATAGAAAAACAAGAATCGCCAATTCGTTTGCGTGGTTTGGCGAATAGCCGATTTATGTTATTTGACAAGCAGGGCATTCCGCTAAAAAATTGGGAAAAATTATTGCCACAAGGAAAATCGATGAACGCGCAGAATTTTATTGATCAAATGATCGGGTTGAATTTACCAAGAAGCGTGTTTGTGGATTGTACTGCCAGCGAGGATGTCGCTTCTTTATATGAAAAAATTATCAGTGCCAGCATCGCCATTGTTACTCCAAATAAAAAAGCAAACTCCGGACCATTTGAGAGATATCAAAAATTAAGAAAATTGGCTAAAAAAAATCACGCGCCGTTTCTTTATCAAACAAATGTGGGCGCCGGACTTCCAATTATTTACACCATACAAAATCTTATTTCTAGCGGCGACAAAATACTCAAAATAGAAGGAGTGCTTTCTGGGACATTAAGTTACATATTTAATACATTTTCCAAAAGCGATAAGTCGTTTAGCCAAATTGTTTACGATGCGCAAACTAGGGGATACACAGAACCGGATCCGCGAGATGATTTAAACGGCATGGATGTTGCGCGGAAAATTCTCATTTTAGCTCGAGAAATTGGCTTAAAAATGGAGCTAGGGCAAGTGCGCGTTGAACAATTATTGTCAAAGGAGTGTCTGAGGGCTAATTCAATCGATAAATTTTTTACTGTACTTAAAAAACTCAATGGTGATTTTGAAAAAAGAAAAAAGCAAGCGCAAAAAAATAATAAAACACTACGCTACGTTGCATCATTACAAAAAGGCAAAGCAACAATCTCTTTACAGGAAGTTGGTCCAAATCACCCACTTTTTTATCTTGAGGGTAATGACAATATCGTTTCTATAACAACCAAGAGGTATAATGCTACTCCGCTCATCATCAAGGGGCCTGGAGCCGGAGCCGAAGTAACTGCCGGCGGCGTGTTGGCTGGCATCCTCAATATCTTTAATTAATTTTTTTATGGTAAAGACAAATAATAAAATTCCAGTTGGTATCCTTGGGGCAACTGGCATGGTTGGACAGCGTTTTATTTCACTGCTCCAAAATCACCCCTACTTTGAGGTGGCGTGTGTTGCCGCATCCGAAAGATCGGCAGGCAAAAAATACAAAGAGGCGGTTTTGGGGCGATGGGCGCAAAAAGAATCTGTGCCACGCAATGTGGGCATATTACCGGTATATTCTATTGAAAATGATACAGAAATTATTGCGCGAAAAGCTCGCCTTGTATTTTCAGCAATAGATGCCGAAAAAGAATTTATTAAAAAAATAGAAGAAACATATGCCTCGCGCGGGCTACCTGTGGTTTCCAACAATTCAGCTCACAGATGGACAGAAGATGTGCCTATGATTATGCCCGAGATTAACTCCCAGCACCTTAGCATTATTGATGTACAAAGAAAAAAACGTGGCTGGACGACAGGCTTTATTATCACCAAGCCCAATTGTTCAATTCAATGCTATGTTCCGCTAATTCACGCATGGAGACACTTCAAGCCACAAAAAGTAATCGTTTCAACGTATCAGGCGATATCTGGCGCGGGCAAAACTTTCAAAACTTGGCCGGAAATGGTTGAGAATGTCATCCCATATATTAGTGGAGAAGAAGAAAAATCAGAAAAAGAGCCTTCCAAAATCTGGGCAAATATTAAAGGAGGTAAATTTGAAATGAAAAACACCCCACAAATTTCAGCAAATTGCATTCGTGTTCCTGTTTCGGATGGGCATATGGCGACAATCAACATTCAATTTGCGGAGAAAGCAGAAAAGAAACAACTTATCGAGGCGCTAAAAAAATTTAAAAATCCATTGGATACATTAAATTTGCCATCTGCTCCGAAACCATTTTTAACCTATTTCGAGGAAAACGATCGACCACAAACACGACTTGATAGAGACTTGTATGGTGGTATGGGAATTAGCGTTGGCCGCCTAAGAGAGGATCCCACTTTAAGCTGGAAGTGTGTTGCTTTGTCGCACAATACCCTGCGAGGCGCGGCAGGCGGTAGCGTGCTTAATGCGGAGCTATTAGTAAAGAAGGGCTATATTAGTTAGAGAACATGAAATTGTCACAAAAACAATTTGATCAATTGTTGCAAAAAAACAAACTAATATTGAGTCTAATTGGTATGTCTAATATCGGTAAAACCCACTGGTCAAAAAAACTTGCCCGGATTAATTTTAAACACATCAATTGCGACGATCTTATTGAAGCAAGGCTCGTCTTTGAACTTAAAGCGTGCGGACATTCTGGCATTAAAGACGTGTCTTTGTGGATGGGCCAGCCTTATAGCCAAAGATTCTCTGCTTGCCAACAAAAATATTTAGAATTTGAAAAAGAAGTGATGAAGCAAATTTTTGCGCAAATTAAAAATAAAAAAAAGCAAAATATTGTCATTGATACAACCGGCAGTTTTGTGCATGTTGGTGGTAGTATGTGTTCTCAATTGAAAAAATACTCTTTAGTGATTTACATTAAGGCGAACGACTCCGCAAAAGAGAAAATGTTTGAGCAGTATATCAAAAGACCCAAACCCGTTGTATTTGGAGATATTTTTGTCCCGAAAAAAGGAGAGACAAATAAACGGGCCCTTAAAAGATGTTATTTGAAATTACTCAATCTGCGTAGCGACTTATATGCCCAATGCGCGGACATTATCATTCCTCGTGAAGTTATTAGCCAAGACATGGGAGCAAAACAACTCATTTCTTTGATAAAAAAATTCTTATGAAATTTTATAGCACGAAACACAATAGTCCGGACGTTGAACTTAAAGAAGCTGTGATGAGCGGCCTCGCTCCAGACGGAGGGCTATATATGCCCAATTCCATACCAAAGTTGGAGAATGATTTTTTTGAGCGAGCGAGCAAAATGCCTTTTTCGGACATTGCTTTTGAAATAAGCGGGCATTTTTTTGGTCCCGATGTTCCAGAAAGCGTGTTACGCTTCATTGTCCATGAATCATTTAATTTTGAAGTGCCTCTTGTGGAACTATATAAAAATTTTTATGCGCTGGAATTATTTCATGGCCCCACGCTTGCGTTTAAAGATTTTGGCGCTCGTTTTATGGCGCGCTTGCTCGGTTATTTTGCGCAAAATTCCCAAAAGAAAATAACGATACTTGTCGCGACATCAGGAGACACAGGAAGCGCGGTCGCGCACGGATTTTTCAATGTAGGGGGTGTGCAAGTGGTTATTTTGTATCCCAGTAAAAAAGTTAGCACCTTGCAAGAAAAACAACTGACAACCATGGGCGGCAACATTAAGGCGCTTGAAGTTCAGGGAAATTTTGATGATTGTCAAAAGATGGCGAAACAGGCCTTTCTGGATGAAGAGTTAAAAAAAGCCATAACGCTTGTTTCGGCGAATTCTATTAATATTGCGCGCCTGTTGCCTCAATCATTCTACTTTGTTTATCTTTGCGCAAAATTAAACAAAGTAGGCAAACCGATTGCGGCTTCTGTCCCCAGCGGTAATTTTGGCAATCTTACTGCCGGACTTATCGCCAAAAAGATGGGCGCGCCAATCTATAAATTCATAGCTTCCACAAATCAAAATGACGCGGTGCCACAATATTTAAAAACAGGTCATTTTGAGGCCAGGTCATCTGTCCCTACCATTTCCAATGCTATGGACGTTGGTAATCCAAGCAATTTTGTAAGGATATTGGAATTATATGATTGCGATGTTGAAAATATGAGGCGTGACATATATGGCGCAAGTTTTTCGGACGTGCAAACAAAAGAGGCGATAGCAGAAGTGTTCAATAAATATAATTATATAACGGACCCTCATGGGGCGGTTGCGTATCTAGGTCTTCGCGATTATCTAAAAAACTCTGGCGAATCCTCGGGAGTATTTTTTGAAACTGCTCATCCTGCAAAATTTTCTGATATTGTAGAGAAAGTCATTGGCACGATACCACTTATGCCAGACAGGCTCAAGGCATATCTTAATCGTGAAAAACAATCAACTTTGATAGAGAATAAATTTTCTGATTTAAAAGAATTTCTTTTGGACCAATAAATGTGGCACAAGAATACGAGAATGACTGGTTTCGTATGTAAATTTTTGTTAAAATACGTCCGTGTGTGGCCATAAAGTCTCGTTAAATTTTGAAAAATCATGACCAACGAAAAACCGAGCATAAAAATAGCCGTAATGTTTATGGGAAAGCCGGGAGCCGGAAAGGGCACTCAGGCCGATTCTTTGGTTGAAAAGTATGGGCTTATGCATTTTAATACAGGCGATGAAATTCGTCACAGAGTTTACAGTCCTCAAAATGAGGAAGACGAAAAAGAGTGCGAACTTTACAATTCTGGCCAATTAAATAGTTTTCCATGGGTAGCCAAGTTGGTTATGGAAGGCTCTCATAAATATTTTGAAAGAGGAAAAGGATTGGTCTTTTCTGGATCTCCTAGATCCTTGTATGAGGCTGAAATATTGATTCCTCAACTAATTAGTGATTATGGAAAAGGAAGCGTTGTGGTTATTCTGCTTGACGTAGATGATGAAGATTCGGTAATCAGAAATTCTAAGCGCATTACTTGTGACAAGTGCGGGTTTACAATGGGACTAACTCAAGCCATGGAAGACGGAATTGAGCCGACACCAACACAGTGTCCAAAATGCGGCGGCATGCTAATCAAAAGAGTTTTAGACAGCGAGGAAAAAATTCGCAACGATCTCAAGGTCTTGGAGATCGTTTCTCCAATGGCAGAAGGATTAGAGCGTAAGGATTAATTTGCCAATTTTGTTAAGAAAAACTATAATAAAACCACTCACAAGGGCGGTTTTTTCATATGGAATATTCTATCAAATCATCAAAAGATATAGAGATTTTAAAAGAAGGGGGAAAGATTCTGGCCCATGTTTTGGATGTTTTAGAAAAAGCATCACAAACAGGAATGACCACACTTGAATTAAATATGCTTGCGGAAAAAGAAATTAAAATTTGCGGTGGCAAGCCCTCATTTTTAAATTATCGTGCTCCCGGGGCGGAAGGTCGCCGATTTCCCGCAACGCTGTGTACGTCTTTAAATTCAGAGGTGGTGCACGGAGTGCCTTCAGGTTATATTTTAAAAGAAGGCGACCTTTTAAAAATTGACTGTGGGCTATGGTTTAAAAATTTATGCACCGATTCTGCCCGCACAGTTTTTATTGGGCAGAATCCTGACTTGAAATCAAAAAAACTTATTAACGCCACCCGTGAATCTTTAGCGCTAGGAATTCAAGAGGCGTTAGAAGGTAATAGGATGGGGGATATTGGCTGGGCGATAGAAAATCATATTAAAAAGAACGGATTTTCTGTCATTAAAGAATTGGTGGGACATGGGGTTGGTTGTAGCGTCCACGAAGAGCCCAATGTTCCAAACTATGGCCAAAAGAGCAAGGGTCTTTTGTTAAAAGAAGGTATGGTTTTAGCGATAGAGCCAATGGCAAGCGAGGGCGGCTCTTTGATAAAATTAGGAGGCCCTTTTGCGTTTGTGACAGCGGACAATTCTCGCGCGGCGCACTTTGAGCATACAATAGCTATTACTAAAAAAGACCCTATTATTCTTACGCAATAAAAAATGCTAGAAAAATTAAAAAAATATTTAGGCATCGATTTTGGTTCAAAAAGAATTGGACTGGCATTGGCAGATGAAAAGAATAAAATAGCAACCCCATTTGAGGTTTATGAAAATGACAGTGACATTATAAGAAAAATAATAGATCTTTGTTCGGAGGAAAACATCGGAAAAATTGTAGTGGGCATACCGCTCAATTTTAAAATGGAAAAGACCCCGCAGTCGCTTGAAGTTGAGAAGTTTATACGAGAACTCAAAGAGGCCGTGTCTTGTCCGGTGGAGACGGAAAATGAAATGTTTACTTCAAAAATTTCAGAAAGAGGCAAAAATAAAAAAATAGATTCTTCTTCTGCCGCTTTAATACTTCAAGGCTGGCTGGACAAAAAAAGATAAAAATTTGGCGTGTAAAAAATTAAATATTTATCGATGTGTGGTGCTGACGCCGATTTTAATCAACAGATTAAAATCGGCGCTTATTTATGTTATAATTTATGTATAATTAATTCCAAAACGCCACTGTCAAATTATGGAAGAAAAAATATTTTTATCGGTAATAATTCCTGCTTACAACGAGAGCGGTCGTGGTCTGGAAGATTTTTTGAATAATATTTCATCCTATTTAAAAAAACAAAGTTATACATATGAAATTGTTTTGGTGAATGATGGATCTAATGATAACACATTATTTATTGCTCAGAGTTTTGTTGGTAAGGTGCCGCATCTTAGAGTTATAGATAGTCAGCCAAATCGGGGCAAGGGCATTGTAATTCGTAAAGGAATGTTGGAAAGTGTGGGGCAGGTGCGCTTATTCACAGACGCAGACAACTCTACAAGTTTAGATCATTTTGAAAAAATGAAGCCGTTATTTGATCAGGGCACTGATGTAGTTATTGCCAGTCGTAATCCTAGGGACGCCATAGGTGCCAAGCAGGCTCATGAGCAAAGTCTTATGAGGCGCTTAATGGGCATGGCGGGAAATTTATTAATTCAGACGGTGGCAGTGTTTGGCATTTGGGATACTCAGTGTGGATTTAAGGCGTTTACTGAAAAAGCGGCCAAAGATATTTTTTCTAGAGCCACTGTAGACAGATGGGGCTTTGACATTGAAATTTTGGCCATTGCTAAACATTTGAAATTTAAAATAGGAAAAATACCGGCTTATTGGGTAGATAGAGAAGGAAGCCACATTTCTTTAAATGCGTATCTCAATGTTTTTTTAGATACTTTCAGAGTGCGTTGGAATTTAATAAGGGGCAGGTATGATAAGCGGTCTTGATAGATTTTATGAAAATTATTAAAAATAATAATAAAATTTCCGAATTAAGAAAAGACCTGGTATCAGGAAATTGGGTTATCATTGCTCCTAAAAGGATGCAACGTCCATTTCGCCTCAAGGAAACATCGCCACTTAAACGATTAAGAAATTCTATTAAAAATTGTCCATTTGAAAATCCTCAGCTTTTCGGACATGGAGAGCCGTCCTTAGTTTTGAAAAGTGAAAAAAATAAAAATCAATGGGCAGTTCAGGTGGTGAAAAATAAATATCCAGCTTTAGGCGGAGGCACACAAAAAACAAAACACGAAGGTCCGTATGAGCTTAGAGACGGCATAGGAATTCACGAGGTTGTTATTTTAAGAGATCATAATAAAAATTTATACCAACTTTCAAATAAAGAAATGAGCGAGCTTGTGCGGGCATACATTTTACGTTATCAGGAACTGTCCCTTCTTTCTTACATCGCTTATATTTCTATTTTTCACAATAGTGGCTTGAGCGCGGGGGCTTCAATTGATCACCCGCACTCACAAATTATGGCGTTGCCCATCATTCCTCCTAACGTAGAACACAGCATTCGCGGCTCTTTGAATTTTCATCGTAAAACGGGCAAATGTGTGCATTGCGTTATGATTGATTTTGAAAAAAAATCCAAGAAACGCGTGATTTTTGAAAATAAAAAGTTTATAGCGTTTTCGCCTTTTGCCCTAAATCAGGCATTTGAGGTGAGAATTTTTCCTAAAAAACACTCCCCCCAGTTTGAATTTATGAGCGTGGAAGAGATTGAATGCTTTTCTGACATTTTAAGTGCGGTGCTTAAAAAAATCAGCAAAGCTCTGGGCGATCCGGATTACAATTTTTTTATTCACACCGCGCCTGTCGCCGCGTTTTACTACACACATTATCATTGGCATTTGGAGATTTTGCCCAAAAAGGGAATTCAGGCCGGGTTGGAGCTTGGCACGGATGTTATAATGGTTTCTGTTTCTCCTGAAGATGCCGCTAAAATTTTGAGAAACACCAAAATATGATTGGTCAAATCTTAGAATCAATAAGCAGTTTTGCTTTATATGTAATAGATTTAATGGGATATTTCGGGGTGTTTTTATTGATGGCGTTGGAGAGCCTTAATATTCCGATACCCTCTGAAGTTATTATGCCGTTTGCTGGTTTTTTGGCCGCCAAGGGCTCAATGTCTTTTTGGTGGGTGGTAATTTTTGGCGTTTTAGGTAATTTGGCGGGATCAATATTCAATTATTGTCTGGGATATTTTGGGGGCAGATCTTTTTTGATGAAATTTGGCAAATATTTTTTTGTCCACGAAAAAGATTTGATAATGGCCGATAAATGGTTTGTTAAGTTTGGTTTACGCGCAGTATTTTTTAGCCGTATGTTGCCAGTCGTCAGAACTTTTATATCCTTGCCGGCGGGCATAACAAAAGTGCCGTTTATCAAATTTGCCACCTATACTTTTTTGGGCGTCATACCTTGGAGCATTGCTTTAGCCTATGCCGGATTTTATTTAGGGGAGCGTTGGGACGTTTTGCATGTTTGGTTTCAAAAATTGGATTGGATAGTTGTAGTTGCTATAATATTAGTAATTGTCTGGTGGATTTTTAAGCATAGAAAATTTATTCATAATATTGAAAAACATGAAAAATAAAAAAATCATAGTGGCAAATTGGAAAATGAACCCAGCGTCTTTTCAGGAGGCTCAAAAGATTTTTAAAAATACCGTTAAGTCTGTTAAGCCGTCTAAAAAATCCGAGGTGGTTTTTTGTGTGCCGTTTGTGTGGTTGGAGAAGATTGGACGTCTATTGAAAAACAAGCAGGGATATTCTTTGGGAGCCCAAGACGCTTTTTGGGAAAGCGAATCGGGAGCTTTTACGGGAGAGATTTCCCCAATTATGCTAAAAAATCTGGGTGTCGGGTATGTCATTTTGGGACATTCAGAAAGAAGGAGATGGCTCAAAGAAACTAATGAAATGATAAATAAAAAAGTTAAAAGCGCGATAGATGCTGGACTTAAAGTTGTTTTGTGCGTAGGGGAATGGGACAGGCAAGATGCGAATTATGTGGATTTCGTGATCGATCAATTAAAATCCGCCACGGAAGGATTATCTGTCAGTAATCTGAATAATCTAATAGTGGCGTATGAGCCGGTGTGGGCAATCGGGAGCGGTCTATCGGATACTCCGGACAACGCAATGTCTATGGCTATTTTGATTAAAAAAACTATTAGCAACAAATTTTCAAAAAAACGTTCAATTAGGGTTAAGGTTTTGTACGGTGGATCGGTAAATTCTGAAAATGCGCGCAAGTTTTTAAAACAAGAATCTATTGACGGAGCGCTTGTGGGCAGGGCAAGCCTAGATCCCAAAAATTTCGCAGAAATAGTTAAAAGTTTATAGCATTATGCGCGGGACGGCGAGCTCCTGCCTTTAGCTTTTTATAAAGTTATTATAAACTTGCCAAATTATTTTTTTCTGTTACCATAAACTAGAAAGCATAAAGTAAAATCGTTATCAGTTTTTAAATTTGAGATTTTCGCGTCGCGGGGTAGAGCAGCCCGGTAGCTCGCCTGGCCCATAACCAGGAGGTCGTTGGTTCAAATCCAACCCCCGCAACAAATTTAAAACAACACCCTGCCACGGCAAGGTGTTGTTTTAAATCCTTTTTTTTGGTATTTTATTAGAGGCGGAGTCTTAAACGGCTGGGTAGCTCAGTGGTTAGAGCGGAGCCCTCATAAAGCTTAGGTCGTGGGTTCGACTCCCACCCCAGCCACTTAACATTATATTTATGCAAAACAACCTTTGCGACTTAGAGATTTTAAAGAAAAAACACGGGCATTTGTTGGAGAAAATTCCGCAAGAATTTTGGTATAGTTTAGTTTTTGACAATGCGCTACTAGTGCCGGGAAAATCATTGCCATCGCGCGACCCTCAAAAGGGCGGAGCTGATATTTCGGGCAAATTTTCAAAACACATTGATCTTAAGGTGCCACTGATAAGCTCCAATATGAATAGTGTCACAGAGGCGCGTATGGCGATAGCTGTGGCGCGTCTGGGCGGAATAGGGGTTTTGCATAGATTCTGTAGCATTGAGGATGAAGTAAAGATGGTGGCAGAAGTAAAGCGGGCTGAGGGGTTTAAAATAGACGACCCTTATACTATTCATTACAGAGCCATCTTAGGTGAGGCGCAGGAATTGATGTCAGACAAAAACACCTCGGGACTTTTGGTTGTGGACGACAGGAATAAATTGGTAGGTATTTTTACCAGGCGCGATATGCCCATTCGGGGAGAAAAAAATATTTTAATAAAAAATTTAATGACGCCTCGAAATAAATTGGTAGTGGCGCCAGAAGATGTGAATATTGAAAAAATAATTAAAATTTTTGATAAAACCAAAAAAGAAAAATTGCCTCTCGTGGATAAAAAAGACAGAGTTGTGGGACTTGTTACCAAAAAGGATATAGAAAAATTGTTATTTTACAAAAATTCTACCAAAGACAAAAATAGTCGTTTGCAAGTTGCCGCGGCTATTGGTGTGACGGAAGATGAAAAAGAACGAGCAAAAGAACTGGTGAAGATTGGAGTGGATGCCTTGGTGGTTGATATAGCCAACGGCCATTCCGATAGTTTGATAAAAATGCTTACTTTTTTAAAGAAAAAATTTCCTGAAGTTGATGTTGTGGCGGGAAACGTAGCGACATATCAGGCCGCTAAAGATTTAATAGAGGCTGGGGCAGATGCCATAAAGGTGGGGATTGGCCCGGGAGCGGCTTGTAAAACAAGAGAGCAGACCGGTTTTGGCGTTTCACAAATTTCAGCTATTTTGCAAGCATCGGCTGTGGGTAGCGATGTGCCTCTTATTGCCGATGGCGGAGTGCGTAAGCCGGCCGACTTCGTGAAAGCTTTAGCCGCAGGCGCTTCCAGCGTTATGATGGGCGGTATTTTTGCCAGTACCGACGAATCGCCCGGAATAATCATAGACAAAGGATTGAGAGGCAGGTTTAAGGTATACCAAGGAATGGCTTCGTACAAAGCTGTTTTGGACAGAATTGTGCGTTCGGGAGAGGGGATTAAAATGGAAAAAATACGCGCCTTGGAAGACATTTCAGAAAATGTAGATGAGGGCGTTTCGGGCGAAGTGCGTTACAGCGGGTCAGTGGCGCAAATATTTAAAGAATATGCTGGTGGAGCACGTTCGGCTTTTAGCTACGGATCTTCGCAAAACCTAAAAGAATTTCAAAAATCAGTTCAATTTGTCTATCAAACGGAAAGTGGCGCCCGCGAAAGTGCTCCGCACGATATGATTTATTAAAAATGCAAATTTGCTTTCGCTGATTTCTGTGATAATATTTTCATATTAATGGGCCGTTGGTGTAGCCCGGTTAACACGCCTCCCTGTCACGGAGGAGATCAGGGGTTCAAATCCCCTACGGCCCGCCCTCATCTCGCTGAATCGAATCTGGCGAGCTTTGTTGATATAGATGTGTAAAAACATGGAAATAAAACATTTACAGTTTGAGCTTAATAAGAGTTATTTAAGAGGCAAAACTTTTATATATCCCACAGATACTTGCTACGGTTTGGGGTGTCTTTTGTCTGATGAAGAAGCGATTAAAAAAATTCATCAGATTAAAAAAAGAGATGCGGGTAAGCCGCTCAGTATAATGGTTTTAGACAAAACGATGTTTAAAAGATATGGCCAGATCGATAAAAATGTAGAAATTTTAATAGACAAATATTTGCCCGGAGCACTCACCATAATCGTTCCTAAGGGCAAAAAAATACCCAATTTTTTTAACGAAGGATTTGATAGTGTGGGTATTCGCATTCCAAACAATAAGTTTTGCCTGAAATTGATCAAAATTGCCAAAGAGCCAATTATTACCACCAGCGCCAATATTTCTGGAGAAAATAATTTATACAGACCCACAGATATTTTAAATGAATTTTCTGGAAAGAGTTTTAATGAGCGGCCGGACATATTTTTTAACGATGGAGATTTGAGTGAAATCGCACCGTCCACCATAGTAAAACCTGACGATGGCAAATTTATAACTGTGCGCCAAGGAGGACTAAAGATTTGAAATCATTTGGCTGATAAAAACTTTGGTAGTATAATTTAAATATATGAAATTAAAAAACCTGATAGCAGTTTTAATCATTGTTTTAATCGGCGTTTTTTTAACCGCGGCTGTTTTGGCTCAGGCCCAGCAGGGAGATCCAGAAAATCCTTTAAAATTTGGCACCATAGGCGAGCTGATTAATTATATAGCCGATTTCATAATCATTATCGCCTTGCCTATAGCTACTATTATGGTGGTTTACGCGGCGTTTTTATTTATTACTGCGGGAGGAGGCGACGAAAGGGTCAAGAAGGCCAAGACTATTATCACTTTGGCTATTATCGGAATAGCCATACTTTTAATTGCCAAAGGAGCGGCACTGGTCATTAGAGATGTTTTAGGAGCAAATCCGCCCCCCCCTCCACAGAGCTCTGCATCTCCAACTCCGAGCTCGACAAGTGGTGTCCTGACTATTACAACAGGAGAATCTTTGCCAAATGGTCAATCAACAAAAGATTATCCACAGCAAGCTCTTCAAGCTCAGGGGGGAGTGCCTACCTACGCTTGGAATGTTGCAAGTGGGTCTTTGCCTCCTGGTTTAAATATGGATAGTGCAGGAACCATCTCTGGACAACCAACCACAAACGGCAACTATGCTTTTAGAGCCAAAGTGTTGGATCAATCGCATCCAGAGCTTTCAGCGGAAAAAGATTTTAAGATTAGTGTTAATTCTCCCCCAGATCCTTCCAGGTGTGTAGTAATAGATGGAAGTGGCAGTATAGGAATAGAGCTTGTGGCTCATAATCCTGATAGTAATGATCAACAATTCGGCTGTAGCGTTGTGTGGGATCAAGAATCTTTTGCTTTTGGAAGCGTAAAAGACCAATGGGTTTCTTTTTCAGAGAATCTCAAGTCGGTTTTATATAAATTTAATCCGATCACTCCTGCTAAATGGACTCTTTATAGATCGGACGCTTTCGGAGCTTCTTCTTGCTCAAGTGTTTCTGAAAAAGTTTTTGTAGTTCCCTGTGGTAGCGAATTTAGAGCTTTTGCTTATAGAGGCGGTCACAAAATTCACCTATCGCTTTCTAGTCCTTATATAACGCTTGCTCATGAATTGGGGCATTCCTTTGCTAGTTTAGACGATGAATATTCAGAGACTGGAAGGTCTCCCCTTTTGGGTGGCGCTGGAAATTGTGTTCAAAATAGTTGTCCAGCAAATTGGCCCGCAGGAACTTGTTTTGATGGATGTAATTATCAGGAGGCGGGAAATGGTTGGTACAGAGACGCCGAAAATGATCTTATGCGGGATAATCATATAGCGAATAATCCCTACGGTCCTATTGATCGGCAGATTATCGAGGCGCTTATTTCAAGATAAATATGAAATATTTAAATTCGCATAAATTGTTTATAAAAACTTTTCTTGTTTTGTTTGTTTTTATTTTGGCAATACCCACCATTGTTGATGCGGCGGTTATAAGGCTGAATTTGTATTATGACAATGGAACTGCTCGATGGGACAAAATGGCCCCAGAGAGCATTCAATATTTTCAAGATTTGAATTTTGTACAGTTTGGCACAGGAGATTATCGAGGAACCATTGTCTCTTTTCGAGGTGCAATTTTAGATGATTTTAAGTTGGATTTAGTTCCGGTGATTTGTTCTGACGGTGTGACCAAAGACGGCAAGATGACAGGAGGCTGTGTCCCTGTTTCTAAGGGCGTTATGGCTATTAATATTCCTTATTATGGTAATGGACATTTATTTAAAATTTTTGATAAGGCCGGAAAGATGATTTTTGTTGTGGATTTAACATCTTTTGCTTTTTGCAATGAAAATAAGATTTGTGAAATTAATTTTAAAGAAAATTCAAACAATTGCTCGTCTGACTGCTCCTTTTCACCGGGCACTGTTGTGACGCCAACTGCCTCGCCAAATTCTAACGGAGAAATAAACTGGTTTTTATGGGCCCCCATCATTATAGGCGCATTAATTTTAGGGACGGTGATATATTTTGTTATCAAAAAATATCATCAAAATTTGGAACAATAAATTTTATATATTTTATAGACGCACTTAAAATTAAAGCCCACTTTTTAAAAGTGGGCTTTAATTATTATTGTTGAGTCACAATGATAGTTCCTTGCTGGTTGGGAAGAAAATGATTATGATATCCAAATGTTCCAGTGGCAAGGAAGGTGAAGCCGTAATATGCTCCTGTTTTAACTGGCCCTAAAGAATTAAAACCAAGCAAATTTGTGTGCACGGGATGGGGATCCGACGCTACCCAGATAGGAACAGAGCCTTTATTTATGAAATGAA
>Ga0075919_102_pt1 | contig 43927 bp, 41 predicted proteins | sample RifGroA2_FD_68338 | JGI IMG/M metagenome (GOLD analysis project Ga0075919, IMG submission 68338) | Parcubacteria bacterium GW2011_GWA2_39_18 | reverse complement strand
TATTTTATCTCCTGCGTCCTGTCACAAATAACTTTTGGCTCGGCATCTCGCAAAGAGACTTTTCCTGAAATTAAAATTATTTTTCCTTCCTGCCAAATGTCAGGATTATTTTGTAGTGTGGAAGGAAATACCACGATTTCTATTTTTCCGGTAAGATCTTCCAGTTTTGCAAAAAGCATCGGCTGGCCTGATTTGGTTGTTATTTTATGAATACTTGATATTATACCGCCCAGAGACACGAACGATCCTTCGGGAAGTTTGGTTAAATCTTTTATTTGATTTCTGGCCAGATTTTTTATTTTATCCGCATAAGCAGAAAGAGGGTTGGCGCTCACATAAAGTCCCAAAAGCTCTTTTTCCCATGAAAGTTTTTCCTTGGGCGTTGCCGCAGAAGCAGGCCTCAACTTTAAAACCGGCTTGATATTCAAGCTTCCAAAAAGATCGCTTTGGGCGCTAAGTTTTGATTTAGCATTGGTATGTGAGTATTCCAAAATCTGTTCTAAATTGTCTAAAAATTGTTTGCGCTCGCCCAGTTCGTCCATCGCGCCGCATTTTATGAGTGATTCCATGGATTTTTTATTCAGATCTTTATTAGTCACCCGCAAAAGTAAATCGGCCATATCTTTATATGGCCCATTTTTTTGACGCTCTTCAATTAAAGCGGTGGCAATTCCCAATCCAACATTTTTTACAGCGCCCAAACCGAATCTTATAAATTCTTTGCCATCTTTTCCCACCACAGAAAAATTTAATCGGCTTTCATTAACGCTTGGCGGCAAAACGTCTATATTCAGAGATTTGCACTCATCTATTAAAGTGGCCACGCGCTCTACTTCTGTACCTTCATTTGTCATTAAAGCGGCCATAAATTCAGAAGTGAAATTTGCCTTCAAATAAGCGGTCTGGTAAGCGATTAACGAATAACATACGGCATGTGAACGATTAAATCCGTAACGGGCAAAAGGTTCTATGAATTCCCATATCTTTTCCGCGGTATTTTTTGAAATCTCGTTTTTTATCATTCCATTTAGCATTTTTTCCCTCTGCTCATCTAAAAGTTTTTTAATTTTTTTGCCCACTGCTTTGCGCAAAGTATCCGCTTCGCTTATGGAAAAACCGGCCAATTCTCGGGCAATCTGCATCACCTGTTCTTGATAAACGATAATGCCATATGTTTTTTTAAGAATGGCCTCTAATCTGGGGTGTAAATAGGTCACGGATTTTTTGCCGTGCTTTCTTAAAATATATTCTTCCACCATGCCCGCATCCAAAGGGCCCGGACGATAGAGCGCTACCATAACGGCCAGATCTTCCAGCTCGGTCGGCTTTAGCTCTTTAAGATATTTTTTCATCCCTGAAGATTCCAGCTGAAAAACACCCGTTGTTTTTGCCGCCTGTAAAAGTTTGTAGGTGTTTTTATCTTCTAAAGGAATTTTATCAATATTGATTTCAATATTTTCTCCGGCTTTAATTAAATTTATCGTATCTTCAATAATAGTTAAATTGCGCAATCCCAAAAAATCCATTTTTAAAAGCCCCAAGTCTTCAATGGCGTGCATTTCATATTGAGTAACTATATTTTTTTGTTGTTCGCCTTTTTTAGTAGATCCGCTTTTTGCAACGTACTGCAGTGGCACAATTTCATTGAGCGCCGTGGCGCTAATCACCACACCGCAAGCGTGAGTAGAGGCGTGTCGCGCCACGCCTTCAAGGCGTTGGGCTATATCTAAAAGACGCTTGGCGTCAGGGTTAGAGTCATATAAATCCTTCAACTCTTTTACTTCTTTGATTGCCTTGGGAATAGTCGTTTTATTTTCACCCAGCATAGGCGGTATCATTTTGGAAATCGCGTCACAAAAAACATAAGGATATCCTAGTCGGCAAAATCCAAATCAATATCCGGCATTGAAATACGCTCCGGATTCAAAAATCTTTCAAACAAAAGGTTGTATTTTATCGGATCAACGTTGGTGATATTTAGAAGATAAGACACGATAGAACCGGCCGCTGAACCTCTGCCCGGACCAACTATAATGCCTTGATTTTTAGCCCAATTTACAAAATCTTGCACTATTAAAAAATAGTCGGCAAATCCAGTTTTTTTAATCACGTCCATTTCATAATTTAAACGGTCAATTATTTTTTGCTGTTCATCGTTCGTGATTTCAGACGCGTCAAAACCATACCTTAACTCCATTCCTTCAATACAAATTTTTTTTAGGCAAGAATCTACAGTCTCATTGGCAGGAAGATGAAATTTTGGCAGTTTCGCCTTGCCAATCTCAAGCTCGACATTGCACGCCGCTGCGATTTTTAAAGTGTTCTCCAAAGCTTCCGGAATGTGACTAAAATATTCAGCCATTTCTTCCGGTGATGTTAAGGAGAAATCTTCATCTTTCATCGTCAGACGTTCCTGCTCATCCACCCTTTCTCCAGTTTGTATGGCCATCAAAATATCCTGAATGATTCCGTCTTCCTTTTTCAAGTAATGGCTATCCTGCGTCGCCACTAAAGGAATGTCCAATTTATGAGCCAAGCTTATTAGCTCTTGTTGAATTGCTTCGTGTGATGGAATATTTGGATGATGGCTTATTTCAACATAAAAATTTCCTTTGCCTAAAATAGCCTCGTATTCTCGCGCGATTTTTTCCGCTTCTTCGGGCTTGTTTTTCAAAAAAGCTTGGGCTATTTCGCCTTGTAAACAAGCAGACAGTCCGATTAAATTTCCGCTTTTTTCTTTCAATAATTTTTTATCTATGCGCGGCTTATAATAAAATCCCTCCAAATTAGCCTTCGTGACCAATTCAACCAAATCTTTATAGCCTTGATTATTCTTGGCCAATAAAATCAAGTGGAATCTTTTATCGTCTATGCCTGTTTGTTTGTCTGTTAAATTTCTGGGAGCTACATATATTTCACATCCGATTATTGGCTTGATGCCGTTTTTTTTGGCCATTTGGTAAAATTCAATCACGCCATACATAGAGCCATGATCAGTCAAGGCCACAGAGTTCATTCCTAATTCCTTTACGCGTTTTATTAAGGCGTCAATTTTAGGCAGACCGTCAAGAAGAGAGTAGTGAGAATGGACGTGCAGATGTGTAAAATTTTTTTGCGCAAAATTTTCTTCCATAAAAATTTCTAATGTTTGCATTATAGCAAGATAAAAAAATGTTGGCAAAACCGAAGAATAAGAAATTTATTATGGTTTTTCAAAACAACAGTCGCGCCTTAGATAAAGTTTTTGTTATTTTTTAAAAAATAGTAGCCACATAAACAAATTTAATATAAAATTATTTTATGAGACCCGCTAAAAATAAAGAGTTTGTTGTGTTGCTTCACAATATCCGTAGCCGATTTAATGTTGGGTCTATTTTTCGCACTGCCGATGGAGCAGGGATAAGTAAAATTTATTTATGTGGAATCACTCCCGCGCCGCCTCATCCTAATATTGAAAAAGTGTCTTTAGGCGCGGAAAAAAATATTTCTTTTGAAAAAGTTCACAGCACTGTGCCTTTGCTTAAAAAATTGAAGGCCGAAGGATTTCAAATCGTAGCGCTTGAGCAAAATAAAAAAAGTCTTCCTTATAATAAATTTAAACCCAAAAACAAAGTGGCTTTAATCTTAGGCGCGGAAGTGTCCGGCCTGCCTCCAAAAATTTTAAAACTTTCTGACAAAATAATAGAAATACCGATGTTTGGTAAAAAAGAATCGCTAAATGTTTCCGTTGCGTTTGGAATCGCAGCATACAAAATTTCTTCAAAATTTTCAATTTTTTAATTATTAATTTTAAAAATTATAAAATTGGAAATTGTTTAGAAATTAAAAATTAGAAATTAGAAATTTAAAATACTGCATTATAGATTCTGTCTCTTTTTTTTGTTATAATATTGTTATGTTTAATTTTTAATCCTTATGCGCATCGTTTTAACAGGCGGGGGGAGCGGGGGACATCTTTTTCCTCTTCTTGCTGTCGCCGAAAAATTAAAACAAAAATTATCCACGGGATCACCCACGGAATTCTCTTCGCAAGCGGAAATTTATTACGTTGGGCCTGCAATAGAAAATCAGGACATTTTAAATGATTTTCAGCAAAATGGAATTTTTTGCCGGTTTATTTTGGCCGGAAAAGTCCGCCGTTATTTTTCTTGGCAAAATTTTACAGACCCCTTCAAAACACTGGCTGGATTTTTTCAGACATTTTGGATGATGTTTCGTATTATGCCGGACGCCGTATTTTCCAAGGGAGGATTTGGAGCAATTTCTGTTTGCGTTATTTCTAAAATATTTTTTATTCCGCTCATAATCCATGAGTCCGATAGCGTGCCCGGACTAAGCAATAAAATTTGTAAATTTTTTGCCACTAAAGTAGGGACGGCCTTTCCTCAAGCGCTACAATATTTTCCCGCTAAAAAAACCGCGGTAGTGGGAAATCCTGTGCGCGAAAAAATATTAATGGGAAGCAAAGAAAGTGCCGGCCATCTTTTTAATTTTGCTGTAGTCGCAAATCCGGTGATATTGGTGCTAGGCGGCAGTCAAGGAGCGGAATCTATAAACGATCTGATTTTTGCCGCGCTTCCAGACTTGTTAAAAAAATATGAAACAATACACCAAACTGGATTCAACCAATTTGATGAGCTTCAGCAAGAATTAAAAGTTGAAATTTCAGACGAACTTAAAAAGTCTTATCATATGTTTCCTTTTTTAAATTTAGAACAGATTTCCAGCGCTTATGCCGCTTGTTCTTTAATAGTAAGCCGGGCCGGAGCAGGAAGTATGTTTGAAATAGCGTCTTTAGGAAAACCGTCTATTATTATTCCTTTGCCCGATTCTGCCTCCGATCATCAACGAGAAAATGCTTATGCCTATGCTTCTACCGGCGCGACGGTAGTGTTGGAACAGCAAAATCTCACGCATCATATGCTTATTGAAAATATTGATAGAATCGTTAAAAATCCCCAAGTGTATCAAAAAATGGTTGAGGCCACTAAACAATTTTTTACTCCAAATAGCGCAGAGGTCATCGCTGAAGCGATGATTGAGCTTGCAAAATAAAAATCTATTTGTAAATACGTTGAAAAATTTAAGGCCATGTTCAACACCGACCCCTTTAAAACAGCGCTCAAAAAACTTTTCTTTTCAGTATTGATTCTGTCTTTGATTTTAATGGCAAATAAATCCGGTGTTTTTGCCGCGCCCGCATATAACTACACAACAGGAATATGGGCCGATACCTTTTCAGATAATACCGGCCTTGGCTCCAAAACAAACATTGATGTAAATTCAGGATCTGTACAGTTAACTACCAATGATGGTTTGGGCGGTTTTGTCGCGCCTTTTTATACCAGCGGCACTGCCACCTCTACAGTAGTAGACCCCATCCCCAACTCTCAAGACTACATCAACCCCAATTCTATCGCTCACTACGACAACATAAACATTCACGCCACCGTTCCCGCCAATACTTCTGCCACTGTACAACTACTAAACTATGACGGGGCATTATCGGTATATCCCGCCATAGTAGATGATTCAATTATTCCCGGAAATTCTGTCGGCATCAGCTTAACCACCGGAACAACCACCGTAGATATTTCTGCTTTCAATTCGGGACCGCCGGTGTCATTCAAAAAAATCTTTTATCTCTATTTAAAAACCAATCTCTCTACCACAGACACCGATGCCACTCCTACTATCGATAGATGGGAAGTGACATGGACAACTTCGCAGGGCGATTTAACCGCTACTACCTTGGCCACATCCGCCTGGCCAATGACCAGACATGATGTTCAAGGAACGCTTAGGAGCCAATACAACGGACCTACATATCCGACGTTTAAATATTTTCAACAGATGACGGATGTTCTTAGTAACACGTCGAGCGGCTCAGGTTCCACGGCAATTATCGATGCTCTGGGTCAATATATTTTAAGCACAAGATCTATTCCCCTAAGAGCTATCAACAAAAGCACCGGCGCAACTATCTGGAGCTCTCCTAAAATATATGGACAAAGCGATAGCTATAATTGGGTTGGCATGGCCGGACTTTCGGCATCCAGCAATAACAGTATTTATTTTCATGATCTCTTCAGTGATTTCGCCGCGGCAGTTGATATAAATACCGGATTATTTAAAATCGCCAAAAGAACAAACACCGGACACGCTTATGGATTTCCGGCAATTTCTTCCGCAGGTAAACTTTTTTGGCTGGAAAATCAGGGATATGACGCGTCCAACAACTCTGCCGCTTTGGTTAGCGCCAACTCCGATCTCTCTAAAAATTGGGGCGTTACTCCAATCTTGGAAAGTAACACCAAGGATTTAAATTATGGGTTCTCCGCGCCAGTTTTATCGCCCGATCAATCTAGGGTTTATTTCTCCTATTATGGCATTGTGCCAACAAGTCTCGTTAAAACTACCGGTGAAGGCGCTCTTTACGCTCACAACACTTCTGACGGTTCTTTGGCGTGGTCTTATCACACCGGACCTGCCGCTGATCTGCTGAAAGTTATGGTTGGTTCAGACGGAACCATCTATGCCGGCGCTTCTTATGGTAAACTCAGTGCTCCGCCTCCTCCGGCCTATCCGACAGTTTACGCCATAAATCCCGACGGAACATTAAAGTGGTCCTACACTTTCTCCGGCACCGATTATTACATGACCCTGCAATCACTGGGGTCTGATAGAATATTCGGCACAGTCACTAACAATTCTTCATACAACAAAGTTTTTGCCCTTAGCCTAACTGACGGTTCTGTTTTGTGGGAAAATAATGTTAATTTTTATTCTAACGCTTATTCTGAGAGCATAGCCGATAACAGCAATGGCATTCTTATCGTTCACAATCTTACTTATGCGTCCACCGCTTCTACCACAATACAGAAATTAGATTCCGGCGGAAATATCAAATGGGGAATCAACTATCCTCTTACCGGCGGAGTTAATTTTCTGGGGGCATCATCATTAATCGACGAAGCTGGTAATCTTTTTGTGGCGCAAGGTTCTGCCAACAGCGCCTACGCCGGCCTCTCTGTTTTCACCAACTGGACTCTTTCCTCTACAGATATCTCTGCCAACAACTACCAAACGGGCGACACAGTAAGCTTTGAAGCTATCTCTAATATGCCTCAAACTAATCCTCTTTCAGGAGGAGCTAATAAGGTTCAGATATATTTTTCAAACGGTGATATAGCGGCGTTAACATACAGCTCAACAAGCGGAGGCGATACTCACTGGACAGGCACATATACTATCCCTTCCTACCTTGCAAGCGGCACGGTTACATATACAGTTGAAGCGGCCCAAGACAACATCTCTACGGATGTCACTACTCACTTCGCCGCTCCTCCCGAAAACTCGTCCAATACAGGACTGACCGCCACCGGCACATTTCAAAACACTCAAATATATGGAGGAGGCCAGTGGTGCCAGACAGACTGGTCGGGCGGTTCAGGACAGCTTTATTACAATAACGCCGCAACAAACAAATATTACACAGCAGGGGGTGATGGAGTAATTGACTCTACGGCAAATCAATTAACAAAAAAGGTTGGAGCAAATATCGCAGTGGGTCAACCCAACCTAACATCCAATACGGCAAATAACGGAGGCATTGGAGCAAATACTTTAAGCTCTCCTCGTGGCGTATATTCAGACGGAACAAAGTTATTTACAATAGAAAGAACGAACAATCGTGTCTTGATCTTCAATACCATCCCCACATCAAGTAGCGCTTCAGCAGATGTGGTGGTGGGTCAACCGAATATGACATCCAGTACGGCTAATAACGGAGGAATTGGGGCGAACACTTTAGCCTTTTCAAACAGCTTTGCCAATATAAATGGAGGAGTTATTTCAGTTGGCACTAAATTAATCATAGCAGATCAGGGCAATAATCGTGTTTTGATATATAACACCGTTCCTACGTCTGATGGCGCTTCAGCAGATGTTGTGCTCGGCCAATCGTTATTTACTACCAGCACAGCAAATAACGGCGGGCTAAGCGCCCAATCTCTTCAGAGACCAGCTACTGTTTTTTCAGATGGCACTAAACTTTTTGTGGTTGACAAAGTAAATAACCGAGTTTTAATTTTCAACACCATTCCAACGAGCAATTTTACGGCCGCGGATGTGGTGATTGGACAAGCCGGCCTTACTACCAATGGCGCTAATCAAGGGGGTATTGGAGCCAACACCTTGTCTGGTCCAACGAATGTGTATACTGACGGCACTAAGTTATATGTTTCTGATTCCAGCAACCAGCGCGTTTTGATATACAACACCGTTCCAACATTAAGCGGCGCTTCGGCAGATGTAGTCGTTGGCCAGACAGATTTTATCAGCAACTCTGCCAATCAAGGGGGATCTGTTGCGGCCAACACTCTCAGTTCTCCTCAAGGCATATATTCTGACGGCACCAAGCTGTATGTCTCCGATAGCGGCAATAATCGTGTTTTGATATATAACACCGTTCCGACATCCAGCAACACTTCGGCAAATGCGGTAATTGGGCAAATTAATTTCACCAGCAACTCTGCCAACCAAGGGGGATCTGTGGATGCCGGCACGCTTAGTGGAGCCTATGGTCTTTACACCAACACAGACACGCTTTTTGTCGTCGATGTTAGTAACAACCGTATTTTAAAATATTCATTATCCGACTCTCACGCCTCCACCCTCACCTCCTCCATATACACAGGAGGCTCAAACTACTCTACTTGGGGTCCTTTAACATACACAGGCACCACACCAACTAATACCTCCTTTTCATTTGAAATCTCCACCAACCAAGGAACAAGCTGGCAAGCTGTTTCTAATTACATAAATCAAACATTTGGTCCTTCTGCTAATGTGCAGTATCGAGCCACTCTTGCCAATACAGATTTTCTTTTAACTCCAACTCTAACAGGCGTCTGCGTCGCCTATACCACCTTCAACCAACAATGCACTAACTGTGGAGGTGATCCTGCCCCCACGCCTTCTCCTGCGCCAATAATCACATCCTCTCCTTCACCCACCCCTTCGACAAGCTCAGGGCAAGCAACTCCCACTCCAACAGCTTCTTCACCTCAAATAACCCTGTCTCCCACGCCCATAATTGTTCCACCGTCCCCACCTGTAACGCCTTCACCAACCGGCACGCCCCTTCCTTTACCAACTCCCTTAGTAGCTCCATCTCCTGGTTCGACAGGCTCGCCTCAAGCCTCTCTCGCGCCTATTTTTACTCTCATTGTTTCTCCCACCCCATCTATTCCTCCTGGTTCGACGGGCTCACCACAAGTTGACAAAATCTTAGATTTTATTAAGAAATATGGCACAATTTTATCTTCTACTTTAGGCATTCTGTCTTTAGCGGTTATTTCTCTGTCTCCTCGAATAATTGTCGCCTTAAACCTCTTTGATTTACAGCCGGCTATATACAAAATTTATACTAATCTCCTTTTGCTTTTACCCGCTTATCGCAGAAAGAAAAAAGAGTGGGGAATTGTGTTTGATCAGGAATCTCAAACTCCTATTCCCAACGCCACCGTTAAGCTTCTTTCCGCCGACGATAAAAGACAATTAGATAAAACTGTCACGGATCAAGACGGCCGATTCCTTCTTTTGACTGACCAGTTGCTTCTGGGACGTTCTGCTAATTTTATTCTCTCTCCCTCTAAAAATGGATTCGTGTTTAATCCTCCGCAAGCGCTTCCGATAAAAGAATTTCAACTTTACACAGGACAAACTCTAACTCTAAAAACCGCCGAATCAAATCTGATTTACGCCGTCCCTATGCAAAAAGAGGGTGCCGTCCATCGTCATTTTTCCAAACTTTGGTTAGTTGCTAAAGGAATTATTGATAAAATGGCTTTTCCTTTAGCCTCTGCCAGCTTAACTCTTTCCGCGCTTACTTTCTCCTTAAACCAAAACAGGTTAAATGCTTTTTTGTTAATATTCACATCCCTAATATTCATGCTTCAGATTTATGGGATGCTAAATACAAAACATTCCTACGGGAAAGTGCTGGACGAGGGCGACGCTCCTTTGCCTTTTACGCAAGTGAGATTATATGATTTAGTCAGGCAATCTCTGGTGTCTGCTACTATTACCAATCAAAAAGGAAGCTATATTTTTCTAACCAAGAGAGGTCAATATCAAATTTCTGCTTCTTTAGCCGGGTTTAAGCCATATTTAAGCCAGATTATACCAACAGATGCAGAAGGAGTGATAAAATTAGCAATTAGGATGAGCCGCCAATAGCCAACAAGTAAACTACGATAAATAGACAATTTCGAAAAAAATTCTATAATTTTATTGTATGACCTCAAACAAAAATCCTTTTGAAAACATAAAAAATCTGCGCGTAAGAATAGCGCCATCGCCTACCGGAACTTTGCATGTGGGCACCGCTCGCACCGCTTTTTTTAATTACTTAACCGCTAAAAAATATGGCGGAACTTTTATTTTGCGCATAGAGGACACGGACTTGGAAAGATCGGATGTTAAATTTGAACAAGATATTTTAGACAATTTAAAATGGCTTGGCATCAATTGGGATGAGGGGGTAGAAGTTGGCGGAACTTATGGCCCATATAAACAAAGTGAGCGGGTAGAAATATATAAAAAATATATCCAAAAATTACTCGAGGAAAATAAGGCGTACCATTGTTTTTGCACAACGACAGAACTGGAAACGCAAAAAACTGCCATGATGACGCAAGGCTTGGCGCCAATATATTCTGGAAAGTGCGCTCATTTCTCGAAGCAGGAAACAGACAGGCATTTAGAAAACAATACTCCGTCTATTATCCGATTTAGGATGCCCCAAGAGATAATATCTTTTAGTGATTTAATCCGAGGAAAATTATCTTTTGACACTAAATTAATCGGGGACATCACCATAGCCAAAAATTTAACCACTCCTTTGTACAATTTCGCGGTTGTTATAGATGATGAGCTGATGAAAATTTCTCATGTAATAAGGGGGGAAGACCATATATCAAATACTCCCAAGCAAATCGTTCTACAAAAAGCGCTGGATTTTAACATTCCAGACTATGCCCATCTCCCGCTTCTTTTAGGCACAGACAAATCCAAACTAAGCAAACGCCACGAAGCTACCTCTATAAATGAATATAAAACAGAAGGATACCTGCCCGAAGCAATAATAAATTTTATCGCGCTTTTGGGATGGAATCCCGGCACCAACGAAGAGGTAATGAGCAGGGAAGAGCTGGCAACAAAATTTTCTTTCGATAAAATCCAAAAATCCGGAGCGATATTTGACATTAAAAAATTAGACTGGATAAATTCTGTTTACATCAAAAAAATGCTGCCTGATAAGTTTTTAGAAAAAACACTTCCTTATTTAGAAAATAAAGGGCTTATTAAAAAAACAGATGCAGAAAATTATATAACACAGAAAGGAGATAGTGTCAATATGGCGTGGCTTGGAAAAGTGGCCGTGCTTGAACAGCCGCGGGTTAAAAAATTTAGCGAGATTGGAGAAACGACGATGTTTTTATTTAAAGACACCGACTACGAAGCAGGACTTCTCGAGTGGAAAAGTATGCAAAACGCAGACCTGAAAAAAAGCTTGAAATATTCCCAGGAATTGATAGATCAGATTTCGGCTGAAGATTTTAACAAAACTAATTTGGAAAAAATCCTTAAAGCTGGCGCCAAAAAATTCGATCCACAAGATGCCGGATCCATTTTGTGGCCACTCCGAGTAGCGCTTTCCGGACAAAAAATGTCTCCGACTCCTTTTGATATAATAGATATTTTAGGTAAAGAAAATGCGCTGAAAAGTGTGGAATTTGCCATAAAGAAATTAGACTAGAATAATATTATGAACCCCGTTAGAAATTCTACATAGACAGAATTTCTAATCTGATAAGGGGACGTTATAAAATTTAAACTCATGAAAATTTCTAACGGGGTAAATAAAAAGATTTCAGCCAAAAAAATACTTGCCCTGACGATGTTGGCAGGAGTTTTTTTAATTTTATTCGATCTGGCAATTTATCCTGCGCAGATTTTTTCTATTCGAACCTATCCGGTCCAGGCAAGCGCCGAAGATGATCTGCGCCAACAAATAGACGACAAACAAAAGCTGATTCAGCAACTTGAAAAACAGATTCAGGACTATGAAACCAACATCAAATTCACTTCGGGACAGAAAAAAACATTGAAAAATCAGATGGCCTCGCTTGACACCAAAATAAAATCTTTGCTTTTGAAAATAAATTTAACCCGCGCGGAGATAGATAAAGCAAAGTTAGAAATAAATAGATTGGGCTTTCAAATAAACCAAAAAAGCGCCGATCTTTCAAGGAACAAAGAGTACTTGAGCGGCATAATATTGGCAATATCCCAAAGCGATCAGGAGTCCAGTATTTTAAAATTTTTCAAATATCCTCAAATGACCACGGCCATCAAAGATTTGTTTTTAGTGCAAAAGCTTCAAGGGGCCGCTTTAAATAAGCTAAAAGAAATAGAGAGCATTAAAAAATCACTGGAAAATAATCAAGACGAACTGTCACAAAAAAAGGACGCCTTAGATAAATACAAATCCACGCTGGAATATCAAAATCAAAATTTAAACGACACAAAACAATCTAAAAAACAATTGCTGGCGCAAACTCAAAATCAAGAAAAAAAATATCAGAGCCTTTTGCAAGAAACTAAAAAACAGCAGGAACAAATACAGCAGGATATTTACAATTTAGAAGATAAATTACGTCAGCTTATAAGCGCCGACTCGGTGCCCGGCGCCCGATCTGGCATTTTGGCTTGGCCGCTAAGCGGATATCGCATTTCTCAAAAATACGGCCCTACATCTATAACCGGATTTATTAATAATGCCTATAAGTTTCACAACGGCATAGACATAGCCGCTCCCGAAGGCACTCCGGTAAAAGTGGCAGATGATGGAGTGGTGGTGGGAATTGGCAACAGCAATTATGCTTATGGAAAATGGATCACTATAAAACATTCCAATGGCCTAACAACGCTTTACGGACATTTTTCTTATATTGGAGTCAGCGCTGGTCAAACGGTCAAAAGAGGTGATATAATAGGAAGAGTGGGGGAAACGGGATTTGCCACAGGACCTCATCTGCATTTTACGATCTATGCTACGAGTACTTTTTCAATAAGCTCTAAGTGGTTTGGTCTTTTGCCAACAGGCGGATCGTTAAATCCCATGGATTATTTATAAATCTATTGAACATTGTGCGACGTATTATTGTAATTGTAATAATTAAATAAACTATTTATGCCAGGTAGTGAAAATTCAACTGCTTGGCAGAGCAAGATTTAATAACATAAATAATAAAAAGTTCAATTTAATTACAAATTAGTTAATTTGAATTTCTACTACCTGGTATGCAAAAAAACGGATTTATCTTACATTTTCTTATCCTGGTGTTGGTTGTATTAATAATTTTAAGTTTTCTGGGATTATTTAATTTTAAAGATCTCTGGAATAAGTTTAAAAATACTGCCATAGGCAAATTGATCGCGCCTTTGTTAGAAAGTCTTTACAATAGTATGGTTAAGCCTGTTTGGAATAGCTTAAAGGGTCTTTTTGTGTCAATTTGGGAGGTTATTAAAGGCTGGTTCTGGAGTAATACTAAAAATATAAAAGTTGAAGTTAATCTAAGCCCTAGTGTAGGTTTAAAATAATATAATTAAATTTATCATGTAGTTAAAAAGCAAAAGCCCGCCCTATGATGCTTTCTTAATAATCAGGCGGGTTTTTTATTGTTTTTATATTTTTATATTGATCTATATTTATAACGTCGCAAAACAGAGCTTGTGCGACGTATTGTGCGCTTTATTTATACCGCTCCTCTTTCTTGCTTTTCTTGCCCGCCCCCATTCTCTTTCTCTCTACGAAAGAATTCGAAGTGGATTAATCTCCAATCAACTTTTTCATTTTCCTTGGTTTTTGAATCTTCTATAGTGGCCTGTAAAATGTTTTCATCATCAAAACAAACGAAGGTCTTTTTCTCGCCTTGATCATTTTTTACGACATCCCCAACTTTTAAATCTGGTTTAACTATTTTATGAATTGTTTCTGGCCGAACCTCCATCGCTTCAGAATCTGGCGCGCCTTCATTTTTAATAAAGGCAGATCTTAATTGTTCATCATAACGAACAAATATACGGATCGCGCCAAAAGGATCTAACACTAAATCTCCACATCTAATCAAGCCTACTTCTGGTTCATGCTCTCTTTTTGGATTAAAATATTCTCTCATGTTCATATTTTTTATAAAGATTTTAACCACTTTAATCTTAACAGGTTGATTTTTTTGGTCAATAAGTAGCATCTGTGAATGTTGCGACATCTTTACATTAAAAAAGAAAGGCCCCGATTGTCGGGGCCTGTTTGATTCACTCGCGATCGTGATAATGTTTTTTGGGTGTAGCTCGCCGCGGATGCGCGCGATGTCGTCGTGATGAATATGAATGCCGCGGAGATGGATCTCCGTCGTCATTATCCATCATGTAACTGCGTGGTGTATTATCGCGCCAGCGAGTATGCCAACGAGGATGCTGTTGGTGGTGGTAGGAACGGTAGTAGTGGCGGGGACGATAATGGTGATAGCCGCCCCCTCCTCTCCAATGGACGCCTCCCCCGACATAGAGACCAAAATCAAGGTCGACGGAGAGCAAAAAACGGTTGCAGCTTCGACAAGGACCATAACAGTCCCGTTCGGAAACGCCATAATAAAACGAGAATGTATCCACTACCCCGCAATGTGGACAGGGACCATGGATATACTCACTGGAAGTTTCGGGCTGTGGCTCTTGCCACTGAGTCTGATTACGATCGGCTTCTCCCCCCTGTCGTTGGTGCTGACTTCCTTCCCCTCCCTGCTGTTGCTGCATCATCATGTTAATGATTGGAGGTTGCTGTGGTGCGGGTGGAGTTTTATATGTGGGCCTTTCCACGATACGCTCCCGGACAATCACTCGGGGAACCGGAGGAACAGCGACAGATGCGATGCGTATTTTGATGAGCGCGTTAGCGAAATAAACAATCGCGCCCGAAATCACAAACACCATAAAAAGAACGAAAATCAACCAAACAACTAGAACGACAACTCTGGGCCACGTCCATTTCATAGGACACCTCCTTTGAGAGCATCTCATTTTCCCCCCCCTTAAACACCATTGTTCAAGAGAGGCGCGCTTGTAAAAATACTACCGACATTATACACCCAGATAAGCATTTTGTCAACAGATTCAATAATTTTTAAAGAGCACCTTAATTTAATCCTGATGCCAAACTAACACAAAAAAATTTTTATGTCCAGAAAGATTAATCATTCCTGAAGTGATTAAGAAAGTGGATCTTTAACCAATAATTTTTTTGATTCTTCCGGATGTTTCATTATTTCATACACCACTTTTTCCATCCTCATCGCTCTCGATCCTTTCACAAGCACCACGTCACCCGCCTCAATTATTTTATCTAAAAATTCTCCGGCCTCTTTAGAAGTTTCAAAATGTTTTAAGTTGTCTTGAGGAAAATTATTTTCCAGCGCTTCCTGATGTATAAATTTGGCCCTCTCCCCTATTGTTATTATGAGGTCGGATATATTTTTAGCTTTATCGCCAACGCTTCTGTGCGCCTCTTCTGAATATTTGCCTATTTCGAGCATATCGCCCAAAACAGCAATTTTGCGCGGCGCGCCGATGTCCTGCAAAAAATCCAAGGCCGCGTGCATTGACAATGGCGAAGCATTATAAGTGTCATCTATGATTAAAGATCCTTTTATTCCGGGAATAATTTTTGTTCTGCCGGGAAGAGATTGGTATCTCTGCACAGCTTGAGAAATTTCTACCAAATTCATTCCCAAAAACATCCCCACTCCAAACGCCGCCAATATCGCGTAAGCCTGGGGCTTACCAAAAGCGCCCAAAATTCTCACCGGCACAAAACTTCCGCCCGTATGAACTTTAAAAGTTATGCCCAGCAAGCTTTTTTCCGCGTCCTGTAAAATAGATATTTCATCTCCTAAAATATCCGCGCCCTGCCCGAAACCGTATGTCACACATTTTGCGTCCGTAATATCTCGCATAGCGGAAACAACCGCATCGTCAAAATTTAAAACCGCCAACCCGTTTTCTGGCAAAGCATAAATCATCTTAGATTTTTCTTTGGCAAGTGCTTTAAAGCCCGAAAAAAATTCTACGTGCACGGGAATTTCCCCAATAGAGGTCATTACTCCTACGGTGGGCTTGGCAATAGAAAGCAAATAGTCCATATCACCCGGCCTGTCTACTCCATATTCTAAAATTAAAATCTGGGGATAGTTTTTGGACTTTATTAAAATTAAAAATATGGCGCGTAAAAAAATTGTCGCCCAGCCCACAATATTTTTGCCAGCGCCTTGTTCTCCAAGAATGGTGAGCGGTACGCCGATTTCATTATTTTGATTTAAAATAGTGCTTCTTACTTTAAATTCATATTCCAAAACTGTGCGTATCGCTTCTTTGGTGCTGGTTTTTCCCACGCTTCCTGAAATAGCTATAATTTTAGGTTGATATCTTCCAATGATAATCCGAGCTAAAAATTTAGTGATTTTTTGTAAAATTTTTCTCATAATACCAGGTAGTAGTTCGCCAACTGGCGAATTCGACTTAACCATTTTATAATCAAACCGAACTTTTTATTTTTATACTTTTAGATTGTATGTTTTTTAAATTATAAACTATTTTTGCCTTCAGATAGTCGAATTTTCACTACCTGGCATAGCATACTTAAAACTATAAATTTGTATTTGTTATATAAGAAGATGGCGACGTCATAGGCCTATCAGGAGGAATTTGCATATATTGTAAAATAAAATTTGTCAATTCCCTAAAATACGGGGTCAAAGAATTTGAGGCAAAATTTGTGCCTTTGGGTTTCACTATTTTCATAAAAATTAGAAATTTAGGACTATACGCGGGGGCAAAGCCGACAAAAGAATGGATTGTTTGGTCCGACGATAAATAACCTCTGCCATCAGGATTTGGTATTTGAGCTGTGCCCGTCTTTCCAGCTATAGAATATCCCTCTATTTTAGCTTTATCAAATCCATGTTCAACTACATTAACAAGCATAGCGGATAAATCATGGGCCGTGCTGTCTTTTAAGATTCTCTGGGGTTTTAGCCAAACCGTCTTTTCTTCCACGCCAGTGGAGTGTTTTATGGTATCCAAAAGATAAGGTTGAACTAAAAATCCTCCATTGGCTATAGCGCTAAAAGCTCTGACAATTTCTATCGGGGTCAATCTTACACCCTGACCAAAAGAAGCGGTGGCAAAATTAATATCGCGACGATCATTGAGATTGGCAAGGGATCCATTGGTTTCCAACGTATCAATTCCCGTTTTTTCGTTCAATTTAAAAACTGAAACATATTTCAAAAAATTATCCATTCCCACTTTTTGCTGGACAAAAACCGCTCCCGTATTTAATGACTTTTCAAGAACTTCGGTCATAGTTTGTGCGCCATGCGCTTTTCCATCAAAGTTTTTTATGGTGTATCCTCCAAACTTCAGAGCGCCCGTATCCTCATATTGAGCGCTGGGAGTCACGAGCCCCAAATCCAATCCCATTGCCATGGTAAACGGTTTAAAGACAGAGCCCGGCTCAAACCCAACTTGCGTAGCTCCATTTAAAAATAAACTGAAATCTTTTACTTGATTGAAATTATTAGGATCATAACTAGGGAAACCGGCCAGAGCCAAAATTTTACCGTCTTTAGGATCTATCACTATCACTACCCCGCTTTCTGCGTTCCATTTTTTAATTGTTTCCTCAAGAACTTGTTGGGATTTTATTTGTATTGAGTAATCAATAGTCAATGTTAAATCAGCGCCGTCTTGCGCCGCGTCTATTTCTTGTTTTCCAAAAGGCAACCAGGCCCCTTCATTGGTTTTTTCTCCCGCAAACTTTCCTTCACGGCCTTCTAAAATATCGTTGTAATATTTTTCCAAACCATAGCGTCCCACTCTGTTGCTGTTTTCATCGAAACCAACAAATCCTAAAGTTTGGGATAGAATATCTTTTAAAGGGTATTCTCTAAAGTCGTTTTCTTCATTATAGATCCCTTCGATTTTTTTATTTAAAATAGCGCTCATGGTATCAACGCTGATATTTTTGGCCACCAAATACGACGCCTTAGAGACAGAGTTTAATTTGCCGTACAATTTCTCTTGATTAAGTTTTAAAATATCTGCTAAAAATTTAGCCGCGCCCTCCTTGTCTTTTACTTGTGATGGGATGGCATACAAAGTAAAAAGCTGTTTATTTATAGCCACGGCATATTTTTCTCCAGACTTGTCCTTAATAAAAATTTCCCCTCTTTGTGGTTTTAATATTTTATCAAAAGTATGTTCGGCATCAGCGCTTGCTAACAATTTTTGATGATTTATGACTTGTAAATAAAAATAGCGACCTAAAATTAGAATCGCTCCACATAAAATAACAATAAAATAAAGCTTGGCCCGAAATTCTATAGTTTTATCATAAGTTTTATTGGACATAATTCTCTCTCGTCTGAAAATTTTACGGAAATATTAAAAAGCATGCTTCATATAATAAATGCGCTATTGATAATATGGGAAAATTTTTATCTTGGCAATAAGTTTATGCCCAAGACCGTGCTAACCGTAGAGGTATATTCAAATTTATTTGAGGCAACCATTTTATTGTCCGCGGCAAAACCACGCAAAGCATAATCGATTTGATTATTGGCCAAACCCATTCTTAAAACAAGCAATTTTTGTTGAGCTTCTTTTAAATTATTGTTCATGACATTAACATCTTTGCCAAACGTCGTCACGCGAGAAACCATAATCAAAAATGACACGCCCAAAACCGCCATAACAAAGATCAAACATATTATCCAAAATTTCGCTCCATTAATATCATTTAAATTCAACGCACCCACTAAACCTTGATTTTTTTTCTGTAAATTTCTGGTGTACGGAGACATATTTTATTTAACGGGATTTATTATTTTAAATTTTTATACCCGCTCTTAATTTTGCGCTACGCGACCTTTTATTTTTTATTACTTCGTTTCTACTGGGCACGATTGGTTTTTTGGTTATGATTTTTAAATGGCCCAGCGATGCCTCATTTCTAAAAAAATTCTTTACTATCCTGTCTTCCAGCGAATGAAAACTTATCACCAATATCCGCCCCTCCCCTTTTAAAATTTTCAAAGCCTTGGGCAAAGCGCTTGCGAGGACGTCTAGTTCATTATTGACCGCAATTCTCAGTGCCTGAAACGCTTTGGCCATATACCCTGGTTTGTTAAATAACGGTGAAACGGCCCTTATTACATCGGCAAGTTGACCAGTGCTAGATATTTCGTGCTGTCTTCGGTGCTTTACTATGAAGGACGCTATTTTGTACGAAAATCTCAGCTCACCAAAATTTTTAAATATCTTTTCCAGTTCCTCTTCCGGATAATTATTTATAATTTCTTTGGCAGTAAGCGATTGTCCGGGGTCTAAGCGCATATCAAGATCTTCATCGCGGCGAAAAGAAAATCCTCTTGTGCTTTTATCAAAGTGATACGATGAAACGCCTAAATCGAAAAAAATAATATCTGGCGACAAAAATCCATTTTCTTTAGCTATCTCCTCAATGCTTTCAAAAGATCCCTGTGCTATTTTTATATTTTTAAAATTGCTCAACCTTTCTTTCGCCACTTCCAGCATTTCCGGATCCTTTTCAATGCCAAGTAATTTTCCTTGAGGTGATATTATTTTTAAAAATTCTTGCGCATGCCCTCCCCCATCCAATGTCACGTCTATAATTTTTGTGTCAGATTTTAAATCAGCCAATTGTAAAACTTCATTCACCAAAACGCTTTCATGATATTTTTCCATTTTTTTAATTTCTTGCATTCCTGCCGGCAGGCAGATTTAAATTCCTAACTCTCCTAACTTTTCAGCCAGATCGTTTCCTGAACTTTCAGAATTTTTTCTATATTCTTCCCAAGAGGCCTTGTCCCATATTTCTAAGCGATTGTAAACACCGACTATTACTATTTCTTTATTCAAATGAGCATATTCTCTTAAGTAGTCCGGGATCAAAATTCTTCCCAAAGAATCTATTTCCGTTTCCGACGCTCCGGCTAAAATCAAACGCGCAAAGCTTCTGGCGTTACCTTGAGAAATAGGAAGCTTCGACAGTTTGTCGGCTAATTTTTGCCATTCAGATAATGGATACACAAACAGACAATTGTCCAATCCCTTGGTAATGACCATCTCTTCCCCTAAAGATTTTCTAATCTTTGCGGGCATCATCAGCCGTTTTTTGTCATCTAATGTATGTAAATATTCCCCGATAAGCATAATTTATAAACGCTGATAAAATCTGGGTTATTTATTGGTTATAAACAAGAACAGTTAGTTATTAACACTTTTTCCCACTTCTTACCATCTACCTACCATTTTACACCACTCTGGGATCTCAATCAATGGAACGAAGTTGCATAGACGCTGGTAAAAAAGTCGACTAAATGTGATCACGCCATAACCAAAAAACGGCTTGTTTAAGCCGTTTTTTGGTTATTTGACAATCTGTTTAGTATTTAGTATTTAATATTGCCAGCTTACTTTTAACACTTTATCCACAATATAGCGCCTACCACTTTGGTGATTTATTTATCGTGTGTGAATAACTTTCCTGTCTGGTGGTCTATACTTGAAATAGTTCGAATGCATTTCGCCGCCTGCGGCGGCGAGGGTCTGGCCAAAAATTCCGAACCGAAACCCTGAACTTTGACAATTTCAAGTTTTTCTTTGGCGGCAAATTCCGAAAAATAGATTAGTCCAAATTTTCCGTTATTGTTTCCGTGTTGGAGCCTATTTGAGCTTCGTATGTCACTTTTTTCCCGTCTGCACTGATTGAAAGCATTGATACGCGGTCATATTTATTTCCTTCTTTTCCGTCAATTACGACAAACCACTTGTTGCTTTCTGAAGCAGAGTAGACAAGATGTTTGCTATTAAGACTGAAGCCCCTCCCGTAATCAGAAAAAGCCAATTCTGCACGTTGATATTTCTTTCCCTCTACGCCGTCGAGAACAACCAACCACCCTCCGTTAATTGAAACGACATATGCTAAATGTGAGCTATCTGGACTAAAGGCGGGAGTAACAACGGCATAATATGATTTCAATTCCTGACCATTCAGAAAAACGGATTGCTTACCTGCTTCTCCCGCCACATATGCGTACTTCTTACTATCAGGACTAAAGATAGCATCTCCGATAAACTTAAATGATCTGCCATCTTTGCCATCAATGGTTATATAGTATATAAATTGCCCTTCCGCACCTTCGCCTTCACTTGTTTCAATTAAAATAATTCTTTTACCGTCAGGACTCCGTATGCCACCCTCATCGCCTCTTCCTGCGGTTCCACCAGCCGGTAGAGGTTTGTTATCAGAAGACTCATTAACACCTGTCGTAGGCGATGGTTGCTGAACAGAATTAGTCTTGGGCTTTACCACAAAATATACAGCTATTCCCAAAACGACAACAGCTAACACAACGAGTATTATATTTGCAAAACCTTTTTGATTCATATTCATAAATTTATTAGTTAATAATTTTTTAAAATGTATGATTAAAAAATTTCTTTTCCCAAAATGCAGAATCGCCAACTGATTTTTTCGCCCAGAAAACCTTATGATTTGGTCGCCGAGCGAAGCGAGGCGGCTTCCAATTCCTTGCGCTTTTCTAAAATGTGGACACTACAGGGCTCGAACCTGTGACCTTTCCGATGTGAACGGAACGCTCTACCACTGAGCTAAGTGTCCATTAAATTACACTGTTTAAAAATCTACGGTCTGTGACTATTTTTAAATCAGCTTATCCAAAAATCCATTGTGGTTTATTAAAACATTTCTGGGACGACCCAATATTTCTTTAATAAACGCATCTCGCATCTGAACGCGATATAGAAATTCTTTGGTATTAAAAATGGTATAGCGTAGTTGTTTGCCGTTAATTTTTTCCAGTTCCAAAATTGTTTTTTCTATATATTTTTCTTTTAGTCTATCCCCCACCACTATCATGTCCGTTGGCGCATAAAAATCTTTTACCAGTTCCCCGCTCAAAATTAATACTTTTATGTTTCCCGACTTATTTAAAATTTTGCCAAAATTTTTCTGAATCAACAAAAATTCTTTTTCAAAAAGCTTTTCCAGTTCCCCGTAAAGAAAAAAATCCGAATTGGCAAAATATTTTAAAGTGCGCGCGTCCTTTTTTAAGACGCCAAGTTTTACTAAACTTTCCAAATCCTTTTTAATTTGCGCGGAAGGAATTTTTAAATGATCTTTCAACTCATCAACATCAGCGGACATTTTAGCGCGAATAAAAAATACCACTTCTTTAAAATATCTCGGGGAGCTAAAAATCTTTTCTAAAATTTCCTGCATAATAAATTAAAAATGGGTCGTTGCTTACAAGCATGCTTTTTCTTTTATACCACATCCTACTGAAATTTTCAACGTTAATAACCTGTCTCCTTTTTATATAAAAATCATTTTGATTAAAAAACACCCCTCTCTTTGGCCATACACCAAAGAGAGGGGTGTTTTGTTCTTATTTAATCTGTGCAGTCGCGCCAGCTTCTTCAAGTCTTTTCTTCAATTCCTCCGCGTCCTCTTTATTCATGCCCTCTTTTACATTTTTAGGGGCACTATCAACCACATCCTTAGCTTCTTTGAGACCCAAGCCGGTTAATTCTCTGATGACCTTAATAACCTGTATTTTTTGTCCGCCACCGCTGGTCAAAACTACATCAAAAGATGTTTTTTCTTCAACAGGACCTTCGCTGGATGCCGCACCAGCTGCCGCTACCGGCACAGATGCCGAAACGCCAAAATAATCTTCGAGTGTGTGGATTAATTCCGAAAGCTCTAAGGCGTTCAGAGTTTCCACCTTTTTTATAATATCCAAAAATTTTTCCGGAACTACTTTTTTGTTTTCTTCCATATGTTTTTTACCCTGTTAAATGCCACTTTGTGGCAATTTTGCTTTTAGCAAAATTATTTAACGGGGTGGATTACTTAATAAATAATTAATTAATAAATTATTAAACAGTTAATTTATCCCTCACCGCCGAAAGAGTGTACAGCATATTTTTGAGCGGAGCGGCAATAGTATAAACAAATTGAGCGATAAGCTGCTCTTTGCTGGGTAGTTTACCTAAATTATTCACCGCTTGCGCTGTCAAAAAATCGCCCAAAAGAAATCCTCCCGACATATTTAATTTAAAATTTTTATTAGTCATCATTTCTTTTTTAGCAAAATCATAAATTATTTTAGCCGGCGCTACTTCGTCTTTCGTACCAACAGCCATTCCAAAAATGTTTTTGTCCTCAAAAACTTCCTTGTCTGCTTTAAAATTATTCTGCTCCAAAGCTTTTTTAAGCAATGTTTTCTTTATGACAGTAAAAGAAACTTCCTGCTTGCGCATTTGTTTTCTAAGCTCTGTAAGTTTGGCGACGCTTATACCTGACATACCAACAAAGACCAAAGACCTTGCCCTAGAAATATTTTCTGCGGCCTCTTTCAATGTTAATTCTTTTTGTTGTCTAGTTCGTGGCATATATTTTTAATCTCAAAAATCAAATCTTAAATCTATAATTTAATAATCAATTTTTGAAATTATTTATTTTTAATTAATTTAAAAAAGACCTTCCTGCCTACCGACAGGCAGGTTTGAGGTCTCCACAAACAAAAGCGTTGCCCTATGCAAAATAATCTTGCACAAAACTTTTAGCACCTCGAGAAGTCTTATTGTCCCGCTCAGAGCGAAACTGCTTCTTGTCTGTGGCGACTATTGAAAATAGTAGCATAATGAATTTTGGTGTCAACTAATAGCCTGCCTCGCGCCCACCATTGGCAAAATACAAAAAATATAAAATTTATTGCAATTGACGGCAAAGAAAAATTAAAATAAAGTAAAGATAAGTTCAGAACTTTAACAAAAAGCGGAGGATTGCCCCATGAAAAGTCTTGCGGCAGGATGGTTTTCTAAACTAAAAACATGGTTTTTGAAAGACCTAGATTTAAAAGACGGATCAAGCCGCACTGATTTTTTGTTTTTTTGGGCAACTATTGTTTTTAGCGCGCTATGGATAGCAATGGAAACCCTTGAGGCGTTTGAATTTACGACTCCCGGACATGAAGCGACATGGGAAGTCACATTTATTTGGCTTTCAGTTATGGGCGTCTATTCCACGCACAAGGGTATGGCAAGATGGCACGGCGTAAGACTTGATGGCCAAAAATGGGGCAAAACATTCGGAGTAGCAACACTGCTTTATGGATTCTTTCTTTACTTTTTATACACGATAATTCCTTCAATGGTAATACCTAAACAGCTATTTTTCGGTCTGACGGGCTTAATGACTGTCGTGCTTGGCTGGGAGACTGCTAAATTCTTCCATAATAAAAATAATGGCAACGAACACTCTGCCACTAAAGAATCGGGGTCAAAGCCAAAATCAACAGAGTAAATTTCCCCGCATTTTCTATATGACCCCAAAATCCATTCCCTCGCAAAACGCGAGGGAATTTTTTATGGATCCTGATTTCAGAAAATTAGACGCGCAGGGGGTTTTGCGCGTTCACTCAGAAATTAGACGCGCCAGACTATTCAGCAAATCTTCTTGCCACAAGAATATATTTATGTTAGTATCTTAGAGAATTTAAAAAAGTTAGTCACAATTACATATATGAAACTAGAAATCCATCCCCAGTATCAGGAAGCGGACGTGATATGCGCCTGCGGAAATAAATTTAAAGTGGGCTCTGCTAAAGCGGAACTTCGCGTGGAAATTTGTTCCGCTTGCCATCCTTTTTATACGGGAAAAGAAAAAATCATGGATAGCGCGGGACGCGTGGAGAAATTCAAGAGACGCTCAGCCAAGGCAGGAAAAAGGAGCAAAAAATAACTTTTCATTATGGATTCGCGTTTTTTGGACATAAAAAAAGAATATGCGGATTTAGAAAAAAAGCTCGCCGACCCCGAGCTTTTTTCAGCTCATCCACAAGAGGCCAAAAATATAGCGTCTAGATTTTCTGAACTTCAAAAACATATAGCCATAATTCAAAAAATTGAAGGCGTTGAAGAAAATATCGAGGAAAATAAAAAAATAATATCTTCAGAAAACGAGTCCGAACTGAAAAAGATGGCAGAGGATGAATTGCCACAGCTTTTAAAAAAGCTCGCAGACTTTGAAAAAGAACACAAAGAGCTCATGATTCCGAAAACAGAGCAAATAAACGGCGCTCTCGTTGAAATTCGCGCGGGCACAGGCGGAAATGAGGCGGCGCTTTTTGCCGGAGACCTATTTAGAATGTATTCCCGCTTTGCCGAAAGAAATGGATTCACGCTTGAAACATTAGATTCTTCCCGCACGGACATTGGGGGATACAAAGAAATAGTTTTTTCGCTTTCCGGTAAAAATGTTTATAATCTTTTAAAACAGGAAAGCGGTGTGCATCGCGTACAAAGAATTCCCGAGACGGAAAAAAGCGGCCGCGTGCATACTTCCACCGCCTCAGTGGCCATTTTGCCAAAAGTGCCCGAAACAAAAATTAATATAAAACCACAAGATATTAAATTTGAAACTACTCGCTCTGGCGGACCCGGAGGACAAAATGTGAACAAGGTAGAAACCGCTGTGCGCTTGATTCACGCGCCCACGGGCATAGTTATCAGATCTCAAACAGAAAGATCTCAAGCTCGCAATAAAGAACTGGCACTGGAAATATTGCGCTCCAAACTTTATCAAATGGAAGAAGACAAGCGCAGAAGCGCGGAAGAGGGTCTACGCAAATCTCAAATAGGCACTGCCGAAAGAGCCGAAAAAATTCGTACATATAATTTTCCGCAAGACCGCATCACCGATCACCGCATACAAAAAAGCTGGCACAATATTGCCAGCATAATGGATGGGAGTTTAGATGATATAATAAGCGCTTTCCAAGAAGAGTGATATATTGTTATAATTTAAAGTAATGCAGGAGTAGGAACGGTTTATTTTAAAATATTGAATGCCCCGCCCCAGTTTTGAGAATAACTTTTATTTTAATAAAAGTTTAATTTTATTGAAAATCTCTCGTGATAATTTTAATCACTTTTCAAAACTGAAGCGGGACACTCAATTTTTTAGCCAATCGCTCCCCGCCGCGTCTAACGCGGCTCCGCTCTTGGAAAAAATTGGTGGGTGTAGCTCAATGGTAGAGCACCAGATTGTGGCTCTGGCGGTTGTGGGTTCGAGTCCCATCATCCACCCACTTTAGTGAAACCAACCGAGGAACTTAAGTGAGGGTTTTCTCAGCCGACCATAAAGTAAAATCCCCCGCCTTAAACGAGGGATTTAAAAAATTAAACCCTACTGAGTCTTTCTTTTAGAGGAGAAAAGAGATCCTCTTGATTCTTCAAGGTGGAAAAAATCTGTTCGGCCCGATCTTTGAGCCCAAGTTCTTTTTCCGCTCCTTGTTTCATATCTAATATTTTTTCAGGATCTTTGGTGCCCCCGGACTTTTCCCTGACTCTTTCAAATAAGCTCTCCATCAACTGGGGATTGGTTTGATGATCAAAATAGTGCATAGTTTCTTCGGCCACTACTCTAATCAAAGAATTGTGATCATGAATAGGAGCGGGTAGCTCAAAACGACTTTCAGAAGATTGTAACTTTTGATTAGCTTTTAGAAACTCTTCAAATGATGTCTGAATCATCAATTGATTGTAGGCAGTCAAAGAATTAGACGCTATCCCAGAAACCTGCAGACCTTCATTTAAAGTTCTGAGAATCTCATTTAGACCAGCAAGCTCTAGGACAAGTTGGCCAAATAATCCAAAGGCCGAAAGAAATTCTTTTTTATCACACAAATCATTGAAATTCTTACCTGCTCGTAATTGAGAATGAATGGCTCCCATATAACCCTTTAAATTAAGGGTAACGATAAAGGGCGGAATTTGAACTTTGTTTCTGATCTTGGTTTGCCATTCAAGAATCTCAATTGTTCGATAAGATATTTTTCGAATCGTTTCGACGACGCCAAGAAGCAGATCGTCCTTATTTAGCCCATATTTTTCCGATATTTCAATGAGCCACTTATTAAAAGAATCCGAAGCCCACCCTGTAATAATTCTATAATATACATTCTCTCGATTTATTTTCCAGGGCTCTGCCGTATGCACGAAAAGCCTCCTTTTTTAAAGTACACATTTAAAGCTATTGTACAATCAAATCTATTTTAATATCAAGTAACACACCAAAGTAAACTATCTATCCCCTACTTTCTTCAATTTTCTCCTCAATCCTGGTTCTATCGCCTGTTCGCCTGGGGCGGATCCACGAGACACCTCAAAATAAAAGCTGGCAATCTGCGCCAGCTTTTTAAAGACGGCGCTGTTTATTAAAGATGATGATGCTTACACAAAACAAAACATACGTAACATACATAAACAAACCTCCAAACATTAATATGTCTCCTATACTGTACATCAGAATACGCCCCCCCAAATCCAAATGAAAGATATCTGCCAAAAAGACGTAACGGCTTTCCTCTGTAAGGTCGCAATGATATTTATCGTAAGCCTCGCCCAGAACGGGCATTTTATAATCGTTGAAAAAAACCACTATTGAATTACAGAGTGAGCCCATAATGACTAAAAAAAATCCAATTAAGACAGGCGCGCATAAAAATCTTTTTATCTTGCTTCTTTCCTTGTAAAAATAAATTGTTCCGCAAATAAAAAGTAGCAACATCAGGAACGTAAAAGTTACGCCGATATACCAACGAACCATCTAAGGCTCCTTTGAGTACCGTAGAATTATCAAAGAACTATTTACAATAATAGAGACCCGTGCCACGAAAGTCAAGGAGATCGCCAAATGAATCGCTTAATTCAGTTTAGTGCCGCCAAGTCGTTTTATTAAGATGCTGGAAAATTTAATTTCTTTGTAAAAATCAGCCGCATTTAATTTTTCATTGGGCGCATGAATGTTATCATCAGGCAAACCAAAACCAACCATAAAAACTTCTTTGCTAATTCTTTGAAGATTATAAATTATGGGCACCGCCCCACCCTCACGATACCATACGGCTTTTTTATTAAAAATTTCTTCCAGACTTTCTTCTAAAATTTTTGCAAAATTAGATTTCTTGCTTATTAAGATCGGCCTAGCCCAGTCAATTTTTTTAATCTCAATCCTTGCTTCTTTAGATGTTATTTTTTGAACAAACTTTTTTAATTTTTCAAAAATATCATCTGGTTTTTGATCAGGAACCAACCTAAGGCTTATTTTGGCGGAGGCTTGTGCCGGAATTATGTATTGAAAGACACCGTCCGCCGAACCGCTTTTTATTCCGTTTACCTCAAATGTAGGCCGGCCCGCAAGACATTCGTCCAAAGAAAAATTTTTTTCGCACACAGAATTTTTAGCCCCTGTTATTTTTAAAAAATCTTTTTTTCCACAATGAACCCCTGCATAAACTTTTTTACTTTTTCGAACAGAGAGAACATTTTCATAAAAACCTGGTATTAAAATCCTGCCATTTTTATCTCTAAATTGAGCTATTAATTTAGATAGGTGTTCGGCAGAATTCAAAACCGCCCCACCAAAAGATCCCGAGTGTAAATTTTGTTTCAATGTTTTAATTTTTATCTCGGTGGCCAAAAGCCCACGGTAGCCATGACAAATCGAGGGCGTATTTTTTGTCACCATGGCTCCGGCGCTCACTAAAACTGCATTCGCTTTTAATTTTTTTGAATTTTTATTTAAAAACCACGGCAAAGAAAGCTCATTCGCCTCTTCGTCACAATCAATGATAAATTTTATATTTACAGGCAACTTGCCCTCTGTTTTTAGAACGCTTTCAATGCCTTTTATATAGGCGAATAAATGACCCTTGCTATCTGACACTCCCCGGGCAAAAATTTTCCCATTTTTTATAGTTGTTTTAAAAGGTGGCGTATTCCATAATTCCAGCGGATCTGCTGGCTGAACATCCGTGTGGCAGTAAATTAAAAGTGTAAAATTATTTTCAGGATTTTTATATTCAGCATAAACTAGTGGATCGTATGGAGTTTTTATTAGTTTTGATTTAAATCCTATTTTTTTAAAATGGCCAACGAGCCAATTAGCGGCTTCTAAAATATCTTTATTGCCAAAAATTCCCGGGGCGCTTATAGATGGGATGTTCAAATATTCACTCAATTGTAAAAGCCATCTTTTTTTATTTTGGCTGATAAATTTAGATATTTTATCCATACAAAAACTATATCACTCCGCTTTCATCAATAGAAAACAGTCTTTTAGAGGTGTCTATTGTAGCCTGTACTCCTATTGGAATAGTCACCTGCTGACCAACATGTCCAAATTGGACTTCACTAATAATGGGAAAATGATATTCTTGCGTTCTTTCCAAAATGATATTTTTAGGAGAAAGAAGATCTTTCTTTTTTAATTCTGGCTCTTCTTCTATTTCTATGAAGTTTTTATTTTTTCCTATGATCATTCCGGATATTTTATCCAAAATGCCCGCTAATTTTAAATGCGTTAAGAAATGATCCAAATCTTCACAAGTAAGGTCGCAGTCTTCCCAAAATAAAATGGCGCCCCTCCAATTGGGGTTGTAGCTCGTGCCTATTAAAGTTCTAAGGACGGTCAAATTTCCGCCTATTAAAGGACCGCTTGCTTTGCCTCTTTTCAAAACTTTCCAAGAAGACAAACCAAGAACTCTGCCGACGGGTTTTGTCTGAAAAATGGCCCTCACAAAGGATTTTTTTGTAAAATTATCCCACCCAGCAATAGTAAATTCTACATGCGGGCCATGAAAAGTCACCAGGCCCGTTTTGGCGTAAATTGCATTGGTAAGGGCGGTTATATCTGAATATCCTAAAATAATTTTGGGATTTTTCTTAACAAGTGAATAATTAATGAGCGGCAACATCTGGTTGACGCAAAACCCACCCGCAGAGGTAAAAATGGCTTTAATTTTCGGATTTTTAATCATTGAGTTGAAGTCTCTCAATCGTTCTTTAACCGTTCCAGCCATATATCCTCCATAGGTCTTAAAAACATTTTTGCCAAGCTCTACCTTTAAGCCCAGTTTTTCCAATTCCCTAACACCTGCAAAAAATTCGTTTTTATATGTTATGGGTTCAGATGGAGAAATAATGCCCACCCTATCTCCCACCTTCAATTTATGTGCCTTTATTGGTTTCATGAATAAACCGCAAAATTTAGACCGCTAAATATGATTCTAATATACCATACGGCGCCACTATTGTAAACCGTCGCGGGCTTGCATTATACCCATATTTTGACTTACACTTTAATTAAAAAGGGGTCCGGTCATGACAGTTCTCGATGCGATGTTTTATGGTTGTATAGTTTTATTGTGTCTCGTTTTGTTTTGGATTTTAGTTTTAATAGTCTCAACATCTCTTCAGGGGTTTTGGGTTGATAAAGATTCTTTGATACGCGAATTGGAAGAAAGAGGCTACAGCGAAATTAAAATTCTGCGCCACTGCTGGTTTCTCATCGCTTTGCGCGGAGGCGAAAAAAACGATGTGGCAAAATTCGACATATCCGCTAAAAACCTGCAAGGAAAGCGAAAAGATTTTATTGTATTTGCAAGGCCCGATACGAAATAAAGCTCCGTTCAAAACGGAGCTTTTTATTTCCTGCTGCCTGCCCTGCCTAACGCTTGCCTACCGGTAGGCAAGGTGGGCGGGTTTAATTAATACTGTTCAACCATTCAACAAGTCTTTCCGACAAATCAGGAAATTCCTGACCAAACATATTTGTGCCATGTCCGGCTTTTTTGTATAAAATAAGAGCTTTGTCATTTTTGAGCGCAGGCGAAACATCATAAATTTTTTTAACAGTTTGGGCAGAATAAGAATCGTCTTCGGAGGCGACTAAAAATATCGGCGATGAATAATTTTTCATTGACACTTCAATATTTATGCCGTGGTAGTCAAATCCCGGAGACAAAAGAGCGATGCCCGCCGGGCCATATTTTGCGCCATAAATTAAGGCGGCATTGGCGCCAATGCTCGCGCCAATTATAAAAATATTTTTTGCGCCATCTTTTTTTAAAAAATCCACCGCGAGCCCCACATCTTTTGAAATAATTAAACTGGAGTCTTGAGAAAATATTTTTTGTATATCACCCTCGCTTTCGCCATGACCTCTTAAATCCATAGCGAGCACTTTATATCCCGCCCGATTCAACAACTCGGCAAAATCTTTCCAGTCTTCTTTTGAGCGTCTGTATATGTGCAAAAGCAACACTCCTTTTGTGTCGCTTTCTGAAGGATAATAATTACCCACCAAGTTCAAATTGTCTTCCGAAAGAAGTTTAATTTTTTCCATATTTACCCCTCCCCAGTTTTAGGAACAATCCTTTTATAAAATTTAAATTTTTGCTATACAAAATATATTATAGATTTAATCTAATGGTTTTATTAAAACTGGGGAGGGGCCTATCTTCTAAAACGATAAGGCATCAAAGAAATAATGAAAAATAAAGCTGCCGACAAAACTACAATGGGTCCCGGAGCCAGTTTAAAAAAATGAGCAATGGGCAAAGCAAAAATTATGCTTAACGCTCCAAAAACAATACTCCAAAAACAATAGCCAGAAAAAGAGCGGGCGATGTTTTGAGCTGAAGCGGCCGGTATTATGACCAGCGCTCCCATCAAGAGCGTTCCTGTGACATGGACACCCAATGCCACTATTACTCCCAAAAGTATTAAAAACAAAAGATCAAGTCGGGAGGCGTTTATATTTATAGTTTTTGCTAAATCTTCAGATATGGTAAGAAGCATCAGACGCTTTCTATAAATAGTTAAAATAATTATAGCCGTCACACCCAAGAAAATAGCCAGGTAGCTATTGAATACTGTAAGATTTTCTATATCTCCAAAAAGCGCTTCTAACAAATCTATTTTAGGGATTATCAAAATACCCAGCGCCAAACTAAAAGTGAAAAATATACCCGTTAAAGTTTCCAGATAAAGATGCGTTTTGCGCTTTATCCACCAAATACCTAAAGCCGCCAAAATTAGAAATGCCCACGCTCCCCAAAAAGCATTTAGGCCCAGGAGCAGCGCCAATCCCATTCCGGGCAGGGCCACGTGCGTTAAAGCATCGCCAGACAGGGCCATGCGGCGTAAAATTAAAAAGGTTCCAATAAATCCCGCGGACACACCAACCACAACGCCCGTGGACATAAGAAGCCACAGGGGCGCGTTGGAAGAAAATGAAGAGATTAAATTATTTATCATAAAAATTATTTTGCAAATGCTGGTGTGAATAAAATTTCATTTTTTCTCCGTAAAGTTTAGATAGATTTTCCGCGCCCAAGATATCCTCTGGCTCGCCATAACAAAATTTTTCTTTATTTAAACACAGAACTTTAGTGGCATAATTATAAACTATGCTTAATTCATGAGAAACAAATATAATTGTCATCTCATATTTGTCTTTTAGATTTAAAAGTGTCGAGTAAATAGTTTCTTCAGCGCCCGCATCAATGCCGGATGTCGGTTCGTCATAAAGCAGAACGTCCGGATTGTCAATCAATGACCAGGCGATTAATATTCTTTGCAATTGCCCGCCCGACAACTTACCCAGTTGCTGGTTCAAAAGATGGCTTTTAAGATGGTGTTCGAAGTGTTCTGGATTTGTGCTTCCCTGCCATCCCACTTGCTCCAAGGCCTTGTGTATTTGAGCGTGTTTACTGGTTTTAAATTTAAAAAACTCTTCAACTGTCAAGGGTGTATCGCTTTCAACAAAAAAATGCTGGGGCACATATCCTATTTTAATATCCTTTTTCCATTCCACAGAACCTGTAAAGCCTGCTAAGCCCAAAAGTGCTCGCACTAAAACAGTTTTGCCCGATCCATTAGGGCCAATGACGCTCAACATTTCTCCTTTTTCCACTTCAAAATTTAAATTATCAATGACAACATTGTCGTCAAAGGCAACCGTTAAATTTTTTACTTTTAATATTTTTTGACTGTTTGATTGCTCCATTGTATTCATTATAGCGTAAATTATTCTCCCTCGCCATAATACGAATATTTCACGGTTCAGTCTACTCCGTGGCTGTGAGACGGCGCAGAATGGCTTCGGAAGAATTCCACTATCGCACCAAAAGCGATGCACTATCTTCATTTTGAAATAAAACAAAACACCCCCACTTTTGGGGGTGTTTTAAGATTGCAATGAATTACTTGCCCGCTTTCAGCGCGTCATCTATCGCCCTCTTAAAAACTTCATATGGTTGCGCCCCAATAATCAATTCTCCATTTATCAAGGATGATGGTGTGCCTGTGACACCTGCCGCCTTGCCCTCGTTTGTTTCTTTTTGAACCTCATCTTTGTATTTGTTTGAATCTAAACAGCTATTAAATTTATCTGCGTCTAGCTCCAAATTCTTGGCAAATCTTTTTAGATTATTTACCGAAAATTGTCCTTGATTTTCGCCTTTTTGATTATCAAATAAATAATCGTGATAATTTAAATAATTTTCCAACCCTTGTTCTTTTGCGCATTTTGTCGCCATAGCCGCCTTAATAGATTCTTGTCCTAAAAACGCAAAGTCTTTGTATTCTATTTTAACTTTTCCTATTTTTACGTATTCATCTATTATTTGCTGGGCAGTCTCATCGTGCCATTTTTTACAAAATGGGCATTGGAAATCAGAATAAACTATCAAGCTCACTGATGCCTTTTCATCGCCCAAAACAGATATTCTCTTGAGCGGATTATCGCTTGCCGCAGGACCTTCGTTTGACGAATTTTTATTGCCGTAAATCACAGCTCCGGCAATCAATAATCCAGCGGCTACAATCGCCAACGGCATAATCCATTTGTTTTCTTTTTGATCCATAAAATAAATCTTTCTTTTTTTAATTTTACTTATTTAGTATAACTTTCAAACACATCTTGCGCAAATTTCCAATTCAAATTCTTAAAATAGCTTTCAATATAAGATTTTCTGTCCGCTCCATAATCTATAAAATACGCGTGTTCATACACATCTAACGCCAAAATTGGAAGGGTGCCCCACACACCGCCTTGATTGTGAACATCTCCATTAAATATCCTTAATTTTTTCTGGCGCATATCCCAAGTAAGTATCGTCCATCCACGACTACACATTGCACAGGCAGAAAAATATTTTACAAATTGTTCTACACTTCCCCACTTTTCTACCAAAGCCTTAGATAAAGTGCTATTGGCATCCAATTTTCCGTCTCCTCCCAAGGAGCCGAAATAATCTTCGTGCAAATAAACTCCGTTATTAGCAAACGTTTCCGCGTCTTTTAAGGCGCGCAATTCTGAATATGTAGCATTGCCTTCTATTTTTTCCTGCTTGGAAATAACTGATAATTTTTCAGCTATTTCGTTAGACTTATTAACATACCCCGCATAAAGTTTGTCGTGGTGAATCTCTATAGTTTTTTTAGAAATGCCATCTAAGTCTTTATCAAATGGTAATGGTTTTTCTTGCATCATATTTTTATATTTTTATTTTTCTAGCTCGCTATCCGCCAGTTGGCGAAGCGAGATTATTAAATGACCACTTAATTATAATGGATTTAAAAAATTAATACTACTTACGAAACATTTGACCTTTTAAACGAATCGTGATACATTTTTAGCAATCTCTTCTGCGTCGCAGAAGAGATAAAGAGCCTTGAAAAAGGATGGGTAGATGGCAAAGAAAGAACCAATAAACTTATTTGAATTTGCGAGAGACATTCAAACGGAAATTATTATTACATGACGCCCTTACAGTGCCCGTGAATTCAGATGCGGATTGAAAGACTTACGACTAGAAAGCAGTATTTCTGATACTACTGTCTGTGTGGGCGATACAGTATTATCAGCGATGAAGCGCTTAGTTGAAAGAATCAAAGGTCGCACACTAAATTAAGTATAGCACATCCGAAGTGGTTAAAGCGCCAGCAAATTTAAAGATGCCCAAAACCATGCGCGGCCTAGAAAGGATTCAACCTGCCTTAGCTTTTTTAAAGGACAAAAATAAATAAAGATAAAAACAAATAAAACCAGGATGTTCACTCTCCTGGTTCTTTTTAAAAACAACAGTCACATATTCTAATTATTTTTACTTAAAACACCCCGACCCTCTTGTAAATCCTAAGCTTTGCGCCTCCTGTTCTGTTTGAAACCAAACTTTATTTTCATCTTTTATTCTCTTTACTGTGGCACAATCGGGCAGATAATAATACTTACTATTTTTGCTAGCAACAAAATTTCCGCTTTGTGCTGTGGGCAAACCAACGCTCTGCGTACCGCCCGTAGTCATTATTTTACCGACATCGCTAAGTGTCGGAACACCGTTTTCTATCACCAAAGATTCCGGCTGAGCCACTATGCTCAATCTGCCAAAGCCAAAACTGATTAAAGATATCATAAACACAAAAAGGGCTACAACGAGCATTCTTCTGCGCTCATTTACAAACGTCTTGATTTTTAATACAAAATGTTTTATCATTCCACAAGTTGAAGTTAATTTCTATATTAAATTATGGCTCATACAAAAGCAGGTTCTACTACGCGCTTAGGGCGAGAATCAGAAGCTAAACGCTTAGGAATCAAATTATTTGACGGAGAAAAAGCTAGAGCAGGCATGGTGCTTGTTAGACAGCGCGGCAGTAAATGGCTGGCCGGAAAAAATGTCCGCAAAGGGGGCGATGATACTCTATATGCCGGAAAAGACGGCACTATAAAGTTTACTAAAAAAACACGCGTCCGCTTTGATAATTCTCGCAAAACTTTTAAAGTTGTCAATGTAATTTAAAAACGGTTTTTGGACTCTACGATTATCTTGAGATCGGCCTTAACATTTTTATAAAGATTGATTTTCACAATAGTCTCCCCTATTTTTTTAATGGGAGATTTTATTTCTATCTGTGATTTATCCACCACTATTCCCTTTTCCTTTAGAAGATCGGTTATATCTTTGACGTTAATTGATCCGAAAACAACTCCGTGTTCGTTGGTAGAAACATGGGCCAAAAGTGGAGACTGCTCAATTTTTTGTTTTAAGATTTCGGCATCCTTTTCAAGTTTCAGTTCATGTTCAGCTAAATTTTTTAATTCTGACTGACGAAATGAAACGGCTCCTTGTGTTGCTAAAATAGCCAGGCCGCGCGCCAACAAAAAATTCCTTCCATATCCTTCTTTCACTTCTTTGACGTCTCCTTTTTGCCCCAAATCTTTTATTGATTTTAGTAAAATAACCTTCATGTTTACTTTCTAACTGCCTGTTTTAAAACTTCAATTGCTTTATCCATTTGCGGATCTTTGCCAGCAGTAACATCTTCTTCTGTTAAGTCTATTTTTATGTCCGGCTCAAGACCATTGTCAGCAATAGAATATCCCTTGGGCGTAAGCCATTTAGCAATGGTAATTTTTAGCTTAGACCCGCCCGGCAAATCATTTAATTCCTGCACAGAGCCCTTGCCGAAAGTTTTCTTGCCCACCAAACTGATTCCCCTGTTGTCTCTCAATGCTCCTGCCAAAATTTCAGAAGCCGAGGCCGATCCCTCGTCCACTAAAACTACCATCGGCATATTTTCAAAAGTCTTATATCCAAAACTACGATAAGTTTTATTTGTCTGGCCATTTCCAAAATCTTCCACTACTATTGTTTGGCCCTCCGGAATAAAATAACTAGCGATGTCCTGCGAAACTTCTAAATATCCTCCCGGATTACTTCTCAAGTCTAAAATCATTCCGCGAACCTCTTTGCCAGAAAGCTGGCGTACCATTTGATTAAATTTCGTGCCAGCATCTTCGCTAAATTCAGTTAAGCTTGCTTTCAAAAAATTATCTTTAGTAATTTCATAAGTTAAGACCGGAATATCTATGGTGTCTCTCGTTATTTTCACCTCTTTTTTGGTTTTTGCATCAGTAAGCGACAACACTGTTAAAGTAACCGTCGTACCCTTGAGCCCGCGAATCATAGATATCGCCTCGTCTAAAGAAAGATTTGTCGTGTCCTTGCCATCTATTTTTAAAATTTTATCTCCACCCTTAAGTCCGGCGCGCACAGCGGGAGAGCCCGCAAGCGGCTTTACTATGGTGATAAATCCATTACGAAGGCTTATCTCCGCGCCTATGCCATCAAAACTGCCTTGCACATCCTCCATGAATTTTTTAGCTTTTTGCGGCTCTAAAAATACCGAGTAGGGATCGCCCAAAGAATTCACCATGCCCGAGATCGCTCCATAAATCATTTTTTGCGCGTCTAAATTTTTTCGGTCAACATATTTTTCCTGCACAGCTTTCCAAGTATCCCAAAACAGACTAAAGTCAACACCTTGCACCTGACCAACGTCTTTATTGGCAACACTTGTAATAGATTCGGATGAAGGAAGTTTGCTCAAACCGTATTTATATCCTCCCCAAAACAGCCCTGTCCCCAAAACCAAGATCAACATGACCCCGCCCAAAACAGCAATTAAATATTTTTTAGAAGACATATTTTTTTATATATTTGCTCTATCCTATTATAACAACTGTTTAGAAAATATAAAGTGGTTTAGAAAATAGTAAGCAGAAAGTAATAAGTAGAATCTACGGGAAAACTTTGACAAAATTTAAAATAGTAATACAATTTAGTAGAATGCTCAGGTGAATACTAAAAAGAAAGGGGCGAGTTATTATGAAAAAAATTCCTGAACTTTTCGGTTGGTATGGCACAGTGGCTATTGTCCTCGCTTATGTGCTAGTTAGTTTTTCTTTGCTTCAACCTACCAACATCTGGTATCAAATTCTTAACGGCACTGGCGCAATCGGAATTGTTGCAATTTCTTTGTACAAAGGAGTCTATCAACCAGCAGTACTAAATATCATCTGGACTCTTACCGCATTAGTTGCAATTCTAAAATTAGTTCTTTAAACATCAAATTTCTCTGAGATGGATTTAGTATAACTAAATCAAATAAAGTATAATTTTAAAAATGCCCGGGGATAATATCCAAGGGCTTTTTCTTTTTTAAAACAATAGTAAATAGTCCCTCCGGCAGACAGGCAGCAGACAGAGGCAAGATTCACAATATGGCCCCTAAAAAACTTGACACATCATATGGATGGTGATATAATCGAGGGAATGAAAAGAATTGCCCTGATCTTTATAATAACGTTCATTTTAGCCGCTATTTTACTCAATATCGGACCTTTGTATAAATGGGCAAATTACTATTTAAAAGGAGTCCAAACGGAAAAAACTAGTCTCGTACCAACAATATCCCAACCTGAAAATGGCACGCCATTGACAAACAACCAAGCTTCATTAACCATCCCCTCTTTGAGCATATCCGCACCCATAGTTTTTTCTAAGAGCAAACAAGAGGCAGATTTACAAAAAGATTTAGAGGAGGGCGTCGTGCTTTATCCGGGAAGTGTCAAGCCGGGAGAAAATGGCACCATGGTCATTATCGGACATAGTTCATCTTACCCTTGGTATAAAGGAGGCTACGGCAGCATCTTCAGCTTGCTTGAAAAATTAAAAGTTGGAGATGAAATCACGATAGTTTACAATGATAAAAATTATGAATATATCGTCAAAGATCAGATAAAAGCCGCGGTGCAATCTATTCAGCTTTTACAAATACAAAATTCTGATTTAATATTAATGAGCTGTTGGCCAGTAGGCACAAATTCTATTCGAATAGCCGTATCAGCCGATTTAAAAAAATGAGCATGAAAACAAAATTTCTAAAAATAAATATTTTTATATTCTTAACCGCAATTTTTTTGTTGGGGACTTTTGTTTTGCCCAGTGCCGCAAAAGCATGGACCATTAACTGGCACTATCCCCAATTTAATCATTCTTCTGTTAATATAACTACCAGCGCCCAAGACATTTCAACGGGCAGTTATGTGACATTATCCTGGACATCTAAAAATATATCTGCGTGCACCAAAACTGGGGACTGGTACGGTAGCGCTCAAGCGAATGGCTCGGAAACAGTCCTGGTGAATAAAAATTCTAAATATGAAATAACCTGCGCCAATAATGGTGGAGGTGCTTCTTATGACTTTGTTTGGGTTTATACAAACCGTCCCTCTTCTCCATCTTACGCATATCCTTCTTACAATGATTATTCATCCAGCAATTCGTCGGATTCGAATTACATGGCTACTTATTATTCATCTTCATTATCCGGACAATCTTTCTCAAATAGAGCACATAATTCTGGAATCCGCACTCCCAATCTTACTTTAGAAGTCAAAAGTCGGGACGTGATTTCTTCATCTTCTTTTGCCAAAGAAATTTCTTCACGGCCAGGACGCGCGCTTGATCTTAAAGTAAATATAAACAACAATTCTGCAAACAAGCTTGGCTATTTGTTTGTCGCTCTGCCCTCTCGACTGGCCTATGTGAATGGTTCGGCTTATTTAGATGGGGTCAAATTAAATATATCATCCATATCGTCAATCGATTTGAATTATCTTAGTGCCTCTTCACATCACATCTTAACGTTTCAGGCGTCTGTTGCGCCTTACAATTCATTTTCAGAAAACACGACCGTGTTGAGGGCCAACGTTTCCGTTAAATCTTCTGACAGTTCCGCCTACATAGCGTCAGATTACACAAATGTAATTGTCTATAAAAATGGCAACGATAGTGAGGGGATAGTGCTCGGAGCCTCCACTGTAAATACCGGCACAGGCGCGCCAAAAACTATTTTAATTTCAACATTTGCGGGCCTATTAGCTGTTTTATCTTACTTGCTGATAAAATCCTACAGATCCGCCAAAGAAATGGATCCTACTTCAAAAACTTCCATTTTAGAAAAAGATTGTTCTTTAACGCAAAAGATTCGTAACCTTGCCAACAAAACAGTTGTTAAAACTCTAGAAATATGCGACTTTTAAGACATTTTGCCATTTCGTCTTAGAATGGCAAAATGTTTGACTTTTATTTGAAATTGTGCTAGCGTTAAAGAACTCCAGCGATGGAGTTCTTTAATTTGAAAGGACCAATTTATGATAAACATTGTCAGTTTAGCGCTTATTTGGACCATATTTAGCGTGCAAAATGCTTCCTCCTGGACCTTTTTAGGCACCAATGTTAACGAATTTGCCGCCAAAGCTTTTTTCTTACAGCCATCGCCGTCAGTTCAGGAAATTTTTTCCACACAAGAAACTGATGCCGACAAGACCTTGGTTATAAATTCTTTGACTATTACCGCTTATTCTTCTGAGCCAGAACAAACGGACAACGATCCTTTTATTACCGCCTCAGGAAAATCGGTACGTTCAGGAATTGTAGCTGCCAATTTTTTGCCCTTCGGCACCAAAATAAAAATACCAGAGATATTTGGAGACAAGGTGTTTACTGTGGAAGATCGTATGGCTAAAAAGCACCCGGACAAAATAGATATTTGGTTTTCTTCGGAAATGGAAGCTTTACGATTTGGAGTTAGGACGGCGGATGTCGTCATTCTTGATTAGATAAAAAACTACCCCGCCCTTTGGTCTATGCCAAAGGGCGGGGTAGTTTTTAGTTTAATATTCGCCCGGATGCATATGAGGCATTGAGGTTTCTTCTTTTTTAGGCAATTCCGCCACCACAACTTCAGTTGTCACAAATAGTGAAGCAATTGAAGCGGCATTTTGCAAAGCCGAGCGCACAACTTTTGTCGGATCTACCACACCAGCTTTAAACAAATCTTCATATTTGCCATTTTCAGCATTAAATCCTTCGTTCAATTTTCCAGCCTTAAACCTACTATACACCTCATGAACTGCCACGCCTCCGTCAACTCCAGCATTATCAGCAATCCGTCTGAGCGGCTCTTCAAGCGCCCTTGAAACAATAGAAACGCCCGTAGCTGTTTCAACATCGCCTTTTTGTCTTAAGTTTTCTTCTAAAGACAGAAGCTTGTCCATGCAGTGAATCAAGGCCACCCCTCCTCCGATAACTATCCCTTCTTCTATAGCGGAACGAGTCGCTGAAAGAGCGTCGTCTATTCTGTCTCTTTTTTCCTTTTGTTCTGTTTCGGTAGCGGCGCCTACTTTGATGACAGCCACTCCGCCGGAAAGTTTTGCCAATCTTTCTTGTAATTTTTCCTTATCAAAGCCTGATTCGGTTTTGGCAAGCTGATTTTTAATTTGAGAAATTCTTTTTTCTATATCAGACTTTTTGCCCTTTCCTCCCACAATAGTGGTGTTATCTTTGGTGGCAATAACCTTACGCGCGCTACCCAGCATTTCCAGGCCCGCGCTTTCAAGTTTAAGTCCAACTTCTTCAGAGATAACTTTTCCGCCAGTGACCGCCGCTATGTCTTCCAGCATTTCTTTTCGCCTATCGCCAAAAGCCGGGGCTTTAATGGCCAAGGCATGAAACGTGCCTCTGATTTTATTTACAACTAAAGTGGCCAGCGCTTCTCCCTCTATATCTTCGGCTATTATGACCAACTCCTTGTGGCCGGTTTGCGCCAATTTTTCTAAAAGAGGCAAGATATCAGCAATGGCGCTAATTTTTTTATCCGTAATTAAAATCTTGGGATCGTCATATGCCGCCTCCATTCTTTCGGCGTTTGTCGCCATATACAAAGACACAAATCCCCGATCAAATTGCATACCCTCGACTATTTCTTTTTGTAAACCAAATGTTTGTGATTCCTCAACAGTTATTACTCCGTCCTTGCCAACTTCTTCGATAATTTCAGCAATCAGATTGCCTATTTCTTCACTTTTAGCAGAAATGGTTGCCACTCTGGCTATTTCAGATTTTTTGGAAAGCACAATCGGTTTAGATAGTTCTTTTTTTAAATTTTTTACAACCTCCTCAGTCGCCATTTCAATGCCCCTTCTCATTTTTATAGGATTAATTCCTCCGGAAACAGCTTTTATTCCCTCGTTTATCAAAACTTGAGCCAATACTGTCGCAGTCGTAGTTCCGTCACCCACCAGATCTCCCGTCTTGGTAGCTACTTCTTTTACAAGCTCGGCTCCCAAATTTTCTATTCTGTCTTCTAATTCTATTTCTTTAGCAATGGTCACGCCATCATTTGTTATTTGGGGAGATCCAAATCCTTTATCCAAAACGACATGGCGTCCTTTGGGACCCAAGGTAATTTTTACAGCATTGGCCAACTTGTCCACGCCACGCTTTAATGCTTGGCGAGCCCTTTCATTAAACTCAATTTGTTTTGCCATATATTTCAATCTTAAATCTCAAATCTGACTTTGAGTATTTTAAAAAAATTAATTAATAAAGTTTAACCCAAAATCGCCAGAACGTCTTCTTCTTTAGCGATCAAATATTCTTTGTTTTCTATCTTTATCTCATGCGGACCATATTTGGTAAAAAGCACCTTGTCGCCCTTCTTTATTTCCAATGCTTGCCTTTTGCCGTTTTCCAGAATTTTACCAGGACCCACGGCAACCACCTTTCCCTGTTGCGATTTTTCTTTATCGGCCGTATCAGGCAAAACTATTCCGCTTTTAAGTCTTTGTTCCGCGCTCATCGGTTCTATGAGAATATGATCATTCATTGGTTGTATTTTCATAAATATTTCTATAATTATTTTATAATCTACCTACCGAACCCAAGGGGTCACCTTCGGCGCAGGCAAGCTAGCACTCGCCACTTGTGAGTGCTAATTAAATTTTAAACAAAAAATTCCCCGAGTCAAGAGCTTGTTTAGGATATGGCTTTTTTGCTAAATTTAAAAAGCCCATCTTCATTTTTGTTGTTATTGACAAATACATACAATTCTGATAACATGTGCACGAGCTAAATTCTTAGCTTTCAACAAGATCCTTTACAAACAAAACGACAAAAGGAGGCGAGTAGTGATGTCTTTCAAACAACGATTTAGTGCTTGGACGCTTGTTGTCATCTTTGCCGTGATAATTCTTTGCGCCATGGCAGTAAGCATTAAGGCCGAAGGCGTGCCGGCAAGTGTAGGCGATACTCTAAGAGCATTGAAAACCCCACCTTCCGTTTTTTTGAACTGGCAACCAATCCTTTGTGCAACAGAAAACAGTTGTGAATCAAGGCTATATGAAGTGCGGGTGGCCCTGGAGCCTCGCCTTCTTAATCTTACTGAAAACCCCCAGTTGATTGATGTGGGGATTTATTACACGGCAGACCCAGACTTCACGCACAATGACATTCTTTTTGACGGTATAGACTATTATTACAGAGTTTATGCCCTGTGCAATGAAGAAAGTGGGGTTCCGAGAGGTTGTAGCAGTGGATTTTGGAAAAATCACCCCGAAAAATGGGCGCGATATTCTCCAAGCGCAACACTGGAGGAAGTCTTTAACTTACCGCCAGATCTCAACCAGCTTGGAGCTATTTCGTTGATGGAGGCTCTAGATTTTGATGGTGGACCAGGTATAGAGGGGTCCGCAAAGTTACTTTTGAAGCAAGCTGTTGCGGCCATTCTAAATGCATCCCATTTCGAAATCAACTTCTACCCGCTCTGCAGGGCTGATGTCATTAATTCGGTAAACGCAGCACTGGCCACCCTCAATCGGGACGCCATGATTTCTTTAAAAAACACGCTGGACTACTACAATAGCAACTTGGCCTGTAGTCTTTAGGCCCAAACAAGCCCCCCGTTAAAGACGGGGGGTTTAAATTTGGTGGAATTATACAACTTTGCTCGAACATTTTTTGAGGGGAACTCCTGACCCATTGCCGCGCTTCGCGTGGCTGGAACAAAACCTGACGCTCGGGCGGGCAAAAAGGAAGGGGGTTGGGGGGAAGGAATTTTTGCCCGCCCTCGCTTTCCGCCGCCGCCGAATTTTGTGCCAACGAAGGTGGCGCGCCGCCTAAAAACTAGATAAATTATTCTTCCGCTTTTACATTTT
>Ga0075919_104_pt1 | contig 46002 bp, 54 predicted proteins | sample RifGroA2_FD_68338 | JGI IMG/M metagenome (GOLD analysis project Ga0075919, IMG submission 68338) | Parcubacteria bacterium GW2011_GWA2_39_18 | reverse complement strand
TACCTTAGATATTACAACAATGAAAGATTACATATGGGAATCAATTTTCAAACACCAAATTATTTAATTAAGTGTTTCCAAGCTATTGGATAGAAAACGCCATTCCTGCCCTCTTTTTTCTGCTCTACTCTTTTCTTTTTTCTCTTTTTCTCTGCAAAGCGCTGAGAATTTTTTTGCGAATCCTTAAACTTTTTGGCGTTACTTCCAAAAGTTCATCAGGACCCACATACTCGAGCGCTAAATCCAGAGTTAATTCACGCGGAGGAGTTAAAGATATTGCATCATCTGATCCTGACGCGCGCACATTGGTCAATTTTTTTGTTTTACAAATATTCAGTTCCAAATCTGAGTCATAAGCATTCTGTCCTACTACCATTCCTTCATAAACCTCGATTCCGGAACCGATAAAAAGAACGCCGCGCTGTTGAGCGTTATTTAATCCGTAAGAATTACTTAAGCCCGGCTCACTGACTATTAAAGATCCATGTTTTTTGCCTAAAAACGATTGTTCTTTAACTGGTCTGTATGAATCAAAAATATGATGAATTATCACCATGCCCTTGGTTTTGGTCAAAAGGATGCTCTTGAGCCCCAGGATGCCTCTAGTGGGTATTACGTATTCAAGCGTTACTACTTTCGATTCTCCCGGTATCATGCTTTGCAAAATACCTTCACGCGATCCAATCTCTTCAATGACCGCACCCTGAAAATCCTGCGGCACTTCAATGGTTAAATATTCATATGGCTCACAGATGGCTCCATCAATTTCTTTTAAAATAACTTCCGGCTGAGAAATCTGCATTTCAAATCCTTCACGGCGCATCGTTTCAATTAAAATTGCCAGATGAAGCTCTCCTCTGCCAGAAACCAAAAAGGTGTCTGTGTTCTCTGTGGCCTTCACGCGCAAAGAAACGTTGATTTCTATTTCTTTAAATAATCTTTCGCGAATATTGCGTGATGTTACCAAGCTTCCCTCTCTGCCAGAAAACGGACTAGTATTTACTCCAAAGGTCATTTTTACTGTTGGCTCATCTACCAAAAGTGGCGGCAAGGGAGTCAAATCTCTGATGTCTGACAAAGTTTCACCTATAGAAACTTCTAAAAATCCTGAAATTGCCACGATATCTCCGGCTCTGGCGCTCTCGATTTCTTTGCGAACTAAACCCTGGTAAGCCAAAAGCGCGGTAACTTTTCCGTTTGTTTTACTACCATCAATTTTAAGCTCTACAAGCTGGTCACCTTTTTTAACTTCGCCTGACTGAATTTTACCTATCGCCATTTTGCCTTTGTAATTGTCATAGCCCAAATCAACCACCAACATTTTGAATATTTCGCTCTCATTTATAGTAGGCGGAGGAATGTGTTTTAAAATTGTCTCAAAAAGAGGTACTAGGTCTTTGCCTACATTGTCACTCTCAAGTGACGCCGTACCATTTACTGCTGAGGCGTATACTATATGAAAATCCAATTGTTCCGGAGTTGCTCCGAGCTCCACAAATAAATCAAAGGTTTTATCTACCACCTCATTGATTCGAGCGTCTTTTCTGTCAATTTTATTTATTACTACTATCGCTTTTAAATTTTTCTCCAGCGCCTTTTTTAAAACAAAACGAGTTTGAGGCATTGGTCCTTCTTTGGCGTCAACCAAAAGTAGAACGCCATCTACCATATTTAAAGTTCTTTCAACTTCCCCGCCAAAATCAGCATGTCCTGGAGTGTCCACTATATTTATTTTTGTTTCTTTATAAAAAATACTCGCATTTTTTGCCTTAATGGTAATGCCACGCTCTTTTTCCAAATCCATAGAGTCCATGATACGCTCTCCCATCTCTTCAATGTTTCTCATTGCCTGGGTTTGCAAAAGCATAGCATCAACCAAAGTGGTTTTGCCATGATCAACGTGAGCTATAATAGCTATATTTCTTATGTCGTTTCTTTGCATGTTTCAATCTCAAAAATAAAATCTCAAAATTCAAATCTTGTAATTAAAAAATGGTGCGAAATAACTCTTCCTCATAATTTAGCGAGAAATATGTAGCAAAAGACCTCGAATGCTTTCGCCACGAGGTCTTTGGCCGACTTAGATCGAAGGGATCTTGCGATCCGCTCATCTGAGGACAGTGTAGCAGATTATAAATTCTTGTCAACCCCTCTTTGGTATTGGCGGAAAATTGTGCCGCCACTACAAACTTTTGACTACTGATTGAATTTCTAGTTGTGATCCTAACAAAAAAACGCTCCCAAGGGAGCGTTAAATTTTTATTTTTTGCACTTACAATTTTTACAGCCGTGACAACCACCGCAGCCAATCTTTTCTGATTCTAGTTGTTCCTGAATTTGTTTCTGAATTGCTCGCGTCACCTTGGGAACCTCACGATAATGTTTCATCATTAGGCCCGTATCGGTTCTACGCAAATATGACACAGTAAGACCACACCACACGCACATCTTGGTAACTATTTCGCACGGCTTAGATAGAATTGTAAATTTCATATTAACAAGACATTTCATTTTATGATCTCCGTTCATGCAGCCAATAAGACGTTCCTTCAAACTCAATCTTTTTGAACTTTTCTTGGACATTTTTACTCCCTTTTAAAGGACTGAACTTGAAATAATCTTAAATTTTATTAACAAAAAAGTCAACATCTGATTAACTACATTCAACCTTGAAGTGCGATACTAAACATATTTTAAAATTTAACGTAAAACTATCTATCTGTCAATTATATTTTGTAAATTTGGTTTTACAAAAACTGCCCCTAGGGACTCAGGACAGTTTTGAAAAATTTTAATTCTTTTTTAAAATAAGGCTAGAATCCCTCGTATTCTCTCATTGTGAGCTGGGAATCGATCTGTTGCATGCTGTCCAATAAAACTGCCACCACGATTAAAATGGCGGTGCCACCTATCGTAAGAGTTTTAAAATTGGTAGCGTATTGAACAATTAAAGGAATGACCGCGACCACTCCCAAAAATACCGCCCCCCAAAAAGTAATGCGATTTATAATGTGTGAAAGATAGTCCATAGTGGATATGCCCGGACGAATGCCCGGAATAAATCCGCCCTGTTTTTGCATATTCTCGGCAATAGCCTTGGGATCAAATACGATCGCCGTATAAAAATAAGTAAACGCCACCACCAAAACAAAATAAAATATGCCGTAAACCAACTGATTCTGAAAAAATAATTGCATAGATTTAGCAAAATTGGCCAGCCAAGGCAACGGAGCCGCGGATAAAATTCCCGCCAAAATGTTGGGAAACAATAAAAGCGAGAGCGCGAAAATAATAGGTATCATTCCTGCCTGATTCACACGAATGGGCAAATAGGTGGAAGATCCTCCATAGACGCGATTGCCCCTTATTCTTTTAGCGTAAGCTACCGGAATATTTCTTTGCGCCTCCGTAATAAACACTATCCCGCCCACAACAACAACCGTAATAGCCAAAAACGCCACGTAGGAAGGAATTTGTCCGGGATCATAGGTGGTGATTAATTGTTTCAAATCCTGCGGCAAACTCGCCACAATACCAGCAAATATTAAAAGAGAGATGCCATTGCCTATACCTTTTTCAGAGATCAGCTCTCCCAACCACATTAAAAATATTGATCCGGCAGTAGCCACCATTATGTTAAAAACGATATTAAGAGGCGTCAATACGCCTAAAAGTTGTTGGCGCTGGAGAACAACCATTAAGCCGTAGGCTTGTAATATTGCTAAAGGAACGGTTAAAACGCGTGTGTATTGATTAAATTTGCGATGTCCGGCCTCTCCTCCCTCCTGATACATTTCCTTCAGAGAAGGAAAAATCATGGTCAAGAGCTGTAAAATAATAGATGAAGTCACATACGGACCAACTCCAAGCATCATAATGGACATCTGGCTCAAAGCTCCTCCGGAAAAAAGATTTATCATTCCAAAAACTTGACTGCCTTCAAAATAAGCCTTGATCTGAGCAACGTCTATTCCAGGAATCGGAGTAGATGCGAACAATCTAAAAACCACCAAAAGGCCCGCCACATAAAGTATTTTATTACGGATTTCCTTCACTTTAAAAATTTGGTAGATTTTTTCCCACATGGTTAATGCATAATTACTGGCTAATCTTTCCGCCATCTTTTAAGATCTTTTCTTTGGCGTTTTTAGAAAGAACGCAATTCGAAATATTAAAATTTTTACCCAATTTTCCATCAGACAAAATTTTCACCTTTGGCAGACGCCCCTTGTAAAGACTTATCAATTTATTTTCTAAAAGAGCTTTCGGGTTAATCGTGTCGCCATCCGAGAAGACTTTTGACAATTGCCCTAAATTAACCCTGGCAAAATATTCACGCTTTATTTGGGGCATCTTATATCCTCTTTTTTTAGGAAATTTTTTAAGCGTTTCTCTGAAAGCCGGACGTATTTTGTGTCCTGCTCTTGATTTTTGACCCTTGGTTCCGCGTCCAGATGAAGCGCCTTTTTTTCCTCCACGCCCTATTCGCTTTTTAAAAACTCTGGGATTTTTTGGTTTGATTGTGGTTAAACTTATCATAAAAAATTACTTATTACATAGTGAGCTTGTCGAACTACTATTTTTTACTTTTAAGCTGGCTAAGGGCCGATACCGCGGCTCTGGCTATGCTTATCTTGTTTGATCCCTTGCTCAAAACTTTGGCGCTGATATTTTCTATGCCCGCCAATTCGCAAACCGTTCGTAAGGCGCCTCCGGCAATAATACCAGAACCCTTGGGGGCAGGTTTTATAAACACTTTAACGCTTTTATATTTTGTACTGACTTCATGTGGAATGGTTTTATCTTTTATCAAAACCGTCCGCATATTCTTTTTGGCGTCTCGGACGGCTTTATCTATAGACATAGAAACATCCGCGCCTTTGCCAATACCCACGCCAACCTTGCCTTTTTTATTTCCCAAAACTATCGTTGTTCTAAAATTAAAACGTTTGCCGCCAGCCACTACGCGCGTGACACGGCTAATTTCCAAGACTCTTTGATCAAATTCTGAAGTTTCGCCTTTTTTTAAAAATTTAGACATAAAAAATTTTTCCGATTAGAATATTAATCCGGACAGGCGAGCGCTATCTGCCACAGCTTTAACTCGACCGTGATATTTGTGACCGCCACGATCAAAAACTATTTTTTTTATACCTTTCTCTTTAGCCAACTCCGCCAATTTTTTGGCGGCCAGACCGGCTTTTTGAGACTTGGTTGACTTTTTGTTGCCTTCCAAAGCCTTGTCGCCAAAACTCACCAAAGTTTTACCGGAATCATCGTCTATTAATTGCAAAAACACATGCTTAGAACTCCTAAAAACGGATAGGCGAGGAATTTTCGATGTGCCCTTAACTAAGGCGCGCACCCTTTTATGCCTTCGGGTTAAATTTAATTTGTTTTTTGATTGATCGCTCATAATTTAATTGATTAGAGAGATTAAGCGGATGCCGTAGCGGCCTTCTTGCCAGCCTTGCGCCTGATTTTTTCTCCCAAATAATGTATGCCCTTGCCCTTATAAGGTTCGGGTTTCTTGATCGCTCTGATATTTGCCGCCATCTGTCCCACCAGCGTTTTATCAAAACCTGACACTGTTATAGTATTTTTTTCTACGGAGATTTTAATGCCTTCCGGAGCCTCTAATTCAACCGGGTGAGAAAATCCCACGCTTAAGGTCAATTTATTTCCTGACACAGACGCGCGATAGCCCACTCCTTCTATTTCTAATTTTTTTTCAAATCCTTCACTAACGCCTTTTATCATATTGGCTAATAATGCCCGCGTTAAACCCCAGAACGCCGCAGTGGATTTGGTTTTTTTTATCGGAACTACTATTAATTGATCGCCCTCCAGATTAACATCTACCTCAGGCAAAAAACTATATGAAAGCTGGCCCAATTTACCTTTTATGGTAATGTTAGGCTTCTCTAATAAAACCTGAACATCTTTTGGTACGCTTATGGGTTTTTTACCTATACGGGACATAATAATCTTAAATTTAAAATCTCAAATATTAAATCTCTTTTTTGTTCACCTTTTAGATTTGCCTTTTGATTTTTTAGATTGACCGGAGAGAATTTACCAGACTTCACAGATCACTTCTCCGCCAACCTTTAATTTGCGCGCTTCGCTATCAGACAAAACGCCCTTGGGCGTAGAAACGATAGCCGCTCCATAGCCTTGTTTTACTGGTTTTAGTTCTAAAATTTTACGATAAACTCTACGGCTGGGCTTGCTGATTCTTTTAATGCTGGACATTGCGGGCTTCCCCTCCGAGTCATATTTTAAAACAATTTCAATATTTTTGTTTAGCTTTTTTCCGCTCTTTTCATATTGACCAACAAATCCTTCTTTTTGTAAGATTTTTACCAAAAGCAAATTCATGGCGGAATAAGGCACGGCCACTTTGGCGCGCCTTGCCATCTGAGCGTTTCTTATTATGGTTAACATGTTAGCTATTGAGTCCATAGAATAATCTTAAAAATTAAATCTGTTTTTTGTTTATCTTTTAGATTTGCCTTTTGATTTTTTAGATTGAGTCGCCTTTGGTGACGAATTTACCAGCTTGATTTTTTCACTCCTGGAATCTCGCCACGATTTGCCATCTCTCTAAAACATATGCGGCACAAATCAAAATCTCTGATATAACCTCTTTTTCTTCCGCATCGAAAACAGCGGTTTGTCTTACGCGTAGAATATTTGGGGGTTTTTCTTGTTTTAGCTTTTTGAGCTTCCGTGGCCATAATTGTTATTTATAGTGACCTTATCGAACTATTATTTTTTATGAGATTCTTCCTTGGCAAAAGGAATTCCTATTGCTTGAAACAAGGCGCGGGCACTTTCTTTATTTTTGGCGCTCGTAACAATAGTTACCTCTAAGCCAAAAACATTACGCAGATCCTCAAGAGAAACTTCTGGAAATACTATATGCTCCTTGATGCCGATGGTCAAGTTGCCGAATTTATCTATGCACTTTGAATTGATGCCGCGAAAATCCCTGAGACGCGGAAGAGTTAAAGATATGAAACGAGTCAAAAAATCCCACATTCTTTTTCCCCGCAAAGTAGCTGCGATGCCTATCTTCACGCCCTCACGGACCTTAAATCCTGCGATAGATTTTTTGGCTTTTCTCTTGGTGGGTTTTTGTCCGACAATTAAAGTAAAATCTCTTTCAATAATTTCCAACGCTTTTTCATCTTTTAGAAACTTCCCCAAGCCTGTATTTACAACCACTTTTTTGATTCTAGGCACAGCCAAATCGTTGCTTAAATGCAACTCTGTTTTCAGCCGTGGCACAATTTCCTTTTGATATTTTTCAAATAATGTTTTCATATCTATTTATTGCGCTATGGTTTTGCATTTTTTACAAAAACGAATCTTCCTACCTCCTTCCAAACGATAGCCGACACGAGTTGGTTTTAAACAGCTATTGCAAACTAAGGCCACGTTGGCCGAAGATATTGGAGTTGGCAATTCGACTCTCTGTCCCTTCTGTCCCTGCTTTTTAGGCTTTACATGTTTTTTGCACAAAGAAACTCCCTCCACCACGACTTTTGATATCTGGGGCAAGGCGCGCACAATGACACTCGTTTTTCCACGATTCTTGCCTTTTAAAATATATACTTTGTCTCCTTTTTTTAATCTCATATTTAAATTATTTCCTGCGCCAAAGAAGCTATTTTGGAGAAGCCTTTGTCTTTTATCTCCTTGGGAATCGGACCAAAAATGCGCCCGCCCTTAGGTTCCGTGCCGTCTAAAATAACTATGGCATTATCATCAAATTTTATGTATGATCCATCTTTTCGTCTAAAAGGACGTGTTTGTCTGACTATAACCCCTTTAACAATATCACTTTTTTTAACGGCTTTGCGCGGCTCGGCAATCTTGACGGTTCCCACCACCAAATCTCCAATTTGACCCCATTTTCTTTTTGATCCGCCCAAAACCAAAATAATCTGCACCAGCTTGGCGCCCGTATTATCTGCCACTTTTACCATTGTGCGTAGTTGAATCATATTTTCATTATATTTTCACTTCCTTGCTCAAAACTTTCCATCTTTTATCTTTAGAAATTGGCCTGGTTTCAACTATTTCAACATGATCGCCTGTCTTATGTGAATTGTTTTCGTCGTGAGCCTTAAATCTTTTAACAATAGTATAATATTTTTTATACTTTGGGTGTTTTTTAACTTCTTCCACGGCCACAACTATTGTTTTGCGCATCTTGTCAGAAACCACCACTCCTTTAAGTTTTCTTGGAAATTTTTTTATGGCCATAATTTATTTTTGTGATAATTTATTTGAATTATTTAAAACTGTCAAAACTCTAGCAATGTCTTTTTTAATTTTTTTAATTTTGGCCACATTGCTCACCTGACCATAGGATAAATTAAATCTCACGACGCGCAATTCTTCCCGTAAATCAAACAGGGTTTTTTTCAATTCGCTTTCATTTTTATTTTGTAGTTCTTTTATTTTCATGATCTTTTCACTATTTTAGTTTTGATGGGAAGTTTGGCAGCCGCTCTCATTAAAGCTTCTCTGGCCAAGCTCTCACTCACGCCATCCACCTCAAACAAAATCTTTCCTGGCTTAACAGGAGCAACATAGTGATCCACGCTTCCTTTGCCGCCGCCCATGCCCACCTCCGCTCCTTTTCTGGTTATGGGCTTGTCCGGGAAAAGACGTATCCATACTTTTCCTCCTTTTTGAATATGATGCACTATAGCGCGCCTGGCAGATTCAATTTGTCTAGAGTTGATCCACTTTTCTCCAACGGCCTTTAGTCCAAAACTGCCGAAGCTTAAGTAATGACCCCGGGTGGCCATCCCATCAAAACGACGCCTGCCTTTTTGCCATTTTCTATGTTTTACTTTTTTGGGCGTAAGCATAATTTAAAAATCTTAATTCGCCAGCTGGCGAATTAAATCCCTTTATTTTTTATTTTTATTATATTTAAAACCTTCACTCTTTTCATCCTCTTGTGTCAAAAAATTCTCCCCTTTGAAAATCCATGTTTTCACTCCCACGGTTCCATAGCTGTTGTAGGAAGTTGCCTGCCCATAGTCTATATTGGAACGCAAAGTCTGCAGAGGCATTTTACCATCCGCCAACCATTCATCTCGCGACATTTCAGCTCCATCAAGACGTCCAGAAACTCTAATCCTTACACCCTGCGCTTCTTTTTGTTGCATAACCTTTTGAATCGTCTGTTTTAAAGCTCTACGAAAAGGCATGCGCTTTTCTAATTGCTCGGCAACGTCTTGAGCAACTATTTGAGCATCGAGATAAATATTTTTTACCTCTTCCACATCTATTTTTATATCATTCTTTGCAGATCTTAATTTAACATTCGGAGCCAGATATTTTTTACGCAAACTTTCTATTTCTCTGGTCAAATCTTTTCTAAATTTTTCTATTTCCGTTCCACCGCGACCGATTAAAAGGCCTGGCTTAGATGTTTTTATCGTAATTTTAGTTTTACTGCCAGATCTATCAATTATAACGGCCGAGATTCCTTTGCGGGCAAATGTCTTTCCAATTTTCTGCCGAATTAAAATATCTTCACGCAAAAACTGCGCGGACATTCTTGGGCTAAACCAATTGGCCTGCCAATCTTTATTTAGTCCCAAACGATATGCAATTGGATGAATTTTTTGACCCATAGTAATTATTTATTTTTTGATTCTGAATTTATTGAACCACTTCGTAATGAACTTGTCGGACCAGCGGACAAAACCAACGTGGTGTGGCTAGTTCTTTTTCTAACTAAATAGGCAGATCCCCTCGCTCTGGGCCTTGATCTTTTGAGTTTTTTGCCTTCATCAACAAATATTTTTGAAACAATTAGATTGTCAGTGTCTGCTATTTTAAAATTGTGTTTGGCATTGGCTTCGGCTGATTTTAAGACCTTTAAAATTATATCCGCCACCCCTTTAGTTAAAAATTGCATTTGCGTTTTTGCCTCGGATATTTTTTTTCCGCGTATCAAATCAGCAGCAAGGCGAACCTTGCGCGGAGCTACCGATAAATTATTAATTTTAGATAACATTTCCATGTATTAAAATATGCTAAATTATTTTTTACTGACGCTACCGCCTTCGGTCTTTTGCTTAGACGCCGCTTCGGTCTCTTTGAGTTTGGTGGCCGCTTCCAATTCTTTCTGCATCTTTCCTCCGTGTCTGGTAAATTTTCGTGTTGGCGCGAATTCACCCAATTTATATCCAACCATTTCTTCAACTACAAAAATGGGGACATGCTGTCTGCCATTATGAACTTCTATGGTCAAGCCTATCATCTCTGGAATCACTGTACTGCTCCTTGACCACGTCTTAATAGGCGCCCTGGAAGAGCCGATTGATTTGACTTTTAAAACTTTTTTAAGAAGTTTCTCGTCAATAAAATAATTTTTCTTTGATGATCTACTCATAATTTTTTATCCTGCCCAAAAACAGGCCTGTTAAATCTAACGAGATGAATTATCTTTTTTTCTTGCGGCCATACACAATAAATTTATTGGAAAGTTTATGCTTATTTCTAGTTTTTTTGCCAAGCGCATGTTTGCCCTGAGGAGTTTTGGGGTATGGCAATCCTATTGGTTGACGGCCCTCTCCTCCTCCGTGAGGATGATCGCAGGGATTCATGGCGCTACCTCTGACGGTTGGTCTATGCCCCAGATGACGAGATTTCCCAGCCTTGCCCAGATTAGCAAAAGCATATTCAGGATTTGAAAGCGCTCCCAGAGAGGCCATGCAACTTTCACTCACTTTTCTTATTTCAGAAGAAGGCATTTTGAGATTTGTATATCCGCCTTCATGGGCAAAGACTTGAGCCGACGTGCCCGCGCCTCGGGCAATTTGTCCGCCTTTGCCGGGTTGCAATTCAATGTTGTGCACCATATATCCTACTGGAATTTCAGATAAAGGCAACCGATTACCGGTTTTTAGCTCCGCATTGACGTCGCAGGAAATCTTATCGCCCTCTTTAAGGCCGCTGGGTGCTAAGATGTATCTTTTGTCGCCATCAATATAACAGACAAGCGCTATAAAGGCTCCGCGATTGGGATCATATTCGATTGAAGATACTCTTCCCACAACTCCCAATTTGTTTTGCTTAAAATCTATCAAACGATATAATCTTTTGTTGCCGCCTCCTTTATGGCGAGTGGTTATCATTCCATTTGCTCTGCCGTAATTTCTCTTAAAACCAAAAGTCAAACTCTTTTCAGGTTTTTTGTCTTTGGTCAAAACTGAGTAGTCAACTACTGACATTTGTCGGCGAGATGGAGTTGTTGGTTTAAAATATTTCATATTTTTAGTGAGGCAATAAATCTATTTTATGACCTTCCTTGAGAAAAACTGTTGCCTTTTTATAACCGGATTTATATCCATACTTGTTGCCTCTTCTGCGCGATTTTGCCGGCGTGTTTATAATACGGACAGATTCTACTTTTACATCATAAAGAGATTGTATGGCCTTTTTAACCTCTATTTTGTTTGCCTTAGGAAAAACTTTAAATGTATATTTATTGTTAGCGTTATCTTCTGTGGTTTTTTCAGTGATGTGCGGAGCTACAATGATTTTGTAAGCCGTGCCACTTGAGGCCTTGGCCTGAGGGATATGTTTTTCCGATTTATCGTCAGTCAAAACTTTTTCTGATTTTCTCTCTTTGTTGGCTAAAGCATCACGGAGTTTTTCAACCCTTTGCGCATCTTTTTTGGATTTCCTTGCGCCCAATCCTATGGAATTTTTAATTTTGTTTAAAAATGACATAAATAGAAATTTTATTCCTCTGAACTATTCTTTTTACTGAGCCCCGTTAGAACGGACTTTTTGTGTCCATCCTTTACTGTTAGGGTTGAATTCCCGTTGGTCTTTATCGACGATAGTGATCGATTGCGCTCTAACGGGGTAAACAAGCTTTTAATGGGTTCTATGCCTTTTTCCGATAACAATACAACCCCAAAAGAAAGAATTCGGCTTGCGCTGGCATTACGCGCTTCATCCATGAAGGCGTAGGGTAAATTTCTTATTGAGCGCCCAAAATTTTTGTCATACACGGAAGCCAGTATAAGAGTTTTCGGTGTTTTTGATTTTTTACCTTCAGATATCATTTTCACGTTTTTTAAAAACTCCTTCAATAAAACATCTGCCATTTTGGTCTTAGTATCTTTTACTTCAAAATCTTTTACAATAAACAGCTTGCCCTCTCGTAATTTTTCCGATAAAACGCACGACAATGCGCTTTTGAGCATTTTTTTATTTATTTTTTTATTATCAAAAATTTTTTCCTTTTTTGGCCCATGAGAAGCCCCGCCACCTTTCCACAAAGGAGAACGCGTTGATCCATGACGAGCGCGGCCGGTGTGTTTTTGTTTCCACGGCTTTCTCCCTCCTCCACTTACCTGAGCGCGATCTTTAGTTGAAGCAATGGTTTTTCGCAAATTGGAAGCAGAAGAAACAACTACCTGATAAACCAAATCGGCATTCCAAGGAATGTTAAAAATGTTGTCGGGCAACTGCACTGCCCCTTGCGCCTCTCCTTTTTGATTGTAGAGATTCGTCTGCATATTTTTATTTTTCTGATTTTATTTCCACCAAGATTCCATTTCTACCCGGCACAGCACCCTTAATGGCCAAAATATTATTTGGAACATCAACTTCAATAATCTTTAGATTTTTAACAGTTATTCTCTTTCCCCCCATACGTCCAGCCATTCTTTGGCCCTTGAGAACTCTTTGCGGCCAAACAGAACCAATAGATCCCGGGGCCCTGTGACTGTGTTTTTGCCCGTGGCTTGCTGGTCCTCCGTGGAATCCGTGACGCTTTACCACGCCCTGAAAGCCTTTGGCCTTAGAAATTGCGGAAACCATCACTTCATCTCCTTCTTTAAAAATAGAAGCGTCAAATTTTGAACCACGAGCCAGATCTACTCCATCTATTGAAAAACTGCCCTTTTTTGATTTGAACTCTTTTAAATGTGACAAGTTGCCAATATCTTTCAAATGTCCCTGGGCGGATTTGTTCATTTTCTTTTTAGTTCCAAAGCCGATTTGGGCGGATTCATATCCGTCTTTGTCTTTAGATTTTAATTGAGTAATAACACAAGGTCCCGCTTCTACCAAAGTGACCGGTATGACTATATCGTCTTTCAAAATCTGCGTCATTCCAATTTTTTTACCTAAAATACATTTCATAATTATTGGGGTAACAAAAATCGGGCGTTTAACCCGATTTTTGGCTAAACAAAAACAAAAATTAAAAAATTTTAAAAAATAGCATAGGATTTCTCAAAAATACTTAGAGCATCTTGAGTTCTATTTCCACCCCGGCTGGTAAACTTAAATTCGTAAGGGCGTCTGTTGTTTTGGGATTAATATTAACTATATCCACCAATCTCTTGTGCACCCTCAATTCATATTGTTCTCTTGAATCTTTATGCACAAATGTGGATCGGTTAACGGTATATTTTCTGAATTCGGTGGGCAAAGGTATAGGACCTATCACGTCTGAACCATTGCGTAGCGCCGCATCCACTATCTGTTTGGCGCTATTGTCAATAATTCTATTGTCGTAGGAACGGATTTTTATCCGTACTTTGGTCTTAAATCCATTACCATCTGCTTCTAGAGGGGTTTCCGGTTTTTTAGACACTTTTTTAACTGCTTTTGGAGACATACTATTTTGTTAAGAACAATTTAAATTTTCACGAAAAACAGGAACAATTTACAAGGGTTCCTGTTTCTTTAACTACGCGATTATCTTGGAGACCGCTCCGGCCCCGACCGTCTTACCACCTTCGCGAATGGCAAATCTCTGTTTTTCCTCGAGCGCTACAGAAGCGAGTAATTTAACCTTTATAGATATGGTATCGCCTGGCATAACCATCTCAACGCCTTCCGGTAAAATGACTTCACCGGTCACATCAGTAGTGCGGATATAAAACTGCGGTTTGTATCCTTTGAAAAATGGAGTGTGCCGTCCGCCCTCTTCTTTAGTCAAAACATAAATTTCGCCTTCAAATTCGGTGTGTGGATTGACGCTTCCGGGCTTCGCAATCACCTGCCCGCGCTCCACATCCTCTTTTTTCAAACCACGCAAAAGTATTCCGGCGTTATCTCCAGCCACGCCCTCATCCAAGGATTTATTGAACATTTCAATTCCGGTGACGACAGTCTTTTGAGTTGGGCGCAGTCCGACTATTTCAACTTCATCGTTAACTTTAATTTTTCCTCTCTCAACGCGCCCAGTGACTACCGTACCGCGTCCTTCAATCGAGAAAATGTCTTCAATGGCCAACAGAAACGGTTTGTCTATTTCACGAGTTGGCTCAGGAACATATGAGTCTAGCGCCGCCACCAAATCTAAAATGGGTTTAGCCGCCGCGTCATCTACCGACTTGGCTTCCAACGCTTTTAGAGCGGAGCCACGGATAATAGGAGTTTCATTACCTGGAAAATTATATTTGGACAAAAGTTCACGAATTTCTGCTTCTACCAAATCAACCAGTTCTGGATCGTCCACCATATCAACTTTATTTAAAAATACTACTATAGAGGGCACACCCACCTGACGAGCAAGCAAAATATGTTCTCTGGTTTGAGGCATCGGACCGTCAGCCGCAGAAACAACCAAAACTGCACCATCCATCTGCGCGGCGCCAGTGATCATGTTTTTTATATAATCAGCGTGCCCTGGAGCGTCAATGTGGGCATAGTGCCTATTTTCGGATTCATATTCAGAGTGGTGCAAAGCGATAGTAATACCACGAGCTTTTTCCTCGGGAGCATTATCGATTTGGTCTACCCCTTCTTCTTTTTTGGCCAAGCCCTTCATAAAAAGTATGTGGGTAATAGCCGCAGTTAAAGTGGTCTTTCCATGATCAACGTGGCCAATAGTGCCGACGTTGACATGAGGTTTTGTGCGTTCAAATTTTTCTGCCATATTTTTTATTTCTTAAATTATAAATAAAATTATGCAATTTATTTTATTAAATCAACATCTATTACATTTTATACAAAAAAATCTCCCTGTCAACCCCTCGGCCCCCTCTTAACTACATGGGCAGGTCGGACAAGCTAAACTTAATATCTTTTTCTTCCAAAACATCGTCGGCGTTCTCCTCTTCCAATTCATCCAACATCAAATTTTGAACCGCGTCGTCAGACGTAGCCGCCTCAATGTTTTTATGCGCCCTGTTGTCAGCCAAAGTCATTTTTTCAAAAAAGGAATATTCCATAACAACATACGCCGGCTTGTCGTTCTCCAATATTACTGCTGACGACAGACCATTTTTGAGTAATTGCTTTATTTTATCAAGCCACATAATCGTTAATAGATAGAAACTTGGAAAAATTATAAATTGTTTCGCGCTAGATTCTAGATTCTTCAGACCAAGGCCGCTCCGCCTCGGGCGGAAACTCCTAGATTCTATCCGCCAACTGGCGGATTTATTTTCTTTTGCCTTCAACTATCTGTTGGGTAATATTCTGAGGAACTTCTTCATAATGACTAAATTCCATTGTGTAAGAAGCCCGACCCTCCGTCATAGAGCGGAGCTGCGTTGAATATCCAAACATATTTGCTAATGGAATTTTAGAATCCACGACTCTCATCTGCCCACGCTCGCCCATATTCTCTATTCTGCCACGTCGAGAATTTAAATCGCCCGTCACATCTCCCAAAAAATTAGACGGGGTCACCACCTCAACCTTCATAATCGGCTCAAGTAAAACAGGCTCGGCTCTTTTAGCGGCTGATTGTAACGCCATGGATCCGGCAATTTTAAATGCCGCCTCCGAAGAATCCACGTCATGGTACGATCCGTCATAAAGCGTCACGGCCACATCCTGCAAAGGAAATCCGGCGACCACGCCCTTTTCCAGCGCCTCTTTCACGCCTTTTTCAATAGGAGAAATAAATTCCTGAGGAATAACGCCTCCTTTAATGTCGTTGATAAATTCAAATCCTTTTCCGCGTTCAAGGGGTTCAATCCGAATTCGGCAATGTCCATATTGTCCATGTCCTCCCGATTGCCTGATATATTTTCCTTCCGCTTCAGCCTCTTTTTTAATCGTTTCTTTATAGGCCACTTGCGGCTTGCCAGTATTTACCGCCACATTAAATTCACGCAACATTCTGTCCACCAAAATTTCCAAATGTAGTTCACCCATTCCGGAAATAATGGTTTCGGCCGTTTCTTGATCCACCTTGACTCTAAAAGTCGGGTCTTCGTCCAATAATCTTTTAAGCGCCAGTCCCATTTTTTCCTGATCAGCCTTAGTTTTGGGCTCTACTCTCAAAGATATGACCGGCTCTGGAAATTCAATTTTTTCCAAAACAATCAAATGGTCTGGGTCGCAAAGAGTGTCCCCCGTTCTGGTGTCTTTCAGACCTACTGCCGCAGCAATTTCACCCGCCTGAACTTCTTCAATTTCTTCGCGCTGGTTGGCATGCATACGCAAAATTCTTCCAATTCTTTCTTTATTGCCATTGGTGGCATTTACAATATAGGAGCCTTTATTTAAAACTCCCGAATAAACCCTAAAATATGTTAAAAATCCAACGTAGGGATCAGACGCCACCTTGAAAGCCAGTGCGGCAAAAGGCGCATCATCTCTGGTTTCCACCACAATTTCTGAATTATCCTTGAAATTTATAGCTTTAAGCGGTGGCACTTCCAGCGGCGAAGGTAGAAAATCCGCCACTCCGTCCAAAACTAATTGAACTCCTTTGTTTTTTAAGGAAGATCCACAAAAAACTGGATTTATTTTTGATTCAATAGTTAAACGATGTATTGCCTGACGCAACTCTTCTAAACCAATTTCCTGGCCATTTAAATATTTTTCTGTAAGCGCGTCATCTTCTCCGGCGACAACCTCTACCATTTTTGCTCTCCAGGACTCGGCAGAATTTTTTAAATCATCCGGAATTTCTTCAAGTACGACCTTCTCTCCTTTTTCTCCTTCAAACCTAACTGCTTTCATTCTCAATAGATCAATCACTCCAGAAAATTTTTCTTCCAAGCCTATCGGTATTTGAATTGCCACCGCCTTGGGATTTAAGCGTTCATGAATGGACGCCAAACTTTTTTCAAAGTCCGCTCCGGTTCTGTCCAATTTATTTATAAAACAAAGCCGCGGAACATTATATTTGTCCGCTTGATGCCAGACAGTTTCAGATTGCGGCTCCACTCCCGCCACGCCATCAAACACAACCACCCCACCATCCAAAACGCGTAAAGATCTTTCCACCTCTGCTGTAAAGTCCACATGTCCCGGAGTATCAATGATGTTAATTTTTATTTTTCTTTTTTTGGCTTCTTCTGGATCAGTCACATAAGTCGGAGACCAAAAACATGTCGTCGCGGCAGAAGTGATGGTGATACCCCTTTCTCTTTCTTGCTCCATCCAATCCATAATCGCCTCACCCTCATGAACCTCGCCGATTTTGTGAGAAATTCCCGTATAAAACAAAACCCGCTCGGAAGTAGTGGTCTTGCCGGCGTCTATATGAGCAATGATTCCTATATTTCTTACTTTTTCTATCGGATAATCCCGCATAATAATCTCAAAAATTAAATCTCAAATCTCAAAACTTTCATTATTTTATTAAATCTTCTTCTTCATTGTTATTATGCTCGCTCCTATTATATTAGAAATTTCCGTTGTTTCTTTTAATAACTCATCCGCAACCTTTTCATCTATTTTGGCGCTGTCTTTCATCAAACTAATCCACAGTTTTGATTCATTTGCTGATTTTAAGGCGTGTGTATAAAAATTTATATAATCTTTCTTTGAGCTGGCAGATTTTGCTTCAATAATATTGGCTGACACGGAGGTTCCGCTTCTCATTAATTGTTTGGCCAAAACTTGCGACGCAACATCTTTTGGTAATTCTCCAATAAGCTTAACAATGTTTAGTGCGTATTTGTAAATTCTTTTATTAAATTCGTTCTTGAAATTCTCCGTGCGATTATCAATTTCGACAATTAAATCTTATTTCTCCAGCCCATTGTTTCTCAAGCATCACCAATAACCATCTTCACCATATAAAGTATAGGAGCTCTCTTTTCTAATTTTGCTTGGCCTCCATTCATGCCAGTAGAACAAGCTTCCCAAAATCACGGCTACCAACAAAATTATTATTACTATATATATCTATATTTTTCACAATCAGCCTTGAGATTTAATTTTTGAGATCTCAGATTGAGTCGCTTTGGCGACGAACCTACCACGAAAAGTGAGCGAACGCTTTATTGGCTTCCGCCATTTTATGCGTATCTATTTTCTTTTTAACAGCCGCCCCTTCGTTTTTAGACGCCAAAATCAGCTCATCTGCCAATCTTGCCGACATCGGCTTGCCCTTTTTAAACCTGGAAGCGTTAAGTATCCAGCGAAAAGCCAACGCTTGCTTTCTTTCTCCTCTTACCTCTCTTGGTACTTGGTATGTGGCACCGCCTATCCTGCGAGATTTAATTTCCAAAAGAGGCGCGGCATTATTCAGAGCCAAATTTAAAACTTCCAACGGCTCTTTTTTAGTTGTTTCCTGGACCTTGCTCAAAGCGTCATACATCACCTTTTCCGCCACGGATTTTTTTCCATCTTTCATTACGTTGTTTATAAACTTTGCTACCACAATGCTCTGGTATTTAAAGTCCGGCTCAACGCCTGATCTTTTTTTGATTGGTCTTCTCATAAATATTTGGGATTACTTAGGTTTTTTAGCTCCGTACTTGGATCTTTCCTGTTTGCGGTTTTCCACTCCTCCTGAATCCAAAACTCCGCGCACAATATGATATCTTACTCCCGGCAAATCTTTCACGCGCCCTCCTCTGATCATTACTACCGAGTGCTCTTGTAAATTATGTCCTTCGCCCGGAATATAGGCGGTCACTTCCATGCCGTTGGTAAGACGCACGCGCGCCACTTTACGCAAAGCTGAATTTGGCTTTTTGGGCGTAGTGGTTGTCACTTTTGTGCAAACTCCCCTTTTAAAAGGTGAAAAATAGTGTGCCGGTTTGTTTTTCAACACATTAAACCCGCGCATCAGAGCCGGCGTTTTAGATTTAGCGTTAATTTTCTTACGAGGCTTTTTTATTAATTGATTTATGGTTGACATAATAAAATTTAGAGATTATAAATCCTGCAAAAAGGTGCAGGACAAACGCAATTATTATTAAATTTAGCAGAATAAAAAAAGATGTCAACCCAGCTCCAGTTTTGATGACAGATTTGATTAAAACTTAATGTTATTTTATGCATCAAAAATTTAAATTTTATAAAAGATTGTTCTCAAAACTGGAGCTGGGCAAAAATCGTTTGTAAGTTAAAGATTGCCAAGAATTAATTTAAAAAATCCCCCACGTTTTCGTGAGGGGGGAATTTTTAATTTTTATTACCAACGAACAAACTTACCAACACATACGACCAGGCAGTCAGAATTAACATCGTCTACCCGAACGCCTCCTCCATGCCATGCATCAACATTTTTATAGAGACACTGTACGAGACGATCGCCATTAGCGTCACGCCATTGGGTTCCGAGAAAAAGGAGCATTCTGCTCCCAAGAATAAACCCTTGGCTTTGATAAAGTGCATTGTAGGCACGACCGCCAGCCAAACCTAAACGCCTTTTGAGACAAGGAATTATAACATCACCATTAGTGCCTATCTTGCCTAGATCAGCAAATTTTACCACATATAAAGAAACGCTTTGACCAGAAAACCTTGTCTCTGAATCCTCGAGCAGTTCGATTGCCCACGATGGTTTCTCTACGGGACCAACAGGAACATTAAGACTGAAAAAGTGAGAGAAAGTTAAATTATTCACACGCAATCCCTTAAGAAATTTTTGAAGATCTCGAGGCCTATCGCTCCAATATTGCATTTCTTTACTTGAAAGTTCGGAAATGTTTTGAATAACCCTAGAAATAAATTGAGCAGTTTGCTTGTCATACTTCCCGTCTTTTGGCTATAGCTACTAAAAACGAAACAAGTATTTAAATAATTTAAAAGAACTTTGTCGTACTGTTTATGTATTAACTTACAAAATTTGTTCTGTCAAATATTTTTAAACATAAATCTTTATAAAAAGCCCCGACTGTTGTCGGAGCGTTTTATTTTGATTTAGGAAAATCTGATGATAAAAGAAAGCATTATTTGAGTTTTATCTTGTTTAAAAGCATAACTTTTTCCAGAAAAATCTCTGAAGGGAAATTCTGATCTCCCAAAATACCGCCAAACTTCCACCGATAAGACAGTGCTGTGGCTGGTTTTGATCTCGCTTGATACAGTGGCAAATGGCATTATTTGTTTTTTTTCAATAGTAGGCTTCTCGTAAAAATATTTGCTGTATTTGAGGCCGCCATGCCAGCGAAATCTTTCCTGCGCCAAGCCCGCTCCGGCATAAATTTTACCCTGCGGATTTTCCCACAAAATATATCTCATGCTCGCATAATAAACTTTGGTTTTGGTGTGGCCTATAACCTCCTTAGACGACCGATCATAAATGGCAGTCTGCAAATATGGCTTTATGGATCCTCCGGTTAAAACAAAATTTGTGTTGTTAAGACGATAGTTTATCCTCAACCCTATCTTTTTATGTAAATTGTAAATATTCCCGTCGTTTATATTAACGGTCAGCCCATATTCGGTTTGAGAAATTATATTTTTAAAAGGTTCGTGCCAATCTTTGTCATCTGCCAACACATTAAAACAAAAAAGGGTCAGAATAATTGCCAAACCGAGCTTTTTGCTCACCATTTTCTCCTATTGTGATTTTTTAAGGTACAAACCTGTGTGAATACTAACAAGCATATATAATAAAAGCAAGAAAAGGTCCCGCCCTTTTGTGTCCTATCTCTTATTTTTGTATTTTTTAGCCATCTCCCAGTATCGGCCAGAGTCAGCATTCAACGCGTCGCTACAATTATATTGATAATTAAAGCCAAACTTGGTTATTTTAGACCCGTCAACAATTATAGGATAGGTATATGAATTTATGCCCGCCGGAACCGTAGGAATTTTGCCACGACTCATATTCCACAAAAACCAAAATCCAAATTTGCCCAGCCATGCCGGTATGCGAATCGTTTTTTTGCCGATAGAATGCGCCATATCTTTAAGTAGAAAAAAGCAGTGCGGAGCGATGTTGAAAACTTCACAATCTCCCTTTACCCCCACGCCCAGAGAGCCCTGTTCTTCAAGATAGGCATGAGTGGCATTATTTGAAAAAGAGTCCGCAGAAAAACTCTGATTTTTGGACTGAGTGTGGGGGCTTGCCCCGCCAAATGTCATCCAAAAAACAATATCCGCCACATCATCCTCGTGTATAAATTGACGCGCCGACTCCGGGCCAGTGATGGGAATTATCGGCAATCCTTCCTTAATCATTTGCAAAAGTCCAAATCTTTTAAAAATATATTGGCCCCGAGGACCGGAAATGGCGCAGGGCCTCACTATTAAAACTTGCGGCAAAGGGCTTTGCCTTACGCCTTTTTGTAAATCGCCTTTTTCTTTTTCAAAAATAGTACGCAATTTTTCTTCTATCATTTTTTTATCCACGCCATAAAGATATTCTCTTTCCAAAAATGGATCTTCTTCGCGAAACCAGCGCTTGATAGAATTTTCTTTGCGTGCGCCATAAGACGCCACGGTGGAAAAATGAATTAGGCGCGAAATTTTATTTTTAAAGACAAATTCAAACACTTTATCTGCCGCCGTTAAATTGCACTTATTTTGCCATTCTCTTTTTTTACCATATCCTTCACGAATCACATAAGCGCAATGCACCACTACGTCCGGCGCCCCGCCCTCCAAAACTTTCTCTTGCCAGCCGTCATCTCCCAAATTCCAAGTGATCCATTTAAATTTTGGGTTGTCCTTGGGAAATTTTTCGCTAGCATCTTTCATATCCAAGACGACCACGCTATCAATTCGCGAGTCCGCCAAAAACAAATCTGTGAGCATCCCGCCAATATATCCCGCCGCGCCTGTTATAAATACTCTCATATTAGAATCTAGGGGCTAGTTCGCCAGCCGGCGAATTAGAATCTAGCATTTTAAACTTTTAATTTTTAAACTGATTCGAAATTGAAAATTAAATCATTGAAAATTGTTTAGAAATTGATTCGCCAACTGGCGAATTGGAAATTGAAAATTTAATACTTGATTTAAAGTTAACATTCTTAGCAATAAAGCAGTCTTCACAACATTGTCTTGACCACAATAATAATCTATTCCTCTCTCTTAATAACGTCAAATTTACCCCCACACTCAAAACGCCATCTGTTCCACAATTGTGAGTTTAATATATAAAACTTTTAACAAGAAGGGCATATTGATCAACCTTGTGAGTGTGGGGATTTTCCTAAAATTCTCACCGCGACCTTGGGCCATTTAATAAGCGGCTCGTTGATAAGCAGGGCAACCGTTTGCTCCTGCGAATATCCGCTATCTATTAATAGTTTATAAACATACAAGCCCCTCCAAATTATCTGCTTATATTCATCCTCAAAAACTTTTTTATCCTGTTGTTCAAAAAAATTTAAAATTTTTTGTTTCAACGCTTCATTTTTATCAAGTTTCAAGTCTTTGTAAATTATTTCACCTAAAGTGTGCTTGCCTTGAAAAAATATTTCCCTAAAATATTTTCTTGCTCTCCCAAAATAATTATAGCTGGATCCTTCTTTAGCATTGGCCATTATTTCAAATACGATCTTCAGGGCGGCTTCTTTTTTTGATTTATCAACGACATCATTATAGCGAGATTTAAGATAAGAAAAAATTTCGCCCTTGGCTTTTATTTCACCCTTTTCGCGAAATGACCTAAAGAATCTTGATAGAGTATTTTTAATTTTTTCATCATCATCGTTCATCGCCCCTTCCATAAAATCAGCGAAAAAATTTTCCCTTAAAGGAATTTCTTTGAATAGTCGTTTTATAGCATGTTGCTCTTCGTGCACAAAAGTCCTGTCATAATCCTTATCGGGAATTATTCCTATGGCTTTTTTTACGATAATAGTTTCCGTCAGTTCCGGCACTAAAGATACTGCCACGCTAACGCCCGTAGTATTACTGGCCCTATCTACATCTTCAGAAGTTAAACTGCGCCCACTCATAAACGCATTCGTACCAATAAAAGCATAGTCCTCTATGTGGTGGCATTTTATATATAAAGTGAGTGGTCCCTCAATTATTTCTACTTTACCTTGTGGCTTTACACCAAACATCACTTCAAAAAGTTTTTCATCTTCGGGATATTCTTTCCTGTATTTACTTACGGCATCATGCTTCTCTTTATATTCTTCAAGAATACCTTCGGCAATTTTTTTCTGCTGAGGGGTAAATCCGTATTTCACGCCCCAGGCTTCCAAATTTTTATTCAAATCTTCCAGTGTTATATCAGGATTTTCTCTTATTTTAGAAACAAAATCTTCCTGCATTTTTGCAAAACCTTCTTTTTGATAAGCGTATTTTTCTTTCCACTTATCCAACGCCTCTTTTCTTTCTTTAGGTGGTAGGGCCTTGATGTCTTTTAATTCAAGCTCGGGAAAAAACATCTCTCCCTCTGAAATTGGGACTTTTGCTTTTTCTTCATCTAATTTTTCCACTCCTTGTGCTTTTTCTATTTTTGGTTTTTCTTGGTCCATGAATATATTTTTATTGTTCGCCTATTTCCTCCAAGGACGGACAGGCGCGCGCCTGCCTGCCAGTAGGCAGGAATTAGAGAGTGGTTTGAGATTTGATTTTTGAAATTCTATCAAACTCCCGATCTTGAAAGCATTATTCTAATTGTCTTTAAAATAATAGTTAAATCCAAAATAATAGAGCGGTTTTTAATATAATATATATCATAGGCAAGACGCCTTTCTGTCTCTTCTACAGAGCTTGGAGCAACCTGCTGAATCTGCGCCCAACCAGTCAATCCCGGCTTAATCAAATTGCGAATATTATAGTAAGGTATTTCTTTCTCCAACTTTTGCGCAAAATCCAAAAAATCAGGCCGTGGACCCACAAACGACATATCGCCTTTTAAAACGTTCCAAAGCTGAGGCAGCTCATCCATACGCGTCTTTCGCAAAAAACTGCCAATTTTTGTGATGCGTCTATCTCCTTTTTCGGGCCATCTACTATCAGCATCAACGCGCATAGAACGAAATTTGATGTGCTTGAAAATTTTTCTGCCCTGCCCCACTCTTTTATTTATAAAAAATACCGGCCCCCTGTCACCTATTTTAATTAATAGAATAATAAAGGGATAAAACAATAAAGACAAAATTCCAAAAATCAAAGAAGTGAGAATGTCTATTATCCTTTTTGGCAAATCGTAAAAATCTTTTTTGCTTGAAGAAATGTTTTCCAATAGCCATGCTTCATTTACAAAAGAAAGCGGCACATGCTGAAAGATATTTTCATAAAATTTCTGAAAATCTATAAGCCTTACTCCACGCGACATCAGGTCATAAAAATACGCCACCGCCCCTCCAGAACAGTCCGCGAAAGATTCTACCACTACCGCCAAATTCTTATCATTTTTAATTGAATTATCTATAGTTTTTTTGAGATCTTCCGAAAAATTCTGGCTGATATTTTGTGCATCAATTTTTTCTAACACAGAAAATCCGTGTTGGGGATGTTCTTTCAGATCATCAACTAATTCCTGAAATTCCTTGCCTGATCCTATGGCTAAAATCGACTGCGCAGAACTTAGACGCAAAAAACTTCTTGCCAACATTCTCCAAGAATATAGAAACAAAAAAGAAACCGCGACATCCACAATCAAGACCGTTTTCGGAGTAATTCCATAATATGGTAAAAGATAAAAAAACATTATGGCAATAATGCCATTGATAGCCTGTGACTTAAAGATAAGGCCCGGCAAACTTTTATTTTGAAGCTTGAAAGATCTGCCGTATAAATCAGCGATGTAAAAAACTACAATCCAAACCACAAAAATAAAGGAAAACGGCAAAAAATGCTTCACAAAAAGCGCGTTGGACGGAACTTCTAAGTAGCGCAAAAGTAGCGCCATCCATAGCGACGCATAAAGCGCTGTCAAATCCCCCAAAAGAAGCCCCGAAGATATTAATTTTTGTCCTAGTTTAGTCGCCATAAGAACTTTTCATCTATAATTATGTAATACCATTGAGCCTAATTTAACGCAACCTCTTCCGACGTAACATTAAATTCTGTTTCGCCAAAGATTTTTTCTTGCTTAAAGGCTACAATATTTTGTTTCACCAGCTCCAGCAGAGCCAGAAATGTCACTATAATTTCTGCTCGATTTTTTGAATCCTTCAAAAGCTCCGAGAGTCTGGCTTGGGAAACTTTAGAAAAAAAGTCTTGTATTCTTTTAATCTTCTCTTCCAGACGCATTACATTTTCCATCTTCACCTTCACACTTTCCTTTATTTCCTGGGTTTTTTGCGTATAAAGCAACGCTTTGCTTATAGCGCCAGATAAGGATTCCACACATAAATTGTGCGGGGGGATAAAAATATCATTTTGCGGATAAGAGAATTCTCTTTCATAGGAAATATTAGGGCTCGACCATAAGATCCCGACTTCTTTGGCAAGTTCTTTAAATCTTTTGTAAAGCTTCAGTCTTTCTTCAAGCTCCCTTAAATCTTCTTCCACTTCTTCATCTGCCTCACTTAAAAATGGCAAAAGCGCGCGCGATTTTATTAAAAGAAGTTTTGTGGCAATAACTAAAAAATCTGCCAATGTTTCCGGCGGCCTATTTTCAAAAGTTTTTAGATAAGAAATATATTGGTCCGTCACCGCGACCAAAGACACCTCCGTGATGGAAAGCTCTTCTTTTTCGATAAGCTGTAATAAAAGATCCAGCGGTCCTTCAAATTTTTGTATTTTGATTATATGACCCTCTGCCACAAAGTTTTTAATTTATTTTTACCCTGCCTACCGGCAGGCAGGCCTGTTAAATAAAATTTACAATTTTGATTTTGGAACAAAATCATTTAATCGGGTTTACCCTGTCAAATAATTTTAAATTTTTATAAAAATTTAAAATTAAAATTTGCTATATTAAAAAATCTGACAGGTTGAGTGATTATATTATTTGGCTATTTGGATAATAATTTTTATTGAAAGCAAAACAAATTTTATTTGACAGGGCGAATGTGCGCTTCCTTTAGTTCTTTTTCTCCAACCTCGGCTGGCGAACCCATCAAAGGATCTCTGGCATCACCTGTTTTTGGAAAAGCGATCACTTCGCGAATATTTGGTTCATCGGCAAACACTGCCGCCAATCTATCAAATCCAAAAGCTATTCCGCCATGGGGCGGCGCGCCATACTCAAAAGCTTCCAGCATATGACCAAACCTTTCTACAATCTCTTTTTCTTTAAGTCCCAGTTTTTCAAAAATTTTATTCTGAAGATCTCTTTGGTGTATTCTGATACTTCCACCCGCCACCTCAAAACCATTTAAAACTAAATCATAAGCTTTGGCACGAACTTTTTCTGGTTCTTTTTCAAGCATTTCCATGTCTTCATCTACAGGATGCGTGAAAGGATGGTGCGCGCTAACTAATTTTTTCTCTGTTTCGGAAAATTCAAAAAGAGAAAAATCAACAACCCAAACAAAAGCGAGTTCGTTGATATCACTCTTGTCCTTTCTTAAGTCCGGCTTATCATTTCCATATTTTTCCATAGATTCCTTAAAGCTTATTCTTGGAAAAGGAATCTGCATCATTTTTTTATCTGGCACAATTTCTTTTACCACTTCGATCACAATTTTTTCCATCAAATTCATTATCATCTCTTGGTCCACAAAACTCATTTCTACATCCAATTGAGTAAATTCCGGCTGTCTATCGCCTCTTTGATCTTCGTCGCGAAAACATCTGGCGACTTGAAAATATCTTTCCACTCCCGCCACCATTAGAAGCTGTTTAAATTGCTGGGGCGACTGCGGAAGAACATAAAACTTCCCCGGATGAAGTCGCGCGGGCACCAAAAATTCGCGCGAACCCTCGGGTGTGCCTTTAGTTAAATAAGGTGTTTCTATCTCAATAAATCCATTTTTATAAAACGCCTGGCGAAATGCAAAAGCTAAATCATGGCGTAATTTTAAATTGGTCGCCATTTTTTCATTTCTTAAATCCAAATAGCGGTATTTCAGGCGCAATTCTTCATCCACCTCTTTGCTCTTTTCGATTTCAAAAGGCAGATTTTTCGCCGAATTTAAGACCTCAAAATCCACGGCCTGAAGCTCTACCTTGCCAGTTTTTAAATTGGGATTTTGCAATTTTTCCGGACGCTGGGCAATTTTGCCTTTTATTTTTAAAACCCATTCACTTCTTAAAACATCTGCCTTTTGGGCAATATCCCCATAAAAAACAACTTGCAAAAGACCCGTTTTATCTCTCAGGTCTATGAAAATAATTTTACCGTGATCACGGCGAACATTGACCCATCCGGCCACCTCTACGTCTTCACCCACCTTATTTATAGTTTCTTCGATGAAAATTCTTTTTTGCATCTTGTTTATTTTAACTGATACTTATTTAAGTATAGATAATATTACCATTAAAATCAAAGTTTGCGAGGTCTTTTTGTACTTGACAAAATACAAATTTGGGTGTACAGTCCAGTCACAATACTCTAAAAACAGCTCCGACTCCTTTCCGGTTCCACAGCCCCTTTAAAACTCAACCCCCTCCCCACGTAGAGGAGGACGAAAGGAAACATCATGCCTACGCATGAAACGACTCAAGAAATAGTCCAGAAAATTCTGGGCGATGATTTTTCTTCCGTAGAAAACGCTCTGCGTCTTTTTCCTACACTTAACTATCCAAGAGGGCACAAAGAGAACATGGCCACCGTTCCCTACTCGGCCAGTTTTTTGAAACAGCGCAAAGGAAGTCTGGTCATTGTTCCTGGCTTCAACCGGCTGAGCGGTGATATTTTTTCTTTGCGAACATTGGATGGTATGTTTTTTACCGAAAAATCAAAGCCACACATTTCTCATCACAATCGGCATTTTAATGCGCTAACTTTTCCCGAACATCAACTTTGGTCAGGAACTGAAAATTTCTTTTCCAGCAACACAGCTAATTTGAGATGGTATGCTATCAGCAAACAGCCCAAAGCTCCATGTAGGCATATCAGCATTTTTGAACAAGACGCTATCATGAAACCGGGACGAGTGCGCGAAAACGCTTTTGTGTATACTTGGGCGGCATGGCTTCATTTTCTACAGACGGGCGAATTTTTGTGGTCCGCATTTTCAATCTGGACATCAGATGTTTTACCCGACGGAAGAAGGGTGGCAATCGGCGGCTGGGAAAGTTCATCAAAACCAATCTGGACGCTAGTGCCTACTGATCCCGATCGAAACCTTTGTCCTAAAACCGTACCGTCTTATCGATCGAATATTTTCTAGCTCTACCTCATGGTAGAGCTTTTTTTATTTGACAAAATAAAACTTATGATATATATTACTACCGAAGTTTTAGCGGAGTAATTTTGAAACTCTTTCGTTGCAAAATTAGTCCGCGGAGCTCTTTCACAACACGAAAGGAGAAAGACGTGGGAAAAAACTACACTACCTGGGCCGAAGCAAGAAAAATTCTGGGTAAAAATTTTTACGACTTGGTTGATTTGCAGGATATGCATCCTGATCTGCGCCTAATGCCTAAAGAATGGGAACAATTTCACCTAATTCCTTATAGTGCAGAGCAATTGACCGCGCACAAAAATCGCGCAGTTCTTTTCCCCGCCATTGATCACGATGTAAATGGTAACTTGATAAACTTTTTGTGGTTCAACGAAAATTTCCCCGGAATTTTCCAAATTTCAGGAGAGAAACCCGCAATTAACAGCATGCTAAACACTCACAAAGAATTCATTTCTCATGCCCCAGAACAAAGATGGCACCTGATCTTTAAAGAAGAAGTTCACCCTTTCATTTGTGGCAGGGAAGAAAATCTAGTAACATACATTTTTATCGCGATGCTACACTATCGCAAAACCGGAATCTTGCTCTGGCAAGACATCGGAGCCCTAATCTTTTCTGACGATCAGGATTTTTACAAACCTCTTCAATGGACTGGCAAGATTTTTGCTTTTGAGTGCTTGGCCGGCAAAAGTTCTAACGGCCTGACTCCTTATGAACGCATCTTTCAAAAGGCGACTCTTCCCGACCCTGATCCACAAACCATCATCGCTCCATTCCCTCGCAGACACAACAAAGATGTCTGCATCATCTTTAATCTCGACATTTTCGACTGTAACTATAAACGCATCCTAGTCATTAAGGGCGTTCCCCCGAATCAATTCTAAAAAAATATCCCCCAGCAAAAAGCTGGGGGTTTTATTTATTATAATATTTACTAATCAAAAAACTTTATTAATAAAAAAATAAGCGCGACTGTTGTTTTGAAAAATCATCCACAGGAAAATTTGCTTGGTTTCTAAAACACACATCTCTTAAAAGATGTGTGTTTTAGAAAAATTTTCCGAGGATGTGACGAAATCGCTCCCTGCCGGCAGGCAGGGCTGGAAGCGATTGAGTGTGTTTTGAGAAACAACAGTCGCGCATGTAAAAACTATTCAACAATATAAACCTTATCCATTTTAATCGGATTTATTGGTTTATCGTTTGCCCCTGTGGCATCACCACCTATTTTATCTACCACGTCTTGCCCGGAAATCACTTTGCCAAAAATCGTATAGTTGTGAGGAAGTGGAGTGTCCTGAAGCATTATGAAAAACTGCGAACCGTTGGTATTGGGACCAGCGTTGAATCATAAATCCTTTGATCACTCTGTGAAAAATTATTCCGTTGTAAAATCCCTTATCGGCTAACTTTATAAAATTCTCAACAGTTTTAGGAGTATCTTCATCATACAAAACAAGCTTAATTTTTCCATAGCTGGTTTCTATCACCACTTTTTTGCTGGTAGCAATAGAAGGCGACACGCTTTCAGATGGCGCTGGAGAATTTTCCGAAGCATTTTTTGGATTAGATGGATTAGATGGTTGCATAAATATATAAATTAAAAAAATTATAAAAGCCAATACTAATACGCTGATTGTGATGTTTTTTGTTGTCATATTTTTTAATGAATTAAAATTTAGAATCTAGCCAAATGTCAAAAAATCTTGTTTTTGCTAAATACTAAATTCTAACTACTAGATTCTAATAGACATTATATCAATTAAATTATTTTGTTCAATCAATTACCGCACCGCAAGTAGTGCGGCGTGCGGTAATATGACCCCTCCCCAGTTTTGATGGTAAGTTTAAACTTTAATTTAAAGCTGTTTTATATAACTGAGAATTTGAATTTTATTTTTATAAAAGATTATTCTCAAAACTGGGGAGGGGTTTATTTTTTGTTTCCATTTATCTTCGCGACTTGCCACGAAGATATTCTGGACAAAAAATAAAAAAACCTCCGGCAAGCGGAGGCGATTAATCCTTATTTATGATTTCTGTATTACTTCAAATAATTTCACATCAAAAAGCGCGGGCAACACATTTCCAGTTACGTCTTTAAGCTGTAAGAAAACTTCTCCGCGCCAACCTATAGCGCTCATCACATAAAACTCCTTTTTGAAAGAATTGTTATTGTTAAAGAACATGACGAAAGTTAACACGGACTTTTTAATAAGTCAATTTTTAGTCCAAAGTGAATTGCAAAAAGTCACATTTTATTTATAATACAAGATATGACATCGGACGAAATTCGTGAAAAATTTCTAAAATTTTTTGAGGCACGAGGACATAAAATAATTCCTTCCGCCTCTTTAGTCCCCGAGAATGATCCTTCGGTGCTTTTTAATACTGCCGGCATGCAACCCCTTGTCCCCTACTTATTGGGGCAGAAACATCCGATGGGGAATCGTTTAGTGAATGTTCAGAAGTGTGTTAGAACAGTGGATCTGGACGAAGTTGGAGATAATCGCCATCTTACATTTTTTGAAATGCTTGGTAATTGGTCCCTCGGAGATTATTTTAAAGAAGACGCTATCAAATGGAGTTATGAATTTTTAACCTCCGAAGAAGAGGGGCTCGGTTTGGATAAAAATAGACTTTATGTAACTGTTTTTGAGGGTGATAAAAATGCCTCTCGTGATGAGGAGGCAGAAAAAATTTGGCAAAAATATATTCCCCAAAATCGCATTTACTTTTTGCCTGCAAAAAATAACTGGTGGAGCGCCGGAGATAATGGTCCTTGCGGCCCTGACACAGAAATATTTTACGATATCAATGAAAAATCTTTAGGCGATTTATCTCACGATCAATTTGTGAAAGCAGATGATGGAGGAAAAGTAATAGAAATTTGGAATAATGTTTTCATGGAATATGAAAAGGGGGACGGAAAAGTTATTGGGAAATTAAAACAGCGTAACGTAGACACAGGAATGGGACTTGAACGTATAACGATGGTAGTCCAAAAAAAACCAACCGTTTTTGAAACCGACTTATTCATTGATCTCATACCCGACAATTTACCAAGCGTCATGGATATCCGCACGCGCCGAATTATGCTAGACCACTGCCGCAGTATAGCCTTTCTTATTTCTGACGGAGTTCGTCCATCCAATAAAGACCAAGGATATGTTTTGAGAAGACTGATTCGACGAACCATGGTCCATTTCCACCAAGCGTCGAGAGGCTCATTTTCCGACAACGATATATTGGGTTTGGATTTTTTGGATATAGAAAATATTCTCACAAATGTCGTAAAAAAATATCAGGATTCTTATCCTGAATTAGATCAGAAGGCCATATTGTCTGTATTTCGCGAAGAAAATAATAAATTTAGAATGGCCATCAATAATGGTGTGCGGGAATTAAAAAAAATAGAATCAGTGAACGCACAAAACGCTTTTAAATTATTTGAAAGCTACGGACTGACTTTCGAAATTATTAAAGATTTTGCCGGAGATAAGACAACGGACTTAACTCGTGCCAATTTTGATGCCGAATTCAAAAAACATCAAGAAATTTCCCGCGCGGGAGTTGAGAAAAAATTTGGCGGGCATGGATTAAAATTGGACACAGGAGAACTCAAGGCGGCAAGCGAGGAAGAATTACAAAAAGTTACACGTCTGCATACCGCCACTCATTTACTTCACGCCGGACTTCGTAAAGTTTTGGGCGACACGATTCAACAGCGCGGATCAGACATCACGTCTGAAAGATTGAGGTTTGATTTTATTTTTGACAGAAAACTCACAGATGAAGAAAAAAAAGATGTGGAAAAATATGTAAACGACGCCGTAAATGCCAATGTTGAAATGATTCATAAAGAAATGCCATTTGATAAAGCTCTCGCTGAAGGATTTTTGGCATTTTTCAGAGGCAAATATCCCACGATTGTTTCCACTTATGAATTGCCCGACTGGAGCAAAGAAGTTTGCGGAGGTCCGCATGTTTCACGAAGCGGTGAAGTGGGCAAATTTAAGATTATCAAAGACGAAGCATCCAGTGCCGGCGTAAGGAGAATCAGGGCAATCGTTGAGTAAATAAAAAGAGCGACATGATGTCGCTCTTTTGTTTTGTCTTTTATTCAGCAAGGCCTTTAAAAAATTCCGTCTCTTTTTGTTCCTCCTCTTTCAAAAGGTCATCTAAATATGTGATGGAAAAAATCTCTTTCCCTCCTATTAAGATTAATTACAAGCAAATCGTGATAACTTTTCCTAAAGTACATCCTGCTGTCCACTAGACGCTCATAACCAAAAAATGAAGCTTTAGAAAATCGTATCAAAATATTATCACATCCACCACTATTCTTAAAAAGATTTGGAGCGATTTCACACTGAACTTGACCCAAGGTCTCCCTACATTTCAATATGTTATTTTTAGTCGCTTCAATAATTTTTGCCACAATTCGTCTTGCCAGAACTTCACGATCTTTTGCTTCCACGCTTGCCTCCTTTTCAAAAAACATTACCTCTGCCTCTTGGCCGTTATTGGCAAGGGTCATTGTTTTATTTCTATCACAACTCATTTAATGTGTCAGGCATTTCTAGAACTGGAATTCAACGCCTTGAAGGAGTAGAATATAAACATTATGCCAAATGAAAGTAAAAAGGTCCTTCTTTTTGATTTCGGAATGGGAGATGCCCGAGCGGCTTTAGTAGAAAAAAATAAAACTGGCACAAATTTTCTTGCCTTTTCCCAAGAAAATTTTGTTTTAGAGCAAAAAGAGCTTATTTTAAAAGACTCTGCGGATGTGTGCGCGAAATTGAAAGATGATCTTTATAAAAAATTGGGCCAAAAAGCCGAAGAGGTTGTGGTAGGGCTTCCGCCGTCTTTTGTTGAATGCGTAAGTTTGAGCGAAAGATTTAAAAGGGATGATCCGGACAAAAAAATCACCAAAGAGGAGACAAAAGAAATAGAAAAAAATCTTGTGAGCTTGGCATATAAAAAAATAGTGTCCAGCAAAGAGCTAAAAGAAAAAAATTTAGATTGCCTGTACACAAATTTTAACTATTATAATATCAACGGCTATCAAATAGATAGTATTTTAAATAAAACTGGAAGCGAGGTAGAAATTGGGGCTTTGGTTAATTTTATTTCAAAATCTGACCATGATTTTTTAAATCATATTTTAATAAAAAACTTATTCTTGCCTATTAAGAAAATCCTCTTTTCTCCACTTGAGCTGTCTCTCCTTTACAAATTTAAAAATCCTCAGTTTAGTGCTATAATTATGTATATAGCCCAGAAAAGCTCTGCTCTGGTTTTGACGCAAAAAGGCGCAGTTTCACATGTAGAAACCTTGCCAGAGGGCCTTGAACAAATCTTGGGAGAAAGGTCCGGAAACGCCTTTGAAAAACAGCTGGAAATTTATTTGAAAAAAATCAACACTTTCGGAAGCGTCCCTAAAGAAATTTTACTTGCTGGATTGAGCGCGCAAAATAGCGTGAAAGAAATTTTAACGCATCGCACACTTCCAGAAAATCTTAATTTTGGCGCGCTGGACCTGCAAAATTTAAAGCTGGATCCTGAAAAATACAAATGTTTTGGTGAAAAAAATATTGTAGAGAAAAATTTATCCATCATAGCTTTGGGAGAAAATTTAATTAATTATGGCATCTAAAAAAGAAGAGATAATACAAGTAGCCGAAGATGAGGATGTAGACTCAATCCTAAGACGTCTTGAAAAAAGCGCGGCAGAAAAAATTATTTTATTCGCTCCGCCCAATGCTTATTTTTTTGCCAGCGCAGAAAATTTAAAAGCCATACAAGAAAAACTGAAAGAAAAGAGTGCCGAGTGGTTTTTGCTTACGGATGATAAATTGGGACAAAAATATGCTGGAATACTAGGCATAAAACTTATGGGTGAAATAAAAAAAGAGCGCCTGCCTGCCGGCAGACAGGTTCAAAAGGAGACTGTGCCAAAAGAAGAAGCGTCAGAAATAGAAGGTTTTAAAAAAAGATCATCTTTAAGCGAGTGGTTTTCAAAATTCAAACATGAATTGCCTTTTAAAGAGCATAACGAAAAAGAAGAGACGGAAGAAGTGGTTGATGAAATAAAAAAAGAAATTGAGCAAGAAGAGACGACTGCGCCTCTCTCTAAAAAAAGAGGCTCGTACGGTAAAACAAAAGATAAAAATGATGAGGAGTACGAGACCGAAGAGGATGTTTTAGATTATGGGCCAGAGCCAGAAGAAGAACAAAGGGCATTTAAATCGCTGAAAAAAATAGTTAAAAGCCATGAAAGCCGCTTCAAAAAAATAACAATTTTTTCTTTTGCCAGCGCTGTTTTGTTGCTAATGATTTTTGTGACGATTTTTGTGTTGCCAGAAGCCACCTTGGAAATAAAAAGAAAGACCACGCCACTACAAATGAATTTTATTATTGAATTAAATAAAAACACAAGTGTGGTGGATGCCATAAAAAACACTCTGCCAGCACAATTGATACAAATTCAAAAAGATGTTTCTAAAGATTTTCCAGTTGATAATAAACAGGTCTTAAGAGCAAAAGCCCAGGGCGAAATTTCTATTTACAATAATTACAGTTCCAAGCCGCAAACTTTGGTGGCCACTACGCGATTTTTAGCTGGAGGAGGAAAACTTTTCCGCCTAGTCAATAAAGTCGTGGTTCCCGGCGCCTTGATAGAGAACGGAAAAATCATACCACGATCAATCAAGACCGCTGTCATCGCGGATCAAGCAGGACCAGAATACAATATTGGACCGACAAAATTTAGCATTCCGGGATTTATGGGAGATCCCAGATATTTAGGATTTTATGGCATATCTGAAAAATCAATGATCGGCGGCGCCAACGGACAGGTTAATGTGGTCACAAAAGACTTTATAAATAATTCCATAGATTCTCTAAAGGACGAAGCCTTAAAGCTTGCTCAAGCCGATCTGCAAAATAGAATTACTAGCGATTTCACTTTGCTTGATGGGGCATCCAAAGGAAAAGTGATAAACGCAAAATCAAGTGTATCGGCCGGAGAGTCAGCCGATTCCCTGCATTTAACCCTTACGGTTGAATATGACGCTATCGTGTTTAATATGAAGGATTTAAAATTCTTGGGAATAAAGCTTTTAGAAAAAAATGCTCCTGATGATCAAGAGGTGGTGTCCAGCACTATTTCTTTGACGCCAACAATTAGTAGCGCTGATTTTGATAAAGGAGTAATGATTGCGCGACTTTCCGCTAAAGCGCTCACCGCCAAACCAATAAATAAAAATGAAATACGCTCAAAAATATTAGGATTCAAATCACAGGATGTCAGCATTATGTTTTTACAAAATGATGCGGTCGAGGAGGCCAAGCTGACCTTTTGGCCATTTTGGGTTTCCTCTGTTCCGACAAACTCATCAAGAGTGAATGTGAATGTGGAGCCGCAATAAGACGAGAATCTAGGGGTTAGAATCTAGCATATTAAAAAGCCATCCGGTTTTAACGGGTGGTTTTTGTTTTAATTAATTTGTTAAATTCTATTCGCCATCCGCCAACTGACAGAGACGGATCCAATCTCTAGATTTTCACTTACGTCTGCGGTCTATACTGCAACGCTTCCGCTAGATGTTCCCTTTTGATATTTTCCGAACCGGACAAATCTGCAATAGTGCGCGCTGCTTTCAAAACTCGGTGATATGCTCGCGCCGAAAAGCCCAGTTTTTCTGTCGCTTTTTCTAAAAATATTTCTGATTCCCTGTCCAATTTGCAATATTTTTTAATCGCCGGTATGCCCATAGCACTATTTATAAAAAAATTTTCTTTGTCAAAACGTTCTCTTTGCAAATTTCTCGCATCCTCAACTCTTTCTCTCACTTTTTTGCTTTCCTCTGCTAAATTATCACTGGCTAATTTTTGATATTTTACTGTGCCTACTCTGATGTGTAAGTCTATTCGGTCCAGTAGTGGTCCTGAAATTCTTTTTTGATATTTATACACCTGATTAGCGTTGCAGGTGCAAGATCTTTCTTCATCGCCAAAATTTCCGCAAGGACATGGGTTCATCGCGGCAATTAAAACAAATCTTGCCGGAAAACTCAAATGTCCTTTGGCGCGAGAGATTGTCACCGTTCCGTCTTCCAAAGGCTGGCGCAAACTTTCCAAAACACTGCGGGAGAATTCAGGAAATTCGTCCAAAAATAAAATACCATTGTGAGAGAGCGTTATCTCTCCGGGTTTGGGATAGGTGCCTCCGCCCACCAAAGCAACATGCGAAGTGGTGTGGTGGGGCGCGCGAAAGGGTCGTTTAAATGAAAATCCTTCTCTGTCACAAACCAGACCGGCCACGCTATAAATTTTTATCACTTCCAGCATCTCTTCCTCGCTAAGTTTTGGCAAAATTGAGGGCATACTGCGCGCAAGCAATGTCTTGCCTCCTCCGGGAGAGCCGAAAAGCAAAACATTGTGTCCGCCAGCCGCTGAAATTTCCAGAGCTCTTTTGGCAAGCTCTTGCCCCGCGATATATTTAAAATCATAATCAAAATTCTCCAAATCCTGTGGCATTTCCATCTTGCCCTGTAAATTTTCCAATGGCTTCGTGCCTTCTAAGTGATCCACGAGTTCCAAAATATTTTTCGGAGAAAAAATATTTATGCCCTTCACCATCGTTGCCTCTCTTAAATTATCCTGCGGAACAAAAATATTTTCTATGCCCTGTTTTTTCGCCATCAACGCCGCTGGCAAAACACCGCTTACCGGACGAATAGACCCATCGAGCGCCAATTCTCCTAAAAAAAGAGAGTTGTTCAAATCCACCCTAATTTGACCAGAGGCATGCAAATATCCCATAGCGATAGGCAAATCAAAAGACGAGCCTTCTTTGTGGATATCGGCCGGAGCAAGATTTACTGTCACGCGCTTATTTTGCCGCGAAGCAGGGCTGGCGCCGCTATTTTTCAAAGCCGAAGCAATGCGCTCTTTGGATTCTTCGACTGACTTGTCCGGCAAACCGACAATATTAAAAGAAAAAAGCCCTGGCGACAAATCTACCTCAACTTCAATAAGTCGGGCGTCCAGACCAATAGTAGAAGATGAAAAAACTTTTGATGGCATAGGTTTAGAAAATAGAAAATGGTAAGTAGTAAATAGTAGTTAAAAGCTTGACAAAGTTTAAAATAAGAGTATAATGCGGGTAACGCTGAAAGGAGGCGCGGAATGGACGACCAAGTTCTCGACAAAAAAGACGAGATCGAACTCATTGAAATGATGGTCGAAGATGCGGGGGCCGACGAAGACATTCGGAAGCTTACCGCAGTAGTCGAGGCCCTCGAAAAACAGGGCTACGAGAAGTCGCGCGCAAGAGCGCTCTGCGCTCTTGCGCGCACCCATGTCATCAACACAAAGGCACTCATGGCATTGTTCGGCGTTCGTCGCTAAACAATGTCGTCCGGGGCAGGAAAAATTTCCTGCCTTTTTCTTTTTTAAAATTTTAATTTACTTAATTTCCATACTAATTTACAAAAAATAAAATTGCAAGAGATTTGCGCTCTCTTGCAATATAAATTTATTTATAAATAATTATCAATTTTAATCACTTAAGCTGAATCACCAATAATCCCTTTTCTTTAATTTCTTTTTCTTGTCCGAATTTATTCAGATCAAATTTCAAAACATATTCTGCTTTTTTCTTAATATTCCTGCCGGTATATTTTTTAGTTTCGGGATCCCATTCTTCCAAAACCAAAGTGTCGCCTTCTTGAATATCAAAATCAGCCAATCTTAAATCAAATTTCTTTTTGCCAGACTTAACCAGCTCAAATATCTCCGGCCAACATTTCTTTTTTATTATCATATATTTTACTCCGCCAGCTGGCGGAGTACTTTCCATTTTTTAGATTTTGAGATTTAATATTTGCCCAGCCATCTCTCTCATCTCGTCTGTTTTTAAAACCAAAACTTCAACTTTTGATTCTGTAGAACTTATCGAGCCGTCTTTATCTACAGTTTTTTCGTTTTTTGTCTTATCAATTTTAATTCCCAAAAATTCTAAATTTTTACATATTCGCTCTCGCATAATTGGCGATCCTTCCCCGATAGCGGCTGTAAAAATAAGCGCATCCAGTCCGCCCATTGCCGCCGTGTAAGACCCAATATACTTTTTTACACGATAAGAAAAAATGTCCAATGTCAAATGGGCTTTTTTATCACCCGCCTTATCCAATTCTATTAATTTTCTTACATCCGCCGTCTTTTCGCTCAAACCCAAAAGTCCGCACTTTATATTCAAAAATTCATCTAATTTTTTTGGCGATAAATTTAATTTTTGCTGTAGATACACAAGCGCCCCAGCATCAATATCGCCCACTCTCGTGCCCATTACCACGCCCTCAAGAGGCGTAAATCCCATGGACGTATCAAAGCTTTTGCCATTGTTTACGGCTGTCACGCTTGCCCCGCTCCCCAAATGACAAATGATTATTTTTTCAGGAATTTTTTTATTTTTTTCTTTTAACTTATTGATGATGGACTGGCAAGAAATACCGTGAAATCCGTATTTGTGGATTTTTAAACTTTGAGAAAGTTTAAATGGCAGGCCATAAAATTTAGAAACATCAGGCAAATCTTTATGAAAAGCCGTGTCAAATATCACCACTTTTTTGATGTCAGACAAAATTTTCATAAATTCTTTTATTTCTGAAATTACCGGCGCAAGATGCAGTGGGGCAAGCTCTTTTATTTTTTCCAACTCTGAAATAAAATTTTTATCAATTAAAATTGGCTCAAAAAATTTATCGCCTCCATGCACTACTCGAAATCCCATAGCGTCAATTTCTCTTTCGTTTTTTATTAATCGTTCTTTTTTCAAAATATCTATAATTTTTTGGCCACTTCTTAAAAAGTCGTTTTTTGAAATTTTAAAACTTTTTTTGCGCTCGCCCTCTCTTTCCACCTGCAACATAAATCCGTCCCCCACCATTTCAAAGTGCGCAAAAAGCCTGTGCTTCTCACCCTCATAAAAAGCGTATTTTTGCGAGGAACTGCCGACATTTATAATTAAAAGTTTTTTTGCCATTGCCAATTAGTGATTTCTTCGGGGTCAGCCCCGTATTTAATAATATAATCTTTATGTTTTATTATTTTATCTTTGTATTCAGCCATAAGTTTTTCTGCTTTGCTGGGATTCACCAATCCTCCTTCGCCCATCAGACCCAGAGCCTCTATTACCAAATGCCATCTGCTGGTGTTATTGCGAAGTTGCATATCAAAAGGAGTAGTAGTAGAGCCGCTTTCCGTATAGCCATGAACTAAAAATCTTTCTTGGTTTTTTTCGCCAAAGAGCACTTGTTTAAAAGTTTCCGGATACCCATAAAAATTAAATATCACCGGCTTGTCTTTGGTAAAATATTTTTCAAAATCCATAAACGGAACTCTGCACTGACCCTCGCTAAAACCTGCCGCGGTGAGCTCTAAAATATTCACAAAACGAATTCTTATTTCCGGCACAATTTTTCTTAAAATATCAATGGCGGCCAGAGCTTCTTTGACTAAATAATCTCCCACTGCCGATATTATGATGTCTGGATTTTCATCGCTGGCAAAATCCCAAACGCTTAGTCCTTTTTCTAGTTCTTTTTGCGCCTGATCCAGAGTAAGCCATTGGGGCTCATTCGTTTTCCCCGCGGCTATGATATTTATTTCATTTTTTGACTTCAAGCACTTTTCCAAAACAGCCAAAGCGCTATTGGCATCCGAAGGAAAATAAACATGCACAAAGCATCCGTGTTTTTCAAGCATATTGCTGATAAATCCGGGATTTTGGTGAGAAAATCCATTGTGATCTTGTCGCCAGCCGGGGGAAGTTAAAATATAATTCAGAGACGCCACTTCACCTCGCCAATGAATTTCACGCATATGTTTTAAAAACTTAGCATACTGATCTGCCATACTGCTAACAATCTGCACAAACGCCTCATACGACGCAAAGATTGCGTGACGCCCTGTCAAAATATACCCTTGAGCCAGTCCCTGCAAATTATGCTCACTCAACATTTCCATCACCCTGCCCGAAGAAGAAATGTCTTTGTCCCATTTTTTTATCGGCCACCCAAAAACACGCTTCGTAGAAGCAAAAACTTCGTCTAATTTATTTGAATAAGTTTCATCTGGAGACATTAGACGAAAATTTTTGTTCTCTTTATTTAAATCAAAAATTTCTTTTAAGTAATGTCCTGCCTTTTTCATGCTACTGGCAAAAGTAGCGCCCGGACTCGCAATGTCAAAATTTATAGCGATATTTTTAATATCTGGCAGCAAAAGTGGCTTGTAAGAAAGAGCTCCGAAGGCGTGTTTGTTTTGACCCATTTTATATTCATCTTCCGGAATAATATCTAAAATGTCCTTGGCGAGTCCGCTGTTTTTATCAAAAATTTCATTAAATTTATATGAGCGCATCCATTTTTCTACAGCCTTGAGCTCCACCTTACTTGTTTTAGCGCTTGTGCCAACAACCTGATGGGACAGGCAATTTCCCTCAATTTTTTCTCCATGCAAACTTTTAATGCCCGTCCATCCCTTGGGGGTTTTAAGTATTATCATCGGCCAACGGGACATTTTTGTTTCTTTTTCCAGGCGCGCTTTTTCTTGAGTAAATTTAATAGATTGGTACGCTCTTTCTAAAACATCCGCCATTTTTTTATAGACTTTATCGCTGTGGCCCTCGACAATTATTGGCGCATATCCATATCCATAAAATAGAGATTTTAATTCTCTATTGGTCATTCGGCCAAAAATAGTAGGACCGGAAATTTTATATCCATTTAGATGGAGTATCGGTAAAACCGCCCCGTCATTTTTTGGATCAATTAATTTATTCAAATGCCAAGACCCGGCCATAGGTCCTGTTTCCGCTTCGCCATCCCCCACCAAACACGCGCTTATTAAATCAGGATTGTCCAAAACAGAACCGTAAGCTGTAGATAGACTGTAACCAAGCTCTCCTCCCTCCAAGATCACTCCAGGAGTGCCGGGATTACTGTGACTGGGAAAACCATAAGGCCAGCTAAAATTCTTAGAAATGTAAGTCAGGCCTTTTTCGTCGACAGTGGCTTCTTTGTAATATTTTTGAAGAGTCCCTTCCAAAAAGAGATTGGCCTGTAGCCCCGGAAAGCCGTGTCCGGGACCAAGCACAAAAAGCATGTCAATTTTGTGTTTTTTTATTAAATAATTTAAATTGGCATAAACAAAGTTTATGCCCGGACATGTCCCCCAATGACCCAGAAGGCGTGGTTTTATGTCGTCAAAGTCCAGCGGACGCTCCAACAGAAAATTATTTTGCAAATAAATCTGCGTGACAGTTAAATAATTTGCCGCTCGGACCAGTTTTTTGATGCTTTCCACGGAATTTTCCATATTTATATTATATATAAAAACAAAAGTTTTTAACATAGATGAAAAACAAAAAGCGCTCTTCTTACAGAGCGCCTGTTTTTAAAAAATTTTCACGCCTGCCTACGGCAGACAGGGATACCAAAGAACTAAAACCAAAAGAACCAGGCCGATGGTAGGAAATTTAACTCGTAGGTATTATATTTAAGACTGGTGAGATTATCAAGGTATGCGTAAAAACATCAATGCTCAGCATTTGCCATTGATACAAATAAATCATTTCATTATGCCCTCATTCATCATTTTATGGCTCACACTAAGAAAAATTTTGTATTTATTAAGCACGGAGGTAAAATTAAAGCATGTCATTCATAAAATATATCGCTTTTATTTTCTTGGCTTTAGGCATAGGCGCTGGAATGTTTTTTGTTATAAATAAAAATTCCACACAGATTATAAAAAATTCAATCGGCGAAAATATCGCATCAACTATTTCTCCGGCACCAACTTTGCCAAATTTCAACGAACGCCTAGACATACTTTTTCTTGGGGTGGCCGGACCAAGAAATGAGGCGCCTGATTTGACCGACAGCATAATGCTTCTCTCGCTCAAACCAGACCAGAGAGTTTTTGCGCTTACGTCTTTTCCGCGCGACCTATTAGTCAGTCTTCCACAGAGCACTGAAGTGTCACGAATAAACGCCCTTTGGAAAATGGGGCTGAAAAATTATCCCGCAAACCCCGAATATTACTTACGCGAAACAATTGAAAAGATAAGCGGAATTGACGCAAAGCATTTCATTACCATTAATTTATCTGGCATACAAGAAATTATCGACTTGGTGGGAGGAATAAATATTTTTGTGCCAGAAAAAATTTACGATCCGGCATTTCCTCAACCGGGCGTGGGCATTATAACTTTTTCCATTGAAGCCGGTTGGCAACACCTTGATGGAGCTACCACTATTAAATATATACGCACTCGCCATACTGCTGAATCGGATTTTGGCAGGATGCGCAGACAACAAGAAGTCATAAACGCTCTGGCGGCCAAAATAAAAGGCTTGAATATGTTTACTGATTTTGAAAATGCTTGGAAAATTTACACCACCGCGCAAAAAAACATCCTCACGAACCTTTCCAAAGAGGATCTGGAAAAATTGTATTACTTGTCCAAAGAACTTAATTTGGAAAACGGCTGGAAAATAGTGTTAGACGCCGGAATAAACGGATTTCTGGAAAATGCCACAATTTATTTTGGAGATAAAAAGGCCTATGTACTTACGCCCAAAAACAAGGATTATTCTCAAATTAAAAATCTATTGACAAATATCTTTAATCAAAAAAAATAACTGCCACGATTATTTAATATAAAGATAATTGTTTGTATTTGTATTTTAAATTTAAACTATCCCAACAAATATTTCTTTACTATAATTATATAAGCGCGTAAATTAAAGCCTTGCCATCTCGAGCATGGCCTTGTGCATGAATTAGATACAAGAATAAAACTATGAATACTGACAAACCTATAATAATTTTAGGACTAGGAAACCCCGGGGCAGAATATAAAAACACCTTTCACAATCTGGGGGAAATTTTTGTAAAAAAAATTTACAATGACCTAAAAAGCGAGTGGGGGCTCGCGCCGTGGAAAAAAGACAGCGCGGGCAAATTTTTGTTTAGCACGAGTTCCAACAAAAAAATAGTTTTGTCTTTATCTGAAAGCTTTATGAATGAGTCTGGAATGCCTGTGAAAAACATCTTGAAAAAATTCGGTGTTCCTATAGAAAATTTGTTGGTTTTACATGATGATTCAGACATTCGTCTGGGATTTGCGCAAATTGCATTCGGAAAAAATTCGGCCGGACACAAAGGCGTGGAAAACATTATAAATAAACTCGGTGTTAAATATTTTTGGCGACTTCGTGTAGGAAGTCGCGCGTTAAAATCCCGTCAAGCCTCTGAATTCGTGCTTAAAAAAATATCTTCCACGAAACAAAAAGATCTTGATAAACTATGCGAAAAAATTATCAAAGGAGTCAAAGAGTTTGCCTTTTACCATCCCGACAAAGCCACAAATATAATAAATTCTTCTATATAATAAAATCCCCCCTCGGGGATTTTTTATTTCGGTGTAGGGGAAGATCCACCATTCGCCAACTGGCGAGTAACAGAGAACTCCCACGGATTCCCCACACCCGCGCGTATTATTTATTGGTGGGCATGAGAGGATTTGAACCTCCAAGGATTGCAGCATAAGATGTATAATATTCCCCGATCCCGCCTCGCAATATTCCTAGACGTTTTTTAGTAATTTCTTTCACCATAATATTATACTACAAAATATTTTACAGAGGCCAATATTTAGTATTATAAATATCTATTGCCGCTTCAATATTTTTTCTAGCCTTTTCAGAAAATTGTTCTTTACCTAAAAACCCACTATTTTCTTAATATTATAAACAGAACCAGCCAACATTCTTTCATGATTCATCGCTTCCAAGAAACTGAACTTTACACCCATAGCTCTTATCTTCTCTGAAACATTTTAAAAGTTTCCAAAAACTAAAATCATACCTGTTCGCTGGTCCGCATATCCATTTAAGCCAACGCAACTATATTTTTTACCCCCAATAGTTTCCCGGCCAGCATTACCCCCCATAGATTCTTCTGAGGCTAGTTTACTCATTTCTGTTTCCATAAGTTCCATATTGCGAGACACAACTTTTTGTTCTATTTCAGGATTTGGCGCATCGTTAAATTTCATTTTCATATTACATTTATTATAGCATAAAATTTATTAAATAACAACTTGCTGTCCAATATGAGCTGGACTAATACAAGTTTTGCAAAAAATGCTTTTTATGCTAAGGTGGCATATATGATAGAAGAAAAAAACCAAAATATTCTAATAAAATAAACGAATAGGTTGAAAGTGAATTTAATAGTATGGTCCAGCAAAAATTAATCAAAAATAAAGATATTTCGTTAGCAACAGAACCATTAATGTATAAGCCTGGAACTGAGGTCTTCGTTTTTGGACCAGAAGGAGAACAAGTGAGGGTTAAAGTAGAAAAAGGTAATATGGGTATATATGTAGTTCGTAAAGAGAATAACGATGGTACTTACACTCCTATAGTCTGCACAGAGAATAGTATGTATTCTATTAATTAAATAATGCTTTCGGACCACCGGGAAAACAAAACGAACCCCATTCGGGTTCGTTTTGTCGTATGCCTTTTGCATCAGGTATTAGTTTTATTCTCTCTACTCAAAAACTAAGAAGGCAACGGTGTTGGTCTTGGTTTCAATACCTCTGACCATTTGACAGGTGGTAATCCATAACTCGCTCGATATACATCAATTTCTTGTATGAATTGATCGGCTATCCTTGGATTTACGAGTTCAAATTCATCTATTATCGTTATCTGCGTTGCCAGGCGAAATGTTTCTGCTGCCATTACACGAATCACCTCCAATTCTTCTGCTGGAGAGAGTCTTCCCAATGTGTCGAGCGCAAGCATTACAGCCCTATCCATCATTCCCTCACCGATTGGCTCTTCCGTCATCCCCGCCATTTCATAGATAATCTCAACTGCCTTTGCCATGCCCGTCGCATCAAGCGTTGCCATCTTGAAAAATGCTTCTTTGGCCAACTCTTCTTTCATATGCCCCATCATCCTAGCGCCAGCCTCAACTTTTACCCTTTTTAATGCTTCAGCTACATTAAGTGAAGCTTCAATCCATTTTTCTTCCACCATTAAAGTAGCTGCTTCTACGCCTGAAGAAACTTCAATGCTTTCAAGAGCATCTGCCGCTGTGTCTAACAATCCTTGATCTATACTAGCTTCGAATACAGCTTCTGGATCTTGAGCTTTAGAAACACTGAACCAAACTAAAAAAACAGCAATAATTGCTACAACTACGAGATAAAAAACAAAATGAGCTTTTTTTATAGTCATCATCGTATTCATATTTTTAAATTAACTGTTAATAAATGTTAATAAATAATCGACCTTTGTTTTTAGTATGCTTATTATATCATATGAGCAATAATGCATACGCAATAAAGTTATCCACTGCCCCGGTGTCTGTACTGTACCAAGCTCGTACCTTTTTTCAAAACAAATGATGTGGCACGCGCGGAGCGCGTGGTGGCTTGAAACTAAATCGTACGCTCGGAGAAAGCCCCACGCACTGGCGAGTACGCCAGCAA
>Ga0075919_101_pt1 | contig 49447 bp, 44 predicted proteins | sample RifGroA2_FD_68338 | JGI IMG/M metagenome (GOLD analysis project Ga0075919, IMG submission 68338) | Parcubacteria bacterium GW2011_GWA2_39_18 | reverse complement strand
GATTTTGTCCAGAATGTTATTGGCCCAGTCGCCGATTGAGTGACCGCAGTTGCTAAGACTCGCGCGGAGAGAGTTGATGGAAGAGTGGGTGCCGAGTTGGATGGAAAGAAAGATGGGAAAGTTGTGAAATTTCTTGGCATTCTTGACGACGAGGGCGGCGAAATCGTCCACAAGAGACGAGCCGTCCTTGAGCGCCGTGTAGATGTCTTCGGCGCTTCCGCCCAACTTCTCCACCGCCTTAAAAAGCGCGATGACGAAGCTGGCGATGAAGCCCGCTCCGCTGATGAGACCTGGTACATTCTTCTTGGACATCTCGACCTCCTTTGGCCCCTCTCCCGATCCGCCAGCTGGCGGACTAAGACTCAGGCCACGAAAGTTCTGCGCTTTTTCTTTTGGTGTTTTCGGGACCATCCCGAAAGCAGACTGTCGCGCGCAGATTTGAGCTCGCAATTTTATCACGGACTCAAATCTGCGCGCGAATTATTTAACAAGCAACTATTTTTAATTAAAATCTTTTCAATGAACTATTCAAATATGCAAAGACATTGTAGCATAGAAATTAGTGCTTGTCAAGCATTTCTTTACTCGTCTACAATAGACTTTTTTATGATTTTATTCGAAAAGACTCTTCTTAATAAAGTCATGGGGGATTAAAAAACGAAAGAAACAAAGCGTGACTGTTGTTTTGAGAAACCATCCGCAGGAAAATTTGCTTGGTTTCTAAAACAAGCATCTTTTGAGAGATGCTTGTTTTAGAAAAATTTTCCGAGGACGTGACGAAATCGACCGCTGGAGGAGATTGAGTGTGTTTTGAGAAACAACAGTCACGCGCTAAATGCTGAGATAAAAACAAAACATGGCGGCAAATTGCCGCCATGTTTTGTTTTACTACCAATTTACTTCTTTTTCTTTATCTCTACTTTCGGCCCAAGGCCGACCAGCCTCGGGCTGGCCTTAATCTCTTCTTCCAGCTCAAAATCGGTCAAGGCATCGTTTTGAGAATTATATCCGCGACCGGCAGGGATTAATCGTCCCACGATAACGTTTTCCTTCAGCCCTTTCAGATAGTCCACCTTACCACGCAACGACGCGGAGATCAAAACGCGAGATGTTTCCTGGAATGACGCCGCCGACAAAAAGCTGTTGGTGGTTAAAGAAACTTTGGTTATTCCCAAAAGAAGCTGTTGAGCGATGGCTGGTTTTTTGCCCGCATTTTTGGCAAGCAAATTTTCTCGCAATAATATCGGTTTTTCTTCAATTTCTCCCACACTAAAGGAGGTATCGCCGGGATCTTTTATTCTAACTCTGGAAAACATCTGGCGAATAATAACCTCAATATGCTTATCGCTAATATGCGCTCCCTGGAAAGTATAAATTTTTTGCACTTCTTTCAAAATATAGTTATAGATCGCGCTTTCACCAGCCACTTTGAAAAGATCTTTCATATCCACATGACCTTCGCAAAGTTGTTGGCCCAAGGAGACTTCGCTTCCTTCCTCCACAAAAAGTCCAAAGCCTTTGGGTATGGTGTATTCTTTCAATTGATTTTTAGCCTGCTTGCTAACAGGTAGAGATTTTTTATTTTCCTTAGATTTAGGAACTATATAAACGACATTGTTTTTCCCTTCATCTTTAATTTCAACCACCACGCCGTCAACTTCAGAAATAGGAGCGGGGCTATTGGGCGTACGAGCTTCAAAAACTTCTTCCACGCGAGGCAAGCCTTGAGTGATGTCACCACCCGAAGCCACGCCCCCGGTGTGAAAAGTACGCATAGTCAGCTGAGTGCCCGGCTCGCCAATGGCTTGCGCCGCCACAATGCCAGCCGCTTCGCCCATCTCTATCAATTTGTTGTTTCCTAAATCGTACCCGTAGCACTTCCGACAAATACCCACCATGCTCTTGCACGTAATGACCGATCTCACATTGACTTCTTCTAATTTCAGATCGTCAATAATTTGAGCCTTGTCTTTATCAATAATTTCTCCAGCTCTTACTACAATTTTGCCATTTTTATCTTTGACGTCCTGGGTCAGCGTACGACTAAAAAGTCGCGAGGCGAAAGATTTGCCCATTTCTTCAGTGTCTTTTTGATTAATCATAATACCCACGCTATCTCCGCAATCCTCTTCACGAATAACCACATCTTGTGAAACGTCCACCAGACGACGAGTTAAATAGCCCGCCGTAGAGGTGCGCAAAGCGGTATCGGCCGTTCCTTTTCTTGCCCCGTGCGTAGAAATAAAATATTCCAACACATCAAAACCTTCTTTAAAGGAAGCTCTGACTGGTAAACGAATAATGTCGCCCGCTGGATTTTGCACTAGACCTTTCATTCCTGCCATCTGGGTTATTTGAGTCCACGATCCGCGCGCTCCAGAATCAACCATAATAAACGCTGATCCCTCGGGATCTAAAGATTTTTTAACCTCAACAGCGACTTTACTTTTGGCGTTTGTCCAGACTTCAATAATTTTTTTATAGCTTTCCTCATTGGTTAAAAGTCCTGATTGATACTGATCGTTTATTTTTTCAACTTCTTTTTCTGCCTCTCGCATAATTTTAGTTTTGGCTTCCGGAATAGAAAGATCATCCATGCCCCAACTAATACCGGAGGTCGTGGCGTAAGAAAAACCTATCAATTTTATTTTGTCTAAAATTTTCGACGCCTCATCCATTCCATAACGCTCAATGGTGTCGCTGATCAATTCTTCTAAGTTTTTGGATTTCATTTCTTTATTTATAAAATCCAGATCATTGGGAAACGCGGTATTGAAGAAAATTCTTCCCACGCTGGTCTCCAGAAACTTTTCATTTCCTCGACGTTTTTCCGGTCTAATTAATATCTTCACGGGAGAATTGATGTCTATTTTTCCAAAATTGTAAGCCAAGACCGCTTCATTTTTTGAGCTAAAAAGTTTTCCGGCGCCTTTGCCATTTGTATTTATCTTAGTGATCCAATAAATTCCCAAGACCATGTCCTTGGTAGGATTGACCACCGGTTCGCCCGTGGCTGGTTTTAGTAAATTATGGCTAGAAAGCATTTTTGTTTCCGCTTCATCTTGCGCCTCTTGAGAAAGGGGTAAGTGAACAGCCATTTGATCTCCGTCGAAGTCGGCGTTAAAAGCTCGACAGACCAGAGGGTGTAGCTCTATGGCCATACCTTCAATTAAGCGCGGGTAAAATGCTTGCACTCCCAAACGGTGCAGAGTAGGAGCTCTGTTTAAAAGCACTTTTCTATCCTTAATGACATCTTCAAGCGCCGCCCACACTTCCGGCGGCCCATCTTCAATCAGGCGTCCAGCGCCGCGAACATTGTGTGCCAAGCCCTGCTCCAAAAGATTATGAATAACAAATGGCTTAAAAAGTTCAAGTGCCATACGTTTGGGCAATCCACATTCATCCAATCTTAGGTTTGGCCCAACCACAATCACGGAACGGCCGGAGTAGTCCACTCTTTTACCTAATAGATTTTGGCGAAATCTTCCTTGCTTACCTCTTAACATGTCCGACAAAGATCGCAAAGGTCTTTTTTTGCTTGAAATCATAGGGGACGATCTTTGGCCATGGTATGACGCATTATCAATTAGGGCGTCTATGGCTTCTTGAAGCATTCTCTTCTCATTCCTTTGGATCACATCCGGCGCTTTTAATTCTTGCAACTTTTTTAAACGATTATTGCGATTAATCACTCGACGATAAAGATCGTTCAAATCGGAAGAGGCGTACCTGCCGCCATCCAATTGAACCATTGGACGCAAATCGGGAGGCAAGACCGGCAAAATAGTTAAAAACATATTCTCCGGCTCAACCTTTGAACGTATGAGGCCTTGTATTAAATTTATTCTTTTAATTATTTTTTTTTGCTGAATCGCGGGAACTTCTTTCAGCCCTTTAATTAGTTCTTTGTTTAATTTATTCAAATCCAAGCCAGCAACAGCCTTACGCACGGCTTCGGCCCCCATCGAAGCCTCAAACAGCTCTCCGAATCTTGTGCTCAATCGCTGGTATTCGCTTTCACTAAGCACGTGAAATAACTTTATGGAGTTCACTTCACTGATCGCCTTATCTTTTGTTTCCTTAAGGCTTTTTAGATAGTCTTTGGTTTTTTTATTTTTACCCTTGGCTTTTGATTTATATTCCTTATCTATTTGCTCCAAAATATTATCTCTGGCGACGTCATTCACTTTGGTAATTATGTATCCAGCAAAATATATAACTCGATTGAGATTGGATGAAGATATATCAAGCAACATTCCGATACGCGACGGGACACTCGATAAAAACCAAATATGCGCGACTGGCACCGCCAATTCTATGTGCCCCATACGCTCACGACGCACACTTGCCTTGGTCACCTCCACTCCACATTTATCACAAACTATTCCCTTAAAACGAATTCTTTTATATTTCCCACAATAGCACTCATAATCTTTAGTTGGACCAAAAATGCTTTCGGAGAACAGGCCTTCCTTCTCCGGCCTTTGGGTACGGTAATTTATGGTTTCGGGCTTGGTGACTTCTCCGTGGGACCAGCGTTTGATTTCTTCGGAAGAAGCAAGTTTTATTTTTAGAGCTTTAAAATTATATTCGTCTGACATAGGTTTCAAAATTAAATCTCAAAAATTAAATCTCAAATCTAACTTTTAAGACGCGTTAATTAAAAAATATTCTTCTATTTTCTATTTCTTGCCAACAGGCAGGTCTAAAAAAATTATTGAATTTCATTCAGGTCTTTTTCCTGATCGCTTAAGATTTGCGGCCTTTTCTCACCCAAAAGATCTACGGATAGCCCCAGGGCCTTCAGCTCGTTTATCAAAACGTTAAATGAGGCGGGGGCATTAATATTCGTTATCGGTTCTCCACGAATAATCGCGTCATAAGCCGAGGTTCGACCCAAGACGTCATCGGATTTTATGGTTAACATTTCTTGTAGCACATGCGCGGCGCCATATCCTTCCAAAGCCCACACCTCCATTTCTCCAAATCTTTGTCCTCCAAACTGCGCCTTGCCGCTTAGGGGCTGTTGGGTTATTAAAGAATATCCTCCAATGGAGCGCATATGTATTTTATCTTCAACCAAGTGATTGAGTTTCATAAAGTATATGACTCCTACTGTCACTTTTTGCATAAATTTTTCTCCGGTGCGACCATCATATAAATCAACCTTTCCACTTTCTGGAAAGCCCGCCAGCTTGAGCTCGGCTTTTATATCTTTTTCGCTCGCTCCATCCAAGGCCGGAGTGATTGCTTGATAGCCCAAAATTTTAGCCGCCTGACCCAAGTGAGTTTCTAAAACCTGACCCAAATTCATACGTGAAATAATACCCAGCGGATTAAGCACCATATCCACCGGGGTGCCATCGGCAAGATAGGGCATATCCTCTTCCGGCAATATTTTAGATATTACTCCCTTATTACCGTGACGACCCGCCAACTTGTCACCCACCATCACATTACGAAACTGCGCGACTTCTATTTGAATAGAACTTATGACTCCCGGAGACAAAGCGTCACCCTGATCTCTGGAAAATACTTTAATACCTATAACCCTACCGCGCTTACCGTGAGGCAGTCTTAAAGATGTATCTTTTACATCACGAGATTTTTCACCAAAAATTGATCTTAGGAGTCGCTCTTCAGGGGTTAAATCAACTTCACCCTTGGGAGAAATTTTTCCCACTAAAATATCGCCCGCGTCAACTTCGGCACCAATACGCACCACGCCATTTTCATCTAAATCTTTTAGCTTGTCTTCACCGACGTTCGGAATATCGCGCGTGGTAATTTCAGGACCCAATTTAGTATCGCGCACATCTACTGAAAAATTTTCTATGTGTATGGAAGCAAAACGATCTTCTCGAACAACTCTTTCATTTAAAATAATAGCATCTTCAAAATTCCAACCCTCGAATGATAAAAATGCGACCGTTAAATTTTGACCCAGCGCCAACTGGCCGTCTTGAATGGAGGCGCCATCAGCCAAAACATCTCCCTTATGGACTTTGTCGCCTTGCTCAACTCTTGGTTTGTGAGAAATGCAGGTTGATTGATTGGAACGGGTAAAGGCGTGTAAATAATAGATTTTTGGATGTTTGGGGTCTTTTTTGTATTTTATCAATATGTGCCTAGCGTCCAGCTCTACCACCTCTCCCTCGTCTTCAGCCATCAAAACCTGACCCGAATCACGCGCGGCCTTTTCTTCAAAACCAGTCGCCACAATCGGCGCCTGTGGCCTAACGCAAGATATTGCCTGCCTCTGCATATTTGAACCCATCAACGCGCGATTGGCATCATCATGTTCCAAGAAAGGAATTAGCGAGGTGGCCACAGAAATTGACTGCTGAGCGGAAAGATCTATCAAGTCAACCTTGTTTCTTTCTACTGTAGATGGCTCACCATGAACTCTCGCCTCCACCAAATCGTTTTTTATGTTGCCCTTATTCGTCAACTCAACGCTTCCATGAGCTATCACGCGCTTTTCTTCCTCGCCCGCTGTTAAATAGACTATTTCATCCGAAACCTTGCCTTTGAAAACTTTTTTATAAGGAGTTTCAACAAATCCAAAATTATTTACGCGCGCTAGCGTAGACAAATGCCCCACCAAACCAATGTTCGGGCCTTCCGGAGTTTGAATAGGACAAATTCTCCCATAATGCGAAGGGTGCACATCGCGCACCTCAAACCCCGCCCTTTCCCTGGTGAGTCCTCCGGGGCCCATCGCAGACAAACGACGCTTGTGTTCAAGTTCAGCCAAAGGGCTCACTTGATCCATAAATTGGGCGAGTTGTGAAGACGTAAAAAATTCATGCACTATCGCTATGAGCGGTCGCGCGTTTATAAGCTGGGCGGGAACCAAAGTGTAGGGATCGGAAATAGTCACTCTGTCGCGAATAATTCTTTCCATACGAGTAAGGCCTACACGCATTTTATTTTGTATAAGCTCTCCCACCGTTCTTATTCGGCGATTTGACATATTGTCTATATCATCTGGCTTAGAGTCCGGGTCGTTATTTAAACGAATTATCTCGCCTAAAACGTCCACCACATCTTTTTGGGCAAGCAGGCGCTCTTCTTGAGTTATTTTTTTACCGCGCGCTTCCTGGGAGCTCATGCCGGCCAGCCTTAAATTAAACTTGTATCTTCCCACTGGAGCCAAGTCGTATCTCGAAAAATCAAAAAACACCGCCCTGATTAGTGACTTGGCATTATCTACTGTCGCCAAATCTCCCGGACGCAATCTTTTATAAATTTCGATAAAAGCTTCTCCAACGCTGTGTGATGGATCTTTTTTGATCGTATTTTCAATAAAATCTACTTCGCTGTTTTTAGTTAAATTTTTGAAGGCCTTGCGGATGCTTTCATCGTCTTCCAATCCAAAAATTCTTAAAAGGGCCGTGGCAGGAATCTTTCTTTTGCGATCTATCCTCACATAAATCGCCTGATCGCTTTCTGTTTCAAATTCAAGCCATGCTCCTCGATGCGGAATTATTTTTGCTCCGAATAAATTTTTCCCATGGCTTTTTCTCATTGAAAAAAATACTCCAGATGAGCGTATAATTTGTGACACTACCACCCTTTCTACTCCATTAACCAAAAAGGTTCCTCTGTCCGACATTTGCGGAAAATTCCCAAAGAAAACTTCTTGCTGTTTTATTTCGCCTGTTTTTTTATTTTCCAACCTCAATTTAACTCGTAATGGAGCTTCATAAGAGACGCCTTTTGCCTTAGCCTCTCTTTCGGTCAAAAGAGGCGCATCAAAATAATAATCATCTATCCATAAGGCAAAGTCCTTATTCGCGAAATCTTTAATCGGGGAAAACTCTTCAAAAAGCCCTCTAAGTCCGTCTTTTTTAAACCACTCCCAAGAATTTAATTGGACTTCGTTAAAGTTGTTTTTATTTACAAATAAAGGATGTTTAGAAAATATTTTTTTACGCATAAAAATCTCATCCTTCGTTTACGCGGCGGTTTAAATAACAGAAAAACCCCACGCAATAATAGGGATGTTTTTAATATAGTAAATTACAAAGACCTCCTTGTGCTCATTAAAAAAATATTATGAGAGGTTACTATCATTTTTTAATTTTTACGGTTAGTTTACTGGCAAATCCCGTCAGACGGGACAGGCCTCGCGTCGAGCGAGACAAACTAAACCCAGTGCCGCCGTTATTATTTTAAACTTTTTGCCATCTTTAAAATTTCAAGTGACAAATGAGCGGCACGACATGACAAAGAATTTTGAAGTTCTTTGCAATCTAAAGCGATATTTAAATCAGATAGGTCTATTTTACTCGCATTTAAAAAGTTGTCAATAGTCGCGAGTAAATCTTCGCCCCGATCAATCTTTTTGGCGAGTTTTTTGATATTCCTGTGATAAATTGTTAGTTCCATCTTCTATTTTCTACTTACTACTTTCTAACTTCTAACTATAATGCTCTCCGCTATTCCCAAAGATAAAAACGTAATTATCATACTGCTTCCTCCAAAACTTACAAGAGGCAAAGTGATGCCGGTGACAGGCATAATTCCTAAATTCATTCCGACGTTCACGAATATCTGCGCGAATAAAAAGGCGAATAGACCTATCAAAAAAAGCCGCGAAAAGTTATTGGAGGTGTAAAAAGCCGCCCTTACTATTCGCCAAAGCAAAACCAAATAAAGCGCCAAGATCAAGAACGCTCCCAAAAAACCAAAGCTTTCCGTAAAAGCGGCAAATATAAAATCCGTACTGGCGGAAGGCAAAAATCCATACTTGGTCTGAAAATTTTCCGCAAAACCTTTTCCAAAAAATCCGGACGATCCTATGGTTATGATGGATTGAGTTTGGTTATAGCTGGCGCTTTGAGAATATGCCTGAGGAAAAATAAAGCTGGCTATACGAGCCTTTTGATATGGCGCCAAAACAAAAATCCAACCCGACACACCAATAATAATTCCGGTCAAAATCACCAGAATCAGATGCCTGAATTTTATTCCGGAAAAAAGCACCACCACAAACCAGATGGCGCTTAAAATTATCACCGATCCCAGATCCGGTTGCAATATTATCAATGCGGCAGGAAGGACAAGGTAGGCGGCCGATATAAGAATATGGACTGGGCGTGAGATTTCTACATGTCGCCAGGAAAAATATTTCGCCAATATTATTATTAAAGAAAATTTCATAAGCTCCGACGGTTCAAAATTAAAAATTCCAAACTTGAACCACCCTACCGTTCCTCGCGTCACTTGGTTGGTAAAAAATAGCGCCGCTAAAAGTAAAACTGAAAAAGCGTATAAAAATACAGCCCCATGTTTATAGGTGCGAAAAAAACCATAATCCAAATTCGCCACAAAAAAAACAACCGCGATCCCCAACGCCAAATAGATCGCTTGCCTTTGAGCATAAACAGGCAGACCGGAAGAATTTTTAAATTGGGTCAGCTCCAAAATTCCTAATAAAGACAAAAACACGGCCGCGCCCAATAAAACCCAATCTATTTTTTTAAACAGCCAAGAAAAACTCATAGGAAGCCGCGGATTAAAATGGCTGGACATTGTCGGGTTGATTTAAAAAGTTATCGGGATTAAAAACATTAGTCACGGCGCGCACATCAAACTTCACCGGCATAGCGCTTAAAGTATTTTTGGGCCAAGTGATGGAAAAAACTCTTTTTTCATTTGCTTTAACTGTGCGAATGAAAGTCTGTCCACTGGCTATAATATTATTGCTGGCATCGTAGGCCACCAAATCTATTTCAATCAAATCAAAATCATAAAATGACCGATTCACTATATTCGAAAAAAGCTGAAGATTTCCCAAGGCATCTTTTTGCAATGCGGGATCCTGATTGAGAAGCTGGATATTGTTTATATCTTGCATATTTTGATTCTGCACAAACGTTGCTATCTCGCCCCACTTTATGCTTCCCAGCTTAAAATCAACTTTTGCGGGATCGCGAGAAACAAAAATATTTTGTTCTATCACAAATCTTGATTTGCCCGGTAAAAGATAAAAGCTTCCGGATTTCGTCGCCAAGACCTGTCCCGCTTGATCAGACAAAGTAAAAGTATAAGGAATATAATCAGAGGCCAAGGAAAAGTTTTTATTGCTTACTTCTGCCACCGCATCCACATTGTTTTGTCCGACTTTAAAAAATTTTGCAAATTTTATTTCCGGACCATATATAGTGACACACTGCTTAGCGCATGACCCCCCGCAATCAATTCCCGTCTCATTTTGATTTTGTTTTCCATCAAAACAGGTGGCGGACGGCTTAATGGCCATAATTATTAAAAAAATAATCAGCATGAAAACAGCTCCGACGGCTACCCCAACAATAATTTGTTTTCTTAAACGTTTATCCATATTTTTATTATATCATTTTTATCATTATGTAAAAAGAAAGGTCCCCCCACAAAATGTACGGGACTAAAGTTTTCAAAAAGTAGAAACGAACACGAGACGACCATGGGCGCTCCAACGACGACCCGAGTGAGCATAATCGCCACCTAACAATAAAGGACCTCCCCGCGCCGTGAACAGGCTACGATAAAAAATAGGCTCCATGACAAAGGTGAGCTCTTTTTTTCTTGTGAGAAGTGACCTTCCATGTTGAAGGAGAAGTTGGGGAGCGGCTTCCGCAGGACAGAGATCAAGGCCAAATTCTTTTGCTTTGGCAACAACTTTTTTGAATCTGGCGTAATTGGGCAAACCAAGATCGGCGCTGGAAGCTGTGACCAGCTTCAAATTAACAGGAACACGAGCCAGAGAAGTCCTGTTCAAAATCTTATCGCCCTATTCGGTAATTAAACAGCCTTCATCCTTAAGATTTTGACGGAGAGACTCAATAGAAGGGTAGGTGCCGATCCAAGTAAGGCAAAGAATAGGAAACGAGCGAGCCTTAAGCATCCGTCTAAACTCATTTCGATTGAAACTTGAAATATCTCCGTCCATAAGATCAGCCAAAATTCCAGATCCAATAATTTTTTGAAGTTTTTCTCTTGAGATTCCCTTGAGAGCCTCTAAGACTTTTGAGGCCTGTTTGAAAAAATAAGCGGATGGAACGGGCTAAATAAAAACACAGATGAAAAATTCTGTGTGTTTTGAGAAACAACGGTCGCACAGAAATGCCAAATTTTAATCCAATTTCATAGACAAAATTCTTGACTCTCCTTCGTTGACTGTAATTCCATACAAAACTCCCGCAGCCTGCATCGTTTCTCGATTGTGAGTAATCACTATAAATTGTGTTTTTTGAGAAAGTTCTTTAAGAATTTGGGCAAATTTGCGGCAATTATTTTCATCAAGCGGCGCGTCTATTTCGTCCAACACCAAAAACGGTGGCTCAGAAACCGCCACGATGCCAAAAAGCAGAGCGATAGATACCAAAGACCTCTCGCCGCCCGAAAGAGCCTCTACCCTTTTTACGCGCTTACCCGGAATTTCAGCAATTATTTCTACCCCACCAACAACTGCTTTTGCGGATTCGCCGTATTCATCATCTTCATATTCTTCCGCTTTCGGCCTCGGGCCAGCTTTTTCTTCTTTATTTTTATGAAAAATCAAATCCGCCTGACCCCCCGTAAAAATAATCTCAAAAAACTTTTTAAACTCCTCTTTTAATTTTTCAAATCCTTTATCAAAGATCTCCTGCATCTCCTGCTCCAACTCGGCAATCACTTCTTTCAGAGATCCCATGGCTTTATTTAAATCTTCAACCTGGGTGCTCAAAAAGTTAAATCTTTCATCTGTATTTTTAAATTCTTTTTCTATTTCCGGATCCACATCTTGCGCGAGCTCAAGACGCGCAGACGCTCTGTCGATTTCTCTTTGCAAATTGTAAATTTCATCTTGTGATAAAATGTTTTCTTGCGCGTCACTGGACGCCAGACCATACTGAATCATCTCATTTTTGGCATTACTTTCCTTTTGCGCGATTTCGCTCAAGCTTTGGGCCTGCGAGTTTTTTTCGCGCGCGAGATTTTCCACTTTTCTTTTTTGTTGAGAAAACTCTTCTTGCTTGGAAAATGTTTTCAGATATGAAGATTGTTTTATCTCTTGCGATTTTTTGCGATTTTGGCGTAGCGTCTCTAAAGAAGCGTTGAGATGGTTCAATTTTTCTTCCAAAGAAATTTTTTCTTCTTTTAATTTTTTCAAATTGCCAGCACTCGCTTCTTCATGGGTCTCCTCTTTCTCAGAAGACAAAAAGTTCTCTACTTTATTTATAATTCGTGATAAATTTTGGCGAATTAAATCGAGATCTTTAATATTGCTAACATCTTTTAGCTCTCTTAAAATACTTTCGAGTTCCGCGCTAATATTTTTCCAGCTGACAAATTTTTCCTTTTTTTCAAATACCGGAGTTTGACGCAAGGCGCCTTCAATCTGCCCGATTTGCATTATAATTTTTTCTCTCTGGGCAGAAATTTCATTTTCTTGCGAAAAATCTTCTTCTAAGGAGGCGGTGCTCAAGCTTTTTATTTTTTCTAGCTCCCTGGAAAGCTCTCCCAGAATGTGATTCTCTTTTTCCAGTTCGCGACTCGCTTCCTCGAGTTTATTTTGACACTCTTTTTTTGATTTTTGAATTGAAAAAAGTTCCGCCAACACGTATTCTTTCTTGAGCGCATTGAGAATGTCTTGCAATTCATCGCGTTTTTTTAATTTTTCCACTTGTCGGCGCAAAAATTTAAGGTGTGGCTCAATTTCCACCATTAAATTTTGCGCCTGCGTTAAATTATTTTCTGTTTCTTTCAGACGATTTTGCGCGTCCTCTTTTTTAATCTGTAGAGGACGAAGTCCCAATGCCTCTTCTATCATAGAAAGCCGCTCCTTGGGCGAAGCGCCCACCAAAGAATCGCCCATGCCCTGCCCGATTATAGTATATCCGGATAATCCCAGCCGCGCGTAAGACAAGGTTTGCGAAATATCTTTCAGGCGCACCTGCGAACCATTCATAAAATATGAATTTTCGCCGTCTTTGAAAATCTTTCTTTCCACTACCACTTCTTCAAAATCTATCGGGAAGCGTTTGGTTTGATTGTCAAAAACTATTTTAACGCTGGCACGCCCCACGCTTTTTTTAGAATTTGTCCCGCTATAAATCAGGTCTTCTCCTTTATGCGCTCGTAGACTCTTCATGCTCTGATCGCCCATCACCCAACGCAAAGCATCAGCGATATTAGATTTGCCTGAACCGTTTGGTCCCACGATCGCCGAAATGCCGCATGGAAAATCAAGCGCGTGTTTATCCGCGAAAGATTTAAATCCAGAAATTTCAAGCTTTTTTAAAATCATAAGAACAAAAGGGCCTATTAATTAGAATTTAGATTCTGATTATTTTATCTCGTATCTCAATGTCACACTGACGCTTACCTCTTTCGAGCCCGGTTCAATTATCGGGTCAGGCACTAATTCGGGGCCACCTCCGCCCGCTCCTGAAGTTACGTTATATTTATTAAAGGGGAAATAACTGCTCCCCTCATCTATGGAAAGAAGCTTGCCCAATCTAAATCCTCCCGCCTTAGCGATAAACTTGGCTTTTTCTTTAGCCTTTTGCAAAGCTTCTTCGCGCGCTTGATTTTCCAAAACGGTCATATCGTCCACTGTAAAAGATAGTTGCGAAACCGAGTTCGCGCCCTCCGCAACCACTCCCGACAAAATATCTCCTATTTTAGAAAAATCTCTGATCTTAACATTGACTGTCTGAGAGAGGCTGTATCCAACAATTTCTGGCGGCGGACAGATCTTGCCCATTGCGTACGAGCAATATTCATATCTCGGCTCTAAGAAATAATTTTGCGTTTTTATGTCTTTTGAATCTATTTTTTGCGCCTTCAAAAGATCTATCGCTTTATTCATTTTGTCACTATTTTCTTTTTGTAAGAGTCCGACATCTTTGCCGCCTTGAGTAATTACGCTAAAAGTAAATTCTGCTATGTCTGGGATACCCACAGATTTGCCGCTCGCGGATACAGAAAAGTCCCTCTGAGAAGAATATCTGATTGAATCAGAAAAAGAATTTACGTAAAATGCCGCGGATAACGCCACAATAATTATAGAAGCTATGATCGTGACGCCTAAATAATTTTTTATTTTATTGTCCATATGTTTCAATTTCAAATCTCAAAAATCAAATCTAAAATCTAATCTGATCTTGAGAAAACTAATTATTAAATATAAATTTTTAATCAATTTCTATTTTCCGCTTTCTACTTACTATTTTCTACGATATTATCCGCCAAAAAGAAAGTCAATAAATTTGTTTATCAATGTTTGCGGTGATTTTAAACAACCTGTTTTTTCCACCAACTCTTTTAGAGAATATTTTACTTCGTCTTCTCCCGCTTTAATGATTTCCCGGGAGTGATCAAAGTCTATCCAGCTACGGCCCAACACTAAAGGTCTTATGACTATATCGGCCTTTTCCAAATTTTTTTTGGATATTTGATATTCAATAGTTGAGAGGACGTCTGAGACGATTGAATACATATTGGAAAAATTTACCTCTTTTTCAGTAATATTAAGCCATTTGCTGGAGACATCCACTGCCACCACCACTTCGGCCCCCATATTTTTCACCACGTCTGCCGGCACCGGATTGACAAATCCGCCATCCATTAAAATCCTATTTTCCACTTTAACCGGAGAAAAAATCAAAGGCAAAGAAATACTGGCCCTGATAGCCTCAAGCAGGCTTCCGCTCTCCATAACAACCTCATCACCATTGGAAACATCAGTAGCTATCGCTTTAAAAGGAATGATGCAATCATCAAACTTTTTATCTTTGAAAGCTGATTCTAACAGCCTCATTACTGGTTCATCACGAAAAAGAGCGCCGCTCTTTTTCCTTAAAACATCTTTCGTTGAAAAAATATCTTTTCTTTTTAAATTTAAAAATAAATTCTCTAAAAGATATATATCTTTGGTCAGAGCATAAAATCCTCCCACCAAGGCTCCCATGCTCGTTCCAGAAATATAGTTTATTTGCATGCCAGCGGCTTCCAGCGCCTTGATGACGCCGATATGCGCCAGACCCCTAGCCCCTCCGCCGCCCAATGCCAAGCCGATTTTTTTGGAAGATGCTTTTTTTGGCTCGTTTTTTAAATCCATATTTTTGATTCCGCTTCAACAAATAAATTATACCATCCTTAGATTAGAATAAAACCGTTTTGGGCAAGAAAGTTAATTTTCCAATTGTTCCTAGCAAAAATGAGCGGATTTTATTCCTGTCAAGCGCCAAAAAGCCGCTCAAATAAAAGCTTTTATCTCTACTGTGTTGCAAAATCATAAAAATGTGGTATAATGGAGCCAAAGGAGGATTTTGGCGCTAAAAACAAATTTATGCGAAAAATCACTTTCAAAATCTGCCGTTGGTGCGTTCCGTCCGAACACAATGGACATTTTCCGCACATCTGGAGAGAAAAACCATTTAAGGTTTTAGTTTTTGCGTTAATATTTTTACAATGCTTAAGTTTGATTTTAATTCTGGGAATGCCCCAGACAAAAGTTTTTGCTATAATTTCCGAGGGCTCTTTGGTAAAACTCACAAATGAAGCTCGGGGCGAAAATGGTCTTTTGGATCTGTCTTGGAATGAATCTTTGGCAAAAGCCGCCCAACTAAAAGCGGAGGATATGTTGAGTAAAAATTATTTTGCCCACGACAGTCCTCAAGGAACGGCCCCTTGGTATTGGATTCAAAAAGCGGGATATAAATATCATTTCGCGGGAGAAAACTTAGCTATGAATTTTACGGGCAGTCAGTCAGTTAGCGATGCCTGGTTGAAATCCCCCTCTCACAGAGCAAATATCTTAAATTCCAACTATTCAGAAATAGGCATAGCTGTTAAAAGCGGCAAGATTAACGGTAAAGAAACTACGGTGGTAGTGGAATTTTTTGCTTCTCCTCCCGGAATAAAAGCGGGCGCCTTGGGAACATTGAAGCTCTTTTCAAGCAAACCTTCATCCGTCAATCAATTGCCCGACTCAAATTCAAGCCCAAAAACAATTTTCTCTACTGTAGCTCCGGCCTTTACAGTCGCTCCCCTAATCTCTTCAATGGTTTCAGCGCCCAGGATTCTTGCCAGTGCAGTAAACCAATCTTCACAAGAAAGTTGGCCAAAGCAAAAGGCCACATCCCTGGCAAGTCTGTTGCTTTCCTTACCCAACAAACTTATAACTTTATATATATTAGTTTTTGTGGCACTCATAATTTTAACCGCGTTGAACGTTATTGTGAAATTCAACGTACAAAATGGAAAGGCTCTTTTACATAGCGGGGCCTCGCTGGCAATAATTCTTTCGCTCATCGCCCTGCAACATCTTATATTGGCCTCTTTTAATCCAATTATTTTATAAAAGGCCCAGCACCTTCTTTAAAACTAGTCTGAAAAAATTTATCCATTAAATCCTACGAGGAATGAATTTTGCCGGACAAAATTATTTAGCGCGGTTGACATCCTTGAAAGATTTAGTTTAAAATAAAAACAAAGTGTGGAGGACAAAAATGGCGCTCTTAACCCTCCTGATAATTGCTGTTTTGGCTATTTGCGCAATTTTCATCCTTTTCAAGCTCTTTAAAAAATACCCCCTTGATCCCGCTCTCGTAGCGAAGTTTGATGAGCAAAAAAAGATCGTGTATGATTTAATTTATTCCATGGAACAAAAAATATCTTCTCTGCATCCAGACCGTTCGAAACAGCTAAGCGAAATTCAAAATGATTTCTCGAAGGTTGTTGGTGCCGCTGAGGCCATCATTCACCGAAACGATAGAAATTTCGAACCGTTTTTGAAAATTTATATTGCCAGTATCCGACTGATAAAAACTAGGGCTGAGATCTTATTTGACGCGTATGAAATTATGACGATCCTAAACGTCTGCAACAGAACATTGAGGGCTACGGCCGCACAAATGCGACAATCAACGGAGACCTTAAAAACAATTAATTCTCCGCGATCTTCCTTGGTTTTGGTCAAAAAACTAGGCACCGATCCGCAAAAAACAAAAGGCTCTGGTGACATTTATGAAATACCAACCCCTGGATATGATCGGAGATCATCTACCCCAAGAAAATCTGGACATTTGGGCATCGTTCCGCCTCCTGACAAGCAGAATCCCAAAGACCCCGACGAATCAGATAAAAAATAGCCGAATAAATTAACCGCGGATAATTTTTAAACCCCACATAGTGGGGTTTTTATTATACTTAACGGAACAAGCTCGCTAAATCCTACGGAGTAGGAATTTGGCTGGTTAAAATTATTTAGCAGGAAAAAAAATATCTTTTAAAACAACTGCCATAAAAATCAATGTCGCCCTAATAGCCCTTTTCCACCTAAACGGTTGTAAAATTAACCGAAAAAGCCATTCTAGTCCCATCTCTCGCACCGCTTTGGGTGCTCTTTTGACTTTGTCTGAAATAAAATCAAACGCTCCTCCTACGCCCATAAAAATTTTCCCGGAAGGAATTTTTTTCATGTTTTCCACGATCCATCTTTCTTGTTTCGGACTACCGATACCAACAAAAATTATCTGTGGTCTGGCATTATTTATTATTTCATTGGAAGTTCCGTCCGGAAAACCAAATATGTTTTCATTGCCATATTTTTTTCGCATTTTTTCTGCCGCACGCAAAGCTACATCATCCAATCCGCCCAAAAAAGCTATCCGCGCTTTCTGGTCTGCCAATTTCAGAGCTAAAAATTCCACTGTGTCTGTTCCCGGCAGACGTTTTATTTTTCTGTGATATTTCATTAAAGACGCGACGACCAAGCCCACGCCATCGGGTAAAGAAATTTCGGCTTTGTTTAAAATTTCTTTGAATTCACTATCTTTTTGGGCATAAACTACAAATTCTGGATTGGGAGTGACAAAATAGCGCTGTTTGTCATCGTTTAAAAATTCTTTCACCCGCCCAATCAACTCCTCCTTGGTGAGATTATTCAAAAAAACTCCACCGATGTTGATTTTTTTATCTTTTAAATTCATAAGAATTTGCCTTGGACTTACTCCAATTCATATCTTTCTAAAATTTCATATCTTGAGCTTGGTCCCTTTGGAAGGCCTTCCATTAGATCAAACTCGTTTACTGTCATCATTAAATCAATGCCTTCGTTTAAATTTTCAGGCAAGCGCGACCTATCTTCGGCAATAAATCTTGCCAAATTTACATGTGGACTAAAAACCGAGTATTCTACACGATATGGAATATTGGCGTCAAATATTTTATCATCTATCAATTTCTTTAACTGGTTCAAGTTTTTATTATTTTCCACGCCAACCCAAAGCATTTTTGGATTTTGCGCGGAGGGAACATACATTAAATTTTTAATTTTTATTTCAAAATTTTTGGTTTTTGAGGCCAACTCCTTCCCGATAAAAACCAACTTGGCGAGCTCGTTGTCGTCAACATTACCGATAAAATTTAGAGTGATGTGCCATTTTTCTTCTGGCTCTACTTTCCCCGGCAAGTCATAGCGGCTAATCACATTTTTTATTTTATTTTTAATCCCCATCGAAAGAGGGATCGAAAAAAATACTCTTTTTCCCATAAGTTTAATTGAGATCGTCTTAATTATATCATAAAAATTTTTATGGAGGATAAATCCGCCAGCTGACGGGTCCAAAAACAAAAATCCGTTCCACCTTTTTGATCCTGAGCTTGTCGAGGGACAAAAAGGTGGAACGGATACAAATTTTATGACGCTTTAATCTTTGGCTTATGATAAACCCAGATCCCCCAAACATATACTCGACGATAATTTGGGCCATAATCATCAAGGAGGAAGGGTCCGGCATCAACATTAAAATTAATTACTTCTAAAGTAGGGCTCTCTTTCTCAAAAAAATCAACCGCTCTCAAAACTATCCGCGACATGTCATTGCTTTCATCCGCTTTGCCTAAAATATTTAACGACACAAATGAAGCATTGCCCGTTGTGATGATACAATCGTTGCCACATTTATCGCTATTTTTAAACGAGGCAATGCCAGATTCGTTGATTTCATTTATCACGGAAGGAGAAAATAATTTGATTTCCTCGTGCGAAACAGGTTTTGATGATTTTGACGCGCATCTGATTAAAAAAACGGTGGCCAAAAGTAATAAGACGATCAAAATCGATCCATTCGGCCTTTTAAGCATCTTCTCTCCTTCGCCATTTTAAAGTGCTTTTTAGAACTTATAAAAACTCTACATCAAAATGTGTGTTTAGTCAAGCAGGCGGGGCTGGCACTACCGATGAATGGGCCCATTCGAGAGATTCTAGCAGGCCTCTAGCGAGATCAGTCCTCAGCGACTTTCTATTGCACTTAATTGAAAATTAAAATTTTTGATGAAAAAACTCCGCTGTTTGCGGAGTTTTATTTTTTATTATTTTTATTTTTAGCAATAAATTCTTTTACACGTCTAATAAAATCTTCAGGAGATTTAGATTTTTTGTCCGTAATTTTTATCTGCCTTAAGGCCATTTTCAAATTGATGTTTTTTAAATCACCAAATGTTCTGAAAAAATCATAAAAAAGCTTCACATATTTGCTATATCCATAGACCACATACAGTGAGGCAAAGTTTACTCTCTTATAGAGACACCAATCAGGGCCCATAGAAATTACTTTTTTGTATTTATTAAATATTTTCTTTTTTAAAGATTTTTTTATATCCGAGCCCAAGCTGGTATTTTTGTAAATTCTTTTCAATAAATCGTAGACTCGACAAACCATAACCGCGTTTTTTACCTCCTCTTTATAAAACTTATTGTCGTCTATTTTCACGCCCGTACTCTGTAGCCATAAAACAGTAGCTATGTCTCCAAAGACCTCCGCTAAAGATTCTTCAATTTTATTATCGGCAGAAATATTTGTTGAGCGGGATCGTTTTATCCACACATGAAAATCTTCGTGAAAAATCAAAGGCGCTAATCTTAGACGCTCCATAGTAATATGCTTTGATGTTAACGGGGAACCGGATATTTTTTCTGATTGTTCATCAATAAAACCAATGGCCTTAAACACAAACGCATCTAGTCCTTCATTCGTTTTCTGGTGGCAAAAATTAATTGCTTCCTTTTTATCAAAAAACAATCTTTCGTCAACGTCTTCATCTTTTTCCCAAATCTTTTCTTGTGAACACCACTGAACAAAAAAACACCAACTCCTACCGGGATAATACCTGGAAAAATTTTTAGTTCTGGGCAACCCAAACTCTCTTTGCCCAAACTCTTTTATTTGCGACACCAGGGCCCGGCGCCGCTGAACAGTTTTTCTGTCAGGTACACTTGGCATCCGAAACTCCTTTTTGTTTTTAAAGTTCTACTTTTAAAATAACAAAACATTTAATGTTGGTCAAATAAATCCCCGCACCATAAATCTTAATTAATTTATCATTCCACCACTCGCGCACTTGCCTGCCGGTAGGCGGGGTGGGCAGGAATGATGGAATGATAAAAAAAATAATAAAAACATAAGGTAAAATTTTACAAAAGAAAAGTCCCGACCTTTCGGTCGGGACTCGTAAGCGTGTAATTAACTACGGCTCCAAAATGATTCTCTCGCCGTTTTGAGGACCAATGACTTCGGCGCCCGGAAGAATTTCGTTTGGGTTCTGAACAGCCCAGTTGATATTTTCTGGGCTTCCGTGAACCAAAACGAGCTTCTTGGGGTTAAGCCCCCTCCAAGTTGCTAAAAGATCCTCGTGAGCGGCGTGGGCTGAAAATTGGTAAGGATCAGGAATGAGGCAGTGACGCACACGCGCCACCGGAATAATCTTTGTTATTTCTCCATCGCGACTCCTCTTGATAATTGGGAAGTCAAACTCGTCACCATCGCGACTATAGCACACCCTATATCCCAAAGTATTTGGATCAAGGTATCCTGTAAACATCAGAGCGTTTTTATTTCCGCCAATCCAAGCCCTAGTGTACGAAATCGCATATCCGCCTTCAAGCATGCCCGACGGAACGATCACGACACAAGGCTTGTCATCATGGCAAATATTGTGACGGTGTGCGCCCCTATCCTCTTTAGAAACAAAATGTTTCTCAATGTCAGGATCTATCTTATCTGGCAAATAACGCAAAGAGACCTTTGATGTGTAGGTCGCTCCACCATCTATCCAGATGTCAAATTGCTCAAAAAGACCAGATTCTCTTAGAATCTGATAAACCTCCTGAGAACGTCCAATAGAAAAAGCGGGAATCAAAACTTTTCCGCCACGCCGAAGAACCGAAAGGACGTCCGCAATGAAACGCCCTTTTTCGATCCCAAAAGATTGGCGACTTCTGGCGAGATATGTGGCCTCTGACAGAACAAAGTCGACCTTGATCCCGTCAAAATTAGCACCAGAAATAACGGTTTGATCTTGACAAGAAAAATCACCCGAAACAAAAATTGTTTTTCCTTTAAACTTAAACTTTGGAGAAATGGCGCCCAAGATATGACCGGCACGGATAGCCTCAACAGAAATCCCGTGTCCTAAATCTATGCAGCCGCCTATGGGCAAAGGACGAACAGCCTTTTGGCAAGCGGTAACATCGCCTTCCGAAAACACTCTCAAATGAGGCCTGTCTCTGTCTATCTTCAAAGTGTCATTCCACTGCAGAGAAGAGAATGCCCTCGTCTCCTCTGACATATAATTCGGAACTCCAGGAAACATCCTTGAGAAAGTCGGGGATGCCCCTGCGTGATCAAGATGACCGTGCGTTGTCACAACGCACACAGGAGTTTTTTTGATCAGGTCAAGATTAGGAACAACTTTCGTCAAATAGTCGGGGTCGTCCCTAGAGACGCCCGGCCTTAACCCACAATCAACTAAAACAAGTTCGCCATCGAATTCAAAAAGGTATGAGCTTCCGCCAATTTCCTTGGCTCCGCCAAGGGGCACAACTGATATGGACATTTGATCCTCCTTTTTAGGATTTGTCCGAGTTTAGTTTATTTTCAAAGAACCCGTGTACATGTATGAGAAAGCGCCTTATGACGCTGTTTTAACCACATCAGATATTTTTTATATTATATACCCTAAATAAAAAATAGTCAACACCCCCGTAATGTTTGGGTGACTTTGCGTCGCCCTGTATTAGAATCCATGGTGCGGCACAAATTTTTTAATTTATAATTTCTAAACAATCCAAATAGTCCAAAAAGTTTTTCTTAAAGTTTTCTTTACTAAATTTTTCCATACTTCGCCTCATAATGTTTCTGTCAAAATTGTTTTCTATTTCTCCGAACCTCTTTATGGCATCGATCAGAGAATCTGCATTTTGTTTTTCGAAAAATATTCCCGACACCCCTTCTTTGACGCTTTCTGTCGCGCCACCCGTCCTAAAAGCAATTACTGGCGTACCTAAAGCCATCGCTTCTACCGCCGCAATTCCAAAATCTTCAACCTGGGGCATCAAAAACGCCCGCGCCCTTTCAACAAAATAATAAACCGCCTCATCGCTTAAATATTCCATAAATTTAATGGTCGGACCAGAAATTTTTTGCAAATTGTTTTTTTCTTTACCGCTACCGATAACCAAAAGTTTCTTGCCCAGCTTATTGCACGCTTCTATTGCCAAATCTACTTTTTTAAAAGGAGACAGGCTCCCCACGACCACAAAATAATCTTCCTTGAGCTCATCGTCTGTCAAGGGGTTTTTTCTTTGTTTTATTTTTTCAATCTCAACTGGTGGATACAAAAGAAAAGATTCCCTGCCCCAATATTTTTTAATTCTTCCTTGCGTAGTTAAAGAATTAGCTATTAAAAGATCCGGCCGTAAAGAACTCTCTTTATCCCACATTCTTAGGTAATGCAATATAATGCGCGCCAAAAATCTGCCTAAAAAATTTTGTGGCACAGATCCCTTTTCATAAAGATAATTAAAATACCAATCCCAAACAAAACGCATTGGCGTATGAATATAGGAGACGTGCAAAGTTTCCGGAGAGGTCAAAGCTCCCTTGGCAAAAGCCGAGGAAGAAGAAATCACAAGATCGTAATCGGACAAATCAAAAGATTCTATGGCAACAGGCAAAGCGGGCGTAAAAAGTTTTTTTCTTTTTTGCCAAAAGAACGCGAGTTGTCCCAAAAAAGAAGTGTGAATTTGCGCTCCAAGAAAAAATTTTTCAGTCAAGGTCTTTTCCGCCAATAAAACAAAGATCGGGGCCTGAGGAAACATTTCATGAAAAACCCTTAATGTCCTCTCCGCTCCGCCATAAATATTTAAATAATCGTGAACCAAAGCAACTTTCTTAAATTTTTCATTAATATTTTCCATTAGTTATTTTTTGCCGCTCACACTTAAGGGCTTTTTGGGATAATTAGGCGTGGAGACTTATAAGGTGATAAGTTTTTTGCGCGCTTTCTTTCCAAGAAAATCTTTCTAGATTCTTCGTGCCGTTTGAAATCAAGCGGACTCGCGCTTCATTATCCATCATAATATCTAATAATTTTTGGGCCAAGTCTTCCGGATCTTCGCGTTTAAAAAACAAGGCCCCATCACCCGCCACTTCTTGTAAAACTTCTATATCCGAACAAATCACGGCGCATCGCGACGCCTGGCCTTCTAAAATAGGAAGCCCAAATCCTTCGGCTTTAGACGGAAGAGCTAAAATTGCCGAGCGAAGAAGAAGACTTCTCTTTTCTTCCTCTTCCACATATCCTTTCAAAAAAATTTTATCCTTTGCTGATGATTTTTTTATTTTTATTAAAAATTTTTCCGCTCCAAGGCCAAATGGGCCAGCAAATATTAATGAAGCGTCCGGAAATTTAATGTGGATTCTTTCAAAGGCTTCCGCCAGAACTTCGGGGCCTTTTCTTTTTTCCAAAGTGCCTAAAAATAAAATTTGCTCTAGGTTTTTTTGCTTCAAAATAAATTCGGTAGGCTGAAAACTCGTGGGAGAGCCATGCTTGATAATAAAAATTTTTGCGGGGTCTGTTTTATAAAATTTAACAAGATCATTTTTGGTTGCCAGAGAAGGAACAATAATTTTTTGGCTCAAGAATAAAGATAGGCGCGTAGAAAAATCCATCCACAATCTATTTGAAACCGAATAGGCCTGTGGACAATTTTTAAATTCCAGTCCGTGAATAGTTGTGGTAATGTTTTTACTTCCAAAAAGAGGCGCTACGCTTGACGGACAAAAAATAGCATCAAACCTCTTTTTACGCGCCTCAAAAGCCATGCCGAGCAAATTAAAAAACTTTCTGAACTTGAGCTCTCTGAAAAAAACTTTCTGCGAGCGCAAAGATTCTACCGCCTCGCTCTGAATATTTTTGGGCAATTTTTTTACATAGACAATTATTCTATCTTCCGCCCCGCATACTTCTGATAGATTCTTCACAATTTCTCTCGCGTAAAATTCCACGCCAGTCGGATTATTAGTAAAAAAATTTTGCGCGGATACCGCTATAGTCATATTTTCAATCGTTCGTTTGATTTTTTTCTATTTCATTAATTATTTGATTGCGAGTATAAGATCTTGGCGGATAAAATTGGTAACGCAATTTAGAAAAAGGCCAGAGCCAAAAAACTCCATAGCCACCGCCAATACTATCATGGATAAAATGATATAAAACCCCCAACATAAAAAGCAGACTGTGCTCCAAACCTAAATAAAAATAAAAAAATCCGCCAAAAATAATTATTATCCAAAAAGGATAATGCAGATAGTCGCGATGAAACACTCCGCCAGCATCAAGCACTTTACCCTCAACCAAAAATCTTATTAAAAAATCTACATCCGGAAAAAGCGCTGCAGATATGCCAAACAAATAAAAAAGTGCCGAAAAATTTAATTTGAACAAAAAGGAAATCAGAAGAGTCGCCGAGATTCCTCCGATCAAATCTATAAAAACACCCGAACCGATTTCCCAAACTTCCCGAAGTTTTTGCATAAAATTTAATTTTAAACGTTTTGATTTTCACCATCATCAGATAAAATCTCCCACAAAAAATTAATCAAGAGTATGATTAAAAAAAATATGCCGACCACAATATAAATCTTGTGCGTGATTCTCTTGGCGTCCATAATAATAAGCGCTAAATTTCCCACATGATAACTCAAAAATATTATAAAGGGCGTCCAGAGTATCGCGCCCAAGACATCATAAAAAATAAATTTTTTAAGCGGCATCTTAAAATATCCGGCCACGATACACATATAAAATCTAAACCCCACAAAAAATCTGGCAAAAAATACGGCCCAATTTCCATGTTTTTTAAAAAATTTCTCCACTTTATAAAAAAGGTGTTCGGGCAAAAAACGCTTGACCTTGATGAGATTTATCAGCCATTCACCTTTTTTAAGTCCAAAAAAATATCCGGCAATATCGCCGAGCAAAATTCCCGCCAACGACAAAATGATGACCGGCCACCAGTGCATTTGACCGAGAAAAATAAGGTACCCCAAAACAAAAAGCACTATTTCTTCCGGCAAAGGAAATCCTACGCCGCTCAAAAATAGCAACACAAAGGCAATCGTATAAGAAAACTGTTGGGAAAAATCTATAATAAAATTATTCATCATAAAAGTTCTGTGCTTCTCTTTTTATAAGCCGCTTAGAAATTTTTCCCATCGGCGATAAAGCTCGGCAGTCGCTTTAACATCCGCCATGCAATAGCGAGCTATCTCTTCATGTTTTCCTTCTTTAAAAAATTTTTTGACTTCCTCTCCCCTTACTTCTCCTTCTTTAGGACTTTGTATTCCAAAAGCTCTGGTCCAAAAATGCAAATTCATTTTCCTTCTCAAGGCTCCATAAAAAGTAAGCTGATCAAATAAATCCACGTGAGTATTGGCATCATATCTATACGGCAGTAAATTCTTGGACGGACGGATATTGTGTATAGCCGAACGGATCATTACAAAGGGCGCGTCAAATTGCCGCCCATTAAACGTGACCACTGTGTCATATTTAGACACATCGTCCCAAAAATATTGCAAAATTTCCTTCTCCGTTGCTGGAATATAGCTTATGCCCTCCTTATCCGCAATTTTTATATTTTTGCCCGGAGCTTGAAAATAAACCGCACCTTTGTCAGTGTCCGGATTTAGCATTGCGATAGTCACGATCTGAGAGGTTAGCGGGGAAAAGCTTAATTGGTCCTTTTGCTCTTCTATTTCTTCCTGCGTCTGGGCAAATTTCTCAAACCAGGTCGTTAAATATTCTTTGGAGGTTTCGTCTAATGACTCAAAATCGTCTCCGACCGTTTCTACGTCAAAAACTACTTTTGTTTTTTTATACATAAAATTAAGTTAAAAAATCCACTTCATTAATACTAAGATTATAGCATTTTTGCTCAATTTATAAAACAAAACCCTCAAAAAGAGGGTTTATAATTTACTTAAACAAATTTTTTTCTAATCTTTGCTTGTATTCTCGCAAAACAAAAATTTTTCTTTCCAAATCACGCATAATTTCATCAAGCTCACAATAAAACATTAGAGTTATTGTATTTATGTCTTCCGGAACAAATAGCATATCGAGACAATCTCTTATGCTTAGCCTTGCTGAGCTAATTTTACTTATTTTAAAACAGTCCCGCAATTCAATGCCTTCTTGAGGCATTTTTACGATCTTTTCAGGATAAATATCTATGACCAACCATGAACCACTAACTAAAAGCCCGATTATGCGTAAATTGTTCACCTTATCAATCATTGTAGGCTCTTTAAACTGGTCAAGAACGGCAAAAAGTCCTTTTTCCGATAAAACATATGGATCTAAGCTTTCAAGAAGAATTCCGGTATTTTCCATACTCAACGCTCCTACATAAGTTTTTCTAAAATTTACATAAAGAGCCTGACGAAGATCTGATAGTTCGTATACTGTTCTCATAACAGGTCCGGCATTCGACCCCAGTTCTTCTAAAATTTTCCTGGCACTTTCAAATGTTTTTGTTTTTTCTTTTGGAGACTCGGCCATCTCACGCCTCTTTTTAAAAGATCTGACTTTATGTTAAAACAAAAAACATAGAAAGAAAAGCCCCGTTTTTTTGTCCCAAGCTTATCGGGAACCAAAAGAGCGGGGCACGTATTTAAAACTTAATTATTGACCAGAGATAGCGCTATCTATCTCTTCGGCTGATAGCGTTTCTTTTTCTATAAGTTCTTTGGCAAGATTTGATAATTTGTCGCTATTTCCGTTCAAAATTCCTCTGGCTTTTCCATAGGCCATCCTGATGAGCTTGTTTATTTCGCCGTCAACCGCTTCTGCCGTTTTCTCCGAAACGCCACGATTTTTTGGCATTCCCAGACCCGAGAGCGAAACGTCTTGAGTCTCGCCAAAGGTTCGAAAGTTGATATCAGAGCCCATTCCCCACTCGCAAATCATTTGTCCCGCCAAACTCGTCACACGTTCCAGATCATTAGACGCGCCACTGGAAACATTTTCAAGTCCAAGCATAATCTCTTCGGCCACACGACCACCCAACAAAATGGCAAGTTGAGTCATAAAATATGATTTTGATTTGATATACTTATCCTTTTCCGGCATTTGCATAGTGACGCCTAACATCATGCCCCGAGGAATAATACTGACCCTCTCAACGGGGTCAGCACCGGGAATAAGTTTGGCAACAAGAGTGTGGCCTGCTTCATGATAAGCAATGGATTTTTTTTCTTCATCATCAATCAACATTTTTCTGGCTGGACCCATAATCATTTTGTCTCTGGCCAACTCAAAATGTCTTGTGGACACCACCGAAGCGTCCTCTTTCGCCGCATAAATCGCCGCCTCATTGGCCAAACTGGCCAAATCAGCTCCACTAAACCCGGGGGTAATTTGGGCAATTTTCCCCAGATCAATTTTTTCATCAAGTGGAATATTCCGTGTATGAACTTTCAAAATCTCCCTGCGGCCGACCAAGTCTGGCTTAGGCACAAATACGTGCCTGTCAAAACGGCCAGACCTCAAGAGAGCGGGGTCTAAAATATCCGGGCGGTTGGTGGCGGCGATTACAATGATACCGATATCTGTAGAAAAACCGTCCATTTCAGCTAAAATCTGATTGAGCGTTTGCTCTCGTTCCTCGTGCCTGATAATGCTCGCTCCTCGTTGACCACCAATCGCATCCAGTTCGTCTATAAAAATAATGGCTGGAGATTTTGCTTTTGCCTGACTAAAAGTGTCGCGAACACGGGAAGCTCCCACCCCCACAAACACCTCTACAAATTCTGAACCTGACATAAAGAAAAAACTGGCGCCAGACTCACCAGCAACAGCTCTAGCCAGCAAAGTCTTTCCACATCCCGGGGGTCCCGCCAACAAAACGCCTCGTGGAATTCTAGCTCCCAGTTTTGTAAACTTCTTAGGACTTTTTAAAAAGGCAACCATCTCTTCAAGCTCCGCCTTCGCCTCGTCTATGCCAACGACATCCTTAAAAGTTGTTTTTTCTGAAACGGATAATCGGATCGAAGATTTTGTATGACCATCAATCTTGTTTATTTGCTGCATTTGTTGCTTGGATATATTTTTGAAAAAAAATATCAAAAAAACTATCATCAAAATCGGAACTATTAAAAATAAAAGCAGGTTTAAAAATCTGCCTGAATCCAGCGACTTAGTGCTGATTTTTACATTTTTGGCAATTAGTTTATTCGTCAGTTGTGAATCATTCAAAACAGGAGCTGGCAAATAGACATTAAATTTTTGACCATCAGTTGTTTTACCGACTACCGCATTCCCATTTTTAAAATTAACTTCGGCAATTTTACCATTTTCAACCATTTCTATAAATTGGCTGTAGTCTAAATGAAGAGATTTTTTGGAATTATGCGAAAACCAATAAAGAATCGCCCCCAAGACGACAAAAACGATAATCCATCCTGCCAGTGGTTTCATCTTTACTTTTCCCTTCCTTCTTTTTAAAGTGCTGAATTCATGCTAAGCCACAAAAAAGGATCCGTCAAACCGCGTCTGACGCGGCTAGGCCGCGTCAGACGCGGTCAAACAAATTTTTCAAAAGAAAAGGCCCGCCTTTTGGCGAGCCGCATTAACTTAATGACGATTTTTTCTTCGATCCTCCTTGAATTTCTTGGCCACAGCGAAGGGGAGGAGCAACAAATGTCAATACCCTGCCTCTTTCAGCTCCTCAAAAATATTTTTTGCTTTGCCTGAAATATTTTTAGGTGTTTCTATTTCAACTTTCACAAAAAGATCGCCCTTGCCCAATTTATGAAGCTTGGGAAGACCTTTGCCTTTAACTTTTATCTCCGCTCCAGAAGAAACGCCCGCGGGAATTTTAAGTTGAATTTTTCCCCACAATGTTTCCACGGGAACTTCCGCTCCTAAAACAGCTTCGCTTAATTTAATATTTTTTTTCATAAGAAGATCCTCGCCTTCTCGAACAAAAATTTTATGGGGCATAATCCGCGCGCGCACAAAAAGATTTCCGCTCCTTGCGCCATATGGCGCCGCTTCGCCTTTGTCAGAAAATTCCAAAGTTCCGCCGTCAGGAATACCCGCGGGAATTTTAATTTTTATGGGATGTTTCTTCTTGATGATGCCCTTACCCGCGCACTCCGAACATAATTTTTCCGGCACACCGCCCCTGCCACCGCATTCCAAACATTTTCTTTGCGTGGAAATAATTCCTAAAATTGATTGCATCTTTTCCTGCACAAATCCCTTGCCCAAACATTTTTTACAAGTGTTTATTTTTGTCCCCGACTCCGCTCCGTTTCCGCTACATTTTGGGCACAAAATATTTGAATTTATTTCTAAATCTTTCTCAACCCCAAAGGCCGCGTCTTCCAACATAAGCGGTATTTCAATAGAAATATCTTTGCCCTTATGTGACGTCTCGCTTCTTTCGTGCCCAAAACCAAAAACGTCGGAAAATATATCGCCAAATCCTCCCTCGCCAAAATTAAACTCCCAGCCCGAAGATGGCCCGCCATGGGAGGAAAAGCCGCCAAATCCTCCAAAATCTTGTTGGGAAAAATCCCAGCCCGAAGCTGGTCCGCCTTGGGCGGAGAATTGATCGTACTGCTGGCGTTTTTTCTTGTCGCTTAAAACCTGATAGGCCTCATTGGCCTCTTTGAACTTTTTTTCATCGCCTCCCGCCTTATCTGGATGATGTTTATGCGCCAATTTGTAAAACGCTTTTTTAATCTCTTCGTCTGAAGAGTTTTTGGAAACGCCTAAAATTTCGTAGTAGTCTTTCATGATTAAAATTTTACCCCCACAACAGCTCCTCTTTGTCCACTTTTTTTATTTCTACATTTATCACTTTAAATTTTCGCATCAGCCACACCACAAACATTCCTATAAAAATTCCCGGTAGAGACAACCAATATCTGACGGATTGTAAAAATAAAAACAAGATTAATGCCAGAGCAAGCGATATGATGAATCCATATTGCGGCCAGATTTGAGAAGCCTTAGATAAAATTAAATCGCTCACCGCTCCGGTTATTGGTTTTGCCGCGTCAGCATAAGACAGGCCAATCTGGTCCAAAAAAGCTTTTTCCTGCGCGATAAACCCCGGCTGTTTTTTGGCGAAGTCAACTATAGAATTTAAAATGTCTTTATTTTGAGACGCAATGTTTGGTTTCTCCACAAAATCAAGCAGATTTATATTGCGCGATCTTAGCTGGCCACGCACGCTCAAGGGCAACGCCTGCTCAGCCTCTTTCACAGAGATTTGCGATTTTGCCTGATCAAACATATACAAAACGGCGAATTGTTCTCCTGTTAAGTCCGAAGAAAAATAAGGCACTTTGTCTTTTAAAATATTTTGAGCGAGCTTGAAGCTATAAGTCAGGCCCGTCTCGTTTAAACCCGCGCCTCTTAAAATCATTTGTGGCGAAAAGGAAAAGAGCGCCACAGAAAATAAAATAGCAACAGCTATAACATAAACCTTGGCGCCGGCTGAAACAATTTGCCAAAAACTAAATCTTAAAATTTTTGAGGCGTCTATTTGTATGGTTTTTTTGCTCACCCAAAAAGCCAGTAAAGATAAAATTACGGCAAGCAAATAAATCGGCCGAATTCCAAATTCGCTCAAAAAAGAAAGAACGAGCGCCACAAAGGAAAGCCAGGAAAATAATTTCGAGTCGCCAATTCCCAAAAGAAGCATTTCAAATCCTGCCAAAAAAATAAAGGCTGTTATTGCCAAGGCAAAACCCAACCAATCGAAGGACATGGCCAAACGTTGAAAAAGGTGCCAGAACGCAAACGCGCTTAAGGCGACAATTGTCAAAAAAACATAAGAAAATATTTTTCTCATATTTATTCCTTAAATTCTCCTTCTATTGGCCCCTCATCTTTTTTATTTTCCGCCGATTCTCCCGGGGTTCCAGATTGTTGGCCGTCCTGACCTGACGGAGCGTTTTTATAAAGTTCCGCGCCAATTTTCTGCATCGCCGCAGACAAACTCTCTGAAGATTTTTTTATCAACTCTATGTCACTACCATCTTTTGCTTTCTTTAGTTCAGAAGCCTTGTCCTCTATTTCTTTTTTGTCCGCGTCGCTAATTTTTCCCGCAAAATCTTTCAGCATCTTTTCGCTGGTATAAATTAAAGCGTCCGAGGCATTTTTTAAATCTATCAATTCTTTTTTCTTTTTGTCTTCTTCGGCGTGCAATGCCGCGTCTTGCTTCATTTTTTCTATCTCCTCCTTAGAAAGGCCGGAGGACGATTCAATCCTTATTGATTGTTCCTTCCCAGAAGCCTTATCCTTAGCCTTAACTGACAAAATGCCATTGGCATCTATATCAAAAGCTACTTCTACTTGTGGAATTCCACGAGGCGCGGGAGGAATACCGTCCAAGATAAATCTTCCCAGAGTTTTGTTGTCCTGCGCCATTTCTCGCTCACCCTGCAAAATATGAATCTCCACAGAGGGCTGATTGTCTGCCGCGGTGGAAAATATTTGGGTTTTAGCAACGGGAATGGTTGTGTTTTTCTCAATAATTTTGGTTGAAACGCCTCCCAATGTTTCAATACCTAAAGAAAGCGGGGTAACATCCAAAAGCAAAATATCTCTGACCTCGCCTTTTAAAATGCCTCCTTCTGTGGCCGCTCCCACCGCCACCACCTCGTCCGGATTAATTCCTTTGTGCGGATCTTTGCCAAAAAGTTTTTTTACTGCTTCCTGCATTGCTGGCATTCTGGTTTGTCCGCCCACCAAGACAACTTCATCCACATCTTCCACTTTAAATCCGGCATCTTCCACCACTTTTTTAGTGATTTCTATAGACCTTTTTATTTCCTCCTCCACCAAGCTTTCCAATTTCGCGCGAGCAAACTTCATGCTCAAATGTTTTGGCCCATCTTCTCCGGAAGTAATGAAGGGGATGTTGATTTCCGTTTCCGTAGTGCTGGAAAGTTCGTGCTTGGCTTTTTCGGCCGCTTCTTTTAGGCGCTGTAAAGCCAGCACGTCTTTAGACAAATCAACGCCCTGATCTTTTTTGTATTCGACGATAATCCAGTTAATTATTTTTTGATCAAAATCGTCCCCGCCCAAATGCGTATTGCCGCCTGTACTCTTCACCTCCACGGTATCCGCGCTAACTTGCAAAACCGAAACATCAAATGTTCCACCACCAAAATCATACACGACAATCTGTTCATCTTTCTTTTTATTGAGTCCATAAGCCAAAGCGGCGGCTGTTGGCTCATTGATAATTCTTTTCACGTTAAAACCGGCTATTTCTCCAGCGTCTTTAGTGGCCTTTCTTTGGCTGTCATCAAAATAAGCCGGCACGGTGATAATCGCCTCGGTAATTTTTTCTCCAAGTTTGGCTTCTGCGTCGGCTTTCAATTTTTGCAGAATCATCGCTGAGATTTCTTGTGAAGAATACCACTTCTCGCCCATTTTAACCTCTACTCCGCCATTTGGCGCCTCTTTGATCTCGTAAGGAAGCAGTTTTTTATCACGCGCAACTTCTGGATCGCTAAATCGACGGCCAATCAGTCTTTTTACGGAAAAGATCGTATTTTTTGGATTGGTCACCGCTTGACGCTTAGCTAAAAGTCCCACCAGCCTCTCTCCTGATTTAGAGATAGAAACAATTGACGGAGTCGTGCGAACGCCTTCCTGATTTTCAACAATTTTTGGCTCACCAATCTCTACAATCGCCATCGCCGAATTGGTCGTACCTAAATCTACTCCTAATATTTTTGACATAATTTTATCACCGCTACCAGCTAACCAGCTTTCAGTCAGTCAGAAGATAGCTTATTTTAATATTTTATTTTTTAAATAATTATCAATAATTTCAAAATCCTAATTTCCATTTTTCAAATTATTGGCCGTTATCTTCACTATGCTCGGCCTAATAACTTCTCCTTCCACCATATATCCTTTACGCAATTCTTCCGCCACCAAATTTTCTTCGCCTGATGATTCCACCGCGCCAACAGATTCGTGAAAATTCGGATCAAACATCTTTCCTAACGCTTCAATTTCTTCAAGGCCTTCGCTTTTAAAAATTTGGGCTACCTGCGAACTAAGCGCTTCCATTTCTAAGTTTTTTTGTTTTTTAGCTTCTTCCAAACTGTCTAAAATGGGTAAAAGTTTTTTCAAAAAATTTATTTTTATAAATTTCAAAACATTGGCGGCGTGTTTTTCTTCGTCTTTTTTATAATTTATAAAATCCGCCTTTGTTCTCTTCCATCCAGAAAGATAATCTTCCGCCATAAATTCTAGCTCCGTTATTTTTTTATTCAATCTTTCAATTTCTTGCGTAGTATTTGCAACATCATTTTTTTTATCTCCTTGTTCGCCGCTGTCCATCTCTTTATTTTTTATTTCTTCTTCCATACCAGATAGTAGAAATTCGACTTAACTATTTTATGATCAAGCCGAATTCCTTATTTCTATTTTTTAATTTTGTTATTTTCAGATAATACACTATTTTTGCCTTCAGGCAGTCGAACCAGATAGTGAAGCTAAGCTCTACTATCTAGTCGAATTTTCACTACCTGGCATATTTTCAGCTTAATAATTCCTTTAGCTGGTTGATCAGGGCAATATTGCGTTCGTAATCCATTCTTTTGGGGCCAATAATTCCTACGAAGAATTTTTCTCCACTTTTTCTATTAATGTTTGTACAGATAAATCCAAGATCTGGAAAAGTGATCTCGTTTTCTTTGCCTATACAAACACGCGTGTCATCATCCTCAAAAAAATCCGCTATTGAGACGTCCATATTGTCTAAAATCTTGGCGAATTTTTTCATATTTTCCACGCTAGAAAATTCCGGCTGGCTCAAAAGATTACAGAGTCCGTTTTGGTACGTTAAATCTCTATCCACAAAAGAAACAACTCCCATATTGCCCGAAGCTTGCGCCAAATAATCCGCCACACTTCTTAACTTATTAAAATCTTCCTCCACCATTTTCATATGTGTCCGAATGTCTGAAAAAAATTTCTCCATTGCCTTATTTAAAAACGGTTCACCCATCAATTCATCAATATAAAATCTATAACCCAAATCTGTGGGAATGCGACCTGCCGACATGTGTGGTTGCTCTAAAAAACCTTCGTCCTCAAGAAACATCATATCGCCACGAATGGTAGCCGGGCTCACGTCCAAATTGTATCTTTTGAGCAAGTGTTCGGACGAAACTGGCTGAGCTTTTTTAATGTATTCTTTCACAACTCCAGAAAGAATATTTTTTCGCCTATCGCTTAATCTTGTTTTTGATTTATTTTTTAACATAAAACTTGTCTAAAAATGCGCCCTTTCTCAATTATAATAAAATTAGCACTCTCGTCAAGAGAGTGCTAATTTTAGAAAAAACTATATTTAAACAAATAGTTGCACCGCGGACGGCATGAGAGCTTATTTACCTAATTTGTAATCGAAACAATTTGCCATCTTTCTGGGAAATAAAAATGATATAAGAGCTATCAAACGAAACCTCCAGCGCCCTTATATTTATGGGCGCGACGCTCTCAGAAAAAGTGGCTTGCGAGGCGCTGTTTGATTCTATGTTATAAACCCACAAACTATCGGCATAATTTAGCCTGCCGCCATAATAATCATCTGGCATAATAGCGCTTGAAGAAATTTTATTTGGCACCGCGCAGAAAATATTTTCTTCGGTCGCATCAAAGGAGCATTTTTCGGGCAAGGTTTTTATTGGCAAAAGCACGCCGCTGTTTGTTTGTAGATTTTTATAAAACAATTGCAAGCTTCTTCCGCGGCTGTCAACAAAGGAAGACAAGAGTCCGTTTCCTGAAGATGATAATTTTATTTGCTGGCCATTTTGTCCTATCAAAAATTTTTGCAAACTGCCATTTTTTATATCAATTGAGTAAACGCTATTTGATAATAATCCAGAGGCTGGGCTAGTCGCGTAAGCTCTGACATTTGTTCCAGATGGCCAATAAAGCAACGCGTCAGGTATCGAAAAAGTCGCGATGTTTTTCCATTTTGTTCCATCAGGATTTGATAGCGATAAAAAAGATTTTAAAACATTATTTTGTGATTGATTGAATACATATAAAATCTGGTCGCCCTTAGGAGAAAATATCGCGTCACCAATTTGGTCATTCAGCGGAGTAATGTTTTGGCTCGCGACATCAAAATAAAACTTTTTCAAAATATTATTTTCGCTATAATAAACTAGGGCCTTGCTTTTATCTGGCGACCAAGCCACTTTAATTATATTAGAAACATCAAAATTGGTAGTAGTGCTTACCCCAAAATCATTTGGATTTATAGAATACAAAAATCCATTTGAAGAAATTGCCACAAATTTTTGATCCATATCCGACCAAACAAAACTCACAATATTTGCGGGCAAGATTTCATTTAAAACAGAGTTTTGGGACAAATTCAGATTGGCGCCAGAAGGCACGGACGCTTCAGGACTTTCAGCTAAAGCGGGTTGCTCTATCGAAGCGTTTTTAGGAACGATTAAATAGATTAAAATTCCTACTAGAATTAGCGCGCCGACTCCTACTGAAGATATTATAATTATTTTTTTTCTATCCATATTAAAATCTATTCATTATTGACAGGCGTTAGTTGGCGCGCATACCCATGAGGTGCCGCCCGACGGAGTTCCTGGACAGTCTGTTGCCACAGAACAGGATGGCCCGCAGATAGTCGCTCCGGTGTCATTATTAAAAGATACGCAAAATTTCGGCGCACCAGGATCAACGATCGATCCCCCGGGTATTTGAACTGGATTGTTGCAAATATCATTAAATGCTTGGCTAAATTTTACCAAATCCGGATTTATGGTATATAAAATTAACCATGACCCAAAAATCAATGCCAGACCCAAAAGAGCATTTGTGATTTTATCTTTTCCAGCACTTTGCGCGCTTGGATTTGCCGCATTTAGCATCATTTGCACCGCCCCTAAGACTATCATTGTTATGGCTAAAATTGCTGAAGCGCCCAGACCAAAATTAAAAATATAACTAAAATAGGCCGGGGTTTCACATCCTTGAGCGCTGGCCCGAATCGGAATAAGAAAAATAGCGATTAAAAATGAAAGTGAAAATGTTTTTTTCATAAAATCATCGTTTAACTATAGGAACGCCCATTTTTTTATTTAAAATAAATTTTCCGGAAGAATCTTTTATTCCCAATGAAATTATTTTTGTGGTGGGATAATTGCCAGATTGTATTTTTATAGAATTTTTGCCAATACCAGAAAGCTGGTCTTGCTTATCACCATCGACTGACCAATTATAATAAAATTGTCCGTCTCCCAAGAATGAAATGGCGTTTACGACCAAAGAGCTTCCGGTTTTAGGAAGAATCTTTGCTCCAAGCGCGGCCGAGACACTCTCTGGCGCATAGACGTACAAATCTATGTCCACAACTTTTACAATTATGCTCGCTGAAACCTGAGAAATTCCGCGTAAAACATAAACAGGATCGCTGGAGAGATTGGCGCTTACGCTTAATAAATATCTGGCGGGAGATCTATTACCTGAATTAAAAGGGAGGGATTTTCCCGAATAAACGAATGAGCCGTTCACATACCATTTCAGGTTCATATCTGATGGAAGATTCAGGACTGTGGCAGAAAAATTTATTGTTTTGTTGGGCTCTATGTATAAAACACCGTTTTCTTGTGGGCTTATAAGCAATGAGGGCGTGCTCAAAAATTTTATCACATCTTCCGGACCTAATGAGGCGCCTGGAGGCGGAGAGGGCGCTTGAGGTGTCGAAGTTATGGTTGGTGAAACGCTGACAGACGGCGAAGGAGATGGAGTCTCGGCAAACGCAAAAACCATCGGGATAAAAATGCCTATTATTAAAATGATGAGTATTTTTTTTGGCATAGGTTTCAAAATTAAATCTCAAATCTGATTTCTAAAACGTGAGGATTAAAAATTTAAATTTCCACTTTTAAATTGTTTAGGCGCTATTTTGAATTTTTTGTTGGAGCTGGGCGCGCAAAGAAGATTGTTTTTCTGGCTCGCCAACTTCCTCCTCTTGAGCTGTTGGAGTGCTCTTTGGTTGGGTCACCATTTTATATAACTCTAATCCGTATAGAATCACTCCATAGGCAGTTAACCACGGCACTAAATTTAATAGTGGTATGACATCCGCCATCTCGACCCCAACAAACCCACATATTATTTTTAAAAATTTGGAAGCTGCTTTTCTCGCCATTGCGACTGACGCGTCTTTTTTTGTTCTGCCAAACCTGAACCAGAGCCAAAATCCTATAAACCCCGTCAAAATAGTCAGGATAACAGAAATTGTTTCGCCTATAGCTCCTCCTACTCCCGCGGCTCCATAAGTAAGCTTTAAAACAATATCAGCAATATCTTTTATGACAAAAATGCCAATGATTATAAAAGCTTCTATCCCGAGAAAGATATATCCAAAAATCCCAAACTTTTTATATTCTTCGCGAAGTTTTCCTCCACCCTTCCCTGCGCCTTTCTGCCTTAGGTTTTTTGCTCTTATCCCGGCAAGCCGCGCCTTGGCTCGGACGGCCTCTTCATCTGTAAGTGCGATTTTAGCTAGGTTAGATGTTGTGGATGCTATTTTTGAAACCTCTACCATAATTATACCATTTTTAGTAAACTAAATGAATTTTTAATTTCAAAATTCTCAAACAACTTTATTTTTGATATTTGAGATTTAAATTTTGAGATTTTCTTACGCCCCTCCCGTGCCCAATTCTTGCTTGGCCTTTTCTATCTTCAAAAGCTGTGCTGGATCGGAAGTTATTATCTGGTCTTCTGTATAAGAAGCGACCACTTTTATCGCCACGTGCTTAAGTCCAGCAAAGAATATTCCTTCTCCCACATCACTTTCCAAAAGCAAATATTTTTCTTCGTCAGTTAAATTGAAGGCATTGGATATAATGTCAATTGAAGATGGAGATTGACGCAATAAAAGCTGAATGGAGGAGTTTGTCAAAATGGGCTTTCCATATGGAGAGCTCAAAAAATCCGCCACATCTTGCGTGATGGTCGTGAGCCCCAAGTAATATTTACGGCAACGTTTGGCCACTCCATACAAAAATGAGGCTCCGTCCGGGTTTTGCATCATCAACCACGCCTCATCCACCAATAGCAGTCGTTTTTTTGTCTCTGATTTTATAGCATTCCAAATAAATCTAATGATCACATACATCGCTATTGGACGTAATTCAGCGTCCATATCGCGAATGCTAAAAACTATCAAACGATTTTTTAAATCAACATTCGTGGGTTGGTTTAAAAATCCCGAAAAAGCTCCTGATGTATAACGCTCAAGCTTCCTCGCCATAGATTCAGCCCCTTGGGTGCTGTTTAATACCTGCTGTAAATCTCCCATTAAAGGCACTTGGATGTTCTCGAGATTGGAAGTGAGAGTGATATCACGTGAGGCGTAAGTTTCCGACAAGGCCTTATCTATTAAGGCGTCCTCTTCTGGCGTAAGTCCTCCCAGCATTATCCTTAGAAGACCAATCAAGTTTATAACATTTGATCTTAAAACATCCGCCTGTTCCTCGTCTGGCAATTTAGGTGGCAGATCAAACGGATTCAAGTGATATTTAGAGTTTATAGAGATTGGTATAAAGGTCCCCCCTACCGCCTCGGCTAAATATTTATATTCATTCTCCGGATCAATAATGATCACGTCTGTGCCCAACATCAAAGATCTTAAAACTTCAAGCTTGGCAGTATAGCTTTTTCCGCTACCAGACTTGGCAAAAACGACCATATTGGCATTTTCCATGCTAAATCTATCAAAAAGTATAATGCTGTTGTTGTGTCGGTTTATGCCATACATAATTCCGGAGTTGGAGCTTAAATCAGCGGATATAAAAGGGAAAGTTGTTGAAAGTGGAGCGCTGTTCAAAGTAGTCCAAACCTGAAGCGAATCTTTTCCAAAGGGCAAGGTGGAATTAAAACCCACATCTTGCGTAAAAATGGCATCTTTAATGTAAACCAGACGGCTTTCCATCAAAGACTTGATTTCATTCTCTGCTTTATCCAATTCATCCACATTGTTTCCATACAAAGTGATATAAAGTCCAAAACTGAACACCTTTTCCCGAGCTTGCATCAGAGAATCGCGCAAATCTTCCATATCGCTGAAGGCGGTTTCCAGCATCGGATCGCGCACCTTGCCCTTTTCTTCCTCTTCACTTATTTGCGCCTGTACTTGCGCCACGCGCTTTCTTAATTGTTTCAAAACCAAGGCGGTATCGGCCGGATGTATAAACATGGCTATATCAAAAACTCTTGGCATATTTACTATGGGCGAGAGCCAGTTTGTCGAAAGATAACGCGGATAATTAAATACAAAAATCGTACGAATAAATTGGCTTCCCAATTGCAAATACTTGCTTTCTATTTTAAGCGCCGGAGGGGCCACGACATCTGTCAAAGATACTTTGTCTGGAGAGATAGATGGTAGCATCGCTAAACTTTGTTTATTTTTTTTGAATGAAAAAAGGGCCATAGTTTTTTATAAAATTATAAATTATAAAGAAGCGGCCTGCAGGAGCTCTTCTCTTTTTTCTTCGCCGGGATTATACAACGAATATAACAACTCTACCAGCTCGTCGCGACCCAATCTTACAGCTCTCAAGCTCATAGACCGAATGCCGCTGAGTATATAATCAACCCTTTGGTCCAGCTGATTTTCCAGTCTTTTTGATTCCTTTTCATCAATAAGAGGTTGATTTTTGGGGGAGAACAGTTTAGAAAAAAGTCCCTGCTTGATGTTTTCCATAGGTGAAACTGAAATAACTATATAAAAACTTTTAGACATAATATTGGAAAGACTCACAAACTCGCGCACAAACTCTACATATTCCTGGCTTTGAATTTTCAAAAGCTCATTGGTTTCCAACCTGCTTTGTTCTGATATCGTATTTAAATAATCTTCGATTTCCAATTTGCGGGAATGGGTGACGATTTGAATGGAAAAATCCAAAGAATTTAAAAAATTCTGGTATTGGAAAAGCAACGCGCTTTGTTCGTCTACCGACTTCAATTCAAAATTTAAACTGGACGCAAGCAAGATCGCCTTCAGCGATCCGTCTTTCATCACTACAACATTGTCTTTTACCGAATCTGCCATTATAAATTTTTGAGAGGGCGTAGCGTTTTTTCCAGCCATACCGGGTAGTAGAAATTCGACTTAATTATTTAATAATCAAACCGAATTTACTATGTTTTATGTTTTTAAATTTATATTTTTCTAAATAACATTTATTTTATGCCTTTCAGGCAGTCGAATTTTCACTACCCGGCATTGTGTTTTTTTAATTTATTCTTTTTTATCAAAAAGTAGTTTAGTCGAAAGATCTTTTAGTCCAGATTTTTTAGAGCCGCCGATTTGGATCTTTTGCAAAGACGCTTGGACTGCTTGCTGTGTGGCCTGACTGACTCCGGCCTGAACTTGAGCGGGTCCCTTCTTTGCTGTTTCCTTAGTCCATAAAAAAAATCTCGGTTTAAATACAAAAGAGAAAAAATTATTTATCAAAAAAAACATTGAGCGTCCGCCGACCCGTATCAAGGCGAGGCTTAACGATAACCCCGCGATAAAAACAGCCAGTAGGACCCACACCCATTTTATGGGAATGAGAAAATACAAAATAAAAATTATAGCTCCTGCCGCCGCTAACCATAAAAACTGCTTCAGTGTTAAGGGTCCTATAATTTTTGCCTCCGTTTCAATAAATTGTGGAACTTGATATTGCGCCATAATTTTTTATACTCCATCTATTTTTTCTCTGTAAGGATCACTTATTTTAGATTGGGAAACGTCCGAAACAGTGGCAATTTTTTCCCGCCCTTCTTTTTCCTGCTCTTCTTTAAAAGAATGCACGCTCACGCGTCTTAAAGGCGGCGGCTCAACCTTTATTCTCGTAATGCCTCCTTCCTCTTGTGGGTATTCTGTCGAGGCAAATAAGCCTGTCTCTCCCACACTTGAGGGTTTGGAGCCATATATTTGATCAAGCTCTTCTTTTATTTTCAAAAACAGTGATTGGGAAATGATACGATAAAAATTGGCAGCCACAACTTCGGGAATACCAAAATTCATCAGCTCGTGAGTGAAATCTTTTGGATCTAAAATTCCTAAAAACACATCTCCCAATAAAAACGCCGCTTTAGACATAAGATCTTCCGACATCCCACTTTCTTTTGCCGCTTTATAAATTTCGTCTGCCGTGGAAGTCGCAAAATAGGCCTCTTTTATATGAGGCGACATTTGGTCTATGAGGTCACGAATATCTTCCTCCGAATCGGGCGCGCTGGAGTCGACAGGTCCAATTTTAATTTTTTGTAAAATTTCATTATCCATAAAATGTTTTTAAGATTAAGGATTGCCGGGAGGTGACTGTGGAGAGGGCGGACTATTAAGAGCACTTTTTACTGCTTCAGCTATTCTTTCCGCTTGTTTCATGGCCGCCTCTTCTTCCCTTTTAATTACCTCTTTTTTTTCTCTTCTTTGTCCTTCTACTGCTCTTTTTTTCTCTATAATCTTTTTACGTCTTTCGCGATACTCTTTTTCTTCGGGAGTTTCAAAACTTGTTCCAAGTTGTTGTTGTACGGCAGGAGTTGAAACATACCTCGTTACATCTGGTCTAAGCATCTTTCTGAAATGTTCATTACGAATCTTCAAGTCTTTTTTCGAGTCACCGGTTAAGGCAAGATCTTTTGAAGAACTCTCAGCTAAAGCCTTCAATGAATTTGGGTTGGCCTTTGCCATATAAGCTAAGGCGTCGCCGTTTAATTGTGATAAAACAGCTTCAGATATAATCTTGGCTTCTTGTGGCGCTTTATTTTTGAGCATCTCATCAAACTTTATCTTTTTGGCTTCGTCAGGAGTTAAAGAGGCGAACGCTTTCTTGAGAGCATCCTCCACTTTTTTAGAATCTTTGGCCTCGTCTTGAGTTAGTTTAAACGTCACATCACCCGTGGCTTTTATTGCTTCCATTTTATCTTTTTCCGTTCCGTGTTGCTGTACATAACCTTTGGCGGAGACGTCTTTTTCTACAATATCCTTAAATTGACCCGGGCTGACCTCTCTTAGTTTAGATAAGGCCGTAGCTTTTTCCATACCAGTAGCTACTGGATTTCTTAAAGAGCTCTGTACCAAAGCTTTTTGTTGGTCGGGTGACAAATTTCCAATACCAGCATATTTCTTTTCATATTCTCCTCTTCGTTCTCCCTGAATTGCTCCGGCCTTCAGCATCGCCCCTCTGCCCAAAGCTCCCAATCCTGGAATTTTAACCGCGACTTGCCCAATCTTGCCCAACGCGGGCGCGCCCGCTCTTTGTTTGAGAGCCTTACCCGTCGCTCCAATAGCCCAATTTTTAGCTGTTTGCGTTCCTTTTACCACCATTTCACCCGCGCCCCCCGCCAACTTAAGAGACATAAAAAGTCCGCCAAAAAACAAAATAAAAATAGTTATTGCTCCAAGTATTGGACCGAGACTTAACGCGGCAAAAGTACCAAAGGCCGCATTGAGTGAAGAAAGGTCAATTGTGTCAATAAAATCAGCTGTTAAATCTACAAATATCTGACTTGTCACTATGCTTAATGATATGTACAAAAAGAGCGCAAAAAGAAACGGGAAGAATGCCCAAGTAAAAAACTTTTTCCACCAATCGCTTAAATAATGCGCCGTATGTGGCAGGACTCCTGATATCCACGCTAAAGGAGCAAAAATTATTAATGACCAGAGCATGACTGTTCTCGTCAAAAATAACACGACTCCTAAAATTAAATAAATGAGGGTTATTAAAAATATCAAAATAGCTAATATCAAGGAGTTTGTCGTCATCAATTGTTGCAAAACGGCATTGCCAGTTACAGCATCTGCCACACGAGAGACCGCCCTACAGCCGATGGATATGCCAATACCCATTACTCCAACCAGAGATCCGGCCAAAACACTAGGACAAAAATCTCTTGCAGTATTTCCGTCAACTACAAAAGATGAAAGGCCGAGTTGACCTATGAGAAGATCTCCTATTTTAGACAGGTTTCCCTCAAAAGCGCTATTGAAAAAGAAAACGGCTAAATCATCGGCAAAACCGATGATAAACTGGCTGATGGGCAAGCTAAAATTAATCAAAAGTGCTATGAGTATGATTGTGGGCAGTAATTTTTTTAAGGCGTAACTTTCATACTGTACTATCGTGGCAATGCCAATAACTATCATTATGAGAAGGAAAAACATGTCAGCCACTTGTAAAACTACTTTAAATCCAGTCCCAACTATGCCAGCGGTATAGAATTGTGGATTTAAAGTAATGGACAAAACAACACCCAAAATCTTTCCCATTATAACGAGAAGCGATCCAATTGCCCCCAAGAAGATTGCTAATAAGGCATTAACCGTTTTTAGAACTTCCTCCATTGCAATACTAGCAATCAAGCCTGCGCCGGTTGTGGCATCGTTTAATGTATCGACAACATCAATGGCCTTTAAACTAATAGGGCTTATTAGAAAAATTGCCGCAACAAAAACCATTAATATTCTCAGAGCAATTTTTTGATTTTTGAAAAGATTCATAATATGCGTCGGATTTTAATAATTGCCAAAAACATGACCGGAGACACTACTCGGTTTTGTGCTAATTTCTTCATTGAATTTATTTTCGAGGTATCCTTGTATCGCGCTTCCAACCATTTGCGCCATAAATTGTTCCGCATCTGCCCAAGATTTTACATTTTGAGCCGCATTTATAGTCTGTATTATTTGTTGCTGATAGACGTCTTTTGCCAAAGAGCCTGGGATGACCTTGGCGTCAGCGCCGTCGCCGTCTTTGGTATTAAGAAAACCACCGCCGTTGGATAAAGGCTCATTAACAGCCGATTCGGTCACCCTACCGGAGGCCAAGTCCTGATAATTTGTGGCAAGAACGTGTGATCCTAAATAATTATTTTGCGGTTGCAAAAGCAACAAAAGATCGGAGCTTTCTGACATCTCAAAGGGGTTGTCTGAATCCGATTTTCTCTCTTCGTTGTAGTTATACCTGGCAACATCTTTATATTCTGTGCCCACATCTGATCCATATTGTCCGTAGCGAGCATCCAAATTTTCTTTCAGCAGTTCTCTCATAGGTTCGGGCATATTCAGATAATCGTTTTCATAATACGCGTGAGTAAAATTTTGACCACCGCCTATTCTGGCGTTTGATGTGTAGTCCAGCCAATTTTGAACAATATTTCCTGCTTTTGCTTGGCTGTCTCCGCCTGTTCCCAATATTTTTTGTACCACAAGATCTATTAATTCGGGCATAATGGTAGTTGATAGAAGGGATCTGGCCATAGTGTTGCCGCCAATAGAATTAAGCAGTTCTGTTATGGCGGCAAATAGTCCAGAAACAGGCGTTCCACCGGCGCTTGCCGCTGATCCTAACAAAGAAAGTATATTAGACCCCCCATAATTACTTTGCCAAGCCGAAGTGTAGCCCTCAAGAGTTGACTCTGATGCGCAAGTGGCTCCTAAGGAGTCACAAGCTACAGGCACATATAAGGCTGCCTTTGTTTTTAAAAATGGCGCAAAAACAAAAGTTATTATAAGTAAAAATAGACAAAATTTTATGGGTGTTTTTTTCATAAAAATTATTGAGTGTTTGTTGTCCATTGAGTTTTTAGAGAATTTTTAAGATTATTCAGTAAAGCATTTAGTCTGTCGCTGGCCTCGCTAACAGCCTGAAAGGCAAATGCGGGTGCCAATTTATTTTCCGGATATTTATCTACCGCAATTAAAGAAGCGACAGTGACTTGTAAAGTTAAAATTTCCTGTTTGTGTAAGTCAACTAATCCCTTAGGAACGGCCAAAGACCTCACATCAGCCAAAAGTTTTTTATAGGAATCTATATAAAGTTTTAGGTTTAAAAATTTATCTGTGGCAGGATCTTGTAAGTCTATATTTTTCAAATCCAGGTCAGGAAAAGCTTCCGGATTTTTTTGGATAGCTTTTATCAATAAAATGGCTTGCGGGGGCAGGGCGTTTTCAGGAAGATCATTTTTTAGAAAATAAGTGACTTGAGATAAATATTTTTCTCCGGTATCTTTTGAATTATCTATTTTAATATTTTTATCGTTTATTGGCGAGAGATTAAAGAGTTCGATTATTTCAGGATTATCTTTAAATATAAAAGAGGTTATCTGCGATTGAAGCATTTTTATCCCTTCTACTTGTGTTTTAGTGGATGTGGCGCTTATATTCAGCGTTTGAGATATGTTTTCAATATCTGATTGGCTAAGATTATATTTATTTAAATCTGGCAAAACGGACCGCAAAAGATTAGCGGCCTGTTTTTCAATCTGGGGCAACTTAAAAACCTCTCGGGACGCGGAAGTTTTTGAATTTATGCCAAAATCTGAGGCCTTAAGCACGACTTCATTTTTAAAAGAAGAACTATATTTTATGCCGAAAAATAAAACAACAAACAGCCCCAATGTCATAAGAGCCACCATCAGGGCAGAAAAAATTTTTTGACTTAAAAATTTTAACATGCGTATGGATTTAAACCTGAATCGCCTGTTTAATTATACAACGAAAAACCCGCAACAACAAAAAGATTCGCCTTGCTCGTCTCTATACATTATAATAAAATTAAAAAGGATATACAAACTATAAATAAAAAATGTGAACGTATTTTTTGAGTGGTGTAAAAAAAATATAATCTGGATTTTAATCGCCTTATTGCTTGCGACCGTTTTGATCGTGGCTTTTGTTTCCAGAGATAATAAAATTATCAATAATCCTCCTTTGGGACTTGGCAGAAGTGAAAGTCCTGCCATAGGCACAACGATCCCCCCCACGCCATATGGCTCAGAGCTTCCCAAAACAAGTGATTTTTCTTATTTGAGCGGAACTTTTTCCCCGCCCAAAAATTTACGAGATGTGGCAAAAATAGTATCTTTATTGACTCCATCTATTGCTCCTCTTGCGCAAAACCAGACTTTGTCCTTACCGGAAGTCGTGAATTCAGAAATCATATTTAGTCCGCAAGGCGCCAAAACCATAGATGAATATGTGGACGGACTTATAGAAATTTTTAAGGGAAACAGATTTCTAATCAATCCTGAATACGCGCGTATTTTTAAATTAGACAGCGTAGGCTTAATGTTGCCGACAGAAATAATTCGTCAGGCATTGCAAAAAAACGATAAGACAGAAATGAAAGACGCTTTGCTGGCATGGTCTAAATTAAATGAAGACGTAATAAATGAATACAAAAAAGCAGAAATTAACAACTCGGCTTATTCTGTTGTGGGTTTTTCTAAAATGGTGATAGGCGTAAGCAAATTGCAAGGGAAGCTGATAGAAAAAGGAATCGCTTATACTGACGGCCAAATCAATTCTTCAGAAACACAGGCGTATCTGGATAAATTTATTGGCACTGTTAATTTTTATTCAAAAAAAACAGCGGCTCAATTGCAAAACGCGCTGAATAACAAAAACTGGTTTTTAAAAACAGCTTACGCCGCAAGCTCCCTACCCTTTGGCGGCATGATTGATTATGTTTATTCTTGCTGCAATGGCCTGATGTTGACGATAGGCCCGCCCGGACCCGAAGGTGAGTATATGATTTATTGGCCATTTTTAGCCAGCCCTCTTTTTTACCAGTTTAGAGCAACCCATATAGGCGCTTGGCTTTTGGGACTTTATGTGACCGGAGGGACTTGCACCACAGGCACATATTGCGCGGTGACAATTACGACTTATAGCATTATCATGACGGGAACAAGCGAATAGATAAGAACAAGTTTTTTATTTGTGTTCATGGTAAAAAAATAAATTAAATGCGGAAACATTTTTTGACCAAATCCAACCACTTTTCAAGAGGAATTTCTTGCGCGCGGAAATTTTCAGGAATACTCAATTCCTGAAATATCTTTTGTAGCCGGGTCTTTTCTATTTTTAAATTATTGGATAAATTGCTTATCAAAATTTTCCGTTTAGATGAAAATCCGGCGTGAATCAAATCAAAAAATCTATTTAGATTTTTTTTGTCAGGCAAAGATTTTTTTATTTTTAATTTCAAAATAGCCGAATCAACTTTTGGCTTGGGCCAAAAATATTCCGCTTTCACCAAATCAACAATTTGGGGTTCAGAAAAAAATTGTACGGATAAAGAAAGCTGGCTATGGCGAGGTTCTTTGTCTTTTATGCGGCGGGCGACTTCTTTTTGTATGGTCGCTACTATAACCTCCGGAAGGCTTCTTTCTTCAAAAATTTTTCTAAAAAATCTGGAAGTCAAATAATACGGCAAATTGGCAACTATTTTATAATGATTTTTTCCGGCTAATTTGGAAATGTCTGTTTTTAAAACATCTCCCTGAATAATTTCCACATTTTTTATGTCATTTGTTTTTAAAACTAATTTTAAAATTTCTATTGCTGCCCTGTCTTTTTCTATCACCAAAACTCTTTTGGCAAGTTGCGCTAAAAAAACCGTCAGTGTCCCCATGCCCGGCCCGACTTCAATTACTAAATCATTCTTTTGAATATCCGCCGACGAACAAATCTGGTCACGAATTTTCTGAGAGATTAAAAAATTTTGACCCAAAATTTTATTGGGCCAGAAATTTGTTTTTTCTAAAATATCCAAAAGGTTCGATTTTATCGCAGGATCAAACTGAAACATATTTCATCTAGTGTGAGTTCAAATAAGATATTGCCGATAATGCGGCACAGGCTCCTTGGCCAGTGGCAATAGCAATTTGTTTATAAGGAACATTTGTCACATCTCCTGCGGCGAAAAACCCGAGCAAAGATGTTTCACATTTTGTATTGATTTCCACCTCGCCTAAATCATTTTTTCTTACATCTTGCGGCACCATTTGACTATTGGGAACCATTCCGATGTGTATAAAAACGCCCTCAACATTCAGCTCGTTTAATCGGCCTTCTTTTTCATAAACTAACTTTTCAACAAAATTTCCACCCTTTATTTCTTGGGTGAGCGCGCCATTGATTATCTCAATGTTTGGCAAATTTTTAATTTTTTCTATTAATATTTTCTCGCCCTTAAATTCAGGATTTTTGTTTATTAAATACACCTTTTTGGCGATAGAGGAAAGCATTATGGCCGACTCCAGCGCCGAATTTCCTCCGCCAATAGTAGCAACAACCTTATCTTTAAAGAGAGGCCCATCGCAAACCGTGCAATAAGAAACTCCCTTATGATAAAATTCTTTTTCGTTCGGAACGTTTAAATGCTTTGATTTTGAGCCGGTAGCTAAGACTATGACCTTAGATCTTTCTTCAAAATTTTTTCCAAGCTGTGTGCCGGAAATAATAAAAACGTTCCCTTCTTTTTTTATTTCTTTCACATCTGAATCGGTTTGGATGTCAACTTTGTAATAATCCAGATGTTCTTTGAATTTTTTTGCCAGGTCAAAACCATTAGTTTCTATAACCCCGGGATAATTGCTTACTTCCCCGGACAAAGCGACCTCACCGCCCGTATCTATGGTGATGATTTTGAATTTTAAATTTCGTCTGGCGGCCCAAATACCAGCCGCGGCGCCAGCCGCGGATGAGCCGACTATGATTAAATCAAGCATTTTATTTTTTCAAATTTAGAAGTTCCATGATTCGCTCTTTGTCAAAACCGATTACCATTTGCCCATTAATTTCTATTACAGGCACGCCCATCTGTCCGGATTTTTTAATCATATCTTGGGCGGCTTCTTGGTCAACGCCCACATTCACATCTTCAAATTCAACATTGCTTTGCGCAAAAAACTCTTTTGCCATTTTGCAATACACGCAAGATGGCGTCGAGTAAATCTTTACTTTTTTTTGTTCAGCCATATTTTATTTTTTCAATTTTATAATAGCATTTTAATTTTCTCCAAGCAATTACGTGAATTATGCTCTCTGATTTTTTTGAAAAAGATATTTATGCGGCGACGTAATTTATTTTTTTGGGTGGTCAGAAGGTATTGAAACATTACCTAAAGCCCCGTTTTCTATCCAATGGCTTGGAAACACTTAATTAAATAATTTGGTGTTTGAAAATTGATTCCCATATGTAATCTTTCGTTGTTGTAATATCTAAGGTAATTCGGCAATTCTCTG